>Ga0126377_10000658_pt1 | contig 21285 bp, 20 predicted proteins | sample PanSoiMetPlot_22_FD_92647 | JGI IMG/M metagenome (GOLD analysis project Ga0126377, IMG submission 92647) | Tropical forest soil microbial communities from Panama - MetaG Plot_22 | ecosystem: Environmental > Terrestrial > Soil > Tropical forest > Bulk soil | place: Panama | collected 2016-02-17 | reverse complement strand
GCATCGGCATGCGTTCGGGCTCGAGCGCCGCGCGTGGACTGCGAGGAGTGATCCGGTTCTGCTCCATCGTCACCACACCGTGCGCGCAAGCGCCATCGCTATCGCCATCACGCTATCGACACTGTCGAACATGGTACCCTTGACCCGTCCGCGAACGTCCGAACCGTATACCAGCCGGCCCCGGCCCTGTGCCAGCCCATTGCACCCCGACCTCTCGTCTGCCGATGTGCGCGTCGACGGACGTTATCGGCAAATGCGGCGAAAGCGAGATTCGGCTCCGTTGCATTCGCCCTAATCTGCAACGCGACGGAACACAAGAGAGGCGTTCGTCCCGCCGAAACCGAACGAATTCGATAATGCGACATTGATGTCGCGTTTCTTGGCCTGATGCGGGACGAGATCGATCGGCGTCTCCACAGACGGATTGTCGAGATTGATGGTCGGCGGCGCGATCTTGTCGCGGATCGCCAGGATCGAGAAGATCGCTTCGACGGCACCGGCCGCGCCGAGCAGATGCCCGATCGACGACTTGGTCGACGACATGGAGATCCGGCCGGCAGCGTTGCTGACCAGGCGGTGCACTGCCCCGAGCTCGATCTCGTCACCGAGCGGCGTCGATGTCCCGTGGGCGTTGATGTAATCGAGCTCGGACGGCGAAACCCCGGCACGCTTGATCGCCGCAGTCATGCAGCGCAGCGCGCCGTCCCCGTCGTCGGCCGGCGCCGTGATGTGATGGGCGTCGCCGGAGAGGCCGTAGCCGATCAGCTCGGCATAGATCCGTGCGCCGCGGTTCTTGGCATGTTCATAGGTTTCGAGCACCACCACGCCGGCGCCTTCGCCCATGACGAAGCCGTCACGATCGCGGTCGTAGGGTCGCGATGCTTTTTCCGGCGTGTCATTAAATGATGTCGACAGCGCGCGGCAGGCGGCGAACCCGGCGAGCGAAATACGCGAGATCGGCGATTCGGTACCGCCGGCCACCATCACGTCGGCGTCGCCGAGCGCGATCAGGCGGCTCGCATCGCCGATCGCATGCGCACCGGTGGAACACGCGGTGACCACCGCATGGTTCGGCCCCTTGAGGCCGTGCGTAATCGACACATAGCCGGAGGCAAGATTGATCAACCGGCCCGGAATGAAGAACGGCGAGACCCGTCGCGGCCCTCTCTCTTTGAGCACAATGGCCGTTTCGGCGATGCCTTCGATGCCGCCAATCCCCGAACCGATCATGACGCCGGTCTTGACCTCATCGTCGTAGCTCACCGGCTTCCAGCCGGCATCATCGAGGGCCTGGGTGGCCGCGCACATGGCATAGACGATGAACTCGTCGACCTTGCGCTGCTCCTTCGGCTCCATCCAGGCATCGGCGTTGAAGGTTCCGTCGGACCCGTCGCCGCGCGGGATGGTGCAGCCGATCTTGGCCGGCAGATCGGAGACGTCAAACTTTTCGATCTTGCGGGCGCCGCTTTTGCCGGCGAGCAGGCGCTGCCACGTCGGCGTGACCCCGCAGCCGAGCGGCGTCACCATGCCCAATCCCGTGACAACGACACGCCTCATCGGTCCTTCCCTGCTGCTCGTCATCCGCATTGCGGTGGGCAGCCCGGCTACATGTAGCCGGGCGCGGCCGCTTCGCCTAGCGCGGCTCCGTTTCGGTGGAATCGGAGACCGCTCCAGGTTTTTGGTTTAACGCATTTCCTGTGGCAAAGTGGCGTCCACTTTGCCGGGGAACGCCGGCCCATCAGCAGCCAATACTCCGCTCTCACACGGGCTTTGGCCCGCGTCGACCGACGAATTTTCGGCGCAGCGGAGCCGGACTGCGGACCGCGCTCGTAATGTCAGCTTTTTGCGTTCTTTTCGAGGAACTTGACGGCATCGCCGACGGTCAGAATGGTTTCCGCGGCGTCGTCGGGAATCTCGCAACCGAATTCTTCCTCGAATGCCATGACCAGTTCGACCGTGTCGAGACTGTCGGCACCCAAGTCGTCGATAAAGCTCGCGTTCTCAGTCACCTTGTCGGCCTCTACGCCCAAGTGCTCCACGACGATCTTCTTTACCCGCTCGCCAATGTCACTCATCGTTCTAACCTCGTGCGTTTCCAAATTGGCTCGACCGACCATCCGACCGTAACTCGTACTGACCGGTGGCTTACCGCCTTTCGGCCTCGTCGTGGTTGCTGCTGGGGGGTGCACCGATCGCGAGCGGACCGCCTGTGGATCAACCCCCGTCTCACCGTGTCGCTCAGCCAAACCGGGGTTCGGTTATCATACTTCGAATGGCTTGACCAGCACAGGCCCACCCCCATTCCAAAAGCCCCCGACCGCGGCATTTTCGCCTAAAACATCGCCATTCCACCGTTGACATGCAGCGTCTGGCCGGTGACGTAGGCGGCCTCATCCGAGGCGAGATAGACGACGGCAGCCGCCACCTCGTCGGCCGTGCCAAGCCGACCGGCGGGAACGCGCCCGAGGATGGCGTCACGCTGCTTGTCGTTGAGCTTGTCGGTCATGGGCGTGGCGATGAAGCCGGGGGCAACACAATTGGCGGTCACGCCGCGCTTGGCGTATTCCTGCGCGAGCGACTTAATCATGCCGACCATCCCGGCCTTGGCCGCCGTATAGTTGCCTTGGCCGGGGTTGCCGGTCGCCCCGACCACGGAGCCAATGCCGATGATGCGCCCGAAGCGGCGACGCATCATGCCGCGAACCGCGGCGCGGGCGAGGCGGAAAGTGGCCGTCAGGTTGACGGCGATCACTTGATCCCATTCCTCGTCGCGCAGTTGGACGAAAAGGTTGTCCCTGGTGACGCCGGCATTGGCCACCAGGATGTCGAGCCGTCCCATCGTCTCCTCGGCGCGCGGGATCAGCGTTTCGACCTCGTCCTTGTCAGCAAGGTTGCTAGGTAGGACGTGGACGCGCGCACCAAGCGCTCCGGCCAATCCATCGAGAACGTCGCGACGCGTGCCCGATAGCGTAACGATGGCACCCTGTCGATGCAGCGCGCGGGCAATGGCACCGCCGATGCCCCCGGTCGCGCCGGTAACGAGCGCGGTTTTGCCGGTCAAATCCAACATCGGCTCCGTCCTCCTTGACCCGCTTGCCCGCAGACTCTTCATCCGGCGCCGTGTTGGCCGGTCTATCCGCGCGTCGCCTTAAATGCCGCAATGTCATCAGGCGTCCCGATCGAAACGCCGCTCGCATTTTCGACGATGCGCTTGACGAGGCCGCTCAGGACCTTGCCAGAACCCACTTCATAGAAGGACCGCACGCCTTTTGCAGCCATCAACGCGACAGACTCTCGCCAGCGCACGGTTCCCGTCACCTGCGCGATCAGGCGACGGACGATCTCAGCTGGGTCGCCGATCGGTTGGGCGAGCACGTTGGCGACCAGCGGCACCACCGGCGATTTCACCGTCACCGTGGCGAGCGCTTCGGCCATGACATCGGCGGCGGGCTGCATCAAGGCGCAATGGAACGGCGCGGATACTGGAAGCATCATGGCGCGCCGCGCGCCGCTCGCCTTGGCGATATCGAGCGCACGCTCGACCGCCGCCTTGTCGCCCGAGATCACGACCTGTCCGCCGCCGTTGTCGTTTGCCGCCTGGCACACTTGACCTTGCGCCGCTTCGCGCGCCACTGCGGCCGCAGCGTCAAATTCGAGCCCGATCAAGGCGGCCATCGCCCCTGCCCCGACCGGCACGGCCTTTTGCATGGCGCGCCCGCGGATGCGCAGGAGTCGTGCGGTGTCGGCAATTGTGAGCGAGCCCGCGGCCGCGAGCGCTGAATATTCGCCGAGCGAATGGCCGGCGACGAACTTGGCATCGCGCGCGAGATCGACGCTAGCCTCACGCTCGAGGACGCGCATCGCGGCAAGCGATACCGCCATCAACGCTGGCTGCGCATTCTCGGTCAAGGTCAGCGTATCGGCCGGCCCATTCCACATCAGCTCACTCAGCTTCTCGCCGAGCGCCACGTCCACTTCGGCAAAGACCTCGCGGGCGGCAGTGAAGCTGTCGGCCAGCGACCTGCCCATGCCGATGGCCTGGCTGCCCTGACCCGGAAAAACAAATGCAACGGACATGTGCCCCGCCCCGCCATGCAATCGCGCCGAAAAACACCGCGAGTTCAATGATGTCAAGGCTGTGGGCTGCAGTTGGGTCGCGGTAACGAAGCAAAAACCGATTATGAGCCATAATCGCTCAAGAAGTCGTTGAAGCAGTGCAGTGAAGTGACGTCCACGTCACTGCAAAACGCTATGGGGTGGCCGCACCATGCCCGAGTTCGCAGTCGTGACGGAGGACGATCTGGCGCGCGCACGCCGGGATCCGGCCTACCGTCAGCAGCTCCTGGCGCAAAACCTCGACCTGTTGCTCGCGGCGCTCAACAAGCTGCGCCGCGCCAACGCGGCGTCCGGTTCGGCTAATGCTGGGCAGATCCGCGAAGGTGTCCAGCTTGCCGTGCGGCTGGCCGACATCCTTCATAAGCTGGCCGAACAGATCAGCGGTCCACGCGCGGCCTGAAAAGGCCGATCGACGCCGCGGCGGTCCAAAATCGAACCCTCCTCGCACCCTCCTCGCACCTTGCCTTTTGTCGCAAACCGCGTATAAACCCGCCCTTCCGCTCGACCCCGGCCGGGAGCTGAACGGACGGCCGTTTCCTGCAGAACCTCATATGCGAGGGCACGGAAGCGGCAGGACCTGATGGTCCGGCGTCCCGTGTTCCCGCCTTCTATCGCTTTCGAGCCTTTCCGAAGGGCACGAAGGGCTAGTCGCCGGACGAGCAGACCGAAATAGGAAGGGCATTCCATGCCGCTTTACGAACACGTCTACCTTGCGCGCCAGGACCTCTCGGCGCAGCAGGTCGAGGAATTGACCGCCCAGTACAAGGGCATTGTCGAACAGATGGGAGGCAAGGTCGCCAAGATCGAATATTGGGGCCTGAAGTCGCTCAGCTTCCGCATGCGCAAGAACCGCAAGGCGCACTTCACCCTGCTCAACCTCGAGACGCCGCCGGCGGCGCTGGCCGAAGTCGAGCGCCAGGAACGCATCAACGAAGATGTGCTGCGCTACCTCAGCGTGCGCGTCGAGGAGCACGAGGCCGGCCCTTCGGCGATGATGCGCAAGGTCGACCGCGACCGTGATCGCGACGAGCGCCGCGGTGAGCGCGGTGAGCGGGGCGACCGCGGTGAACGCGGCGATCGTGGCGACCGCCGCCGGGATCGCGACAGCCGCGGCCCGCGCGAGGACCGTGACGGGGCCGATGGGGCCGCCGAGACGACGGAGGAATGACGTCCATGAGCATGGCACCCGGCGGCGCGCGCCGCCCCTTCTTCCGTCGCCGCAAGACCTGTCCGTTCTCCGGGGCGAATGCGCCGAAGATCGACTACAAGGATGTGAAGCTGCTGCAGCGTTACATCTCCGAGCGCGGCAAGATCGTGCCGAGCCGCATCACTGCGGTGTCGGCGAAAAAGCAGCGTGAGCTGGCGCGCGCGATCAAGCGCTCACGCTTTCTCGGGCTACTGCCCTACGTGATCCGCTGAACCGGACCGCGTATGATCATTGAGGTTTCCGGGCGAGATCCCGGGAACCGATGGTTGGGGCGGACGTCGATCCGTCTCTAACCGCTCACGCGACCGGAGCGGGACAGCTGAGAATGGCGCAGATCATTTTGATCGGTATCGGTGCGGGAGTGGCTGCGGCACTCCTGTTTGCGTCTGCCACCATGGGCGGGCTGCTATCGTCCGTCCTGTTCCTGCTTGCGCCGTTGCCGATCATGATCGTGGCGCTGGGCTGGAGCCATTGGGCCGGCTTTGTCGCGACCGCGGTCGCCGCCGCGGGTCTGGCTGCCATCTTCGGTACGGCGTTCGCACTGTTCTTCCTGATTGGTCTCGGGCTGCCGGCTTGGTGGCTCGGCTATCTCGCCTTGCTCGCCCGGCCTGTCGCTGCAGCGCCAAGCCTTGAATGGTATCCCGTCGGCAACCTCGTCCTTTGGGCGGCGGTTTTGGGGGCGCTGGTTGTCGTCATCGCCATTCCGCAATTCGGCACCGACGAAGACACGTTTCGGACCGCGCTGCGAAACGGCTTCGAGCGCGCCATCCGGTTGCAAGCTGGCACACCGGCCGACGCCCCGCTCGAACTGCCCGGCATTTCCGATCCCAAGCGGGTGATCGACGTGATGGTGCTGGTGACGCCGCCGTTCGCCGCCTTGTTCGCGACCTTCACCAACCTGATCGACCTCTGGCTCGCCGGCCGTATCGTCAAGACGTCGGGTCGCCTCAAACGGCCGTGGCCGGATATCATGGCGATGAAATTCCCGCCTTATGCGGTGGCGCTGTTCGCTCTCGCCGTGGCCGGTTCATTCCTCGCCGGGTTGCCCGGCGTCATGTCGGGCGTGCTGGCCGCAACGATGCTGCTCGCCTATACGGTGCTGGGCTTCGCCGTGCTGCATGCGATCAGCCGCAACATGGCCAGCCGTGGCCTCGTGCTGACCGGTGCCTATGCGCTGGTCATCGTCTTCGGCTGGCCGATGTTGGTGATGACGCTGCTCGGGCTTGCCGACAGCGCGCTCGATCTTCGCGCCCGCGCCGCAACCAAGGGCGGACCACCGGCTCAAGGCAAATCATGACCCAACCCCTCCCATTTTCGACCAATGGAGAAATCGCCATGGAAGTGATCCTGCTCGAACGCGTTGCCAAGCTCGGCCAGATGGGCGACGTCGTGCGCGTCAAAGACGGCTTCGCGCGTAATTTTCTGCTGCCCAAAGGTAAGGCGTTGCGCGCCACCAAGGACAACCGAGCGAAGTTCGATACGATGAAGGCCCAGCTTGAGACCCGCAGCCTCGAGCTCAAGGGCGACGCCGACAAGATCGCCGGCAAGCTCGACGGCCAGAGCTTCGTCGTGCTGCGCCAGGCCTCCGACACCGGCCAGCTCTACGGCTCGGTGTCGCCACGCGATCTCGCTGGGATCATGACGGCAGGTGGCTTCACGGTGAGCCGCAGCCAGATCGTTCTCAATGCTCCGATCAAAACCATCGGGTTGCACAAAGTGCCGGTCGCACTTCATCCCGAAGTCGAAGTGACCGTTACCGTCAATGTCGCGCGCAGTGCCGACGAGGCGGAACGGCTCGCCCGCGGCGAGGACGTCATCACACGGCGCGAAGACGGTCCCGAAGCGGATGCCGCGGAAACCAAGGCCGTCGCGGAAGCGTTCTTCGAAAAGCCGGACGAGGCCGGAAACGTGGCGGACGAGCACGGAGGGGACGAAAGGGCACCCGAGCCAAAGAGCTAGGTCAAGTTCGGGACATGGCCTTTTTCTGAAATGCTCGATAGGGCTTTACAGCAAACCGGACGTCCGGCGGAAGAAAACGCGTCAAAGCAGAAAGATCAGCGCACCATCCGATTCCACTTTAAACGGGTCTAGTTGGCCGAATCCGACGACGGCCGGTCGACTGGTGCGGCTTGTCGCATTGATGATCGCGCACTAGCACGCTTCTGGCGCCTGGTGGCCGCCGCCGCACCAGAACGCGTGCCGCTCTTGTCCTCGTCGACGGCGTCTGATTTGACGGTGTTGCTCTTCGCCGCATCTTCGGCCTTGGCACTCGTCGCCGGCGCGTCCACTGTCGACCCGGCGCCCTCACTCGGCGGTGCCGCGTCGGGACGCTCCTGTGGCGTGCCGGCATCGTGCGCGGCGGTTGCGCGGCTTGGCTCATGCGGCGCGGACCCGTCGTCGCGGGGAGCAGCAGTCCCCTCGCCCGTCCTGTGCTCCGATGCGTCTCGAGTGCCGCGCATCCGGGTTGCGTGCTCCTCCGAGATGATGGCGGATGACGGCGCTCCCGCAGGAGCTTCGGCACTCTGATCGTCCGGCTTGCTCTCGTTGGTACCGGGCACGACCGGTCGCGGCCTGCGCGCCTCGCCGGATCCGACCAGGCGCCGCGTGCGCGGCAGCGGCTCGGATTGCACCGGTGCAGGCTTGCCCTGGATATCCGGTGCAGGCCTGCCCGGGATATCTGCTGGGGGCCTGCCCGGGATATCCGCTGGGGGCCTGCCCGGGATATCAAGTGTTGCCGCGCCGTCGCCATCGGCCGGTTTGGCTGCCTGCGCCGGCGCCGCGCCCGGCTGTCGCCGGCGCGGCGGCGCGTCGCCCGGCTCGGCGGGGCTGCCACTGTCAGCGCCCACCTGCCCACCCCGGCCCCGGGGTGCCGGAATAGCAGACGGCGGGACCGCGGCCTGCTCGCCGGCGGGGGCACCTGGCCGGCCTCGATCGCGCCCCGCGCCACCCGAGGCGGCCAGATAGGCGGCCAAGGAATCCGCCATTTGCGGATTGGACGTATAATGCTGCCGCAGGAAGCTCCCGATCGATCGCCCGTCGCCCTTGGCCAAGCCCTGCGGCGACTTATGGCAAGCGGAACAGCCCGCCGCGAACAACTGGGCCGCCGACTTGCCGGCCGCAAGATCCTGGGCATGCACAGGCATCATGCTGGGCACAACGGCGAGCAAAAAAAGGAATACCAAGCAACGTCCAGCCACGGGCACTGTGTTCCCCTGATTTCTCCCGCGGTGCGGGATGCATGTAATGAGTCGAACGCATCCTTTAGCGGAAAATGGGCCGAAAGTGAGCCCACGTCGAGGAGGTTAATCGTATTGCGCCTCTTGCGGGACTTCGGTCTAATCATACCTGGCAATGAGGGGGGCCTAACGGCCCGTGCCGGGAGACGGGCCAAGCTTGGTCGTCGGATCGGCTGTCTGGCACTCGTGCGCCGGGCGGACCAACACAGACGGCGACCGGGAGGCGGAGGTCGCCGGTGGTGCTGTTGCGTTGGGCATTTTCCAGTGTCGTGCGTCGTGGAACATTGCATGTCACGACGGCGAATGGTTCTACCTTCACCGTGGGCGACGGCTGCGGGGTGCCGGTCGCCGTCCGCTTCACCTCTGCCGCCGCGGAGCGTGCATTGCTGCTCGATCCCGAGCTCGCGCTCGGTGAAATCTACATGGACGGCACATTCATCATCGAGCAGGGATCGCTGAGCGACCTGCTCGCCATGATACAGAGCCAGAGCGAAACCAACGTATCAGGCTGGCTGAAGCCAATGCGACTCGTGCGCTATTGCAAGCGGCGGCTGCAGCAATTCAATTCGCGTCGACGCGCTCGGAACAACGTCGCCCATCACTACGATCTCGACGGGCGCCTCTACTCGATATTTCTCGACGACGACCGTCAATACAGCTGTGCTTATTTCGAGACGCCGGGCCAAACGCTCGATGACGCACAAATCGCCAAGAAACGCCACCTCGCGGCCAAGCTGGTGCTCGAGCCGGGCCGCCACGTCCTCGATATCGGATGCGGATGGGGCGGGCTTGCACTCTACCTCGCCGAACATTGCGACGCGCACGTCACCGGCATCACGCTGTCGGAGGAACAATTCACTCGGGCGCGCGGGCGTGCGGCGGAAAAAGGCTTGGCGCAGAAGGTCACGATCCGGCTCCAGGATTATCGCGATATCCGCCAACGCTTCGACCGGATCGTATCGGTGGGCATGTTCGAACATGTCGGCGTCGGCTTCTATGATGCCTTCTTCCGCCAATGCGCGAACGTCCTCGCCGACGACGGCATCGTCCTGCTGCACGCGATCGGGCGCTCGGAGGGGCCCAACATCACCAATCCCTGGATCGCCAAATATATCTTCCCAGGCGGCTATATCCCGGCGCTCTCTGAGGTCCTGCCGGCGATCGAGCGTTCCGGCCTCCTTGTCACCGATATAGAGATCCTGCGGCTTCATTACGCCGATACGCTCAAGGCATGGCGGGAACGCTTTCTCGCGCGTCGCGAGGAGGTGGAGCGACTCTACGACGCGCGCTTCTGCCGGATGTGGGAGTTCTACCTCACCTCCTCCGAAACGGCGTTCCGCAACTGGCAATTGATGGTGTTCCAGATTCAGCTTGCCAAGCGCCACGATGTCGTGCCCCTCACCCGTGACTATATCCTGCACGAGGAGACGCGGCTGCGCGCCATGGAAGGCAGACAGCGAACGCCGTTGCAACTCGCCGGCGAGTGATTGTCGCAGTGCCCCGACGCGTTGGCGCCGCCATCGTCAAGACAACATCGCCAATTACCGAAAGTAAACTGCCGGGCCGGTGATCATCGGGGACAGTTGCAAACAGCATTCCATCTTGGGGCGAGTGCATGCTAATGCCGGTTGTCTCATGGTCGTCAGCGGTGCGTGCGTGTGGGACTGTTTTGTGTCCACACCGAAATTCACAACTAGCGCGAAGTCATGGCTATCGAAGCGACTGCACGCAAGCAGGCGGCGGACCCCGCGCCAATCTACCGCGCTGCTCCGCACAACATCGATGTGGAGCAGGCATTGCTGGGCGCCGTCCTCGTCAATAACGAGGCGTTCTATCGCGTCTCCGATTTTCTCGAACCACAACATTTCTACGAGCCGATCCACCAGAAGATCTTCGAGCTCACGGGAAGCCTGGTGCGCGCCGGCAAGGTCGCGACCCCTGTCACGTTGAAGACGTTCCTCCCCGCCGATATCGACATCGCTGGCCTGACGGTCAGCCAATATCTTGCCCGCTTGGCAGCCGAGGCGACGACCGTCATCAACGCCGCGGACTATGGGCGCACGGTCTACGACCTCGCGATCCGACGGGCGCTGATCGTGATCGGCGAGGACATGGTCAACGTCGCCTACGATGCGCCGGTCGACCTCGAGCCGCAAAGCCAGATCGAGGATACCGAGCGCCGGCTCTACGAGCTAGCTGAGACCGGACGTTACGACGGCGGATTCCAGCGCTTTTCGCAGGCTGTCACCACCGCTATCGACATGGCCGCGCGCGCCTACCAGCGCGACGGCAAACTGTCGGGGCTCGCCACCGGCCTGCGCGATCTCGACCGCATGATGGGCGGACTGCAGCACTCTGACCTCGTAATTCTCGCCGGCCGGCCGGGCATGGGCAAGACCGCACTCGCCACCAACATCGCTTACAACGTCGCCAAGGCCTGGGAGGGCAGCGTGCGCGCCGACGGTCATATCGAAACCACGAACGGCGGCATCGTCGGCTTCTTCTCGCTCGAAATGTCGGCCGAGCAGCTTGCTACCCGCATCATTTCCGAGCAGGCCGAAATCCCCTCCTATCGCATCCGTCGCGGCGAGATCGACCCGGCCGATTTCGATCGCATCGCCGCGATCGCCCGCGAGATGGAAACGATCCCGCTCTATATCGACGAGACCGGCGGCTTGTCGATCGCGCAGCTCGCCGCCCGCGCGCGGCGCCTCAAGCGCCAGCGTGGACTGGATCTCCTCGTTGTCGACTACATTCAGCTCCTGCAGGGTTCGAGTCGACGCGCCCAGGAGGGCCGCGTCCAGGAGGTGACCGAGATCACGACCAGCCTCAAGGCGCTGGCCAAGGAGCTCAACGTTCCAATCCTGGCCCTCTCGCAATTGTCGCGTCAGGTCGAAAACCGCGAGGACAAGCGCCCGCAGCTTTCGGATCTGCGCGAGTCGGGCTCGATCGAGCAGGACGCCGACGTGGTGATGTTCGTCTTCCGCGAAGAATATTATCTGCGCAATCGCGAGCCGCGTGCCGGCACGGAAGAGCATTTCAAATGGCAGACGGAGATGGAAGCCGTCCTCGGTAAGGCCGAGGTCATCATCGGCAAGCAGCGCCATGGTCCGACGGGGACCGTGAAGATGCAATTCGAGGCCGACGTCACGCGCTTCGCCGATCTGGCCGCCGAAGAGCACGTTCCCGACCGCATCAGCTGACCAAGCGGCATGCCGGCGCCCTCGCGCAGGCCGTCGTGTCCGGCTTGCGCACTTCAAAAACGCCCAAACTCGGGTATAAGCAGGTTGCGCCGCATCCCGGCGCCGACATCGCCAATGTCAGTCGGCATGTGGACGGCGCAAACGCCGGCCCGAGAGGTTACATGTTGGTTCGCGAGCGCGCAGATCCGAACGAGACCGCGGACGACACTGCGAAGACGGTGACCCAAGCCGGCCCGCCCGAGATCGAGACCGGCGGCGTGCTGACGATCGATCTCGCCGCTATCGAGGCCAATTGGAGATCGCTGTCGGGTCGCGTGTCACCGTCCGAATGCGCTGCGGTGGTCAAGGCCGACGCCTATGGCTGCGGCATCGAACCGGTCGCCGCCATGCTGACGCGTAGCGGCTGTCGCAGCTTCTTCGTCGCCCATCTGTTCGAGGCACGACGCGTGCGCGCGATATCGCCCGACGTCGCCGTCTATGTGCTCAACGGGATCCCGCCGGGATCGGCGGCGGCATTCGCCGACGTCGACGCACGGCCGGTCATCGGCAATCTTCAGGAACTCGCGGAGTGGGACGCCTTCACCGCAACCACCGGTTGGCGAGGCGGCGCGGCTCTGCACTTCGACACCGGCATGAACCGCCTGGGATTTTCCACCGAGGAGGCTGCGGCACTCGCGCCGCGCGTCAACCGGGCCGACCACGGCATCTCGCTGGTGATGAGCCATCTCGCCTGTGCCGAGACGCCTAAGCACGTGCTCAACAATCAACAGATCGCGATCTTTCGCGAGTTGCGCGGCATGTATCGCAGCATCCCCGCCTCGCTGGCCAACTCTTCGGGGATCTTTCTCGGCGGCGCCACGCATTGGGACATGGTCCGGCCCGGCGCTGCGCTCTACGGCGCCAATCCAACGCCGGGTCGCGCCAATCCCATGCGCCCGGTGGTCGAGCTCAAGGGACGCATCGTGGAAACCAAGCCGGTTGCCCGCGGCCAGACTGTGGGCTACGGCGCGACCTGGACCGCGTCGCGCGCGAGCCGGCTGGCGATCGTCGCAGTGGGCTATGCTGACGGCTATCTGCGTGCCGCAACGTCAGTCAACGGCAGGGGAGCCCAGACGATCGTCGCGGACAAACGCTGCCCCGTCGTCGGACGCATCTCGATGGATCTCCTCGCCGTCGACGTGACCGATGTACCCGAGACCGCGGCGCGACGCGGCGATTTCGTCACCGTGGTCGGCGGAAACATCGGCGTCGACGACGTCGCGGCATGGGCCGGCACGGTCGGATACGAGGTGCTGACCAATCTCGGACGCCGTTTCACGCGCCACTATCGCGTCGCATGACGGTTTACGATTGCCATTGACGTGTTGCAGCCTTTTCCGGACAAGCAAGGCATGGCGATCAACGACAAAAGCGAGAGCGCCTTGCCGATCCTTTGATTGCGAATTGCGTATCAGCATGCGCTGCGAAGCTTGTGACCTGCGCCATCGGGACACCAGTTGACTTCCGGCCGCGGCTCGCCTCGATTGGGGCATGGCCAAGCGCTCCCTCACCTTCGTCTGCCAGAACTGCGGCGCCGTCTACGGCCGTTGGCAGGGCAAATGCGACGCCTGCGGCGAGTGGAACACAATCACCGAGGAAAGTGCCGCAGCCGATGCGCGTGCCGCCGGACCCGGCCGCCCCGCGCGCAAGGGCCGTCTGTTCGCGCTCGAGCCCCTGACCGGCCAGGCGCAAGAAGCCCCGCGGCATCCCTCGGGCATCGCCGAGTTTGATCGCGTCACCGGCGGCGGCTTCGTGCGCGGCTCGGCGCTGCTGGTCGGCGGCGACCCCGGCATCGGCAAGTCGACGCTGCTGATCCAGGCAACGGCGGCGATCGCGCGCGCGGGGCATCGCGCCGTCTATATCTCCGGCGAGGAAGCCGTGGCCCAGGTGCGACTGCGCGCCGACCGGCTCGGCCTTGCCGACGCGCCGGTCGAGCTCGCCGCCGAGACCTCGGTCGAGGATATCGTCGCCACGCTGTCGCAAGGCAAGACGCCGCGCATCGTGATCATCGACTCGATCCAGACCATGTGGACCGACGTGGTCGACAGCGCGCCCGGCACCGTCACCCAGGTACGCGGCAGCGCGCAGGTACTCATCCGTTTCGCCAAACGCTCGGGCGCTACCGTCATTCTCGTCGGGCACGTCACCAAGGACGGCCAGATCGCCGGACCGCGCGTGGTCGAGCACATGGTCGACGCTGTACTCTCGTTCGAGGGCGAAGGCGGGCACCTGTTCCGCATCCTGCGCGCGGTCAAGAACCGGTTCGGACCGACTGACGAGATCGGCGTGTTCGAGATGACCGGCGGTGGATTGCGCGAAGTCGCCAATCCGTCCGCGCTTTTTCTGTCCGAGCGCGACCTCGGCGCGCCGGGCACCGCGGTCTTCGCCGGAATCGAGGGCACGCGGCCGCTGCTGGTCGAAATCCAGGCCCTGGTCGCACCCACCACCCTCGGCACGCCGCGCCGCGCCGTGGTCGGTTGGGACCAGAGCCGCCTCGCGATGGTCCTTGCCGTGCTTGAGGCCCATTGCGGGGTCCGCCTCTCCGGCCACGACGTCTATCTCAATGTGGCGGGCGGCCTGCGTATCCAGGAACCGGCGGCCGACCTCGCCGCCGCGGCCGCACTGGTCTCCTCGCTGGCCAATGCCGCCCTGCCGGCCGATGCCGTCTATTTCGGCGAAATTTCGCTGTCCGGCGTCGTCCGGCCGGTGGCGCAGACCGCCGCCCGGCTCAAGGAGGCGCAAAAGCTCGGATTCGGCCGTGCCGTGGTTCCCGACGGCGGACGCGGCGAGGGCAGCGACCAGGGTATAGCCTTATCCGCTGTGGACAATCTCGCGAGCCTTGTGGCCGACATCGCGGCACAGGGGGTAGGCCGTACAGCCATGCGCAAACAAGAGCGACAAGGCGGGTGACGGCCCGATCCGGCCCGGCTATATAGGGCGCGCCCGCGCCGGCCGTGTCCGATGCGGGGCCCTCGTGGAAGCCGCCGACGGCGATGAAAAGTGGTGGTTAGCTGCCCGCTTACCGTCATTCTCATCCCCGCTTGCTGCGATGCGGAGGGTAGTGTCAGGTTCGTGTCCGCGAGCGCCGATTCGGCTCTCGCGGGCGAGCGGTAACACGAAGGACGCGGGCGAGCGACGATAGCGATGCCGATTACGTTTCTCGACATCTTCCTGCTCGTGGTGATGTTGGTTTCGGGCCTGCTCGCCATGATCCGCGGGTTTATGCGGGAAGTCCTGTCGATCGCGGCTTGGATCGCGGCGGCAGGGGCGACGCTGTATGCCTATTCGCGGCTGCTGCCCTACGCCAAGCAATATTTCAACAACGACATCGTTGCCGCCGCTGCCACCATTGGGGGGGTGTTTCTTCTCACGCTGATCGTGGTGTCGGTCGTCACCGTGCGCATCTCCGACATGGTGCTCGACAGCCGGATTGGCGCGCTCGACCGCACCCTGGGCTTCCTGTTCGGGCTCGCCCGCGGACTCGTCATCGTGGTCGTGGCCTTCCTGTTCTTTTCCTGGCTCGTCCCCGACCGCAGCCAGCCCGATTGGGTCAAGACCGCGAAATCCAAGGTTGTGCTGCAGGGAACCGGCCAGTGGTTGATGTCCATGTTGCCGGATGACCCCGAAAGCACCATCTTGAAGAGGCTACGGCGCCCGCGCGGCGACGAACAGGAGCCGCAGGACCTCCCGCCCGATCAGCGCTCCGATCGCGACGCGCCGGGAGGCACGGAAACAACCGGTTATGGCCGCTCGGATCGGGCCGGGATGCAGCAATTGATCCAAGACCGGACGGCGACGGCACGATGATCCCGATCGACTTGATATCTGGCGGCATTTTCTGCGGAAGAGCGGTGTCCAATCTTCCGGCTGATGCTCCAACGGAGGCCCGATGAGCGACACGATGCACGTGCCGGGCGACGCCGGCCTGCCAAACCTCGGTCGCGACGACGATCTCGATCTCGAGCTCAATGCCGACCGGCTGCGCGAGGAATGCGGCGTGTTCGGCATTTACGGACATCCCGACGCGGCGGCCATCACCGCGCTCGGCCTGCATGCCCTCCAGCATCGCGGCCAGGAGGCCGCCGGCATCGTCAGCTATGACGGCAAACGATTTCACTCTGAGCGCCGCCTCGGCCTTGTCGGCGACACCTTCTCCAAGCGCGACATCATCGACCGGCTGCCGGGGTCGGTCGCCATCGGCCACGTGCGCTACTCGACCACCGGCGAGACGGTGCTGCGCAACGTCCAGCCGCTGTTCGCCGAACTAAACGCCGGCGGCTTCGCCGTCGGTCACAACGGCAACCTCACCAACGGCCTCACGCTCCGCCGCCAGCTCGTCGGCGAAGGGGCAATGATGCAGTCGACAACCGACACAGAAATGATCCTGCATCTCGTCGCTCGTTCGCGCCGCGGGCGCTTCATGGACAAGTTCATCGAGGCGCTGCGCCAGCTCGAAGGTGCCTATTCGCTCGTCGCGCTCACCAACAAGAAGCTGATCGGCGCGCGCGATCCCCTCGGCATTCGACCGCTCGTCTACGGTGAGCTCGACGGTTGCCCGATCTTCACCTCGGAGACCTGCGCTCTCGACATCATCGGCGCCCGTTACGTGCGCGACATTGAGAACGGCGAGATCGTGGTGTTTTCCGAGGACGGCGCACAGACACTCAAACCGTTTCCGCCGATGCCGCCGCGGCCCTGCATCTTCGAATACATCTATTTTGCGCGGCCCGACTCTGTCGTGGGCGGCCACAGCGTCTACCAGATCCGCAAGCGGATGGGCCACGAACTGGCGGCCGAAGCGCCGGCCGAGGCCGACGTGGTTGTGCCGGTTCCCGATTCGGGGGTGCCAGCCTCCATCGGCTATTCGCAGACATCCGCTATCCCCTATGAGCTCGGCATCATCCGCAATCACTACGTCGGCCGCACCTTCATCCAGCCGACGCAGTCGATCCGCGAGCTCGGCGTGCGCCTCAAGCACAACGCCAATCGTGCGGTCGTCGCCGGCAAGCGTATTGTGCTGATCGACGATTCGCTGGTGCGCGGCACCACCTCGGTGAAGATCGTGCGCATGATGCGCGAGGCCGGTGCCAAGGAAGTGCATTTCCGCATCGCCTCGCCGCCGATCACGCATCCCGACTATTACGGCATCGACACGCCCGAGCGCGACAAACTGCTCGCCGCCAATCACGACGTCGAAGGCATGCGGCGCTTCATCGGCGCGGATTCTCTGGCGTTCCTCACGGTCGACGGCGTTTACCGCGCGATGGGCGAGGAGCGCCGCGATCCGGCACGGCCGCAATTCACCGATCACTGCTTCACCGGCGAATATCCGACTGCGCTTACCGACCGCATGGGACACGATGTGTCGCCGCGGCAACTGTCGCTGCTCGCCGAAGCGGTGTGAACCGATCGCCACCAAGATCTTGACCGCGTCGAACCAACGCATTGCGCTCGTGACCGGCGCGTCGCGCGGCATCGGCTACGCGACCGCGCTGGCGTTGGCCAGGATCGGCGCCCATGTCGTCGCGCTCGCGCGCACCGTTGGCGGCCTCGAAGAACTCGACGACGCGATCCGCACGGCCGGCGGCAGCGCGACGCTCGTTCCGCTCGACGTCAGAGATTACGACGGCATCGCGCGGCTCGCTGCCGCGCTCGGTGAGCGTTACCAGCGGCTCGACGTGCTGGTCGGCAACGCCGCCATCGGCGGCTACTCCACTCCGCTCGATCATATCGAGCCCAAGGTGTGGGACGAGGTCATGGCGGTCAACGTCACCGCCAACTGGCAATTCATCCGCACGATGGACCCGTTGCTGAAGGCGTCCGACGCTGGACGCGCGGTCTTTCTGACCTCGGGTTCTCCCCACAATGCGCGTGCCTACCGCGCGCCCTATTCGGTGTCGAAGGCAGCGCTCGAACTCCTCGCCCGCACTTATGCGGCGGAAACCGCGTCGACCCGCGTCAAGGTCAATCTGTTCAATCCCGGTCCAATCCGCACCCGCATGCGTGCGCAGCTCATGCCCGGTGAAGATCCGATGACACTCGACACACCCGATCACGTGGCGGAACGGATCGTGGCGATGTGTCGGCCGGATTTTGCCGACACCGGCAGGTTCTACGACTACCCGACCAAACGGCTGCTCGACTTCCGCGCGCCGGGATGACGACTACCGCGCTCGCGTGGCGCGCCAGGCAACGATCGCATCCAGCGCCAGGACGAGCGCCGCAAGCAGGAGCGGCGCACCCGGCACGTGCCACGCGCGATCGGCACTGATGGCGACGGCGAAGCATTGCGTGAACAAGCCCGGGCCGATGAGGTTCGCGATTCCCATGATGCTGCCGTTGGTGCCTTGCAGTAGACCCTGCTCGGAGGCGCCGACACGGCGGCTCATCAGGCTCTGTGCCGCGGGGCCAGCAAGTCCCCAGATCGCCATCAGCGGAATTCCGGCCAGAAAAATCGGTCCCGTCGTCGCCAGCCCGTAGACGGCGAATCCGAGGGCGCCGAACACAAGCCCGACAATCAACGCCGCGCGTTCGCCCAACATCCTGACGGCGGGCTCGACCAGCCCGCCCTGCACGATGATGGCACAGACGCCGACCCCGGCCATGGTGAGGCCGACCATGAGCTCGTCCCAGCCGTAGCGATAGCTCATGTAGAGCACCATGACGCTCGGTAGGACGGCGTGCGCCAGATTGCTGAGAAAATTGGCCGCCGCGAGACCCATCAGCTCGCGATGCGAGCGCAACAAGACGAGCGAGCCGATCGGATTGGCGCGACGCCAAGCGAAGGCCGCGCGCTTGTCGCGGGGCAGCGATTCCGGCAGCACGAAGAATCCGTAGGCCGCATTGGCGCCGCACAAGACCGCCGCGATCCAGAACGGCAGCCGCGGATCGACGCCGCCGGCGAGCCCGCCGAGCGCCGGACCGAGCACGAAACCCGCGCCGAAGGCCGCACCGAGCAGGCCGAAACGGGACGACCGTTGCTCGGGCGGCGTGACATCGGCCACGTAAGCAAAGCTGGTGGAGATGGTCGCCGCGGTGATCCCCGAGATGACGCGACCAACGAACAGCCACACCAGCGACGGTGCGACCGCCATCAGGACATAGTCGAGGCCGAGACCGACGATCGACATCAGGATCACCGGGCGGCGGCCCAACCGATCGGACAGCGCGCCCAGCATCGGCGAGAAAATGAACTGCATCAGCGCCCACGCCGTGCCGAACAGGCCATAGATCACCGACGCGCCGGCGGTGTCGCCGCCCATGAACTCGACGACCAGCTTGGGCAGTACCGGGATGATCGTGCCGAGCGCGAGCATGTCGAGCAGCACGACGACGAAGATGAAAACGAACGCGGCCGCCTTTGGCTTGGCCAACGGTTGCTGTTCGCTCGTCTGCCAGACACTGTCGTGCACGGCGAGCCGCTCACGATCGTCGTGGCGCATAGGGATTTTTCTTTTCGCGCAAGGTCAAACGGATCGGCGTGCCGGGAAGGTCGAACGCCTCGCGCAGATCATTGATGAGATAGCGCTTGTAGGCGTCGGGCAGCGCGTCGGCGCGGGTACAGAACAGCACGAAGCTCGGCGGGCGCGTCTTCGGCTGGGTAACGTAGTCGAGACGGATACGCCGGCCGGAGACCGCCGGCGGCGGATGCGCGGCGGTCGCCGCCTTGAGCCAACGATTGAGCGCCGGCGTCGGCGCCCGCCGGTTCCAGACCGCATGGATGTCGATGACCGCCTGCATCATGCGATCGAGCCCATAGCCGGTCATGCCGGAGACCGCGACCACCGAGACGCCTTTCACCTGCGGAAGCCAGTGATCCGCTTCCTCACTCAGCTTGCCGATCGCGCCGGCCTCGCCTTGCTTGAGGTCCCATTTGTTGACGGCGATCACGATTGCGCGCCCTTCACGCTCGACGAGGTCGGCGATACGCAAATCCTGCTCCTCGAATGACGCCTGCGCATCGATCAGCACCACCACCACATCGGCAAAGCGGATCGCTTCGAGCGCACCGGCGACCGACAGCTTTTCGAGCTTCTCCTCGACCTTCGAGCGGCGACGCAATCCAGCGGTGTCGTGGATGCGGAAGCGTTGTCCGCGCCATTCGAGATCGACCGCGACAGAATCGCGCGTGATGCCCGCCTCCGGTCCCGTCAACAGGCGCTCCTCGCCGAGCAGCCGGTTGACCAGCGTCGACTTACCGGCATTGGGCCGGCCGACCACGGCGACGCGGATCGGCCGCTCCGTCGGCGGAGCGTCGTCGTCGTCGGTGGGCGCGGCGATGCCGTCGCCGTCATCCGCCCGATCCGCCGTTTCCTCCGGCAGCGCGGCCCGCAGGGCGTCGTATAGCTCGGCCAGTCCTTCGCCATGCTCGGCCGAGATCGCCACCGGTTCGCCCAATCCGAGCGCATAGGCTTCGAGCGCACCTGCTTCGCCCGCCCGGCCCTCGCTCTTGTTGGCGAGGACGACGGCCGGCTTGCCCGACTTGCGCACGAGCTCGGCAAAGGCGCGGTCGACCGGCGTCGGGCCGCTGCGCGCGTCAATGACGAATAGGACAGCGTCAGCCTCGGCGATCGCCGCATCGGTCTGGGCGCGCATGCGGCCAGGCAGACTTGCGGGCGCCGCTTCCTCGAAACCCGCCGTGTCGATGACCGTGAAGGTGAGATCGCCGAGCCGGGCCTCGCCCGCGCGCCGGTCACGCGTGACGCCGGGAAGATCGTCGACCAGCGCCATGCGCCTACCGACCAACCGGTTGAACAGCGTCGATTTGCCGACGTTGGGCCGGCCCACAATGGCGACGGTAAAGGTCATGGAATCCCGCCGGGATTCTCGAATCCGGCACGTGATGCGCTGAAAAACCGATCAGCGTGAGATCGTTCCCGGCCCTGACGGCCACACGCTCTGCTGCTGCTGTTGCGGCTGTTGTGCGGGCCAAGGCGATGTCGTCTGCGCCGGTTGGGCCTGCGATTGATCCTGCGGCTCGGTTGGCGGCTGCGGTTTCGGCTTTGCGACCTTGACCGGTTTCTTCGGTTTCGGCTTGGCGGCGGGCTGCTCGCCGTCAGCCTGCGCCTGGCCGTCCTGCTGGCCCTGCCCCTCGCCTGCTTGCGTTGCCCGTGCCGCCGGTTCGGGGGGCGGTTGATAACCCTTCTTGAGTTCTTCCGGCACGCCTTGCGTCACGCCGGGCACGCCGCCAGGAAACACCGGCTTGCGATCGCCCGCCAGCTTCTTCTTCGTATTGAAAATCTCGAAGTCGGTGTACTTCTCGATGTCGAAACTCTCGCAGGCGGCGAGCGGCAGGGTGAGCGCGAGAGGCGCCACGATCAGCACAACGCGAGATAGACGCGTCATCATCAGAACTCCTCTCAACCCTTACGGTCGGCGCCGGAGAGCGTGCGCAGCACCTCGATGCGCGCACGCAGACCTTGCGGCGCCTCGGCGTCGGTGGTGATGGCGTCGAACCAGCGCTTGGATGCGGCGGCGTCGCCCG
>Ga0126377_10000657_pt1 | contig 21304 bp, 11 predicted proteins | sample PanSoiMetPlot_22_FD_92647 | JGI IMG/M metagenome (GOLD analysis project Ga0126377, IMG submission 92647) | Tropical forest soil microbial communities from Panama - MetaG Plot_22 | ecosystem: Environmental > Terrestrial > Soil > Tropical forest > Bulk soil | place: Panama | collected 2016-02-17 | reverse complement strand
TGTAGGTCGGACCTTAACGATCCCCCAACTGCCGTTGGGGGGATTGAAGAACGGTCCTCAAATATGTGAAGTCAGCCTGAAAAGCAGGCTTCACATATTTCCCAAGCGTTGAAAACAAAGCCCTATTCGGCGATTACTTTTCGAAAACAAAATGGATAAAGTCGAGTCTAAGACTGTGGTTTAGTTAGCTTCGCCGCCTCCCCGCGCAGCAGTGGCAAAGTGGCTTCGAGCTTATCTGCATCGACCGACCAGCAGCCCTTCTGGCGGCACGCGGCCAGGACCCCTTCAGAGCAGGCGAGCAGCCCGTCGATGAAATCCAGCGCCCGAGCATCCTCGCAAGCTATCTCTTGCTCTTGCCACGCGCGTTCAATTGCGCGCAGCCGCAATACATCTTCGGATGCACGCGAGACCTCGACCACGTACGGCCCGTCCATAAACTAGACACGCTCATGTTCGCTGACTCCACGGAGCATCCGCACGATAGCGGAAGCCCATGCCTCCAAGATCACAACCACAAAGTCGTTCCAGTTCTGAAAGGGGAACGCTAGCTGCCCCAACATAATCCAAACGTTGCCGGTAGCAGGGCCAGTTCTCCCTGGGCTGATCGACTTCGCATCAACAACTATCGGTCTCAACCGCGAGTAATTGGGGGAAATATGTAATGCGACAGTAAATGGTAGAAAGGTCGTTTCACCTCCGCTATCAATGCCGGAAGCGAAATTCAAAGTGCTGGAAGAAGAGAAAGCGCGCGAGTTGAAGCGTTCTGAAGCGTGCGAACTTGCATCTTGCGCTCGTGTCTTGAGGGTGTCAGAATTTTTGTGTACACAAATTTTCTGACGCCCTCGACGAATGGTCGACCTGTTCCACGATCCCGAGTTGTCCGTCACGTAAATTGAGGGACACTACCTATAAATTCAAATTCCCTTTTTTCCATTCGCTTAATGTAGTTCCAGCATTTACAGAATGTATTCCTCCAGATCGCGCTATTGCTATCAGAGTCTTCGCGGCTTCATCCTTTTTTATATCGAGTAAATAGGTTGCTGCCCATAAACGAACGCCAACAGACGGATGATTTAAAAAATCACCTAGTAATATTAGCTGATTGTGCTCTTTAAGAAACCCAGTTGCAGCTATAATGAGCTTGTAATTCTTATTTATTGTTTTGTAGCCACCTCCTTGTTCTGTAGCCTCTGCGTGTTTAGTAGCAGCTTCTTCAAATAATTTTAGCGCTGATTCTATATCTTTTATCTTTGTCATGGTCTCTGTTTCCATCCAAATTGCCTTAAGACCTTAATACCGAACCTATATTGTTCACGATAGCTTTGTGGTTTCAACCAATCTCTTACCCTTTTCCCTCCCGTGAAAGCTTGGACTGAATTGTAATAATCTGAAATCTGTTGATGTATTGACCCCTTTCCGTGCGGCAATTCTATTACATTCCCAGTGCTATGAATAGCTTTAGCGCCGAATCTTCTGACATTGTCTTTGTGTTGCCCAACAATGTGATGGTATACATGACCTGCTTTATTTGGCCCTATGGCTTTTTTCAACGATTTGAATGTACCGAACCCCTGATTTGTCGCCATCGCCAGAAACAGGCCATCAGCCTGTTCGCGGCCCATGCCAAACTGCATTAGAGGAGCAATTACCCCTGTGCGATCAAAAATCTCAATATAAGTTTCAAGGATTTCACTGACTTCCATCAATGCTGGAATAGCTTCTCCGTGCACAAAGTCACCGATTGTGGCGCCGGTATTACCATACTTATTCCCCATCATCACTTCCATGTCACGATCACCGTCTCCTTCAGGGGTAGCCGGAATCCCAAACTCCCACATCAACAGACGAATGAACCTATCCCATTTTTCTTTAAGGCTCTCATCCCCTCCTTGCCCCTGAAACGCCTTATAAGAAGGCGAATAATTGCGGAAAGTAAGGACGCTTTGCTGGTACATCGCAGCGCCGACACCGGCCAAGCCCAGCAGTCCTAAGAAGAACGAGCCCCATCCCATTCCGCTACTGGTTGATGAGGTTGGAGTGTATGGTCGATAAGAAATAGAAGAGCCATAAATAAAGTTGCTATCTAGCCCGGTCGGATCGCTGTCGTTGATCGGATCGTTCTCGCAATATGCATAAAGATTCAGACTTTGCGGATTCGTCAGCGACGTTGCTCCCATTCCAATCGGGTCAACCTGCGTGAACCTTCCCTGAGCTGAGCTGTAATAACGATTTTGAGCGTAATCGAGCCCTGTGGCGGCACTTCTATCGTAGGTGGTGAACCGCTTCTTCGACGGATTGCTGAGCGTCGGGTGTTGATAGGGATTCTCTCCGCCGGGGATCGATGTGAACGGCTGCATATTTCCGAACGGCATGGTCCACTGTTCGGTCACCACTGTCCCGTCGGCGGCCGTCGTCAGCCTTGTCCCCAACCGGTCGGAGTGGTGGAACCGCGTTTCCGTCCCATCAATTCCGCTGGTCGTCGCCAACAACTGCCCGTCCAGATAGACGTAACTTGTCTTCCAGACCAGCGCGTTCGCCCCCGACGCTTCATACTCGGCGATGATCTGTCCTCCGGCCCAGGCGAAATACCTCGCCACTCCGCCTTCGACGCTCATCAAGCGATGATTACTCGCGCCATACGCATATGTCGCGAGCGCATTTCCGCCCGCATCGAGCACCTGCGCAAGTCTGTTCGCGCAATCATAGAGATACTGTTGCTGTGTTCCGTTGTTATCGATTACGGCTCTGGTTTGATTGCCGGCGGGGTCATAAGCAAAACCTAGTGAAGTGATTCGATTATTCGTTGCGTTATAGGTCAAATTATCGAATCCGTCTCGCCCCATTACCAGATTTGGCGGTCCGCCAGTCGATTCATTCGATTTTCCGGGTTTATCCCACCAGGCCTGGCCGTCAAGTAGAGTGAACGCCATGCCGTTCAATGTTTTACCTTCGAGACCTACTACCGACGCGGGAACCTCCAACTTCACCCAGCCGCCTGCTTGCGGCAATGGCCCCCTGTACCTGCGCGACTCGGTTCCATCCACCCCCCAGCCTATGTTGTTCGCTCCCCAATACGCTCTATGTTCCCAACTTCCGTTCTCGTTCCATTGCAACATTATCTCGCTCGGCATTTTGTTGGGATCGAGATAGACATAAGCGAATAATTTGTCGCCGGCGTTCACCTGTAGAGTTTGAGTCGCTCCCCAGAAGTAATGCTGGTGCAGTCCTGGCCTTCCCTTTGACCTATGGGATTGCGCCCCCGAATATGGAGTTGGGCTACCGCCCAGCCATGTCCAATTGTCTCCTCCGTCGTATCCAATAGACGCCCCTGCAGGCAGCGAGTCATCTACCCAAACTGTATCCGCGGCGCCGTTCGCTTTGCCCGCCTTATCCCAGCTCACTCGGCCTCCGTAGAGCGTGAAGGCCATTCCATTGATGGCGCTGCCCTCCAAGCCTACCGCGCTCGCGGGGACTTCCAATCTCACCCATCCTCCTGTCGCAGGCAGTGGCCCCATGTAACGGCGGCTGGCTGTCCCATCCTCTCCCAACTGGATGATATCGGCCCCCCAATAGGCCCGATGATCCCAGTTACCATCATTCCATTGCAGCATGACCTCCGAGGGCGGGTTGGCCGGATCCAGGTAGGCATAGGTATAGAGCTGATCCCCGACGCCCGCCTGTAGCGGCTGCGTCGCCCCCCAGAAAAAGTGTTGATGATAGCCAGCGTCGATATTGGATTGATGCGAAATTGCTCCCGAATATGGAATCGGAGCCGGACTTGACGTTGTCCATTCCCAAGCTTCATCACTGCCGTCGATTGTCGATCCCGATACTACAATCAATCGGAATGTTTCCCATGCTCCGACGCCATTACGATTGGCATACATTCGTCCTGCCGGTGGCGGCGATCCTTGCGGCGCCCCCCCGCCTTCAGCAACAACGTAATATCCATTGGTGGATTGAAGCGATACGTCGGTATCGTTATCGATAATGCCGGGCGAACCGTCGGCTTTCCGAATTGTAAATTGCGCCCACGCCACCGGCGGGATCGCTGAAGCCACAGTATCATTCCAGAAATTGTATAAGCTCCCCCCTGGATACGGCTCTCCCCCACCTGTTGCGTATATATCGCGATTTCCATCGCTCGTTCGTAACTGGATTTTATCTCCGCTCTCAAGAGACCCTTTATTAATGTCAATAAGCTTGAAGGTTTCCAGTGGCCCTATTGCGCTGCGGTCTGCGGCTACGCGAGCTGGTACGGGGCCTTGCTCTGCAACAACGTAATAGCCATTAATACTGCGCAATGCGATGGTTGCTGACGGCGCAACGTAAGAACTGAACGACGCTCCCGCAGGCAGCGCATCATCAAACCACACTTCTGTAATCGGTCCCGATCCTCCCCCGGATCCCGTTATCCTTTTGTTCCCATATCGATCATAGTCGTAAATCTGTTCCCAATCCGGCCCGCTTACGGCGTTCGGTCCTCCCTTAGCCTTTATGATCCGACCGAGTTTGTCGTATTCGTAGGCTCGATTGCGCGCCTGGTTCTTCAGATCGGTCAGGGATGTGAGCAGGCCGGTCTTCGGCCCGTTGTTGAGCGGATCGTTATTGAGTGTGTAGTTGTATTTGAGATCTACCAGGAGTTCCGCGCCACGTCTCACCTGCTGATTCGTCATCAGCCCCGTCTTCGAGTCGTAGCCGTAGCTCTCCGCGATCTGACTCCCGGCATTCAATGAAGTCATCTGGCTCGACGCGTTGTAGACCATGTTAGAGGCATAGGTCACACCGCCGAACTTCAAGCTCTCGATCCGGCTCGCGATATCGTAGGCCGGCTCGACCTTCTTGCGGATCTCTCCCGCCCCGTACTGCTGCGGGTAGGTACTCTCCTTGGGCCGGTCGAGCGAATCCCACAGATAATTCGTCACCATCGGATAAGCCTCGCGCCCGGTGAAGGTCTGGTAGATCTGGCTCAATCGTCCTTCGCTGTCATAACTGAGATTCTGATTGCCCATCCCGTAATCGACAAAGACGTTCTCCGCGCGCATCTTGTCGCCGCTCGTCATGTAGCCGTAGGTCACGTTTGGCGCGTCAGGAATGTTGGCGCGGAGATGAGCGGGCGATCCGTTCTTGTCGTAATTGACCGCCAGCAACCGGTTGAGCGGGTCGTTGTAATTGAAACTGGTCTTCACTCCGCGGGCATCGACTTTCAGTATGACGTTTGACCGCGTGTCATAGAAGAAGACATCGCTCCATTGGCCTCCTCCGACCCACTGCCCGTTGTCGTCGAGCGTCGCGTCGCGCTCGGCCAGCTTCTGATGCGTCAAGCGTCCGAGCAAATCGTGTCGGAAGCGCCGCGTCTGCTCTCCCTGATTGACCTGGAGCAAGCGACCGACCGCGTCGTAGCTGTAGGTGGTAAACATCGCCGCGCTCGAAAGCGAGCCATTGCCACCGGGATTGGGTTCGGCCACCTCGACTATGCGGCCGAGCGCGTCCGATCGCACCCACCGCTCGCGCCCCCACGAATCGGTCACCTTGGCCGTCTGTCCGGGCAGGCCCGAAGAGCCCGAGGGATCAGGACTCTGGTTGTAGGCCCTGGTCACGACACTCCCGTCGGGGCTGATAGTTTGGATCGGACGGTCAAGCGCGTCATAAGTCATCTCGCTCCATTGCGGAGTCTCCACGCCGTAGCGAAACGGCCGGCTCTGCCGCCAAACTCTGCCGATGTTATCGAATTTCGTCTCAACAATATCCAACACGGAATCTTTGCCGAAGGCGATTTCCCCATGCGGTCTTCCCAGACCGTCGATATATTTATCGCTGCGCGAGGCGAAATTGCCGCCGCTCTGCCCGGCCTCGTAGACGAAGTCACAAACGACCAGGTTCGCGTCGTCGTAGATGTGATATTGATAGGCGCCGGTCGGCGAATATTCGTAGATTGGGCGCAATGTATTGATGTCATATTCGGTTTGGGAAACCCGTCCGTTGGCGTCGGTCGAAGTGGTGGCCAGGCCGGTGTTGTAGTTATAAGTCGCGCTGGAGGTGTTCTGCTGGGCCGGATCTGACGGCGAACCGCCAGTCTGCGAGTCGGGCCAGGCGTATTGGGTGTTGGTCGTATAAGTGAAGGTCGCCTGGTCGCAACAAGTGTTTTGCGCGCGCATGTTGCCGGCGATGTCATAAGTCCGAGTCTCGACAATAACCGTCGAGGCGTCGGCGTAGCGATTGATCTGCGTCAGATTGCCACGATAAAGCGTAGCCGGGTCGTATTCGGGCGCGTGCTGATTGTATGTGATATTGTGGCGCCCCATCCCGGGATTGTTGATCAGAGAGCCGCCGTCATATTGATATCCGGCGCGCAAAAGCAACGTCACATCATCTTCCGCGTAAACTTCGCTCAGGCTGACCAGATTAAAAATGTGCGACCCACTCCAGATCGGCCCACCGGAAAGCCCGCCGCCTTCCTTCCACCATAACATTCCGGAATTTTGCAGTGACCCGTTGTAATTGCTGTTGTTCAAGTACTCGGTATGCGCGTGACGCAACAGCTCGCCGCTGTATCCGAGTACGCGCACATCCGTCACCGCGTTATAGCGCGAGCCGTGATTCTGGTCATAGCTGTATAACGCCACTATCGTCCGTCCGCGTTCGTCCGTTGTTTGGGTGCGCCACGGTCGCAGCGAATTGTAACCAACGTACCCAAACTCGATTTCCCAGTCCGTCTTCACTCTGCTCAAGACCACGCCGTCTCGAAGGATCTTGGTCTCGCCCGTCATGCCGTAGGCAAAACCAAAAGTCTCATTGGTGCTGGTGGTCTGCACAATCTGCGCCCCGTCAGGACGTGTGATCGTGGTCGTCCGCGTCGAGCTGCTCGGATTGTCTACAACCGAATACTGCGTCGCCGGCGCCGAGGTGGTGTGGCGCGCCGCCCAATCTTCGGTCATCTGCGTGTAGGTCGGCATATCACTGTACGATCCGCCGGACTGCGGATAGTTGTAGACCGTCTCCCGCGACATCAGCCCCGCCCCGATATTGCCCTGTTGATCGAGCGGCGCATCGTCGAAGGTCATGCCCCGATGTTCGCTCACCTTGCGGATCATTCCGTATGGCGAATACGAATCGCCGTCTCCGAACCAGTATCCCGCGCTCGTCCCCGGATAGTAGATCGCTCTGATTACTGGAATAGTGTTCTGCCGCACCTTCGTCGTCAGCCCGCCCGCGAATCCATAATTTGCTCCCGCGTCGCTCAGCGTTAGCCATTGATATTGCAGCCGCACGGCCACGCGCTCCCCGCCGCTAAACCCGGGGACGGTTATCGCCGTCAACAATCCGGACCCATCGTAATGAAACTGAATGAAGCGGCCGAGCGTGTCCGTGATCGTCTGGATCTGCGGCCCCTGGTTGTTGCGATAGGTGATGCTGATGAAATTGCCGTGAGCGTCGGTGATCCGCGTCGGGTACATGGCGTAGTTGGCTGGAGCGCCATACTCGATCCGCGTGCCGTTGGGCATCACCGCCCAGGCCATAATCATGTTGCGCCCGCCGCTGTTGTCGAACTGCGGCTGGTAGCCCTCGGCGTAGTAATCAATGAACGTGCCGTCTGTGGTGTATGCCTCGTAGCTTTGCAGCGCGCTTGCGGGCGCTGGAAAATCGTCGCGCAACGTCCCGTTATGAGGGTGGCGCGCGCCGTCGCTGTCGATCAGGAAATAGGTATCGCCGGCCATGACGATCTTGCCGAAGCCGAGCGTCCAACCCGCAATCCAATCGCGGTCGATGTCGAAGGTCATTACGGAGCCGGCCTTGTGCCAGACGCGAGAGTTGTAATTGAGAAGCAGGCTTAGATCGATGCCGCGCCCGTCCAACCCTGCTACTGGCGCGGCGAACTGGAAGTTGCCGGAGCCGGCCCCGCCATCGACAATGCGTCCTGGCAGAGGGCCGCGTTCCTTCCCGATGTCGTCCATGGTGGCGTTGTTGGTACGGTTCCATCCTGTTGGGTCTTCGCCCATAAATTGCACAGCGGGGCGCGCGGCCATCGGCGTTGAAGCGGCGCGCAAACCTGGGAGCGCAGGCGTCCTTGCCTGCTTGTTTCGCCTTGCGATCTGTTTATGATCGCCCTGAATCGGCGCGCGCAATGAGGCGCCGCGGCGCGATTCACGCGATGATTTGGGGGTCTCGGATCGACTCTTGAGATTGGGCCCGCGCGGTTCTCCACTAACTGTGACCCTGACCTGCTCTCTGTGGCCTGCGATCTCGGCCGTGACGATAAATCTGCCAGGAACGCCGGAGACGAATGTCCCTGCTGAAGACATCATTATCGGCTGGTTGTTCTCCTCATCGAACGCGCTCCACTTCGCATCGAGGCCGCCAACTGCGTCGCCATCATTATCGAAGGCGACGGCGTTGAAGACGACCTGTTCACCCGTCTTGATCTCTACGTCACCGGGAAAAATCTTGACCCGCGCTATCCGCTGCTCTCTGTCTTGCTGGGTCTCGACCGCTGGGTGAGCGGGGCGGCTATGTCTAGGCGCGCCCTTGCCATCCCAACCCCGCTTTTGAGGAGTGGCGCCGATGTTTGGCAGGTATTCATTGCGGAGACGCTCATACCTGGCCGCCCACCCGCTAGAATGCCACCAGAAGCGTCCGCTCTCCCAGGAATTGGCCGCCTTCGCTGAGACGGTTTCGACCACCGCATGTGAAACCTGGGGCGAGGCCGGAACCTGAAGGAACATCACCGCAGCCATCACCATGCAGGCGAAGCGACGGAACCCGGAGCTCGCATGCCGCGCTCGCGCAGGATGCAGGGACGCGCGCCGCCAGCGGGCAAACCAAGCCCTCATCAGCGAGAACGCGGAACGAAGATTTCCAACCTTTATGAACAGAGTGCTGATCAGGCTCAAAGCAAAAGCGCAGAGAAAGCGGATGCGAAGCGGCGTGGTCATGACGAGGTCCTCCTGACGATTACGGCAAGCGCGGAGTTAGACGGATGCGACGGACTGGCCCGGATAATCCGGGCCAGTCCGTCGCATAACCGCTGTGGGGATTACCTGTATATGAGAAGTTGTTGTGATGTCTGAGAATTCCGCCTACGGTGATTCCATCTTCACTTGATAAAGCTGAAGCGAAAATAGACCACATCGTGGGCGTCATTATTCGACGACCAGATCCACTTGGCAGGGGTGTCAAGCGGCATCCCGCTGACACTTGTCCCCCAGGGGCCAATCCCATACGAGCCATAGTCGGTCGCGTTGACCCAGCCGCTGTCATCGAAATTGACGTCAGTCCAGTTCGGCGGGGCGGTTAAACTCACCTTCCAGGCCGTGGTGCTGCCCAGGCGCTGCCCGGCGACTTGTATCTCGGCCAGCAGCCCGGCGATCCCGCCAGCGTCCATACCCCTTATCGCTACAACATTCTTGCCCGATTGCGGCGTCAGGTTATATGTCTGCGATACCATCCAATTCGATCCCGATCCTCTGTAACCTCCGTTGAAATACAGATCGTAGCTGTTATCGCAGGCCACAGTGGCAGACGCGTCCGGAGGGAATTTGCCGACATTGTCGAAAGCGCCTCGGCCCTTGAAAAGTGTGAAGGCAAAGCCGGTAACTGTTTTACCCTCTAATCCCACTCCGACTAAATCATTAGCCTGGATCTCCAAGCGAACCCATCCTCCCTTTTGAGGCAGAGGTCCCATAAAGCGCCGGCTCGGCGTGCCATCCATTCCCCAGGGAGACATATTGGCTCCCCAATATGCTCTATGATCCCAGCTTCCATTCTCCAGCCACTGCAGCATCACCATCTCTGGCGGTTTAGCCGGGTCTAGATAAACATGCGCATAGAGCGATTCTCCGGCATTAACTTTCAGTTGGGTTTGCGCGTTCTGGAAAAATATTTGATGCAGAACCGGTGGGTTATCTCCGTGTGTGGTATTTTTCGTTGCGAAAGCATAACTTCCGGAAAATGGTAAGGGATTCGTGGAACCTGGGCCTAGCGTTTCCCACATTTCCGTACTGCCGTCGAACGCGGCAGCCAAACGTTCGCCAATTGGGATGTCGGAATCTTCGTCAACCCAGACGAAGTCCTTCGACAGCTTATTTTTGAAGTACGTCCCTATGGGCAATAACTGATCTCCTGATGGGCTATACAAACCAAATGTCGGGAATTTTATCTCCCACCAATTGACGTACGGAACTCCTGGCACTTGGGAATCGCTTCTCCATTTGAATAGGGCGTCATTGAAGACCTTGTTGACGTGGGCTTCCTGGACTGCCGGATTTTGAAATCCTGGGATGGAAGTAGCATAGCTGAACTCGCCTATGAAAATGTTGCCGGTTCCCGCCACTGAGGCCATTCTGTTCAGACCATCCACAAGAGCTGTTGAGGATGGATTGTTAATCATCAGATTGACTGAGTCATATGCTGAATAAGAGACGAAGTCATACCGTGGAACCGGTTCCCCATCGCTGTCCAGACCCGGATTAAGAGTAGGTAGTAAGTTGTCCAGCAGCGAAACCCACTGGCCGTCAGGGGGAGGTCCTGGTTGGGGGGCGGTTTGCAGTAAATTTTCCGAGACTACCTCCGGGGAATAATATACCTCAGCGCCATACCATCCATTTCTGGCAGCCTGTTTTCTACCCTCGAATACGCCTTTTTGCGCAGCCTCAAACCATTTTCCTAAATTTTGAGCGATGCCACGTGGCCCGTCTACTTCCGGATATCCGCTGCACCCTAATTTAGGGTTGCACAGGTAAGGCTCCCCGAATACGGTGTTACAACTATCCCTGAAGGGGGTTATGACACCAGCCTTATCCCAGGTGGCCTGTCCGCCGTAAAGTGTAAAGGCCATTCCATTGACAGCGACTGTAGGCGCCCCTTGCCCTTTCGGCGGGAAGTCGAAAACGCTAGTGGCGGGAATCTCCAATCGCGTCCACTGTCCCGGGGTAGGCAGTGGTCCCATGTAACGAAGACTGTCGGTTCCATCCGTACCCCACCCAATCAGGTTTTCCCCCCAATAAGCCCTATGCTCCCAATTTCCGTCGTTCCACTGTAGCATTATTTGCCGTGGCGGGTTTTCGGGGTCAGGATAGACATAGGCGTACAAAGTGCTCGTAATATTCACTGCAATGTTTTGTTCCGCGTCATAAAAGTAATGCTGGTGGACACCGTCATAAAGGCTTGATTGATGGGCGGTATCCCCGGAAAATGGCGTCGGATTTGAGGTGACAAAGGTCCAGCTATCATTATCGGCTGCGGCGGTCGCCTTCTTAGGAACCGCATCTTCAACCCACACAGTTTCCACAGGCGCATTGGTAATGTAAGCGAAAGGCCCCCCGCAATACAGATTATTATCTGCCTCAAAAGTGCCAAGTATGAACCTTTTACCTGTTCCCTTGTATTGTTGATAAAGATAAAGGGTGAATTCTTTATACTCGTTCGCTATCTCCGATAATTTCTGAGTGTTAAGGGCGCTGGGGTTGGATATATATAGTGGATGCTTGCCACAATTGGTTATCGCCGCATCTTGGGTTACTACATGATAAGTGTGAATGTTGGGATTGCTGAATGTCTTATTCACAACAGGGAAATTTTGCGCTCGCCAGGTCAATGTGGTTGGCGGGCCGCCTTGGCATATATCGTCAAAGAAGGATAATTTGACGAACCGTCCGTAGATTGCTTCGTATAGTTTCAGATCGAGTTCACGATCTTGCCCAAACCATAGATAACCCCCCATTTTCTTTGTGTAAACATTGTAGAGCGGGGATGGAATCACGTTGTAGGCAAGTTCGAATTGCTGCCCGCCTACGCTGATCCTTTGCCGCCAAACTCCAACAAATGGGGGCAGGTATTGGCTTGATAGAGCGGACCAGTTCCCGTTGGCGTCGGTACTGTGACCGTAGTATCCGTTAGCCACAACTTGCGCTCCGTTAAGCCAAGCGTTCCAAAAAATCGGCGTATTAGGGGGCGCTCCTGTGAGGGAAAAAATGATTCTATCGTTGACCTTATAGACCGCCTTGTCTACGGTAAACTTGTTGACAACCACGAATTCCACAGATGCTCGATGATTGCCGATCACGGCCTCTCGTTTATAAAGCCCATTCCCCAATGACGGCTGTAGAAATGGGTCTGCCGGCGCGGAGGACCAGTTCCCGCTGGCGTTAGTATTATGGCCAAAGTGTTGGCCGGCGATTACTAGTGATCCGTTAAACCAGGTATCCCAATTAATTGGGCTGTTCGGAGGCGCGCCGCTGAGGCTAAAGGACACCGGCGCCGGCGCAACGATGACCGGCGAATTCACCGTCAGATTTGGCGTGACTGCGAAGGTTATGAATCCTGACCTGCTACCAATTACCGCCAGCCTCTTGAGTACACCGATCGCGGAGTTTGTCCACGGGCTGAGTACGCCTGACCAGTTTCCGTATTTATCAGTTACGCCTCCAGGAACGGCGACCTCGTTGGTTAGCGCCAGCGTGTTGGTAGCCGGGTCATGCTTCCAGCTCGTCCAGTATATTACGGTATTCGGCGCCCCACCTGTAACTGTGAATATGGCGCTCTCTCCGACTTTGTAGCTGGGTTTATCAGTGCTTACGATAACAGATGGCTCTGCGGCGAAGGCATTGCTTTGCAGAACTATGCCAATCAACAGCGCAAGCGTAACGAACGATACTGATCTTAAGTATTTCATGGCATTTCCTCTATAGCGGTCTGGAATTGCGTGTACGGTGTGGGGCAATTCGTTTAATCGCCCTGTCTGTGGCGTTGTCAGACTAGAAAACGTGCGCGAGTAAACAACTCGCGCCACAGTCCCGTACACGCAATTGCAAACCGATCTGGTTGGTGAGTTGCGTTCTCTGGGGCCACAACATTAATTACTCACGAGAACTGTGAGAGCCACACTACAAGACTTCTCTATAGAGAAGTGGCGAAATTGGGCAAAAGCATGTCGAAAAAATTTTGGCCTTTGTGAATTTTTTGGAGAAGCCTTGATTATGTGGTGGTAGGTGAACTCGGATCGTATGTTTGGAGGGGTTACTGCCTTCTTACTTTTAGTATGGATTTGCCGAGCGGTTCGGCCTCGCCTTTGGGACTGATCCCGCTGAGCGACAACACGTTGTCTCCGTTCGTGAGCTTGTTCGCAGGCAAGTTTACAATCACAAAGTCTCCGGCCTTGTCGGCGCGCGGTTTGAGGCCATTTTTTCTGAACGCCTCGCTTCCTTCCTCCGTGAACAATGTCACCCGGTAAGATGGGAACGCATTTTCAGGCAGGTACAGTCGCAACCGCGCCCCTGCGGCGCCGCGGGGGATCACCAGTGTCTGAGTCCCCTGCGCGCCGGAGTTTCTGAAGGCCTCGACAGAGAGCGTGAGAAGGACCGGGGCGAGGTGAGAAAGGGGCGGCTCCGTTTTTTGCATCGCTCGGAGTTGAGCCTGTAGGCGATCATGTTCTTCGGTTAGCCTCCTGTATTGCGCCTCGAGTTCGATGATCTGTTTCGCTTGCGTTTGCGCGCGTTGCTGTTGCCCCTCGACTTCGCGCCGGGCCTCCACGAGCTGCGCGCGCAGCCGTGAGGTCTCGATTGCTAACCACGTTCCTCCGGACACGACGAGTAACGCGGCGATGGCTGGTATAAGCCTCAAAACGCCGCGCAGGCCGGGGGGCAAGGCGACAAGCTGAGATCTCCAGGAAATGTCGGTAGTCCGTTTCTCGGCTGATCTTGCGGCCGACTCTCCGTCTATCACCCGAGCCAAAGCTTTGGCAAAATCTAGATGCCGCCGCCGCCAGGGATTTGTCAGATAATGCCGCTCGACGCGTTCACGATCGGCCGGGGAGAGAGCGCCCCGCGCATAGCGATCGAGCAGATCATCTTCAATTCTACAGATCTGATCATACTTGGCGCCGTCGACCAAATACTCGTTCTCGAACGCTGTTCGCTCCGCAGCGGAGAGTTCTCCGAGCAGGTATCGTTCGATCAAATCTTCGGAGTCCTGTGTTTGCTTCATTGCCGGTCACCGCCAGTGTGTTGCGACTTCCGCGCCGGCGGCCTCTGAATTGAAGCGTCGCTCGGTTTTCTTTTTAGGCGTCGCGTAACACACCGTTCGAGCCCGTCTCGTATCCGCTTGGCGCGGCTGAACAAAGCGTTGAGCGAGATGCCTAACTTTTCCGCCAGCGCTTTTCGGTCCTCGATTTTGGCGCGCCCCTCTTCACGGTAGTATTCAATGATCAGTTCTCGACTCTCTTTCGAGAGGCCGCGCAGGCATTCTCTCAAATATACCGCCCGCAGATCGTCATCCTCGCCATGATGTTCCGGCGGCGCGGCTACCGGGATCAATTCTTCCATTGGCGCCCGTCTGTTGTCCGGGCGCCTTGAAGTCTCAAGAAATACGAAGTGCGCGACTCCTAACGCCAGGGCAATGACGTTTTTTTCGATCTTTTCGCCCTCATCAATTTTCCTCGCTGTCCGGTTCAGCGTTTCATCGGCGAGGTCCTCGGGAAAAAACGCTCCACGCCACTCGAAGAATTTGATCAGCCGGCGTCGCAGATCTTCATACTCGACGCCAGCGATCTCCGGGTCGGCGGACAGCTTGGCCAGGAGCTTCGTGAAAGCTTTAGGCGTAAGTTCCCGCTCTTTTTCAGGTGATGAAACGCTCTCCATACGCGCTTGATGACGATTTCATACTTTACTCAAGCCGATCTCCTGACTCCTTACTTCCACTCACCCTGAAGTATGAATCCTCCCCAGTAAAATGGCGACTGCCATTGCGGTCTATTCCACATCTCGATCTGCGCCGCGCGTAACGCCGCGGCCGGGCGCATTCCGTCCTGCAACATCCTGCGATAGAACCGCTTCATTAACTCCGCTGTCGCCGCATCATTGACTTCCCATAAACTCGCTACCACCCGCGCCGCCCCGGCATACATGAAACCGCGAGTCAATCCTACCAGCCCTTCCCCGTCGAGTTTTTTGCCCAGCCCGGTCTGACAAGCGCTTAGCACTACCAACTCCGCCGGCAGTCGCAGGTTGAAGATTTCGTGCATCCGCAAGAATCCGTCCTGTGGCCTCCCTTGTTCATCTACCAGCGACAGCACCAGGCCCGAAAGTTCCGGATGCTCGCTATTGAGCAAGCTGTGGGTGGCGAAATGCACGATGCGGTAATCGCTCAACTCGTCGCCTGTGGCCGTGACTCGATTGGCGCGAAAATCGAGCGCGGCGAATCCGCTGTTTCGTGGCGTGACTGACAAAATAGTTTCGGCTTCATCTCTCGTCATTAACAGACGCCTTAGCTCGCCGCCCACGTCGCCGATCGCGCGCGTCAAATCCGAAGGCGCTTCTTCGCCGGCCCGAGCTTTTGTACTCGGCCTGACGCGCGCATCATCCGTGCTGAAGACGGGATCGGCCAGGACTGCCACGGCTTTGGGCGCCGGTTGACGCCCGGCCAGTTCGCGACGCAACACCGCCAACGCCGAGGCAGAAGGCAAATGGACGACTTCGTGCTCGACTATCAGCGGATTGCGGATTACGAGTTGCGAGTTGTGGGGTTTCCCTGCCCCCTCCCCACTTTGTTCCCCGGCCCCCTTGTTCCCGCGTCTCTCCATCTCAGGCGCGGGTAGCGCGCCGAAGGGGAGGTATTGCAGCGCCCCGTCGGCTACGATGAGCAGGCGTTTCGCGCCCAACTGCGACGCGGCCGGACCGAGTAACATCCGGCTTAAAACGGCGGCCTGCGGCCAGTAGGTTGCTCTGGCCTCTTTGATGCGGGCTTGGCGTATGGCTTCAGTTTCGCCAGGTCTGGGTTGCGGAGCAGTCAACAGCCCATGTACTCGCCGCGTCGCCGCTTCGATCTCTGCTCGATTCGGAAGTCGGTAACTGGTGATTGAAGTTTGGCTCACGACGAAGAGGTAGCTTGCATTATCTCCAAGCGAATACTCCAACAGCAGAGTGTCTGGGTCCAGCGCCTGCTGTTGAATCTCCGCCAGATTCAGTGGCCGGGGCTGAGTTAGAGCGTCGTATCTGGGACTGGACGCGCGAATCCGCGCCCTTAACTCATCGTACTCAGTCGTGATGGAAGTTATCTCTTTAGCTATGGCGTCGGCTTGCGCGGGGGTGTGCCTGCGATTTAATAAGCTTACCTGCGCCGAGGCCCTTTCGTTAAGACGTTGCTGCAGGGAGCGTTCGCGCTCCAGTAGCGAACCATCAACGCCCTGACGAATGTCGGCCCTAGCCTCTGTCAACAGTTCTATCAATGAGCGCGCGCGTGCGCGCTCACTAACCGCAAACGCAATAGCGTCGAACGCCGCGTCCGATTTTTGCCTATGCATCTGCATCAGGATGTCGATATAGGATCGGTAGAAGTCTTGCTGGGAAGCGAAGTAGGAAGCGCGGAACGCCTGGCTTGTAATATTTGTGCGCACTGATTCGAGCAGGCTGATGGCCCGCTCAATTGCCTGGTGAGCCTGCGCCAGATTGCCGCGTGTCTGCTCTATACGCGCAATCCCCAGCAGGGTAGCGGCTTCTCCGTTGCGTTCACCCACTGCCAGCCAGAGCGGCAGGGCCTCATTGTACTTGTCCAGCGCCTTCTGTGTCTCACCCAGCGATTGATAGGCCGCGCCGAGGTTGTCGAGTGTGGCGGCCTCCCCACTGCGGTCGCCTACCGCCCGCCTTAGAGGCAAAGCTTCATTGAACTTCTCCAGCGCCTTCTGCTTCTCTCCCAATAGCCAATAGGCCGCGCCGATGTTGTGGAGTGTGATAGCTTCCCCATAGCGGTCGCCTATTGTCCGCCTTAGAGGCAGAGATTCATTGAACTTGTCCAGCGCCTTCTGCGTCTCCCCCAGCGATTGATAGGCCGCGCCAATGTTGTTGAGTGTGGCGACCTCCCCATAGCGGTCGCCTATTGTCCGGAAAGCGGGGAGAGCTTCATTGAACTTCTCCAGCGCCTTCTGCGTCTCTCCCACAAACTTATAGACCGCGCCGATGTTGTGGAGTATGGCTGCCTCGCTGCTGCGGTCCCCCACCGCGCGCTTGAGCGACAGGGCTTCGTTGTACTTGTCCAGCGCCTTCTGTATCTCTCCCAATCGCCGATAAACTAAGCCGACATTGGTAATCGTGTTAGCCTCTTCGTTGTGATCACCTATTGCTCGGAGAATAGATAGGGCTTCATCGTACATGTCCAACGCCTTCCGCATGTCTCCTGATGACCAGTAGACTAGGCCGATGTTGTTGAGTGTGATGGCCTCCGTCCTGCGGTTGCCCACCGCCCGTAGGATAGGTAGGGCTTCGTTGTACTTGTCCAGCGCCTCCTGCGTCTCCCCAAGCAAATGATGGACCTCGCCGATATTGTAGAGCGTAACGGCCTCCCCAGGATGGTAACTCGCTCTTTTATACAGCCCTAACGCTTCGTGGTACTTTTCGATGCTTTTTCTTTTTGCCTCTAGTGTTTCACCTCCCAGTCGCTTCGCCTCTCGGAAGACCGCCTCACCAACCACTCGATACTTGTCCTCGGCGATCGCCGATCTCAATTCTTCTATTTTAATTTCATATCGCATCGGCTTGGCTGTTTTCTCGGTAGAACGTATCTCGATCAGGTATGCGCCAGCCATTTCTGAGATCGCTGATACAGTCTCTAATCCCTCTCCCACACGTTCAAGATCCGCTTCGACGATCTTCTTGCCGTCAGGTGAGGACAGCGCCACCGCTACATCTATCCCTTGTTGCTTGACTGCCAAATGCAAGAACTGGCCAGAAGCCATCGTGATCTTGTAGAAATGCGATAGCCCGCCGGAAAGCTCCCGCTCAATCGGTTTGCCGAGTTCCAGTGAACTGCTTTCTTGGAGGTTTTGCGCTCCACCGCGGTCACTGCCCCCTGCCTGCGCGAGCAGCGGGCTTGGCCATAGGAATAGTGAGATTGAAAGTCCGGCCAGGATAAGGGCCCGGATTAAGGCATGGATAGCGCGATGGATCGTCCGCAGGACGTAGCTCTGCGAGTTTGAGGCTGGCGTGTTTTGATTGAACAAGGTGACGCCTCCGAGGGGGCATTATCGATGTGGTAGAGCGGCTTTCAATTGAATGGGTAGCCAAAATAGGTTCAATACGCCTATGGCATACTCATTTACAAATTGCTGCGCCAAAGGCGTAAGCGCGGCGACATCTCCCCGCAGCCGCACGGCGGAGGCGCGCAGGCTAAATTGAGCTAGGGTCATTTGATGATCTTGAACGATCTCCCTCCAATAACTAATGTAAAAATCGGAAAAGTATTTCATGGAAATGTGAGCTGATCGAAGAAGGCAGAGAAGTGTATTCATGTGGCGCAAACTGTCCGTCCCAAATCGGCGATGTGGAAAGGCTGTAATACCTATAAAATGGAAAAGCCCGGAAGGCTTCCGGGCTTTTCATTTGCGTCGCGCTTGCCGCCGGCGGTCTCAGGTTCCTGTTTGCCAGCTATTCATGTACTCGACCATCTCCGGCGTCAATTCGTCAATAGAAACCTTCATTGCCGTCAGCTTCAGTCTGGCGATCTCCGTGTCAACTTCTTCCGGTAGCAGATGGATTTGGGCTTCGAGCTTACCTTTATTTTTGACCAGATATTCCACAGACAGCGCCTGGTTGGCGAAACTCATGTCCATGACGCTTGCCGGGTGACCTTCGGCGGCGGCGAGATTGATCAGGCGGCCTTCGCCCAGCACCATGATCTCCCGCCCGTCTCTCAGCTTGTACGCCTCGACCCACTGCCTGACTTTTCTGATGTCGGTCGAGACGGATTTCAATCCGACGAGGTTCAGTTCGAGGTCGAAGTGGCCGGAGTTGCAGACGATCGCGCCGTCCCGCATCGCCTCGAAGTGTTGGGTGTCGATCACGTGGCGGTTGCCGGTGACCGTGATGAATATCTCGCCGAGCGGCGCGGCCTGGGCGATCTGCATGACGCGGAAGCCGTCCATCGTGGCTTCGAGAGCTTTGATGGGATTGATCTCGGTGACGATCACGTTAGCGCCCATCCCGCGGGCGCGCATCGCGACGCCTTTTCCGCACCAGCCGTAGCCGACCACCACCAGGGCTTTGCCCGAAAGAAGAACGTTGGTAGCGCGGATGACGCCGTCGAGCGTGCTCTGGCCCGTGCCGTAGCGGTTGTCGAAAAAGTGCTTGGTCTGCGCGTCGTTGACCGCGATTGACGGGAAACTCAGTTTTCCGTCGCGCAACATGGCCTTGAGTCGCGTGATCCCTGTCGTCGTCTCTTCAGTCGTTCCGACGATGTCCGGTATCAGTTCCGGACGCTCCTGCAACATTGTCGCGACTACGTCGGAGCCGTCATCAATGATCAGATTCGGTTTGTGATCCAATGCGGTGTGGACGTGGCGGACGTATGTTTCGGTGGATTCGCCTTTGATCGCGAATACGGATATCCCGTAATGCTTCACCAAGGCCGCCGCAACGTCGTCCTGAGTGCTCAACGGGTTCGAGGCGATGAGCACACAATCCGCCCCCGCGGCGCTCAGCGCGCGCGCGAGGTTGGCCGTCTCTGTTGTTATGTGAGCGCATGCGACCAGCCGCAACCCGTCGAGCGGCTTCTCTTCGTCGAAGCGCTGCCGGATCATGCGCAGCACCGGCATCTCTCTTTCGGCCCATTCGATTCGACGCTTCCCTTCATCGGCGAGGGACAGGTCTTTTACTTCATAATGCGTTTGATTCTTGTTCTTCACCTATTTACCTCTGTGCTTTGTGCCTCTTATTTCTGTTTCTACATCTTTCGGCGCTCTGTGTTTTTCCGCCCGTCATCAGACCCGTACCATCACAGCCCGGCGTCAGATCGCAATTTCTCCGCGCGATTGGTCTTCTCCCAGGAGAATCCGTCGACATCGCTGCGACCGAAGTGTCCGAATGCGGCCGTCTGCTTATAGATCGGGCGGCGCAAGTCGAGCGATTCGATGATACCTTTCGGCGTAAGCTGGAAGTTGGCGCGGACGATCTCCGACAGCCTGGCCTCATCGATCTTGGCGGTGCCGTAGCAGTCGAGGTAAACCGACACAGGCTCCGCGACGCCGATGGCGTACGCCAGTTGGACCTGGCAGCGGTCGGCGATTCCGGCGGCCACGACGTTCTTCGCGATGTAGCGGGCCATGTAGCAAGCGGAGCGGTCGACCTTCGTCGGGTCTTTACCTGAAAACGCCCCGCCTCCGTGAGGCGCGGCCCCGCCATAGGTGTCGACTATGATTTTGCGCCCGGTCAGCCCGGTGTCGCCCTGCGGGCCGCCGACGACAAAGCGGCCTGTCGGGTTCACGTGATATTTCGTGTCTTTGTCGAGCAGGCTCGGGGGTATGGTGGGCTTGATGACGTGATCGATAATGTCTTCGCGAATCTGTTCCGCGGCGGCTTCCGGGCTATGCTGAGTCGAGATGACGACGGTGTCTACTCTGACCGGTTTGCCGTTTTCGTATTCGACCGTCACCTGCGATTTGCCGTCGGGGCGGAGGTAATCAATGTCCCCGGTGCGCCTGGCGTCGCTCAGCTTGCGGACGAGGTGTTGCGCGAGTTGTATCGGGGTCGGCATCAGCTCCGGCGTCTCGTTACAGGCGTAGCCGAACATCAGCCCCTGGTCGCCCGCGCCTCCGGTATCGACTCCCATCGCGATGTCCGGTGATTGCGTGTTGACGGCCACGATCACGCCGCAGGTGTCGGCGTCGAAACCGTACTCGGCGTTCGTATAGCCGATCTCCCTGACCGTCTCGCGCGTGACCTTGGCATAATTGACCTGCGCCGTCGTCGTGATCTCCCCGCCGACTATGACCAGCCCCGTCATGACCATGGTCTCGCACGCGACCCGCCCCCTGGAGTCCTGTCGCAGGACTTCATCCAGAATGGCGTCCGAGATCTGATCGCACATTTTGTCGGGATGCCCCTCCGTCACCGATTCAGAGGTAAACAAAAATCTGCCGTGCTGCTTCACTTAAATCCCTCCTGGGTTGAATTGGAAATAGAATCGCGTCGCGGCCAGGTATGATACGAAGGCCGCACGATAATTAATAGCGCTGTAGTGAGTGAGCAAAACTCCGCATTCAAAGTGGCAAAGGATGTCATGTGGCTCTCGAAGGTGTCAAGTTTTGGCCGGCCTGCGCGAGCAAATAAAACGCGCCTCTTGGTTTTGCCTTCGCCCGCGTTTATCATTGCCATTCTTGCAGTAATCATTTTTACATCGCTGGGTACGCGCCGCTTCCGGCGCGCGGTAGTGAGCGGAAGACCCGTACGTCTTTCCCGAATACTGCGCGCCGGAAGCGGCGCGTACCCGGCGATTTTCGGAGGAAATGGAATGTCTCAATCGGACATCGATTCATTGCTCAAGG
>Ga0126377_10000656_pt1 | contig 21320 bp, 17 predicted proteins | sample PanSoiMetPlot_22_FD_92647 | JGI IMG/M metagenome (GOLD analysis project Ga0126377, IMG submission 92647) | Tropical forest soil microbial communities from Panama - MetaG Plot_22 | ecosystem: Environmental > Terrestrial > Soil > Tropical forest > Bulk soil | place: Panama | collected 2016-02-17 | reverse complement strand
CCTCCTCGATGCCGCTGAAAAACTGGAACTTGTTGTCATTGATATTCAGCCGGTCGCTGAGCAAATGATCAGCGCAGGGATCGATCCCAAGAAGGACCGCGAGACACATTGCACCCCAACTATCGCATGGGGGAAGCGTCGGCAAAATACATCGTCGAGAGAGCACGCTCGCTCGTCTGTCTCCAATCACGTAGGGAACATTAATCCAATTCCGATCTGAACCCCGGCGACATCTTTGGTGGGTCAGCCAAGCCGTCGCGAGCGTTGCAGTATACGCATCCGTGAAGGCCACCGGTTAGGTCGATCCTGGATCAGCTGCGTGGTCGATCAAACCGCTTCAGCAGTGTTGTGGTGCTGTCGCCAACGTGGGATCGCTGCCTCGGCAAGCCAAAAAGTTCCATCTCGGCGTGGGCGCGTGCAACGAATAGATCTTTGGCCCACGCTGACGCGCTTCCGATTTCTTCACGGACCACTAATTCGCTGAGGGCGCAGCATCGACTCTCTGCCAGAGCAGCAGTCCCGCACTGCCGCCGGCCAAACAAATGAAAGTGATAACTAATTCGCCTTTTCCCATCCCTCCGCCGATGACGGCATGAGGCAGCAGGCCGAGACCGATCCAGAATAGCTTCTGCCATTGGTAGGAGTCATACTGCTTGGCAATATAGCGGCGCTGCGCCCATATCGTTGTTGCTTCGGCAGAAAATGGCACAGCATGCCGCACTAGAGCCGGGACTACTCGCAGCACAGCCAACAGTCCAATGAACAAGGCAAAATATATCCAGATCGAGTCGCTTTCCCCGGAAAGCACCCGAAATATAGGTGGGATGATCAAGCCAAGCGCGACGCGCGACACGGCGCTCCATGGCCAGCTTTCCAGAGTAATTAAGTAGCGTTCAACGGATCTCATGTCCTTGCTTATGAGTAGGTGTTAAGAGCTTTCCCGCGATCGTTTTGGCATAGAGTGACGCAGCAGGGAAAACGCGAGCCGCAATGGGCGGGTCACCCTGAAGAGGCCCACCATGACGACGAGGTATATCGCTAGACAGATGTGTGCGGAAATAAAGAATCTCGCGAGCGGAGAAAAGTTGACAAAGATTATGTTTTGCACAATGAGACCCAATGCAACAGCGACGAGCCCTGCAACCGCTTGTGGGCCTACTGCCCGAAGCACGTCCTTGATGTCGATTCCGAGCGGACGTCCGGCATAAACCAATGCCGGCACGGCCAAAACAAACGTGACAATCGCATAAGCGCCCGCCACCCCAATTGGTCCAAAAGGGAGACCGGCAGCCAAAGCCACAAGTTGGCAGCCAGCACTGAAGAGCCCCCATCGCGTCCAACGGTCGGATCGTCCCGCCGCAACGTGAAGCCACCCCAGTGTGCGTTCGACGCTGTGGGCAATGCCTTTAACGGCAAAGACGGATAGGAGGGGGCCTGCAGGCGCCCATTTCGGCCCCAGTAATATGACCACGAAATCCTGTCCAGTGACGGCCAGCACAGCAAACACTGCAGCAGAGATGAAGCTCATCAGCGACAGTGCCGAGGCCCAAGATCGCTTGAGTTCGTCTACATCATTTCTGAGCTTGCTTAGACCGGCCGTCGCTATATTGTGCAAAGATTCCGTTACAATACCCATGAGGTTACTGTAGACCAGGAACGCGTTCTGAAAGTAGCCGAGCTGGCCCGCCCCATAGATGTAGCCGATTGCAACTCGATCTGCCGATCGCGCAAAATAATCCGTCATTGTGAAGCCGGTGACGCCCATTCCGAAGCCAACGAGTTCCTTCACATCCGGCGTCAGCCGGGGCCGTCGTGGCACCCATGAGCAACTCATCCATACTCCGGAGGCACTCAGCGCTGATGCCAGAATCGGCTTTGCTACAAGCGCCCAATAACCCCAGCCTGTAAACGCCATGGCAATGGCAACGATGCTGCTGATCACATTTGAACCAATATCGATGATGGCGAGCTGGCGGAATTGCATGGCTCGTCGCATGAGTGCGCTATGCTGAGTCGCTAGCGCGCCGATGATGAACGCGAAGGACGAGACGAACGCAATGTCGGTCAGAGCGGGTTCACCAAAAAAAGCCGCGATTACTCCACTGGTTGCGATGAGGAGCAAAGTCAGGATGCTGCCAATCGCAATGTTAAGCCAAAACAGCGTACTGACTTCGACTTCTGTGATGCTTGCCTTTTGAATGGCGGCATCGGAGGTGCCCAGGTCAATAAGCAGCGGGGCAAATCCCACGAGCGCCAAGACCATCGCGACAAGGCCGAAATCATAAGGGCTGAGCAGACGGGCCAGCAGGACCGTCGATGCCACCTGCACAATTACATTGATGGCGCGCGCCGCAATATAGGTGGCGCCGCTAAACAGCGACGTGCGGCCAAGTCCGGCATATGGCTTGTTGTCCCGGAAATACTTGTCGCTGTCCCGTGTCAAACGAGCGGCCCTTTTATCGGTATTCTTTGGACTCAGTCCTTTTCTCCTGTGTCTTCCAAATCTCGCTCCAGCCAGATCTCACGCCAATAGGGATAGATAGCGCGCGGACAGAAGCGACGACAGTACGCGTAGCGCGCTTCGCAAGCTACATCCTTGAGGATGATAGCATCGGTTTTGATCCGGAGCATCTTGCCGGTCTTTTCATCGATGATCTGGGTGATCCGGCGATCGACTTCGTACTTGCGTTCGGTAAAGGGGACCATCTCGGGATCAAAATACAATCCGCGGTTCCGATAGTTGACATCCAGCGTCTTCAGGATTTCGGGAAACGGTTTCACGCGCACGAGCTCGCCTTGGCGGAGATCAAGGACTGCCTTCGGTGTCTGCACGCCCTTGGGCACGCCGAATGGCCGCAGCGGGTAGGGGCTGCCCCCGATCACCTTCTGGAATACGTCATAGGCCCAACGCATGGCCGAGCCGATCCCCAAGCCGGCTTCCGCGCCGGTTCGCCAGAGGAAATAGAGGAGGCCCGCGCCCAGCTGCGACAGCCGGACGTTGCCGGAGGTGTAATCCTCCACGTACTGGCGCACGTCCCACGCGCTCAAGGGTTGCGTCGCGAACTTGATCTGGGTGTTCTGACACATATAGGTCGGCGTGCTGTCGCCCGGACCTGGGGGACTTTTGGCACGCGAGTGGAGGGTGCCCTCTGTGCATTGGGTGCGCTCGAGACGCGCTTCATTTCCTGAAGGGACCTGACGCTCCAAAAGGGCTTGGCTTGGGGGCTCGCCTTCGAGGCGCTCGAGCCAGGCTTCCTTCCAGAAAATCAGACATCCGGCTTCGCAACCATCATGGGCCGATCCATCACAGCGGATATTCTCTAGGTGGACAGTGCTCCCCATCTTCCTGCCGCCGATTCCCAGCGCAGGATCACAAGTCTTGTGGGCCCGCTTGCCCACTCGCATCGTCTTTCCGCAATACCGAAGCATTTCCGGCATGAATGGCAGCTCATCCAGCCGACCATTGGCATCCAATGTGCTTAGAATCTGCTCCTTAGTCCGCACCTGCACCCAGTCGCCGGCGCGAAGTCGGCGAGGGGGATTCACCAAATTGATCTTGCGGTCCATTTAGCGACATCCTGTTTTGCACTGTTTTGCAGCTAAATGAGAGCAAGCTTGCGTCCGAAGAAGGCCTCGGCATAGCGCTCCGGCGCACGGCATTCCATGCCTCTCAGTCGAGCCAATCCCAGAAAGGTTTCGGCATCGAACCATTGCTTGGAACGCTGAGTGCCGAAGTGCGAAATCAAAAGATCAACTTTGCGCTTCAAGGCGTTCGCCGAGATAGGTACATAAAGATTGGGTTGGCCCATATCCCCATCCCATTTTGGAATCTCATACTCGAGAATGCAGTGATCCCGGAATGTATTCCAGGTGAGTCGATTGACCTGACGATGATCCTGGTGCGCATCGTCGTGGCGATGGGTGAGAATGAGATCGGGACTGGCGCGCCCCTTGAGAGCCTCGAACCACGACTTTATCTCTGTGCCTTGTTCTGGGAAGAAACCGTCTCGGAACGACATCACCTCGATTTGTGAGCTCAGGGCCGCGGACAAGAAGTCAGCCGCAGAGGCCCTTGCTTCGCGTTCCCGTTCGCCTCCGCCGCTCAACACACACCACTGGACGTCGAGACGAATGCCACGCTCCGACATGCTGAGTAGCGTTGCGCCCGCTCCGATCTCGATGTCGTCCGAATGTGCGCCCAGGCAGAGGACCGACAATCGCTCGCCGGGATTGACGAGTTGCAGCGGCTTCATGGAACCACACCGCGGTTGAACTTGGACTGCGGACGCCAGGGCATCTCTCCGCGCTCGACCATCTCCTCGAGCACCTGCCGGTCTCTGAGAGTATCCATGGCGCGCCAGAACCCTTCATATTTAAAGGCGACGAGTTCCTTGGCCTGTATCAGCCGGTTGAACGGCTCCAGGACCAGCTCTTCGCCGGAGCGCATGTAATCGAAGATTTCCTTGCGAAAAATGAAGTACCCGCCGTTGATCCAGACCTCCGACTCTCTGTTCGAACGGAATCGGCGTACAGCTCCGTCGCCATCGAATTCCGCCAGATGGAAATTAAACGGAGCGCGCACCGCGACGAAGCAGCCAATCTTTCCGCTTTTCTTGAAGAAGTCGATCATGTCGGGCAGTGATACGTCGGTCAGGCCATCGCTGTAGTTGGCGAGGAACACCTCCTCGTCGTGCACATGATCTTTGACGGCGAGCAGACGCTCGCCGATGTTGCGCCACACGCCCGTGTCAACCAACGTGACCCGCCAATCGGGTGGCCGTTCGCCAAGAATTTCGATTTTGCTGCCGTACTCCGACACCACGCAGTCACTGTCGCTCGATGCCCGGTAGTTGAGAAAGTAGTTCTTGATTACGCTTGCCTTGTAGCCAAGACAAAGAACGAAGTCCCGGTGCCCATGTTGGCTGTAGTACTGCATGACGTGCCACAAAATCGGCTGTGCACCGATCGGGATCATCGGCTTGGGTATATTTTCCGAATACTCGCGGATACGCGTCCCGAGGCCGCCACAAAAAAGCACTACCTTCATTTGGCCAAAACTCGCATTGGGCTTTGACTATCAGTGCGCCGAAACGGCCCGATTGCCAGTCAAGCACCTGTAACTCTTGACCGCCATCCGCCCACTCAATCGCATTGAACGCGCCCAACGTCCATGGCCACGACCAATGTTGGTAAACCCAAGTTGGGTGATAGGTAAATATTCACGGCTGCACAAAAGTGTATTGTGACTACCACTCAGTGTGCTGGTATCGCCACTACGGTTACTTTAAGTATATGGGCAGCGAATTATTGCGACAAGAGTTGCGTTAAGGCTATACGGCGGTTAGAGCCCAAGGTGTGCCTGCGGGATGTCAGTTTAACCGAGCGCTTGGGCCCTTATTGCCAGGTCTGAAATGTTGCAATGGGCTTGGCGTTGCGCCATCGTTCGCAGGTAATGGGTACGGTCTTCGATCAGGAGTTGGGTTGTGATTTTTACCGAGACTAAACTCAAGGGTGCCTATGTTATCGATCTGGAGCGCAGGGAAGATTCGCGAGGCTTTTTTGCGCGGGCGTTCTGCCAGAATGAATTCAGGGCCCACGGGCTGAAGCCGATCATCGCCCAGGCCAACATCGCATCCAATTTCAAGAAGGGAACCCTGCGCGGCATGCACTTTCAATATCCGCCCGCGGCCGAATCCAAGCTCGTCCGCTGCACGCGCGGCGGGATTCTCGACATCATCGTGGATCTGCGGCCGGAGAGCCCGACCTATCTGGAGCATATGGCGGTCGAGTTGAACGAGGAGAACCAGCGCGCGCTCTATGTTCCCGAACGCTTTGCCCATGGCTATCAGGCGCTCCGCGACAATACGGATACCAGCTATCAGGTGGGTGAGTTCTATACGCCGGAGGCGGAAGGCGGGCTGATGTACAATGACCCGCGCCTCAAGTTGAGCTGGCCGTTGCCGGTGGCGGTGATCTCGGAGAAGGATCAGAAGTTCCCGTTGCTTGACCGAATCGAGCCCGAGCTGAAACGGAAGATGAGTCTCGCTGTCGGTCAGTATGCCTAGGAAGTAGCGCGTAGGGCGGCTGTTGGCGCGCCCTCCTCATCCAAAGGATCAAAAAATGATTCTGGTCGACACTGCTCTGAAGGCGCGGGCCGAACAAGGAAAGCCCATTCGGGTCGCGATCGTTGGTGCCGGCTTCATGTGCCAGGGCCTCACCAATATGATTGTAAACAGCACGCCCGGGATGCGCGTCGTTGCAATCTCCAACCGAAAGCCGCAGCGCGCGGTCGACGTATTTCACTACTCGGGCTGCGACGACGTGGCTCTCGCCGAGACACAGCGACAGCTCGATGATGCGATCCTCGCGAACAGACCTGTTGCGACCGAGGATGGCCTCCTATTGGCCCGCTCGCCGCTCGTCGATGTGCTGGTGGATGTGACCGGCTCGGTCGAGTTCGGCGCCCACGTCGTCTTGGAGGCGTTCAAGCACGGCAAGGATGTCGTGCTGATGAACGCCGAGATCGACGCAACCGTCGGCCCGATCCTTCAGGTCTATGCCAAGAAGTATGGTGTCATTCTCTCCGCCTGCGACGGCGACGAGCCGGGCGTGCAGATGAACCTGTATCGTTGGGTCAAGGGTTTGGGATTGACGCCGCGAGTCATCGGCAACGTCAAAGGCCTGCAGGATCCCTATCGCAATCCAACGACCCAGAAGGGTTTTGCCGAACGATGGCAGCAAAACCCGGCGATGGTGACGAGCTTTGCCGACGGCACCAAGATCAGCTGCGAGCAGTCGATTGTGGCCAACGCCACCGGCTTCAAGGTCCGCTCGCGCGGCATGTCGCGCGGACTGGAATATCGCGGCGATGTCATGCAGATCGGCAAGCTGTACGATATCGATGAGGTGCGCGAGCTTGGCGGCATCATCGACTATGTCGTCGGGACGCCACTGACCAAGGTCTATGTGCTCGCCGAGCACCCCGATCCCAAGCAGCAGCACTACTTGAATCTCTACAAGATGGGTGAAGGCCCGCTTTATTCGTTCTTCATCCCCTATCACCTCGTGCACTTCGAGGTGCCGAACGCGATTGCGCGCGTTGCCCTGTTCCGCGACTCGCTTGCCCCGCCACTGGCTGGCCCAGTCGTGGAGGTCTGCGCGGTCGCCAAGCGTGACTTGAAGGCGGGCGAGATCCTCGACGACTACGGCATGTACATGACGTACGGCGAAGCCGTAAATGTCGATGAGATGAGCAGGGAGCAGTATCTTCCGGAGGGGCTGGTCGAAGGTTGCAAGCTCAAGCGCGACGTCAAGAAAGACGCCGTTCTCACCTACAGCGACGTCGAGCTGCCTCCTGGTCGCCTGGCCGACCGATTGCGGGCCGAGCAGTACCGGCACTTCCGTGCCGAGAATTGGCTTGAGGACTTGCTGCGCGTACCCGCTTAGGGTCCGCGCTTTCTTCCCGGCTCCAGCCGAACGCAGGAGCCGGGATAGCAGAGAGCCTATCCTGCCAGGGCCGGAGCTTCAGCCGTGTGCCGCAGGTCCTTTGACAGAATGCCTTCCGCCAAGAGCTTCTTGATGTGGCCGATGCGCTGATAGCGCGGGCCTTCGAACTCTTCGAGCGTGAGATTGGAAGCGCGATAGGCCTGATAGAGCTGCTCGGCGCCCTTCTTTGCATCCCACTGCGGCTTGAACTGCGGCAGCTTGGTCCGGATCTTTTCGAAGCTCACGCGATAGGACCGTGTATCCGGCCCGGCATCGTCCGCGAATTCAATCTTACAGTTGGGAACGACGCCGGCCACGATCTCAGCCAGATCCCGGATCCGATAGTTGTGGGCGGTCTGGCCCACGTTGAACGCCTCATTGAACACGACGTCCGCCGGCGCCTCGAGCGCGGCAATGAACGCGCGTGAGATGTCCTCGATATGGACGATCGGACGCCATGGGGTGCCGTCCGACTTCAGCATGATCTTGCCGGTCGTGAATGCCCACGCGACCAGATTGTTCAACACGATATCGAAGCGCAGTCGCGGCGACACGCCATAGGCCGTGGCCGGCCGCAAATAGACCGGGCAGAAGCCGTCTCCGGCAAGCCGGGAAATGTCGCGCTCCGATGCGACTTTTGATTCACCATAGGCCGTCACCGGGTTGAGCGCACCGGTCTCGTCGATCATTCCTTCGCCTGCCTTCCCATAGTTGCTGCAGGAAGAGGCAAACACGAAGCGATGGACGCCTGCTGTTTTGGCAAGCTCGGCAAGGCGCACACTTGCACGATGGTTGATGTCGTCAGTGAGGCCATGTGCCAGATCGCCGAGCGGATCGTTGGAGAGAGCTGCCAGATGAAGGACTGCATCAACCCCGGCTACATCATCTGCCGATGCATCACGCGTGTCTTTGCGGATGGTTGGCACCTCGTAGATTTTTCCGCCAGCTGAATAGGTGCAGCGCGAATAGAGATCGCTGTCCATGCCGACGACATCGTAACCTCCCTTAAGCAACATCGGCGTAAGGACCGTGCCGATGTAGCCGAAATTTCCGGTCAGCAAAACACGCATGATGATGACCCTTCACTATTTGGCTTTAGTAACGTGCAACAAAGGATCACTGTAGCCGATCTTCCACGGAGAACTCACGGACTCGACGAAATCGGGGTTAACGGCAAGTCTCCCGTTAGTACGTTATCGCCTCTGGCCGGAAGGTTTTCAAGCCTTGCCGCCGGACTCCTGACGTTTCGACGAGCCGCTCAATGTTCAGGGCTGTATGAACATAGTCCCAGCGTCATAACGAGCCTTAGCCGGTAGGACGTAGAGCTTCGTGGTTCCCACCGGGTCCACCCACGGCCAAGTATAGCCGCTCCCAGCATCGAAAAACGCCGGCTTCCGAGTCAGGTATAGCGAGTTAGGCAGCGTGTGGTTCGTGATGGCCGGATCCCAGATGACTGTGTTCGTGACGTAATCGAAGTTGCCGTGTCGAAGCGTAGTGGCAGCTACCTTGGCGTCTGTCGGATAGGGTTTCACCCCATCCCACCCCAGCATCCAGATGCTTGGCTTCCCCTCGACGAAGGTCGTTTCGTACACCCATCCGTCCATCTCTCCGGGGGCCCCAAGCACATTGCCAACGAAAGACATCCAATAAGAATATGCCATCAAGCCAGCGCCGTGCTTAGGCCCGTTACGCGATTGAATGGCGTCATCGATCCTCCCGCCCGCCTGGTTGTCGAACGGTGCGCGGATCCCACGCAGGTGATTGCGGAAGAACGTGTGGAAGATGCTATTGCCGTGAGTGTGGTCGCTTTCGGCGTTATGGCCGTAATTGCCCTCGAAGAGGACGTGGTGGGAACCGACCATGTGGCTGGCGTTGAGCCCGGCCTCGATCCATGCGCCATTCGTGTTGATGTAGCCCATGTCCATGTAGTTGTAGCCGACCACCGAACCTGCTCCTCCAGAGCGGGCCACCATTACCTTGTTGGCCCTCACTGAAATGCCATTCTCGATGAGCACTTCAGCTGTTCCAGCCTGGAGGCTGATGGCGTACCCGCCTCCGCCAGGCTCAGCCCAGGCGGCATCGTGAACGTAGAACTCGCGGAGTTCGATTCGAAAGGAACCGTGGATGGCAAAACCCTGGCCGTGCCAAGCCGTGCTTTCCACATTTCTGGCCCAGGAATGACTCGCCCATTGGAATCTGAGGTTGCCGTCGTCGCCACCGATAAGGGTCAGGTCCTCGACTCCAGCATTCTTTATGTGCGCTGGCTTGTACCGGGAAAGCTGGGCTGCGTGGCTGGATCGGTAGGAAATGTGGATGGGCGTTGTGAAGGTGATGGTTGAGCCGGAGATGGAGGCGATCTCCTTGACCTCGGCAGTGGGTCGGTCCAGCCGAGAAAACCATGCCCCTGCGGTGCCAGGCGTCGTTGGGAAGGCGTCGGCCACGAAGTCGTCGACGTAGGCGAGGACAGGTTTGTGCTTCTGCCAGACCACCCGCCAATCAGAAGAAGCCCAAATCTGCCCGCGCCCCTGCGGGTCGGTGCGCCAGCCGGCGCCGGAGGCCTCGTCCAACAGGACGATCTGGCCCGGCGAAAAGCCGGCCGAGTTCGCCACCGTCGCCGTGTACGCACCTTTGACGGCATCGGCGGTCAGATTAGTGGATTGCACCACGCCGATGCTGTCACCAGTACCAGAGAACCTGGACGGACCGACGATGACCAGCGGTGAGGGCTTGGCGCTGACGGCCTCGTGGAATGGCTTGGCACCGTCCGTCTTCGCCAGCATCGTCTGACCCGGCCCAGCGCCGCGCAACGTTATTTCCTTGTTGATCAGCAGGAAGTTTCCGCCATTAATGATGAAGGTGCCGGCCACGAGCTGCACGACTTGGCCGGGCCGGCAGGTGTTGATGGCAGCCTGGATTCGGTTAGTGTCATCGAGCGCTCCCCCGCGGGGAGTCACTGTGGCGCAAACCGTGGACCGCACGGGAATGCCGCCCACTCCCATCATCCCCGGGTTCCAAGTCGTGGCGCGGTCGGCTGGCAGGAAGCCGCTGGCGTCGATACTACCGGGTGGCGACACCCCACCATCGGCGCCAACTGACTTAGTTTGGCTTGCCATGGCGCTCGCCCTAGACGTGTCGGCGTTGATAGCGGTCCCAGGAACTGTGTCGCTGTCGGTGTCCGTCTGCATCTTCCAGGCCTGGCCCTTGTTCACTGCGCCCCACACTGTAGCCTGGCGCAACTGCATGGATTTGTCGGCGACGGCGTTCTTGCTGGTCGGCAGGTTGGCGATCTCTGAACCACCTCTACTCCCGGTGGTCAGGCCCGCGCCCACGGTCACCACGCTGGCGAGGAAATAAACGAGATTTGTTCGCATCGGTTTCATATGCTGTTTCGGTGTTTGGCGCTCCCTCTGGAGACCGTGATGAGGGAACGCGAAATCGTGCTCATACACACCAAACCCGCTCAATATGACAACTCAGATACCGAAAGGTTAAGGACTCCCATCTGCTTCATCCATTTCCGCCAGGGCACCAGCCACAAAGGCGGCGGACCGGGCGACTTTGGGTTGGGCTCAAGGGCCGCCCGAGAACAATTCTCACTGCCTCCCTGATTCGGAGTTTGGCACGGTCGGCAAGGAGGCGCGCGTTGACGGAGGGACGGCGGCCCACCAGCGCGCCAAGTAGAAATTGTAGAGGGTCACGCCCTGCCAGTCGACGTCCAGCTCATTGGTGGACCAGCTGTCGTTGTCAGTATAGCGCCCCTCCAGCGGCGTAGATGCGTCCCGTGGCATGGCGGGATCACCCCAGTATCCCCAGATCGGAATGGGACGGCCGTGCGGCACGGAGATATCATTTGACTCTGGTGCCGCAATCGGCCCTCCAGCCACCAGCCCAGGAAAGAGGAACGGCTCGGCATCGAGCGCCGCCAGCCAATGATGAAAGGCGCGGGTCCGCCCACGGGTGACGCCCGGCAAGCCGCTCACGTATGCCATCTGCAGGTAGTTGCGGCCTAGGGCATGGTGCACGTTGGCCAGAACCTGCTCGCAATCGGCGGCCGCCCCCACTGGATCCTCCAGGCAAGCCTGAGCGCTGAATCCAGCGGTCCGCTGGAAGCCGGCCGCGATGGAGCCCCAGAAGGTGCGATCGGCCCACTGGAACGGATGGCGCTCGCCGGCCAGACGCACCTCCTCGGCGCGAAGACGCAGCTCTCGGCGGATGGCCTGCTGCCGTTCCGGGTCGCCGGCCGAAGCGCGTAGATAGAGGAGCGCCGCGTAGACGTTGCTACGCAGGTAACTGGGGTCATTCTGGAGCGGCTGGTAGCTGTTCTCGAAGTCCACACGGAGGCGGCGCTCGCCTGTGGCGAGCAGCAGTCCGGCGGCCGCATACATCCGGACGTCGCGACCCGCGTTCAGATGGCCGTCCTGACGCATGGCCGGGCAGGTGGGGCCATCGCTGTCCTCTCCCGGGCGCTCACGAAGGAAACGGTAACCGGCCCGAGCTGCCTCCAGCATCCGTTCGGCGAACACGGCGTCGTGAGGACGATACAGTACCGAGGCGAACGCCAGGGTGCCAACGGCGCGGCCAGTGGCGATAGTGCCCACCTCGCCGGCACGGTAGGGCGACATGCGCTCGGGCCAGTTGGTGCCGTAGGGCCCATAGCGCTCCTGGCAGGTCGTGTTGTGGAAGCCGCCGCCGGGCTCCTGGACCGAGAGTAGCCACTCCAGTCCCCACCGTGCTTCGTCCAGCAGGTCGGGCACGCCGTTCCCGGATTCGGGAATACCAGTGTCGTCCTCTTGCGGCGAGAAATCGGCGATGGCCGAGAGCAGCCAGAAGAGCGCCGAGTTGGCCGAAGCGCTGTAGATCGAGAAGTCACCAGCGTCGTGCCAGCCCTTCACCACACCCGGCGGCGCCAGGGCGGCGTCGCTGGCGTGGATCCAGGGGCCTTGGGCGTGCTTGGCATCGATGGCCGTGAAGGCGCGCTGGTAGTAGAAGGCGCGCTGCACCGCGCGCACAGCTGCATTGAACACGCCAGGCCCGACGTCGAAGGGGTGGCTGGAGAGCCCATTGTCCGTGAGGATGCGGTAGCGCCCTGGAGCCTGAAGGGGTGTAAAGTCCCCCACCCAGACTGTTCGCACTTCGCCGAGCGCTTCGGTTGGAATTTCTCGAACCGGCGGTCCGCCCTGGAAGGCTGTCTCCCCGCTAACGCTCACCACCTGGAAGGATGCGAAGGACCTCGGCGAGGAGAACTGCTTGACCATTGATGGCCCATAGCCGACCTGCGAGGCGGCCAGCCCGCTGAACGGCGGGGCCTCGGGCCCGAGCGCGGCACGCTGAAGCCAAGCTGGATAGCCGCGCAGGCGGTCGACCACTTCCTTGAGCGGACCCGACAGCAGCATTACCACGAGCAAGGCGGCCGAAGCGGCAACCGCAATGGACAGGATAACTACGCGGCCAGCCCTGGGCGGCCGGTTTAGCGGAAGACGCGGTTGCGGTGGCACCATCGGATCAACACGTATACCGACCAGACCCGGGACCAATACATGCCGGGCGCCCCGTCAAGGAAGGCCCGCCAGAGCTGCTCTACCGCCGCGGGCTCGAGGCCGACCAGGGCAACAGCCTGCGGGTCTCGCAGGGTCTGATCTATAGCATCTTTCATTCCCCGCCGGATCCATCGATCGAACGGCAACACGAACCCGCTCTTGGGCCGCTCGAAGAGCGCGGGGTCGAGGCCGCGCAGACCGATCCGCCGCAGCATTGCCTTCCGGCCCAGCGGCTGATAGCGCGCCTCATCCGGCAGGCGGTCCACGCTCTCGAAGAGGACCTGATCCACCAGCGGCACCCGCTGCTCCAGCGATGAGGCCATGCTGGCGACGTCATTGTCGCGAAGAAGCCGCTCGCCCAGGAAGAGCCGCTGCTCCATGACGCTTATGGCCGAGAGCGGCGTGCGGCCGCGGGTCTCGGCCAACACCCGATTGCGCATCGACGGCGACAGTCCGTCGGCCAGCGCCTCGGCGAGATTCGGCGCCACGAGCTCACGCTGAAATCCAGGGAGGAAGAGTGCGTAAGCGAGCTGGTAGAGAGCCAGCAGGTCATCGCCGCGACGGACCATCTCGGGGAGCTTGGCCCAGCGGGTCTGAGGTGGCACGACCCCGCCGGAGCGGCGCAGCCGCCAGGTTGCCAGCATCGCCGCGCCCACCTGCAGGTTCTGAGGCACCCAGGACAAGCGCTGGAACCAGCGCTGCAGCACTGGCAAGTCGCGGTAGGAGTTGTAGCCACCGAAGAGCTCGTCGCCGCCGGTGCCAGACAGCGCCACAGTAAAGCCAGCCGCACGTATGGACTGCGACATGTAGTAGGCGTTAAGTGCATCGAAGGTAGGCTGATCCAAGCCGTCCAGCGCCGCCTCCAGGTTCCCGACGAAGTGCCCTTCGGTCAGCACCACCTCGTGGTGCTGCGTGCCAATGGCAGCGGCGATCCTCCGCGCGATTGGCCCCTCGTTCAGCTCCTGCTCCTCGAAGGCCAGGGTGAATGTATGGATCGGGGTCTGGGCAGCGCGCTGGGCCAAGTTGGCGATCACCGACGAGTCCACGCCGCCGGAGAGGAAGACCGCAAGGGGTACGTCGCTGGCGAGGTGCAGCCTCAACCCCTCCTCGAGGATGGCGGCCAAGCCGTCTTCGTCCATGGTCGGATCAGGGGCGCGGTTGGGAATGCGCCAGAAGTCCTCGTGGCGAATCTCTTTGCCGGCGCTGTCGAGCTCAAGCAGCCGACCCGGCCAAAGGAGGTCGACGCCTTTGACGGCAGTACCCGGGCCAACCACGAAGCCGTTCCAAACAGCGCTGGCCACAGCCTGCGGATCGAGGTGAGGCGTGCCCAACAGCCCGGAGGCCAGCAAGGCACGAAGCTCCGAGGCGAAGGCTACCGACCAACCTGCGTTGGGATCCGACGACCTTGCCACATAGAGAGGCTTGATACCGAGGGGATCCCTGGCCAGCAGCAGCTGGCGCTGCTGCGGGTCCCAGCAGGCAAAGGCGAACATGCCACGCAGCCAGTTCACCGCGTTTAACCCGTGCAGGCCGAGCGCGCGCAGCATTATGGCCGTGTCGCCGGAGGACTGAAACTTCTGCCCCTCGGTCTCCAGGCGCCGTCGCAGGTCGCGGAAGTTGTAGATCTCGCCGTTGAACACCACAACATGGCCGGTCACCGGGTCTACCATGGGCTGGGCACCCGCGGGCGAGAGGTCAAGAATGGAGAGCCGGCGGTGAGCAAGCAAAGCGCCCCATCCGCGTGCGTCGGGCGCCGAAACCCATGTCCCGCTGGCGTCCGGGCCGCGGTGAACCATGGCGTCGTTCATTCGCCCCAGTGCGGCGCGATTGGGCTCGCCCAATTGCCCGATGATCCCGGCGATGCCACACATCAACTAAGTCCCTCGAGTATTGCGGAAAACTGAGCACAGTTTGGAGGCCTAACCTTTTTCTGTGCTTCACACAAATCCAGGTAAAGATCCGGGACATTCAATCAAATAACGCGAAGCAAGCCGCCATGGCTCTGACAGCAGACGGTGGAGCCATTCCAAGCCGCTTTTTGAATCCAAACCGGCATGCGACGTTGTTTCCGATGAAAAAACGATCGACGCACCGATACACAGCCCGACTCCTTGGGCCTGTGGGTGGTCAGCAATGCAGAGGGCAAGAATCTCTGTTGCGGCATTCCTACTGCCAAAAGATCAGGGGAGCTTGACGACAAACTCAACGCACCTTTGAACCTCATCCTTTGAGGTGATGAAGCCTATAGGCCTTACGACAGCAAGCGCGTCGCCGCAGCCTGCACCGGATGATGCAGCTAGGCAATCTTCAGCTTCCGCGCGCCTTGAGCTGGCGTACTCTGACCGCTGCTATCGGTGAACGCGAGTTTACGTTAATTTGAGATTGCTATAGAGTGGAAATCAGCCACGCTGTCTTCGGCGCCTAGACTGGGATAATTCGTCCCTCTGGCGTCTCTACCCCGAGCAACCATGCACCGATTTTCTCGATGCCGGCTTCTCGTCTCGTTCGCTCCGCATCAGTTAAAGTTCGGCCACGACACTCGGATGTCCAAGGATTGGCGGCGGGCATGAATGATGTTCACTCGCAGCACGTCCAAACTATTCCATCGCTGGATGGCATTCGGGCAGTGTCGGTCCTTATTGTTGTACTGGCTCACTCAGGCCTCGAGACCCTCGTACCGGGTGGGCTCGGCGTTACGATCTTCTTCTTCCTAAGCGGATATCTAATCACGACACTCATGCTGACTGAGAATGAGCGCACCCGCAAAATCAATATTCCGAAGTTCTATGCCCGTCGCATGTTCAGGCTAATGCCACCCTTATTGATCACTCTCGCGATCGCCTACGGCCTCACATATGTCGGTTTGTTGCCCGGCGGCATAACGGCTGCGGGTCTGGTAGCTCAACTTTTGTATTTCGCCAATTACTACGGCCTATTTTTCGACCCGGGCAACACGATCCCGGATGGCACCGGCATCCTATGGTCGCTCGCGGTCGAGGAGCACTTCTACATTTTTTACCCGCTCTTCCTAACCCTGCTGCTGGGCAGCAATCTTCGGCCTCGCACTATCGGCGCCGTGCTCGGCATCGGTTGTCTCATCGTCCTCGCCTGGCGCATTTATCTTGTCCACTCGCCTGATTTTGTGATCTACCGGACGTATTACGCCTCCGACACTCGCATTGACTCGATTGTCTATGGATGCATTCTGGCGATCCTCATAAACCCAATGCGAAACCCGCACCGCGCCGAAACAATGTCCCTGAGCCAATGGGCCGTGTTTGGAACCGCCCTCGCCACTTTGCTACTGACTTTGCTTTATCGCAATGCCACATTCCGAGAAACAATTCGATACAGCCTGCAAGGGCTCGCCTTGATGCCGCTATTCTATTTCGCAGTCCGCTTCTCCAAGAATCAACTGTTTCGACATCTGAGTTCGCGTTGGATAATAACGCTCGGGACCTATTCTTACGCCATTTACCTCATCCATTTTGTAGTGATCAAGATGATCGCCGCACATGCTCCAGCCATCGCCGGAAAATTCTTCATCCTTTTCCCAACCGCTCTCCTGATCTCGATTGCCTACGCCGCAGCTCTCGATCGCTTTGTAGATCGATATTTTAGACAGCTCAGACGCAAGTACCGACCGGGACTTGCAAATAGGGCTGCCGTCCTAAGCGGCCGCAAATGACTCCTGGTCAGGCGTGGCACTAATGTTTACAAACTTTCTGAGGCGCTACTTGGTGCATCTGGCGGTCGCAGTGGCGGCAATCGGCGGGGCAGAACTCGCCGCGCGATACATAGGCTTTGGGGAGCCGCCGCTCGTTATGCTCGATGACAAGATTGAGTATTACCTCGCTCCGAGCCGGAGCTATACGAGGTTCGGGCACGACATTCGGGTCAATCGGTACAGTATGCGCAGCGACGATGTGGACCTGGCGACCGTTGACCGCCGATTCAGTTTCTCACTGCTCGGCGACAGCGTTGTTTACGGTAATCGGCTCGACCAGGCCGATACGCTCCCTGCACAGCTCCAGAAACTCTTGATGGCAAAAGGTAGGAACCAAAGCGCGCTCGTGAATAGCATCGCAGCGTCAAGCTGGGGACCGGAAAACCTGCTTGAATTCTATAAACGTTTTGGTCCATTTCCCGGCAATACCGCGTGGATCGTCCAATCGACTCACGACGCGGAGGATGTCACTCACCTCGTCAATAAGGTCGTGCCCTATCGCACCACCAAGCCATACGGCGCGCTGCACGACCTGGCAATCAGCTCTTGGCGATGGGGGACCCTTCGCGTCATGCCGAACAAACCTGACCTCGTCAAACCCGAAGATAAGCGCCGCCGCGCTGATGTCGCGCTTCACGCGCTCATCACAGCATTGAAGGCGGACTACGCGCGCGTGATCCTTGTTTTTCATGCCACCAGGGACGAAGCCATCGGCGGGGCAGCAGACCGGGCCGCCCACTACCGGACCGTCGCCGACCAGCAAGCAATCGATTTCATCTCCACGATGGAGTTATATTCGCGTGCATACAAATCGAATCTTACGCCGCACTATGATGATATCCATCTCAGCAAAGACGGCGCACGCATGTTGTCGGAACGACTGGCCGCCGACATTGGCCCATTTAGTCGTGGAGATTGATCGCGCCGAACACCTGCTCCCCGACGCCTGCTCTCCGGGGGAGGTGCGGGAGACGCGCAGCGGCCAACCGCAACCGTTTTTGCGATCTGCCCGGCCGCGGATCGAGAGCTACGACTCGCTTGCTGAGCTTGGTGCCCCGACGCGGGCGTTATAATCGAATGTCTGCATGTACAAGATGCCTCTCGGACCGATAACCTGGTGCTCCGGCGCAGTCGGAGGTAGCGAGGATTCGGCGGGCGTGTGCTATAGCAGAGCTGCACCGCACAAGTGCGGGGCGGGTTAGATCCGGATCGATGAGCCCAGAGCGCCTGAGTATCCTCTACGTTTCCCAGATGCCGGCCAGCCCTCCGCGCTTTGGCGCCCAGGCGCGGCTGCATGGGCTGATGACCCAACTGGCGCGACGCCACGACCTGACGGCATTGATACTGCTCGACGACGAGTTCGATGCCGAGGAGTGCCGCCGGGCTATGCAGGCCTACTGCCGCGAGGTGGTGCTGGTGCCCAACCCCTATGGTCGGGAAGGTCTCACCAAGCGGTTGCTGCAACTCCGGTCTATGGTCTCGATCCAAAGCTTCGAGCGACTGCGGGTTACGGTGCCAGCGTTACAGCGGGCGCTTGACCGAATCATGCGCGCCAAGCGGTTCGACATCGTCAACCTGGAGTTCCCGTACTTGGGCCATTGCGATCTGCGCCAAGCTCCGCTCGGCGAGAGGGCCCCTCCACTCGTCGTGGACTCGCACGAGGTCGCCTATGACCTGGCGCGGCAGTTCGCTAATGCTCGCGGCAGCCTGGGACGTCGTCTCTACGCCGGGATCAACTGGCGCAAGCTGCGGCGTGAGGAGTTGGAGACCTACCGTGACGCCAACGGCGTGTACCTGTGTAGCGCGGCGGACGAGCAGCGGCTACTCGACCAGGTGCCCAGGGTCCGCACGGCGGTCATCCCAAACGCAGCGGACGTCGAGTACTACAGGCCGCGCCCCACGGATCCGCAGCCCGACGGACGCACCGTAGTCTACTTCGGGCTGCTCTCTACCGTTCCCAACATTGACGGCGTGATCCACTTCGTCCAGGACGTCTGGCCGCGCATCACCGAGACCCACCCCCAGGCGCGCTTCAAGATCATCGGCGGCCGCCCGCCACGGTCCCTCCTGGCGTTGGCCGGGCCCCGGATCGAGCTGACCGATTTCGTGCCGGACCTGCGGCCGCACCTTGCGGCGGCCGCAGCCGTGGTGGTGCCGCTGCGGCTGGGCGGCGGCACCCGCCTCAAGATCGTCGAGGCCATGGCGATGGGAAAGGCCATCGTCTCTACCACCCTGGGGGCCGAGGGGATCGAGGCAGTCCCCGGGCGCGACCTCCTCATCGAGGACCAACCAGCGGCCTTCGCGGGCGCTGTGAACCGCTTATTGGCCGAGCCCGGCTTGGCGGCGCTCATCGGTCAGTCGGCAAGACGGCTGGCAGTGGAGCGGTACGCCTGGAGCGGGGCGGCTCGGGCACTGGAAAGTTTCTATCGCCGGATCCTGGAGGCCGGCCAGTGAAGGCAGCGCTCATTGGAGCTGGACAGATCGCCCGTCAGCACCTCACTTGCATGAAGGGCCTGCCGGGCGTGGAGCTCGTTGCCATCTGCGACCTGTCGCCCGCCACGGCGGAAGCTGCGGCCGAGCGATACGGCATCCCGGCTTGGTTTACCGATCACCGGGCCATGTTAGAGAAAGCCCGGCCGGACGTGGTCCATGTCACGACGCCCCCGACCTCCCATTTCAAGCTGGCCATGGACTCGTTCGAAGCCGGCGCCCACGTCATCGTGGAAAAGCCTGCTACCTCGACCTTCGAGGAGCTGGAAACGCTGGTCCGGCGCGCTCAGGCAGCCGAGCGCCACCTTGTCGAGGATTACAACTACGTATTCAACCATGCGCCCCAGCAGATCCTGCAACGCATCAGGTCCGGCCAGTTTGGGGCGGTGACGCACGTCGAAGTGCTCATTTGCCTCGATATCCTCGGCCCGAGTGGCTTTGCGGATCCCAACTCACCGCACCCAGCGCTCACACTGGCCGGCGGTGCCATCGCCGACTTCCTGCCTCACTTGGCGTCGCTGGCGCACTTCTTCATTGGTCCGCATCGGACCGCACAGGCGGTCTGGGCCAAGCGCAAGCCCTCGCTCCTGCCATTCGATGAATTCCGCGCCCTAGTCGACGCGGAACGCGGGACTGCAGCCCTGAGCTTCAGCTCCGGCTCGCAACCGGACGCCTTCTGGCTGCGAGTCTACGGGGAGCAGATGCAGGCCACCGCCAACATTTTTGAGACCCGGCTGACCTTCGATGGTCCTCGCAATGTGCCCAAGCCGCTGCGTCCTTTCTTCAGCGGTCTTGAGGAAGGAAAGACGATCCGGCGGGCAGCCGTGAAAACCCTGCTGCGGAAATTCAAGGGCCCCGGGGCCTATGAGGGGCTGTGGGAGCTTTTGACAAGGACCTACCGGTCGCTGGCCGACCGCTCGTCCCTGCCGGTCACAGCCAGTGACGTGCTTGCGGTCAACCGTCTGGTCGAAGCGCTCAAGCCCAGGGAGCAGCGGCCAAGGGAGCAGCGATCATGAGAGCGCTCGTCACCGGCGCCAACGGGTTTCTCGGCCGGCATGTGGTCGCTGCGCTGCTGGCGCGGGGCGTTGACGTGCGCGCCTTGGTGCGGCCGGCCGCACGGCTAGACGATCTCGGCTGGCCTTCCTCCCTGGAGGTCTTCCGCGCAGATCTGCGCACGTCACACGAGCTCGCACACTCTTTTGATGGCGTTGACGTGCTCATCCATCTGGCGGCGGTGGTCTCCGGCGGGGAGGACGCACAGTTCGCGGGAACCGTCGCTGGCACCGAGCGGCTGTTGGACGCCATGGCGACGAGCGGTTGCCGACGGCTGGTGCTGTGCAGCAGCTTCTCGGTCTACGACTACAGCTCGACTCGCCGGAGCCTGGACGAGAGCTCGCCGCTCCACCAAGTGCCCGAGGTATACACCCGTGATGGATACACCATCGCCAAATGGTGGCAGGAGCGGCTGACTCGCCGTTTCGCGGAAAAATACCGCTGGGACCTTACCGTGCTGCGGCCCGGCTTTATCTGGGGACGTGATCACGGTTATCTCGCAGCCCTTGGCCAGCAGTTCGGCCGACACCACCTGGTGATCGGCCCGCTGACGCGCATTCCAATGACTCACGTGGAGAATTGCGCCGACGTCTTCGGCGTGGCGGCGGTGGACCCGCGGGCCCGTGGCCAAACCTTGAACGTGGTCGACGGCCCCGGCGAGCGGATCTGGAGCTACCTCTCCGACCACATGCGCGGCAGCGGTCAGCCGGGCTGGCGCCTGCCCGTCCCCTACTGGCTCGCCATCTCGATGGTGCGGCTGGCCTTCGCCACTCTCTTCAGGCGCGCCACCAAGGTGCCTGGCATCCTCGTCCCGCGCCGGTTCGAGTCGCGGCTCAAACCGCTTCGCTTCGAGAACCGCAGGCTCCAGGAGACTCTGGGCTGGACCCCGCCGCTCAACTACCAGCAGTGTTTGGCGCGGACCTACGGTCCGGCGGCAGCGCGAGCAGCCAAGGGCTGAGGCGCCGGCTCTTTCGTCTTCGTCGTCTCGAACAGCCGCTTTAACCGGAGGAAGCGCTTCTCGAAGAACT
>Ga0126377_10000655_pt1 | contig 21325 bp, 24 predicted proteins | sample PanSoiMetPlot_22_FD_92647 | JGI IMG/M metagenome (GOLD analysis project Ga0126377, IMG submission 92647) | Tropical forest soil microbial communities from Panama - MetaG Plot_22 | ecosystem: Environmental > Terrestrial > Soil > Tropical forest > Bulk soil | place: Panama | collected 2016-02-17 | reverse complement strand
CCGTTCGGCGGGAGACAGTGTCTTCAGGTCACCCTGAATGAGCACCTTTTCCATAGTGGCTGCGCCGATCTTGGGTGCCGGCGGAATCGCCAGAGCCTGATCACTCATGATTCACCTCCTCAACAGCGAGACCGTGCCCGGACGCAGCTCCGCGCCCGGCACCTGCTCCCCTGTGTCGATGGCCCGTTTGATCGCCCGCTTATCGCACGCGATCGTCTGCTGAATCGTCTTGTACTCCGGCGGCACCCGCGCCTCGTCGGTGATTTCCACCGCCGGCGGATTGTGGCGCAGGCTGAGCCGCGCCGTATCGCCGTCGAGTTGCTTCAGGTTTGCTGATTGCATGACGCGCACGGCGTACTGCTGCAGCCGCTCCTGCAGCCCGGTGAACCGCCGCCGGCGGGTGCGCAGGCGCTCGATCTCGCGGTCGGCCAGTTCGGCCTGGGCTTCCAGGTGGGTCAGGAAGCGGGCGAAGTCGTCGACCTTTTTGATCTGCGCGGCCACCGCGCGCTCGATGTCGGCTTCGCAGGCGGCGCGCTCCTCGGCGGACTGGCACAGGTCCAGGCTGTCGGTCAGCGCCTGCAGGTTCTCGTTAATCTCGTAGAGAGTAAGATTCGCCATGGCTCTTATCCCGGGTTGCTTACCAAGTTGGTAGTTGCAGGCCGCGGGCAGGGCCGTTTCCGGCTCCGTACCGGTTTGCGTTTCTTGTCGAATGCCATGTAGCGGGCGATGCCGGCCAGCGTGAGATCCAGCTGGGCGCGGGCAATGCGCCGCAGCAGGGTGGGAAAGGAACAGTCCGCCATCCCCTCGGCCGCGGCCACGCGCAGCATTTCCTGCTCAAAGTATTCGACGTCGGCGGCCGGCAGAGTAGGCCCGCCGCACAAACGTTTTGACTCCGATTTCTTATCTATGTCAACGGAATTTCTTTTTGCCATGGTCACAATCCTTTGTGTCGCGCAAAAAAAAACGCACCAATACTAACTAAGAATGAAGGGATACTAAGTTGGCCCTGGATCGCCCTGCGGCGCTAAGCGCGGGTGGCTCCGTCGCTGTCCGTATCGCGGGGCGATACCGCCCCGCTCACGTTAGTGAATATTAAGCCTGAGCTTTATTTCTGTCAACCGTAAATCTTTGCCGTATATAGGTTTCAACGTTATCAACACGTTGTCATAACGTTGTAATTTCCTAAAAATTCCGAGGTAGCGGAATGTAAGTACTAGACATTATAGTGTTTGCGGTTTTGCACGTGATGATACAATCCATTGACGTTGTGCAATTGTTTTTTTTCAAAAACAATTCGCCCGGTAAATGTTTGACGCCATCGGGTTTTTTCTGGATTTCAAATGCAATGCAACGCCGGAAATAGCTCGAATTCGGCAGGGCGGCTGGCCGGAAGATAGTCTTGTAACGGCCTTGCGTGGTTTACTTCTGTTACTGGCTTTGTCTCATAGATGAGACAAATGTCAGATAGATGAGACGGATAAGTTGTCGGGCTGAATTTATTGGTCCAGCCACTTACGAGCCGCTTCCGCGCTGTCGAATACTTCGAGATTCGCTCCGTGCTCGCGCGCTACCCTGGCGCCCTGTCCGTTGACCGTGGGCGGCGCCCCGACCGTGGCCAGCTTCAGATTCATCTGCCGCTCTTTGAAGTAAGCGCTAAGTTCGGTGGCGATCCCGGCGCGCTCGTGGTCGGGAAGGACGCCGCTCACCTCGAGGCAGTCCATGAGAATCCCCTTGACCTGATTCTGCTGCGCCAGGTCCAGGATCTCGCGATAGAGCCGCAGCCCGGCATGGAATTCCGCGGTCCCGGCCAGCGTCACTACGAGAACCCCGTCCTCCACCGCGACGGCGGTGAGATGCACTTCGGGGCCTGCCTCGAAAACCAGCTGGCGGTACTGCAGCTCGATCTCCCACGCCAGGCGATGCAACGGTATGTCCAACAGCCCCGCCAGGTGGATCAGTGTGGTCAGGGTGGGATCGCGCTGGCCGTGCTCCATTTCGCTGATCCGCCCGTGGCTGATGGCCCCATCGGCCAGCTCTTCCTGGGAATGGCCGGCCCGCAGGCGCAGGGCGCGCAGGGCCATACCGAACGCACGGCGGACGTGGCCGTCGTCTTGGATTTTCATATGGTTCAGGCTATGCAGCGTAGGAGTGCACGGTCGTCACCTATTTTAGGGACGTTTCCCGAATACCGCATCCCTGACATATATCAGGGGTATATATCCCATGGGAGTGTATACCGGGTGGTACTAGTAGTACACTGTTTGTAACACTGGGGCATATATGCGCCCCTCGGTTGGACGGGAGCAGTTGCGGCGGGCCTTTTCCGATACGGTGCGGATTCTGCGCGCCCGCGTCGGGCTGTCCCAGGAAAAGTTGGCCATGCAGAGCGGGGTGAACCGGGGGTATATGGGCGGGATGGAGCGGGAAAAGCACACCCCGACGCTGGAAAGCATCTACCGGCTGCTGCCGGCGCTGGGGGTCACATTTACCGAGTTCGCCGCCGAGTTCGAGCGGGTCCTGTCCTCGCGGCGGCGGCCGAAGGCTTAACTGTTTCGATCGGTGCGGTTTTTCTCGTTGTTGATAAAATGAAAGAGCCGGTCGCTAACCGGTTGGAGAAAACCTTTGACCGATACTCAAATTCTTACGCTTGCCATCAGCATCACGTTCCCGGTATTGGGAATCGTTGGCGCAATCGTTGCCGTGTTGTATTCCAACAAGCGAGTCGATGACCTTGGAAAACGGATGGATGACCGTTTCCAGGATTCCGAGAAACGCATGAATGCGTTCGAAACACGCATTATCGAAAAGATTGATAACGGCTTCGAGCACATGACGATGTTGCTGAAACTTCATGAAGCCGAACACCACAAGCATTAAATCTCTGTGAGTGCCTTCTCTGTGCTTGCGGAGCGCTTCCGGCCTTAGCAACCGGACAAGGGTTGACGGCGTTACGGTCAACCCATTCTCTACCTGTCAAAGAATCTGGAGTTTGGATCGATGAAAGGAAACGTTGTGCTCAGAAAGCCAAGCTGGAAGGAACAGTTGGAAACCTGGAGAATCGCGCTCTGCGGCTGGATGATTATGCTCGGCCTGGGCGCAATGGTGGTTAGTTTTGTGGTGGGACCGCAGATCATGGTCTGGGTAGGGGTGGCAATCTTTTTCGGTGCGGCCATCTACCCAGGCGCAATGTCCGATGGTGATTGACTATTCAGGTGATACCTGAACCGACCGGCCATCCGGTTGTAGCGAGCGCCGGTATTCCTCCACACGGCCTACCGCGGTCGCCATTCGCGGAGCTCCCCATTTGGCGGGGTTGAGTTGCTGCGCGCGGTTGATTGCGATGGCGATCGTGGTTTTCACCTTGGGGTCGGAAAGGATCGTATGCAGTACATCCGTCGAGATTCCGGCAAAGGCCCCGAACAAAGGATCATGCGTGGCGATCCCAGCCAGCGTACCCGCACCGCCGCCGAGTTGTAGCCCCTTGCCCGTGAGCTGCTGAACGGCGCGGCCTGTGAATCCGCCCCCGACTCGGTACTTATTGACCGCTTTTTCCAGGATGCCTTGGAGATTGATCTGACGCTGTTGCGCGGCATTCAATTCGGCAAGTTCGGGAATCTGCGCAACCAGTTCGTCTTTCAGCCGAAGAGCCGCGGCCTTTTCGGCTTCGGCCGTGGCCTGGAACTGCGGCGGTGCGCCCTTGCCCCATTTGGTGACGCTGAATGTGCCCTCCTTTAGCCGCTCGGCCACATCGACAGGAATCTGATCGGGCAGCCGCTGTGTTACGTCCGCGATAATCTTATCGATCTGCCTCAAATCCGCCGCCGGATTAATCTGCTGTGCCGTCCTGGCACGTAAATCCGTGAGCGCATCGATGACCGACTGGCGGGAGACCGTTTTGCCGGCGGCGGTGCCTTTGGTAAGCACATCCGTTTTCTGCTGCTGCAGGTCTTCGACTACGCCTCTGACCTTCTCAATGCCCCGCTCGGAGAATGGGATATTCTGCTCTCCCATTCCGGTGACCGCTCGCTGGAGTTCGTCAAACGGCGTGTTCACGGTATAACCGCCACGTAATGCGCTGCGGTTGAGTACCGGAACCGTTCCTTCCGCGATTCGGCCCCCGACTGCGAATGGCACATTGAGAGGATCGGTAAATTTGCCGATGGTTCCGACAACCTTACCGGTCGTTCCCAGCACGCTGCTTAAACGGGTCGCATTAAGCACGTCCGCAACTGTTGCCGCCCCTTTGAGCGCTCCCCCGGCGCCAGTGAAAGCTGTGGCGACATCAGCAGCAAACCCGACGGGGTCCTGGTAGAGCGTTTCTTTCGCGCGGTCCAGACTGCCGTAGCGGCTTTTGAGGTGGTTGACCATGGCATCGAGTTGCGCGGAGGGCTCGACTTCGCCCGGTCCCGGCGGGTCTAATTGGCCACCCAACTTTTGATAGACGCCCTGCGGAATTGCGTAGAGCGCCTTGCCCACTTCTTTGGGATGCGTCACGGCGGAGTAAATCTGCTGCGGGATATTCGCTGTCGAAGTCGCCAGATTCTCGATGAATCCGCCGACCGATTTCGGCTCGGTGGAGGGCGTTCCGCCCGCTTGTGTGCGGATGGCAGAGGCGATCTGGTCATCCGTCATCGAATCGGGGAATTCGACAGGGCCGAGATTGGGAACTTCAATGATCTTCGGCATTATGGGATGGCCTCGATTTTGCCGGTTTTCGGATTGTAGCGGCCTACCGGTTTCTTAGTGTTGATCGTAGGTTCTGGGGGAAGTTCGTAGGTTTTGCCGTCCGGCCCCATCCACATCGATTCCGGCTTGCCGCCGGGTTTGGTGACTTGTACCGGCCAGGATCCGGGCGGCGCCGCCTGCGCTGCTCCGGTTGACGTCCGGGTGGGTGGAGCGGTCGAGGTCTTCGGTTCCGGCTGCGCCTGCCGATATGCATTGCCCGCTTCCGTCTTCATCGACTCAAGCAGGCTTTCCCGGGCCTTCGCCTTACGCTCGAGTACGCCCTGCGTATCGCCGGGTTGCGGGAAGTAGGTTTGCCTATCCTTTTCGAACTCGCTTGGACTAATGACTGCGCCGGATTCCTTGCGCAGCCGCGCTTCGGTGAATTCCCGTTGCGCCTGGCGGTAGATTTGATTGTCTTCCGACTGCATCCAGTTCGGGCCATATTCAAACACCAGCTGCCCGGCGGGACTCTTCTTGCGTATCTTGGCTTCCAGATCTCCTATGGCGTCGGCCGCATCTTTGGCCCTGGTATAGAAATTGAATACTTTCCGTTCCGCCTCTGTCGGCAGTTTTGCCCCCCATGCCTGGAACCCCCTGCGTGCGAGGTCGCCTTCGAGTTCATTCTGTTTCTTTTCCGTAAGCCCTGCAAAGGCCCTGCCGGTTTTATCGGCCAGCACACGTTCCAGCAATGCTGCATTTTCTTCTTTCTCCGCGGCAAGTTTCTGCTGAGCGGCTTCTCGCCCCTGCGCGGCGGATACCGCGACTTTTGCGGCCTGCACCGATTCAGGTTCGGCTACGGTCTTGCCGACTTCCTGTTTAGCGGTCGCCAGCACCACCCGATCCTTGAATTTCTGAATGTCCTGAATGCCGCCCAACCGTACCAGTAACGCCCGCGCATACGGTCCCTGCCGGTTGAGGAATTCCGGAATCTGCTTCACATCGTCGAGTGTCTGGACGTCCTGCGCGGCCTGGTCGTATTCCCGCTGCTGCTGTTTATCGTTGCCCTCAAGCGCAGCGCGCGCTTCCTGAGCCTCTTTGATGCGCAGATCCACTGCCTTGTCGTATCCGAGTGTCTGAGTCCGCCACTGCTTCAACTGCGATTGAAAAACCGGATCGTTGAAATCCCTGGCGCTAAACTGCCGTACCTGCTCCCACGGAATCCAGCCCTTCTGCCCAGCCTCGGCAAGCACCCGGTTCTTGGTTTCGTTGTCGATCATGGTCGTAGCCATATCGGACATTAGGCCGCTCTGGCCTTTATGCAAATTCAACTGCGAAAGCTGTTCTTCAAGATCGGCCTTGCGTGCGGCGCGGATGTTCTTGATCATGTTCATCCCCACTTCTCCTGGCGCCACGCGGAGAATGTCGGCATCGCTCGGCAGACCCGAAAGCCTGGCTCCCGGCAATCCGCCCACGGTTACAGCGGTCGCTGGTACAGGCGGCGCGACTGGCGCTGGCTGCGTGCGCTCCAGCGATTCCAGTCCGGGGGATGCGCCCAACTGCCCCGGAACATATGATCCTTCAGGTGGCGCGACTGGCGTTTGAATGGGGGCCTCAGCCGGTGCCGTGGGGGTCTGCTGTCCCGTGTGGTAATTCTGCATCAGAGCCGCCAGGCCCCGTTGCTGCTCGGCCGCCACCCGCGCCTGTTCGAGCTGCAGTTGTCCCATCTCGCCCTGCGTCATCAGATTGCGCAGGCTGAGCACCTTGGCGAAGCGCTCGAGCGGCGTCTGGATCTCCGGCATCTGGAACTGCGGCGGCCGGTAGCCGAGTGAGATCGAGGGATCGATGGCCATAGGCTACCCCGCAATCGTCGCCAGCACCCACAGCAGCAGGCCCAGCGCAGTGAAGTTCACGCGATTGCTTTGCACCCCGAATGCCGCCATCGCAAACACGACGACGGCCAGAATCAATAGCACGAGACGTAAGGTAATCATGATTCACCTGGTTTTTTGACCGCCGGATTCCTCAGGATGTCAGCGAGATCTTTCAGCGTTTGCTTATCCTGGTAATACTTGCCGACCTGGCCCGCGGCGCTGCCCACACCGCCCAGAGCGTTGGCCCACGCGTTGGCGCTGCCCATCGTTCCGGCCGCCTGCGCCGCCCCGCCGCCGGTGATCAGGCTGGCCAGGTTCGATCCCGTGGTCATGGCGTTATTCGCCATTGCGACATTTCCGGCATAGCGCTGATTGGCGGCCCACTTGGCCGGATCCAGGATGTAGTTCGCCAGATCCTCCCCGCCGCGCAGCCCGAGCGTGGCGGCGTTGTTGGCGGCGTTGAATCCCATGCCGGCGAGCGTGTTGAAACGGTTGAAGCGGGCGTCCTGCTGCCGCTGGAAGCGGTCGAATGCCGCTCCGTATTCGCTCGATGCCAGGTTCTGGTTGAGGTTCGCCAGCGACTGCAGCGTTCCGCCGCCCAGCGCGCCGCCCTTGGCCGCGGCGCTGGACTGCAACGCTTTGCTCGCCTGGTCCATGCGGAACTGATACCCGGGATCGAGCGCCTGCATGTCCTGAAACGTGAAGTTGCGGTTGAGATCGCCGCCCGGCTGCATCAGTTGCGACAGGCTGGTGAGCGCATCGCCGCCCGCCGTCATATACGGGGTAAGATCGGTGCGGCCCTGCGCGATCGCGTCCCGGATGGCCTGCTGCGACTGCGCGCCGGCTTCGGTGACCGCGGTGGCGCCCTGCTCCGCGGCCGCACCGATCGGCGGGTTGTACTGATCGAGCAGTTGTTGCAGCAGCTGCCGCGCCTCGACCGTGGACTGATACTGCTGCTGGGCGGACTTGCCGGCCGCGCGGGATCCGAGAATTCCGCCCAGAATGCTCGTTCCGCCCATGATGGCTGCAGCTGCTAATGGCACTCGATACCTCCTATGATTTCCCGCAGCTTCTCAAACGAATGGCGGTCGCTTTCCGCCTCACTGCGGGCCTGTTTATCGGGCTTGGTCAACCCCAGGCAGACCTGATCGCACAGGACGCCGCCCTTGAGAAAACTGGCCTCGTTGACTCCGTAAATCTTCATGCCGGCACCTACTGCGTAATGCAGCGCCAGCCGGTTGCTCGAGGGAACATTGGTGATCAGCCGCCGGCAGGGCGTGTTCTCCCAGATCCAGTCGAACACCATGCGCACCGCCCGATGCGCCCGCTCGCCCCAGGCGTTCGGCAGCAGCGCCGTATGGATCTCCCAGCAGATCGAGTTGTGCGGGTGCAGCATCCACAGGCCGAGCACCTCTTCGGGCTCCGCATCCGGGAAGATCTCGCGCACCACGATGTACCAGACCGCCTCGTCCTCCATCGGGTAGAAGTCCTCCCGCGCGGGTGAGCTGTCGTCGACCAGATGCTTGTAGATTCTCGGATGAGTGATGATCTTGCGGATCAACTCGTAATCGAACGATCGCTCGAAGTGAATCACGGACTTATCCAGATGGCCACCAGATTGGTGTTGGGCGCCGCCGCCACACTGTTGCCGGTGCCGCCGTTTTTGTTGGCCTGCAGTTTCAGCACGGCGCCCGCCGGAGCCCCGTTGTAGACCCACTGCTGCGCCACCGTGGCCCGGTTGCCGGTGCCGCTGGTGTACTGGGGGACGAAAATCGCAGTGCTTCCCGCCACACCCCCGTTGACGTTCAAAAAACCGGTAAAGACGAATCCGGTATCGGAACCGCTCAGCCAGAAGTCGAATACGGCATTGACCCAGTAGCGGCCGGCCCGGGCCAGGGTCATGGACGTCCCCGGCACATCCAGCGTCGATGTGCTCAGCGTAAGACTGGCCGACGCCCCCGCCTGCTGCACATTGCCGGTCTGCGAGGTGACTTCCACCCAGGCCGATCCGCTCCAGATGAACTCGCGCTGCTGGTCGGTGCCGCGGTAATCGAATCCCGCGTCGTTGGGCCCCAGATCCGTGGGACGCTGGTCCGGGCTGATGGTGCCCCACATGGTGCCCGCCAGATACTTCCAGGCGCCCGCCTGCTGCTGGTAGATGACCCCGCCGCGGTCGCTTTCGACATACACCGATCCGTCCGCCACATCGGCCGGCGCCGGCCGCGCGGAATGGATCCCGTACCGCACCGCGGTGACTTCGATCCACTGGGTCTGCGACCAGATGAATTCGCGGTTGTCGTCGGTCCCGCGGTAATCGAACCCGCCGTCGTGGACGCCGAGATCGGTCGGTCTGAGGTCCGGCGTGATCGTTCCCCACATGGTGCCGGTGAGATACGTCCAGACCCCGTCGATGTTCTGGTAGACCACGTTAGATCGGTCGGTTTCCATGTACAGCGAACCCGCCGGCATATCCTCCGCGGGCGGACGATCGGCATGCGTTCCGTAAGTGATCAGGTGGTTGAGCTTGTCGGTGTTGAGATTGACCTGGTCTCCGGTCTTCTGCCAGTACAGATACCAGCTCTTCTCCGTCCCCGGCTGCTCGAGGTTGTTCTTTTTGGCGCTGGCGATGTCTTCGAGCGACTGCCGGATCGGGGGAATGATCAGGATGTCTTCCATTACGCGAACCCCTGCGTGGCCTCGAGGAACGTATCGATGAAAGCCACCTTGGTGCGGGCGTTGATGCCCACCCGGTAGACGCGGTCGCGGGCCTTGCCGAGCCGGCGGAACGCGGCCCGTTTGGTGTAGTTGCCGCTGGCCGCCATCGGCATCAGCCGGCCTTCGGCCGCCGTCGTCCAGGTGTGCCCGTGATCGTCGCTCCAGTCGAGGCCGATCAGCGGGATCGGATCCCCGGGGCTCAGAGCGCCCATCTCGGCCAGTATTTCGAGGCGATGGTGATAGGCGTACTGGTTTTCATTGATCAGGTGGGGAAACGCGCGCTGGCACTGAATCGGGATGCCGTCGTCGTCGTAGAAGTTGGACGACATCTCGTACAGCTTGCCGGTCACCGGGTCGCCCACGATATGCCTGCCGCCCGGACCCCATTCCGGGATGAACACGTGGAACCAGGCCTTATAGCGGAGGAAATTCGACCCGGGCGCATTCCACAGCGCCCGCTCGTGCCACAGGCTGGTGGTCGTATCGTAGACCCAGGTCTTCTGCTGCTCCCAGAAGTTGATCACCCAGTGCAGGTGTCCCGCGTTCTGGTAGGAATAGCTCACCGCGTCGCGCACGCTGAACGTAGGGGCGTTCCAGGCCCATTCCTGCGCATGGGTCGAGATGCGCACCGGCTGCAGGCCGTTGGCCTGATACGCGCGGGTCTGCCCGTCGTCCCCGCCGCCCAGCCAGCAGAACGTCGGACCCACCGAGCAGGGCGCGTAGGTGGCGGCCGATCCGTCGTGGATGAAGGCGCCCGGGATGCGCTGGAACGGAAAGTCCGGCGCGCCGATGTTCTGCCAGACTTCGATGGTTTCAGTGCCGAACAGGATCAGCTGCTCGTGATCGCACAGGATCGAACGGATGTAGTCGGAGTGGCCCTCTTTCACGCCGAACATCAGCGGGTCCCAGATCGTGCCGTCGTTCAGCCCGCTGATGTTGAACTGCCGCCCCGGGTCTCCGGTCTGCGGCAGGTCCGGCCGGGGCACGCGGTTCACGATGAAATAGCCGTCCAGGAAGCCGCCGGTCACCCCGTCCACCTGGTCGCCGGCGGCGATCGACCACGGCACGTTGCTTTCGTTGGGCGGGGCCGGGTCCAGGATCAGGCGATTGGTATTGACTACGCCCGCCACCTGATACTGGCGCCCGTTCACATACATGCCTTTGGTGGTCCAGGAGCCGTCGAAATTGGGGCCGGTGAGCCGGTCCAGGAAGGCGCTGGCGGTGGTGGTATTGCCGGTCCCGGAAAGCTGCCACAGCGCCGGGAAAACGCCGGTCCCGTTGTCGCAGTAGACCTTGCCGCCCGACACGACCAGCAGCTGATGGCCGTTGGAGAAAATCTGCGCCGGGTCGGGGTCGCCCGGGAGCTCGGCCACTGTGCCCGTGCGCGGGGTGACGGTGCCGCTCTCGGTGACCTCGCTCACCGCGCTGCCGTGCACCACGAACAGCCGCCCGCCGCCGGCCCACAGGGCGCGGATCTTGGGCGGGCTCATGGTGACGAACGGGTGGACTCCGGGGCGTCCGTAGAGCACCATGCGCACGGGCTCGCTAGGGACCTCGATGATCTCGGGCACGAGGTTCATGCACTGCTGCGCCGCCGCGTTGACGCTTCCGGAAACGTAGGAGGGACCGGCCAGAGAGATCTTCACGTTAGAATAGAATCGACCCGCTCAACCAGGCGGTAGAAGAGGAACACAGTGCAAAACGGTAAAAAGGACAGGCTGGACCGCATTGAAGAAATGCTCCAGGCGAACACAAAAGCCTTAGCCCATACCAGAGAAACGCTGGACATGGCCGCGGCACAGACGGCGGAAAACGCAAGGCAGATCGCGGCGTTCTCCAAGGAATTTCGGATGGATCTGGCCAAGAGCCGAAAAGAGCACGATCGCGAAATGAAACAGATCCGCGCTCTGTTCAAAGATATGATCCGGCGGATCGCCATTTGATCTCTTGCATAGCCGCTTCTCTCGGCTGTCGGGAGCGTTCGGCTGGTAACCGATAGGGCGGAACGTAGACCGCCCCAACTTCTCCTACCGGTACGTATCGCTGTAGACGTCCCAGTCCCCGCACTCGCAACCCAGGGCGCCGGTGTCCGCCATCGGCCGCGGCGCATTGATGCTCAACACCCGCATCAGAGACAGCCGCGCATCCTCGCGCACGCCGGGATCGAGCGGACGCTGGAAATGCGGGGCCAGGCGCACCGCCAGGTTGAGCACCAGCGCGTCGTCGTATCCCATCGGGATCTGGATGGCGTCGTCGAGCGACTGCGCGCGCGGGATCAGATGCCACGTCCACAACTCCAGCGTGGAACCGGCCGGGGGAGTTCCGTAGAACGTGATCGTGGCCACCGGAAAGCCGCGATCGTAATAGAGCATCGCAGGCAGCGTGTTCGTGGATGTCTCCAGCGTCCGTCTCGCCCAGACCTGCGGCGTGGCTACCGCGATCGGATAGCGCACGCCGCCAGTGATCAGCGCCGCGTAGCTGATCACCGGGGGACGCTGCGGCAGGTGCAGATCGACATCCGTCGCTCCGGTGGGATCGCATCCGATGGTGATGGCGGCTCCGCTGCCGGTGATCGGGAGTTGAATCACGTCGAGGCTGTAGATGAACAGCCGGTCGAGGTTCAATGAGCCGATCAGCCGGTTGAGCTCATCGATCGCGTCCTGAAACTGCGCCGGTGACGGGGTGCGCCCGGGTCCGATGGTGACGCCCGCCTTGCGCAGCGCCGGATAGAGCAGATCGTGCCCCACCTGCAGCACCGGGCATTCGCCGCCGGCGCCGGCCCCGCCGAACAGCGCGGCGTTGAACAGCGAGGCGTTGAACAGGGTGGATGTGGGTGTCATTGGCTCATGTCCAGCCATTCGCCGAGCGTGGCGTCGAAGTGCAGGTTGATGACTGCCCCGGAGATATAGCCGGCGGCGATATCCAGGCCCGGGTTGCGGTGGCTCTTGATCGGCGTGTTGCCGTGCGAGTTGAAGTTGAAGGTATTGGCTCCGGCCTGCAGCGAATGCGCCAGTTTGACGCTAACCTGGGTGCCGTCGATCAGGGTGATGCTCAGCAGGTTGCCCACGATCGCGTTGTTGGCGCCGGTTTCGCTGGCGATATGGTTGACCGATCCGGCGGTGAGGTTGTGGAAGCTGACGAGATTGTCGTCCTCGTAATTGCCGTTGAGCCGGTTGACCGGGTAGAGCGCGGACCAGCCGACGAACGAGTTGGCCCGCACGTTATTGAAATCGTCGGTGTTGACCTGGATGAACACGCCCGCGCCCGTGCCTTTGTCGATGGTCCGGTTGCCGATGGCGGTAATCCTGCCCGACACGTTGTAGATGGTGGGCTGGACATAGGCGGTGTTTCCGAAGCGGTTGAAATAGCAGTTCGACACCAGCAGGTTGCCGCCGTTGTTGACGATGTGCGACAGATCGAGAGCCGCCGAGTAAAACCAGCAGTTGGTCATCTGGAAGATCGCCTGGCCGGAAAGGTCGATCCAGGGCGCGCCCGAGCCCAAATTAGGCCCAGGGAAGAAACTGCCGGTGTTCAGCCTGACGATGGTGGTCGACCCGGAGATCTTGATCGCCGAAAAATTGAAAGTCGCGACCCCGATGAGCACGTCGGAAAGATTCACGCTGCCTGCGGAAATGACCATCTGCGAGTAGGAATCGAGCGCCAGCCCGGTAATGTTCGCGCCCGCCGTCCCGTTGGCGCTGGAGTAGAACTCCAGACCGATGCCGCAGGTGGCGAAGAAATCGGTGATGTGCAGATCGTCCATCTTGGCGCAATGCAGGCCCTTGACCACATTCGAGTTGAAGATCGTCTGCTGGTTGACGGTGAGCCCGTAGACCCAGAAACGGATCTTCGACATCTGCACCGAATCGAGCGAGCCGTCGATGTCGATCCCGTAGTGGAAGTGCGACGCCTGCAGGTTCTCGATGATGGCGCCGCCGGCATTGCCGGTCATGTTGATCACGTCCCAGGCCCGCACCACGGTAATGTCGCGCAATAAGAAATGCCCCGCCCCCACCATGTAGAACGCCGGCGGCCAGTGCGTGTAAGCCGAAATATTGGCCGAATCGGGCTGAATGAAGTTGATGGTGAAGCCGTCGATTTTCGGACCCTGTCCGGCGATCGGAGCCGGACACACGAATACCCCGAGCGCGGACATGAGAAAGTCGCTCGCGATATTGAGAGTCGGACCCACCGCGGAAGTGCCGAATATCTTGTATCCGCGGTCCCCCACCGGACCGGCAAAGGTGATCGGGCCATGAATCGCATACACTCCGTCCGGAACGAATACCGAGCACGGCCCCGCGCCGTAGATCATCCCTTCCTGAATGCCGGCCGTGGCGCTGCGGATCGTCCACGCGCCGGCGTGGGCGTTGGCGCACTGGACGAACAGTGTGCCCGACGCCGCACCGGCGACCGCGCTGCCGCCGGTGATCTTGACCGCTTCGGAGGTCCCGGTTCCGCCCGAGATGTACAGGTAGTGATTCTGGTCGCTGCCGTTGACGCCCTGCGGCACCGGACTCAGCGTGATCAGGTTGGTGCCCACGGTGAGCGAGCCGCCGGGCGTCTGGGGCGGAAAATCGTATTGCGTGGAGATGATGAAGTTGACCGTCTGGATGCGCGAGAGATTCGGCCCGAGAGCGGTCTCGATGGCCTGCACTTCCGCTACCAGCGTGTTGTGGTGATAGGCGTCCACCAGGCCCGAAACGACCGCGCCCGACAGATGAATCGCGGCCGTGGTGCCGTCGAAGGCGCGGCTGATCGGGACCGAGTTCCCCGTGGGCGTGCCGGTCACCTGCACGATCTCGTCGTCGAGAGAGAGCAGCGACCACTGCGTGGCCATGGCCGGGTTGACCAGCTGCATGGAGGTCGCGGTATCGCTGAGGATGGCCGCCAGTTTGGTCTGCTGCCGGTCCACCGCAATCGCCAGGTGCTGGTCGGTCGCGATTGCAGCGGGATAGCTCGCCGCAGGCTTGCCGATCGAGCGCAAAGCGATACTCTGGATCCCGTTGGTTCTGATCATACGTTCCCCTGCTGGGCGGCGGTGCCGGCGGATACGGCGGGCATGGACGCGGCGCTGCGCATGTGGTTGGAGGAGTTCAGCTGCACCAGCGACGCCTTATAGTTCTGCGCCTGCGCCGGCAGCGTGGGATCGACCTGCGAGCGCGGGTATTCGGGCAGCAGCGCCACCGCGAAGTTGTAGCGCAGCGCGATCTCGTATCCCGGCGCCAGGTCGATGACGTCGGTGAGCGACGCGAACTGGGTGATGGGCGCATAGATCCACATTTCGAGCGTGCCCCCCAGCCGCGGCGTGGGCCAGACGTAGATGCTGGCCGTGGGATAGAGATAGTCGCAGTAGAGTTTGCGCACGTACGCCGAGAGCATCTGCTTTTCGGGCACCGCTTCCCAGCCGGCGGAATCCACGATCTCGAGCGGCGAATCGATGCCGGCCGTGGCCACCGAGGCCGATTCGATCCGGATCGGCCGCTCCGTCAGCTGGTACGAATTGACCTGGAACAGCGTCATCAGCAGGCGTTTGCGGCCCACCAGCGACGCGCCTTCGGTGTTCCACGATGCGATCATCTGCTGGAGCGAGACGAAGGCGTCGTTGAGTTCGGAGGTTTCCAGGATTTCGCCCGAAGCGATGGCCCCGATCAGGCGGAACGACGAGTGAATGAGATCGTTGACAGTGGCCATGGATCACCGCTTGTGGGTTTTGGTTCGGGCCGCGGGCTTGCGGGCGGCGGTTTTGCGGACGGGGGGCCGCACCGGCGGGGTGGCGGGGCGCGGCTCCTCGAGCGGTTTCTCCGGTTCGGGTTCTTCCTCCGGTTCCTCTTCGGGCTCCGGTTCCGGCTTCTCTTCGTCGGGTAAGGCCGTAGCAGCGGGCGGCAGCGGCGTGCGCGACCATTCCCGGCCGAGCGCGGCCTCTTCTTCGGGGTTCTGCACCATGACCATCGGTTTCCTCCTGTGGAACATCCAGCGCGGATAGTTCGGGTCGGGCCTCATACGCCGTCCTGGTTGATGGTGAACGTCTTGCCGTTGACGTAAATGTGGGCCGTGCGGGCGGCTCCGAGATTCGGCATGACGCTGTACTCGACGTCGCCGTCCGCCGATTGCGGGGTGTCGGGGGAAAACGTCAGCCAGTCCGCGGTCGAATCTTTGGTGGCGATCCAGGTCCCGGACAGGCCTTCGCCGGTCATGGTGACCGTGAAGCTGCCGCTGAAGCTGTTCGCCTGCACGTCCGCCTGAATCGGATTGAGCGTCACCGGCGGCACGTCGGGAGGACGCGCCGCGGCGACCGCCACGGCATAGCTGGTATAGTCGCGCCATTCCGCCGTCAGGCTGTCCTCCTGATCGGGGGAGACGACGATGCGGGGCAGCACGTTGACATTGGCGAAGATCTTCGGATAGGGCGCCGCCGCCGCTTCCGGATCTGCCGGGATGGTGGCCCATTCGGCGGGATCGAGGCGGTCTGCCTCCTCCTGGTTGCGGATGACCAGGGGAGGCAGAGCCCATTTGATGCTGAAGTAAACCGCGGGAAACGTCATACCGGTTCCGCCGGCTGCTGCGCCGCTTCCAGGTTGGCCGCCGACGCGTCGAGCAGCCCCTTGGTGAAGGCGAACGGCTTGAACCGGCTGGTGTCGATGGTTTTCAGGTCGTCCGCCGAATCGACCACCAACGGCGGCACGTTGACGTCGTAGTACAGTTGCGGCCACTTCGGCTCGGGCGGCGGCGTGCCCGATGCCGGGATGGTCGTCCACTCCGCGGGGTCGAGCGCGTCGGCGTCTTCCTGGAAACGGACGATGAGCGGCGTCACGTGCCATTTGATGTTGAAAAACACCTTGGGCGGATCGAGCGGCGTCTTGGGCGGCGGCGGGGGCGGCGCCGTGATCACTTCGTTGGTCGGCGTTGGGGTAGTGGTCTGGTCTGCCATAATTCCTCCTTAAGGCCAAGCCTTACTGAACGACCTTGCAGGCCCATTCCGGACGCTGCGCGGCCCAGCCATAAAGTACGTCGCAGCGGGTCACGAAGAGGTCGTTGATGATATCGTACTGGCTCACCATGCGAACGCTGACTCCGGTGTCGGGGTCCTGCTGGTTGCTGCCGAAGTTGATTCCCTTCGGCACTTCGAGCGGAGCCATGCCGAGTACGAACGCTTCCTTATGGAAGGCGATTCCCTCCTGGGACTGCTGGTTCGCCGTGCCGGTGACGATGGTGAGCGGCGCGGATGCGGCCGGCGAAGCGCTCACCGTGGCGCCCGGCATGGCCGTCTGGATGGGCGGGTAGATCGGGATGGCGGCGTTGCCCGAAGCATCGGATGAGACGTCCGCGGTCACCACGAACTGCATCAGGTCGGTCTTGACGTCACCGCTGACCCGGTTCACGCGGAAGACGTTGGGCAAAGTGAACACGTCGCCGGCCTTCAGCCTAGCGGCCGCCGCGGCGGTCCATCCGGACGTGTTCAGCGTGCTTCCGGTCTGGCCTGCCGTGGTGACGATCGGAGCGCCGCCGAGCGGCCCGTTGGTGTGCGTGCGGCAGTTCTGGTCCATGAGCCAGTCGAACCCGCCCATGGTGCCCATGCGGCCGCGCTCGTACTGCTGCTTGACCTGGGTGGACGACTGGAACAGGCCCTGCGCGGCCTTGAGCACCGCGGTCTGGATCTTGGGCGGAATGCACATGTAGCGCTGCCCGTCCATCGGCGCCGAGTTGGTGTCGAGCATTTCGCCGGCGGTCCAGAACGGGTCGAGCGCGGCGATCGGGGTGCCGACCGTGCCCACGATGTTGCCCACCGTCGCATCCGCCATGGTGAGCCCGTCCACATCGACGGTGTTGGCCAGCGCCACTGCCGCCGAGGCCAGGTAGCGGTCGCTGAAGTTGTCGATGGAAAGTGTCAGGTCCTTAGAGGTAAACGCGAATCCGACCACCTTCTGCTTGTTCAGGACCAGCAGCTTCTGGGTTTCGGTCACGTTCTGCGGGGTCATCACCGGGCCGTCCGCGGCCACGAACATGACCGGATCGCGCAGCCGCAGCGTGTCGCCGATCTTGGCCCCTTCCACCGCAAACTTGTCGTCCCAGGTATGGGCGATCGCTCCGCTGAAGCCTAAGTTATTCTTGAATCGCCGCAGTAATTCGTTAGTAATTACCTGCGAAGTGAGTACCGTGTTCACTGCCACTTACTTGCCTTTCAGCTGCGCCTCCCGGGCGCGGTTCCATGCGCGGAAATCCCGCCTGGCGAAGTCTTCGTCGTTCACGTCGGGTGCCGACTTGACCGTGCCGTGGGAGATCGGCGATGGGGGCCGGGGCGCGCTCGATACCTTCGGTTTGGGGTTTTCAGGGGCAGGGGATGCATATGCCGCGGCCAGCTTGCCGATGGCGACTACGGCGCTGACCGGGGACAGCCCGGCGATGCGCTTCAGCTCCGCCGGGTTTTTGGCCAGCCAGTAGAGCACCTCCGCGCCGTGCTCCTCCTCGAGCAGGGCCTGACGCGCCGCCATCACCCCCGGCCCCTGCGGGATGGGGGTGGACTCGATCAGTTCCTGGTAATCGGGATGAGCTTTCTGCGCGGCCTGCTCTTTGGCCGTCCAGCCGTCCTGTTCGGCTTTGCGTACGGCTTCGGCGGCGCGTTGCGTCTCCTCGGCTTTCCGCTTTTCCTCGCGCTGGTCGAGTTTCCACTCGGTCAGCGCTTCGGTGTAGTCCTCCAGCGTCTTGTAGTCGTTGAGATCCGGCCGCGGGGTTGCGCCCACAGCCGGCGGCGGGGTGCCGGGAGCCGCTGGCGCCGCCGCCGGCGCCGGCTGCTCGAGCGCACGCAGGCGCTGTTGCAGTTCGGAGTTTTCCCGGATCAGCCGGTCGATTTTGCGCTGGCGGGAGCCGCCGCGGGGTGTGCCTGCTTCCTGAACGTCATCCGGTTCCGAGTCCGGGGCGGTTGTGGCCGCCGGTTCGGGCGCTTCCTCAGAAGCACGCTCCTCCGGGGCCGCGGGCGGTGCGGTTTTCTCTTCCTGCTTGGTGGGCAATTCACCCGTGCTGCGCCAGCGATCGTATTCCTTGAAATCCGTCGGAATCTGATCGATCGGCGTGCCGGTCCCTTGCTCCACGGCGGGAGTCTGTTCGTCTGCCATAAACTTTTATGAATTGGTCAGCTGCCGCCCTGCGTATCCACAACCTCACTTCCGCAAAGCGGGCAGCGGTGAAAGTATTTCTCTCCGTTGAGGGTCCGGAACAGTTGGGCGATCTCCGGCAATTGATGGCGCAGTGCAAATCGCGCGAGCATCTCGGTTCTGATCCTGCCCGGCGGACTCCAACTTTCCCATCTGCCAACCGTTGGCAGGGAAACATTCAACATGGCGGCGAGACCGGCCTGCGTCACTCCCAACTCCTCACGCAGGAGCACCAATGCAGCCGACGCATTGGATTTCGACCTTTTACGGCTCTTCATCCTCGCCGTTGGATCTGCCATAAACCTGTCGCTATTGCGTGATCTGGGGCGGCGCGGCCTCTTCGGCCGCGGCTCCCGTGCTCATGCGGGAGACCTGCGCTTCGATGGCTGCGATCTGCGCCCTGAGCAGCGCGATATCCTCGCTCGATTTGACCTTCATTTCGGCGGTCACCAGATCCACCTGCGCCTTGAGCGCCGCCTGGCGGTCATCGGATTCGATCTTGGCCATCTCCACCCGCTCGGCACTCGCCACTTCGATGGCTTTCGACTGCTGCTGCTGGGCCAGCGTCTGCAGCTGCTGGGTGAGCTGCTCGATTATCTGCCCGTCCTGCTGCATCTTGGCCATCACCGCGGGCGGCAGCGGCGGCTGTCCATCGGGTTCGTCCTGCAATCCCGGCGGCAGCGTCTTCTGCAGCCGGTCGGCAATCTTGTCCGCGCCGGGGAAGTCGCCGTTGCGGAAGATCAGGTCCCCCGCCACCTGCAGGATCTGCGGATACGCCTGGGCGATCTTGGTCATCGTCTCGAAGGCTTCCAGGCGCTGCGTCGGGTAACTCGGTCCGACCGTGATGGCCACGTCGTACTTGCCGGCGTTCAGGTCGTAGCAGCGGTCGCGGCCTTTCTCGTCCGTGTACTGCTGGTTGACCTTCACGATCTGCTGCGCGCGGTCTTCGCCCAGGATCCGCACTTCGCGCGGCATGTCGTAGATCTTCGGGATCAGGTCCACCAGGATCTCGCCGCAGTGGCGGATGGCGCGGTTCAGGTTGTCCATGAAGTGCAGGTTGGCCATGCCCGACTGGCTCTGCCGGCGCTGGATGGCGATGCCGCTCGATTCCGGACCCGGCGAACCCAGCGCCGCATCGTAGATGTTGGTGGTCGCCTTGATGTCGTCGCTGGCCTGCGCGGCGCCGAGCGAGAGCGCCTGAATGGGCGGCTCGAACAGGTTGCGCGTGGGCGGCGGCGCCGGGTTGCCGGCGATGTCCAGCGGCTCGTATTCGAGATAAGCCCAGGGCGTGGTGTTGGCCGTCGCCCAGCGCGCGTCGCGGAACATGCCCTTGGCCCCGATCCACGGGGCCTTGGTCCCGAGCATGACGGTTTCCGCCTCGGAACTCCGATAGAAGTTGTAGAGTCGCTGCGGGTCGCGCGCGAAGCGGATCAGGCTGAAGATGGCGCGCTTGCCGTCAACGTACATCTCCTTGCCGAGCACGGTCAGGATGGGGATGTACTGGCCTTTCCAGTCGGTCTCGTCCAGAATCTCGACGCCGTTGATCGTGTAGCACTTGACCTGATAGGTCTCGGTGTCGCGCTCGATGCGCTTGCCGTCGGGGCCCGTGGCGTACTGCAATCCCGGCGGCAGCGGGTCGCTGATCTCGTCGGCGAACTGGCCGGTCACTTTGCCGTCCGGCCACTGCACGGCGACCAGCTTGCGCGGGGCCGCTTCCCGGGTCCAGTAACGCGCCACCAGCACGCCTTTGTCGGTGACCCAGCCATCCGACGGATTGTACATGCCGGCGTAGAAGCCGCTCCTGGCCACCGCGGAATCGCCGTATTGGGCCTGGTATTCGTCGAGCGACAGCAGCTCCGTCTCAAAGGCCCATTTCATGTCGCTTTTGTCGGCCTCTTTGGCAAAGGGATCGATATAGACCTTGAACGGATCGGGGATGCGTTCGATGCGCAGCTCCTGGTCGAAGCTGGTGGGGCAGCAGTAATGCGCGGTGACTTTGAAATACCCGAAGCTGCCGGCGGCCGACTGCTCGATGGCGGTCTCGTAGACTTCGTCCGCTTTGCTTGCGTATTCGATGTGGCGGACCATGCCCTCGATCACGTCGGCGGTGTCGGGGTCGCCGACCGAATCGACCGGATGGACTTCGATCCCCGGCTGGTTGGTGCGGGCTTCGTTGGCCACCTGGTTGATCGGGCCGATGAGTTTATTGATAGTGAGGCACGGACGGCGGTTGTTGCCCGCCTTCCGTGCGTCGCTGTCGGCCTGGTCCCACTGCTCGCCGCAGACGTAGCGCAGGTCTTCGCGCGCTTCCTTGCGGATATCTTGCTCGGCGGATTCGACCAGCGTGAAGCGCTCGCGGGCTGTGGCCAGGATGTCTTCTTCGGACTGCTTGCGGGGCACTGAGGACTACTTGGGTTGCGGCTGCGGAGGTTTCGGCGGCCAAATCTCGTTGCCTTCGACGACGAGCCATCTGGAACCGACACCGACCACCCAGATCAGGATGAGCGCTTTGCCGGCGATGCCGGTTCCCGGCGGCAGCGGCGGCCAGATGACCGCGGGCGGACCCGGCAACGGTTTCTCCGGGGGCTCCGGGATCACCACCGGAAGATCCGGCGGATAGATCGGCAGTTGACCGGCGGGCGGAATCGCAATCGGCGGCAGTGCGATGCCGGGCGGCGTCGGCGGGATGGGCAGCGGGTGCCCGGCGTGCGGGGGCAGCGGACGGCCCTGCCCGTAACCGGGATCGACGGGATCATCGCCCGTGCCTACCGGATAGCCGTAAACGAGGACTTTCTCAGCCATACGTTATTTCCCTTTCATGTAGTGGTTAAGGTTGTTGGCCACGGGTTTGCGCGGAGATTGCGGCTTGGGAATCTTCGCGCCGCTCTTGCGGGCGGTGTTGAGTGCGATGGCGACGGCCTG
>Ga0126377_10000654_pt1 | contig 21326 bp, 22 predicted proteins | sample PanSoiMetPlot_22_FD_92647 | JGI IMG/M metagenome (GOLD analysis project Ga0126377, IMG submission 92647) | Tropical forest soil microbial communities from Panama - MetaG Plot_22 | ecosystem: Environmental > Terrestrial > Soil > Tropical forest > Bulk soil | place: Panama | collected 2016-02-17 | reverse complement strand
GTGGCGCTGGTCGGCCTGGTCGGCTTCGGGGGCGCGATCGGCCTGGGGACGGACGCGATCTACCAGGAGGCGTACGACCCGATGCAGCTCGCGCGGATCGGTTTCCGCAGCAATCTCGTTGACGCCGAGAACCACGGCACGCGCAGCCTGGTGCCGGAGATGGTCGTCTGTCTCGACGGCTTCAGTCAGATCGGCCGGCACGCGTTCTTCACCGGGTTGAAGGAACACGAATGGAACACGCGCTCGCTCAGTCGCCGCGCGCCGGAGCGACCGTGGCAGACCCTACAGCGACTCGGGATTGTTCACCATTTTTACGACGGTGCGCTGGGCTGCTTAGCTCGCCGCGCCGGCTGGCAGGTTCGCTATCTGCCGGTCCGCTGTCGTCACTACGGCGGCCAGACCGCTGTCGGTGACCCTGGTTATCAGCGGTGGGCGAACACCGCGATTGACGGAGGCGACCGTGGGTTCTGGGAAAAATCGCACCGCGTCGGCTACGACACCTTCCGAGACGTCCTCCCGCTCCGGCTCTGATCGCTGCGAGGGGACCGTGCAACGGGTGATGCCCGAGCGCGGCTTCGGCTTCATCCGCGCGATCGGCGGCAACCACGCTGGCGTGGACTTCTTCTTTCACATGAGTGCGCTGCAGGGGTGCCGGATGCACGACCTAGCACCCGGCGCGCTCGTGCGCTTCACGCCGCAGGAAGCGGCCAAGGGCTGGCGCGCCGAGACGATCGAGCTGGTGCAGAAATGAAGCGTGGGCTCCCGCTTCCGGTCGATCGGGACCTGGCGCTGCGTCCCGCGATCGCGCCGCAGCCGGCGCCGATCGCCACAAGGTTGGAACCGGCGGTGGAGACCACGCTGCCCACCCCGTACGGCGTAGCGTCTCTCTGGGACCCGCCGGTTCCGACATTCACCTATCTCGCCGGCGCCGCCGGCAGCGGCAAGACCTTCGCGACCAAGGACTGGGCGAGCCGCGAGCCAGGACTGATCCTCTGCGCGACGACGGGCATCGCCGCGATCAACCTCGGCGGCGAGACGATCAACTCGGTGCTCGGCTACTTCGACACCGCGAGCTTGCAGGAGAGCTACGTCAACGGCTTCCTCACCGCGCGGCTCGGCAAGCTGTGGAAGAGCGGCGTGCGGCGGATCATCCTCGACGAGGTGAGCATGCTCGCCGGTGACCAGCTCACCTTCCTGGTGCGCGCCGTCGAGGAGGTCAACGGGCGCGGCTACGTCCTGGGGAAAGCGCGCGACGACGACGACGACGCGCCGCCGCCCTCGATGGGCTTGTCGCTCGTCGGCGACTTCCTGCAGCTCAGCCCGGTGAAGGCGACCTACGCGTTCGAGTCGCCGGAGTGGAGTCGGTTCGCCGAGCACACGATCACACTCGATCGGATCTGGCGCCAGGCCGACACCGACTTCATCGACGCGCTGCGCGCCGCGCGGCGGGGCAGGGGAGAGGTGGTCGCCGAGTACTTCCGCGCCAGGGAGGCGATCCAGCAGGAGACCGACGACCGCTACGACGGCCCGACGATCATGGCGAAGAACGAAAGCGTCGACCGCTACAACTATCTGCGGCTCAGTCAGCTCAGCGGCCGGGAAGTGACGTTCGTCTCGAATCGCTGGGGCAAGCTCCGCAGCGAGTGGGGCCAGCTGGAGAAGCCCGAACACACCTGGGGCATTCCCCGCGAGCTGACGCTGAAGGTCGGCGCGCTGGTGATGATCCTGAGCAATGCACGCGACGACTTGCGGCGGTTGGTCTACGTGAACGGCGATCTCGGGACCATCGTCGATGCCACGCCGACGACGGCCTGGGTCGAGCTGCAGCGCACCGGCGAGACGGTCGAGGTGGTGCCGGTGACCCGCGATGTCAAGCTGCCGTGCGATAGCGCGCGGCGCACCGAGCTGCGCGAGCAGGGGAAGGCGCACCTCATCGACGGCAAGTGGGAGATCGCCGGCTCGATCACCTACCTGCCGCTGCGGGTTGCATATGCGAGTACTGTTCACAAGTCGCAGGGGCTGAGCCTCGATAAGGTGCAAGTGAATATCCGCGATCCGTTCTTCAAGGCGGCGGGGATGTTGTATGTCGCGTTGAGTCGCGCGCGGAGTGCCAGCGGGCTGCGCCTGGTCGGGAGCCCGCGGACGATCATCGAGCGCTGCGTGACGGACCCGCGGCTGAGGGCGTACCTATGAAGCAGAAGCTCCTCGTCACGCACCCCGGCCGCTACGGCGACTGCCTCTGGGCGCTCCCGACGGTTCGCGCGCTCAGTGAGACGTTCCGCACCAAGATCGATCTGCTGCTCTCGCCCAACTACAGCAGCGACGCCTTCCGCGAGCTGTTGCACGCGCAGCCCTACGTCGGGCATGTGTTCGTGAACCAGGAGTGGGAGATCGTCGAGACCGCGCCGATGACGCCGCGGATTCCGCCGAACCTCCCGCCCGGCTACGACCGGATCATTCACCTCGGCTACGACGGCTGGCCGAGTCTGACGCTGCCGTACGAGATGTGCGGCCTGGCCGAGAAGCAGGTGCCGCTCACGGTCGGGAGCTTCAACCTCGCGCCGTGGATCGGGACGCCGTGGAAGCTGCCCTGCGATATCGCGGTCGGCTTCAGCGAGGAGTACTACGAGCTGAAGTACGGGCTCGACCGCTTGCTCTGGGAGCACTGCGCGCTGCCGATGGCGCGGCAACCGCTGCGGGTGGTGAACGTCTCCGGCGGACACCGCTGGGACCTCGACAATCCCTGGACCGCCGCCGCGTCGTGGATCGCCGGCGCGAAGCTGTTCGTCGGCTGCTGCTCGGCGCTGCACGTCCTCGCCTGCGCGGTCGGGACGCCGGTCCTGCTCGTCGAGCCGGCGCCGGCGCGGCATCACGACATCTTCTATCCCTTCGGCAAGCTCGGGCCGCAGGTGCAGCTCCTGACCGGCGGCGACGGCCTGCCGACGTTCGACAGTCGCCATCTCACCGACGCCGTGGACGCGCGGCTCGGGCTCGTAGGAGCGACCGCATGACCGGCGCGCAGCTCGAAGCCGAATACCCCGACGTCGTCCTCGTCATTCGCCGCGTGCGCCGGATCGGCGTGCTGCGGCTCTGGCGCCGCGTCGAGCCGGAGCGCTGGTACGTCTCGCTCGACAACCGGACCTATCACCACGTCCACGAGATCGACGCCGATCGTGTCGAACGCTGGCAGAAGGAGTTTGGCTATGAGCCGCCTGGTCAACTTCGGCCTCGGTGAAATCTGCGACCGCGTCAGCATCCTGGCGCTGAAGATTCTCTACGGCGAGGAGAAGAGCGTCGATGTGCAGCACTTCCGCCAGGAGCGCGCCGCCTTGATGGTGAAGATCGTCACGCGCGACGGCGGCAGGTGGTTGGAGTGGTTCTCCGATCTCGCGGCGGTCAACGCGGCGATCTGGCAAGCGGAGGATGAAATCCGCGGACGCGCGCATGCCATCAGTCACGAGCAAGACGAGGCCGTGCTCGCGGAGCACCACTACCAGGCGGGCTCGCTCGGGATGCGGATTGCGAAGCTGAACGACAAACGGGCGGCGCTGGTCAGCCAGATCAACGAGTTCGTCGGCGAGAAGCAAGCGGAGAAAGTATGACCGTCAGCTTCCAGGTCAGGATTACCAACGCGCCCTACGCCGTCGTCCTCAGCCTCGACGAAGCCTACGAGCTGCGCGAGGCGCTGATCCGCTGGCTCCCGCCGAAGCCGGCGGCGCCGGCGAAGGTGAAGAAGCCGTGAGACGCGATGCGTTTCGACGACCGAATGGTCGAGAGGTACAGCCGATGCGAATCCTGCTCGTCACCAGCTGGGAGACCGCGTGCGGCATCGCCGAGCACAGCGCGATGTTGAAGGAGGCGGTCGAGGAGAGGGCGCCGACGATCGAGGTGCTGCCTGACGAGGACGCGCTCGACCCGGCCTCGCACGCCGCCGTCTCGATCGCCCACGACTCGCCGATGGTCCACGGCATCGACCTGGTGCATCTCAACTACCAGGCCGCGCTGCACAGCCGCTGGACGCCGGAGGTGATCACGAACTTCCGCAAGGTCAGCGGCCTGCCGGTCGTTGTCACCTATCACGACTCCGGCGTCCCGAGCACCGAGCAGTGCAAGGCGGTCTGCGCCGCCGCGAACGCCTCGATCGTGCATGAGCCCTGCGAGGACTTGCCGACCGCGTACTACTGGCGGATGGGCGTCCCGCGCGCCGAGCCGCCGCTGGCGTTTCCGACGAAGAGCGACCGGCGCATCCTCGGCCTGATCGGCTTCCCGTTCCCGTGGAAGTGTTTCGACGCGACGATCGAGGCGGCGAACCAAGCGGGCTGGTCGGTGATGCTCTTCGCCCCCGGCGCGACGCCCGCGCAGATGGATCGGTGGGTCAACGCGACCTCCCACATTTTCGTCCGCACGAACTTCGTCGAGCGGCACGAGGCGATCCAGTGGTTGAGCGCGTGTGACGCGACGGCGTTCATGTACGTGACGCACAACGCGGGGCAGTCGGGCGCGATCAATCTCGGCATCGCCGCGCGCAAGCCGGTGTTCGCGCTGAGCACCTGCCGGCAGTTCCGCGCGCTCTACAGCGACCCGGTGGCACGCATGGCGATCCGCTGGGTGCAGACCTTCGAGCAGCTGATCGACGAGCTGCGAGCGCTGCCGCGGCGCCAGGGCGAGGTCGACGAGCCGACCGCGTTTCTCGCCGAGCAGGAGAGCTGGCCGCGCCTCGCCGAGAAGTACATCCACCTCTATCGCACGCTGGTGGCGCATGAGTGACTACCCACCGCAGCCGCCGCTCCTCTCGCGCACGCTCGACCTGACGGACTACGACCACTTCAAGGAGGAGCTGCGCGTCGTCGACGCGCACGGCATCGACGGGCAGCATCCGCACCGACGCTGGGAGTACGCGCTGGCGCTGCACGCGATTCACCGCTGGAGCTGTGCGAAAGAGCGCCGGGTCTCCGCGCCGGTGTACGACGTAGGCGGCGCCGGCAGCAACTTCATCCACATGCTCGGCGAGTGGACCGACTGCGACGCCTACATCATCGACCCGCTCGTGAGCGAAGCGCTGGAGATGTTCGTCCGCGCCGGCCGGCAGCTCGCGGACGTCGTGACGTGCATCTCGGTCGTCGAGCACATCAAGGATCTCGACCGGTTCCTCTACTACCTGTCGCAGCTCGTCGCACCGGGTGGCTTGGTGGTGTTGACGATGGACTTCTGGAACCGCTGTGGACCGGACCTGGCGGACAACCACGATCTCCGCGAGCGCATCTTCTGCCCGAAGACCTACGCGCAGCTGCGGATGCAATTGACGACGCTGCAGCTGGTGACCTTCGGCGGGCTCGATCCGAGCTGGCACGGGGCGCACGTCCACGACTACACGTTTGCCTCGCTGGTCGTGGAGAAGCGCCGGTGATGGCGCTCTCACGCACCTGCGCGCTCAGCGACTTCGCCGACTGCCTCAGCGTTGCGGCGTGGCAGCAGGCGTTGGCGGCCGAGGCGTGGGCGGCGTGGGAGCGCCAGAGTCATGTGCGGACGCGGACGCCCGCGCTGTGCGTGAACTGGTCGGGCTGTCCGTTCGAGGCGCCAGGGCCGACCGGCGCCGTCTATCAGTATCGCCACCAGGCGGTGAACGGTGTCAAGCGCGAGCGCCTGCCGGCGATGTACGGCCTGAGCGTGCTCGATCACGTCGAGGCGCCGGTGAAGTTCCTGAGCGACGCGGCGACCGTGCTCCGACCCGGCGGCTTGCTGGTCGTGACCTACGCCTTCTGGGACGCGGAGGGACCGGACCTCGCCGAAGGCGCCGCCGATCGCCGGCGCATCTACGATGCGACCAGTCAGCGCAAGCTGATCGTCGAAGCGCGACGGATCGGGCTCGCGCCCTTCGGCGGGATCGATTGGGCGTACCACGGCGACACCCTCAGCGATCACACGCTCGCGAGTCTCGTCCTGATGAAGGGGGACTGAATGATCTACAGCCGTCGCCCCTGTCGCAGCTGCGGCGACCGACTCGACCCGTTGGTCGATCTCGGATCGATCGCACTGACCGGGTTCCCGGCGCCCGACGAAGAGGACCGCGAGAAGGTCCCGCTCGTCCTCTGCGCCTGTCGGAGCTGCAAGCTGGTGCAGCTGCAACACACCGTCGTCCGCGATCAGTTGTTTCGCCGCTACTGGTACCGATCGGGGATCAACGAGCGCATGTGCGCCGAGCTGGCGAACGTCGTCGACGAAGCGTGCGCACGGATCGGCCCGTTCGAGGCCGGCGACGCCGTGCTCGACACCGGCGCCAACGACGGGACGCTGCTCGCCAACTACACCGCGCACAACCCGCACGTCCTGCGCGTGGCGTACGAGCCGGCGGCGAATCTCCAGGACCGGCTCCACGAGCACGCGCAGCTGGTCGTGCCCGACTACTTCCCGGAGGAGTACCGCGCCGTCAAGGGACTCGAAGGGCGCGTGAAGATCATCACTTCGATCGCGATGATCTACGGCGTCGATGACCTGGCGCCGTTCTTCACCGCTGTCGCGCAGCTGCTCCACCAGGACGGGATCTGGATCGTGCAGTTTCAGGACCTCGACGCGATGCTGCGGGCGACGGCGTTCGACAACGTGTGCCACGAGCACCTGTACTACTTCAGTCTCCAGAGCTTCATGGCGCTGCTGCCGCCGTACGGGTTGCGGGTCATCGACGCACAGCGCCGCGGCATCAACGGCGGCAGTCTGCGGCTGACGATCGCGCATCGTCATCACGCCGAGAGCCCGCGCGTCAGTGCGCTCCTGGCGCAGGAAGCTGGCTGTCAGGACTGGGCGACGCTCGAAGGCTTCGACGCGAAGGTGCGCACGACGATCACGCAGATTCGCGGCGCGCTGTCCGCCTGGCGCACCCACGACGCGGCGGTTGATCTCTACGGCGCGAGCACGAAGGCGAACACCTTGTTACAGGTCTGCGGGCTGAACGACCTCTGGCTGCGCTGGGCCTGGGAGCGGAGCCCCGAGAAGGTCGGCCGGCGCACGGTCGGCAGCGGCATCCCGATCGTCAGCGAAGAGGACGGGCGCGACGATCCGCCAGCCGCGTTGTTCGTCGGGATCTGGCAATTCCGCGACGTGGTGCTGGCGCGCGAGCAAGCGTTCCTCACGCAGGGCGGCACGGTGATCTTTCCGCTGCCGACCGTGGACCAGGTCTCGACGCAGAGGGAGCGACACCATGCTGCTGGTTGAGATCGGCGGACGGTTACTGACGGGCGTGATCGTCGCGGTCTTCGCATTCCTGGTGGTGCAGTGGTGGACGTTTCGCAGCGGAGGCCGACGATGACGCGCGGTGTTGAACAATGATGCCCAGTGATGTTAAGGTGCTGTCCATGCCCCGCAAACGATCGACCGCCGCCACACCGCCCGAGAGAACAGGGCTCCTCTCGCTGCGCGAAGCCGCCGCGTACCTCGGCATCTCGCCAGGGACGCTGCGCAATTGGGTCTCGATGAAGCGGATCGAGTACGTGAAGGTCGGGAGCCTGACGAACTTCCGACAGACCGCGCTCGACGCCTACATCACCGCGCAGACGGTCCCGGCGATCAATCGGTAGGAGACGCGACATGCAGCTCAAACGACGGTGTGACTGCGCCGTCCCGTGTGACCACCCCTGGTGGTACAAGTTCAAGCACAACGGCCAGGAGTATCGCGCGTCGACGAAGACCGCGAACAAGAAGCTCGCCGAGCGCATCGCGACACGCGTGCGCAACAACGTCATCGGCGAGCGCGCGGGGTTGAAGATGGAACCCGACGCGCCGCAGCCGCTCTTCTCGGCGGCGCGCAAAGAGCACCTGGAGTGGGCGCGCGGCGCGTATCCGGCGAGCGCGGACAAGACCGCGTACGTCCTGGTGGAGTTCGAGGCGGTCCTCGGCGACCGACGTCTCGACGAGTACAAAGGGTTCGACATCGAGCGCTGGCGCAGCGCGCGTGCCGCCCTCGTCAAGCGCAGCACGGTCGATCGCGAGTTCAACATCGTCCGCGCGTTCTTCACGCGAGCGCTCGTCCGCCACAAGCTCGCCGTCTCGCCCTTCGTCACCGTCGACCCCTGGAAAGTGGACGACAACAAGCGGCTGGTCTTCGATGATGACCAGCTGCAGACGGCGTTCACCTACCTGCGCCCCGACCTGGCGCTGATCGGGCGCGTCACGATCGAGTCGCTCGCGCGCCTCTCGGAGGTGCTGGGGATTCAGCGGACCGACCTGGGTCCGAGCTGGATTCAGATCCGCCGCAAGGGCGGCAAGGTCGATCGCGTCACGGTGACCCAGGAGCTGCTCGCCGATCTGCGGAAGTACTGCCGGCTCGACGGTGACTACGTGTTCAGCCAGGGCGGCGACCAACGGCCGATGACGCAGACCGCCGCCTCGATGACGTTCACCCGGTGGTTCCGTGCGATCGGATTGCCGAGCTACTCACACCATTGCTTCCGCCACACCGGCGTGACGCTGATGTTGGAGAACGGCGTCAACCCGCGCACGATTCAGAAGCTGGCGGGCTGGACGTCAATGCGGATGCTGGAACGCTACGGCCACCCGCGGGATGCGGAAGCGCGACGCGCCGTGGAAGGGAACGCGGCACACGTCAAGAAAGTGATGGCGTCGTAGGGGGGCACACCAGGGGGCACAGCAGGTTTTTGAAGAGCGGCTAAGGCATTGATACAGTGGGACTTCAGCATTTCTCTTATCTTTGTGTAACGGCTGCATTTAGCCGTTTTCAACGAGTTACGAGGAATGACGAATCCGCTCACTGCGTGGCGCTAAGTCGCTCGGGATAGAGGGAGTTAGCGAGCGGTCCGGTTGCACGGGGGATCACGCCGGATCGCTCGCTGAGGGCGGCAGGGGGGCACACCAGGGGGCACACGATGACGGAGCATTTGACCTGGGTCGTCATGCCGGTGATGGCGCACCCCGAGTACACCGAAGCGGCGATCAGCGACGTTCTCGCACAGACCCTCGCCTGCAAACTCCTGGTGATCAACCAGGGCGTCGACAATGCCTTCAGGAGGCGCCTGGAGGCGATTGCGGAAGACTCCGACCGGATGCTCGTCTGGTCGCACCAACCCCCGCTGCCGAGCCTGGCAGCGACCTGGAACCGCGCTCTCCGCTTCGTCTGGGACACCGGCGCGACCGAGGCGCTGGTCGTCAACAACGACATCCGGTTGGCGCCCAACGCGCTCTACGAACTGTCGTCGACGATGGGGCACACCCACGGCGGCGTCGTCACCGGCGTCGGCGTCGCCGCGAAGCAGTTCACGCCTGGCCAAGCGGTGCTCCCGATCATGCTCACCGCGCCGGATGTCGACGGCCAGGGCGCACCGATGGAGTTCGGCGGACCGGACTTCAGCTGCTTCCTGATCAGCCGCGAGACGCACGAGAAGTACCCGTTCGATGAAGCGTTCGTCCCGGCGTACTGCGAAGACCTCGATCTGCATCGACGGATGCTGCTCGACGGCAACGGGCGGTCCATCTTCTCGATCAACGTCCCGTTCCTGCACCACGGCAGCGTGACGCTGAAGAGCGCCGACGAGAAGACTCGCGCGCGGATCGAGCAGCAGACCGCCGCGTACAGCCGCGCGCACTACCAGCGGAAGTGGGGCGGCAGCGAGAACCACGAGCTGTTCACCCGACCGTTCGACGCGACGAGCGCGTCGCAGGGTCGTACGACGCCGGAGCTGTTCGAGGAGGTACGTCGTGGGCAAACGGATCGACGAGCTGAAGCTCGATGACCGACCGATCGAGCCCGATGGAGGACCTGACCCGCGCGGGACCGAGTGGTACCGCTTCTCGGAGGAGATCGAGGAGCTGCTCGCGACGGGCGAGTACGGCTGGGCCGAGCCGACGCTGCGCGACATTCAGCTGACGGTCGAGCGGATCAAGCGCGTCACCGAAGGGCAGCGGACGGCGATCAAGAACATCGAAGCCGGGAGGTACAAGAGTCGTGGCCGACGCTACGAAGGATTCGGCTGGCGCCAGCGCTGAGTGTGGACACTGGGAACTGACCGACGACCCACCAGAGTTCTGGGACGGCGGCGTCAACGTCGAGCACCGCTGCGCCAAGTGCGGCAAGCCGATCGCCGTGACCAGCTGGACCCGCAAAGCCTGGGACGAGGACCATGCCAAAACTACCGCACCCCGCCGGGTGCCGCGGGTGCGCGCTCGATCACAAGGGCGAGGGCTTCGCCCCAGCTGACGGCCCGGCGAACAGCTGGCTGCTCGTCGTCGGCGAGAGCCTCGGCGCCGTCGAGGCGATGACCGGGCGCCCGTTTGTCGGCGATGCCGGCGGGATGCTGACGCGCCTCTTCAATCTCCTCGGCTGGTCACGCGACGCGATTCGGATTCACAACGTCATCAGCTGCCACCCGCCCAACGATTGGTACGACGAAAGAGCGCCCTGGTACTACCCCGCAATGGGGCACTGCCCGTACCTCGGCGAGACGCTGAACGAAGGACACCAGGTCGTCGTGCCGATGGGGATGAGCGCGCTGCGAAGAGTGCTGCACCTGGAGCACCGCAAGAAGATCAGCGTCCAGAACTTCCACGGCAGCGTGCTGCGTGATCCGACCGATCGCTTCTGGGTGGTGCCGACCTTTCACCCGAGCTTCCTGCAGCGCGGCGCGCACAACCTGATTCAGACCGTCGTCTGGGACCTCCACAAAGCGGAAGAGGCCCGCGACCACGGCAAGCCGGCGGACACGCATTCGCTGGTCGTCGATCCGCCGATCGAGTGGTTCCGCGCCTGGTGCGATCAGGTCATCGCCGCGCGCACGCAGGACCCCGGCGCGTATCCGATCAGCAGCGACGTCGAGACGCCGGATAAAGCGGGCGGCAGAGACGAAGGCGAGATCGGCGCCGACGATCGCTCGATGCAGCTGCTCCGACACAACCTGGCGTGTCATCCCGACGAGGGCGTGACGGTGCCGCACTACGGCCCGTACCTCGACGAGCTGCGACGGCTCTACGCGAGCCCCGGCTTGGTGTGGATGTGGAACCGCGAGTACGACTTCATCCGCCAGGTCACCGCGACGCTGATGCGCGAGGAGGACTCGACGCGCGTCGTCGACTTGATGTGGCTGTGGCATTTCCTGCAGAGCGATCTGCCGCGCGGGTTGGGCTTCGTCGCGCCGTTCTATTCGAGCTTCGGTCCCTGGAAGCACCTGGCGGACGACGAGCCGGCGAAGTACGGCGCCATCGACGGGCTGCAGAACCATCGGGTGGGATTTGGCGTCGTCCGCGATCTGATTCGCGAGGGCGTGCATCGCCAGGCCATGCGTCACACCCACGAGCTGCTGACGAAGGTGCTGCGGCCCGCGCAGCTGGTGGGCGTCAAGGTGGATCGGCCGCGCCTCCTGGTGTTCAAGCGCGAGCTGGCGGACAAGGCGCGCGAGCGGCTGACGACGTTGCAGCAGGCGGTCCCGGAGTCGCTGATGCCGCTGACGCCGAAGGCAGGCTACAAGCGCCAGCCCGTCGCCGACGTCATCCATGTGAAGGCGAGCGCGTTCACTCGGAAGGGAAAGCCCCGCGCGGGACGGCCCGTCGCGGAGGTGAAACAGGAGCTGTATGCCAAAGCGCGCGTCATCGAGAAGCTCGTCCTCCGCGAAGTCCTCGTCTGCAAGTCCTGCGGATGTGTCGATGCTGATCGACGCCACAAGTGCCCTGATTCTCCGACTGGAACTGTTTCGGATGCAGCTCCTCGACTTGATCTGGAGGTGGCGTCTGTCCGCCGTTGGTTCTGGCAGGAACCCTTCAACCCCGACAGCGTCCCCCAGGTCCTCGCCTACATGCACCACCGGAAGCACCGCCCCGGCCGCGCCAAAAAGAGCAAGGCGGAAGAGAGCACCAACCGCGAAACCCTCGAACGACTCGCCCGCGTGACCAAGGACGTCTTCTACACGGCGCTGCTCGACTACCGCGCGATCACCAAGGTGAAGGGGACCTACGTCGAGGGGACGGAGCGAAGACTGGATAGCGAGGATCGGCTGCACCCGGTACCGACGTTCAAGCCGAGCACGATGCGACTGAGCTACGTCGATCCGAACATCACCAACGTCGTCGCGGACAAGGGCGGCTCCGAGGGGTTGGCAGCGGGCTTCCGCAAGTGCATCGTCGCGAGCCCTGGGTGCCGGTTGCTGGAGGTCGACTTCGCCGGCATCGAAGCGGTCGAGACCGGCTGGTGCGCGCGAGACGCGGAGTACTACCGCCTGGCGAAGCTCGGCGTCCACAGCGCGTTGGTGACGCACGTCATCAACCAGCCGTACGACCCCGCGGCGACGGACCAGGAGCTGCGGGCGCTCTTCAAGGCGACCAAGGATCGCCACCCCGAGCTGTACGACCCGGCGAAGCGCTACATCCACGGCCGGAGCTACGGGCTCACCGTGCCAGGGATGGTGCTGCAGTTCCCGCATCTGTTCCCGAGCCACGCCGCCGCGGAGAAGTACGCGCGGGTGTTCTCGCGCATGGCGCCGAAGGTTGAGAGCTGGCAGACGAGCACACAGGAGCGCGCCAGCCGGCAGCACTACCTGGGCGGCAGCGATCACCCGTACGGCTACAAGCACTGGTTCTGGTCGGTCTACACCTACAAGCGGCTGACGACGACGCAGTACTACCGCCTGGTCGCGAAGTTCCATCGCCTGGGGCAGACGCCGCCGTGCGTCTCGATCAACGGGCAGTGGTTCCGCGTGCATCTCGGCGAGGACGGGAAGCGCGCCCTGGCGTTCTACCCGCAGTCGATCAGCGCCGGCATCCTGAAGGAAGTGCTCCTGCGGCTGTTCGCCGATCGCGACGCCCCGAGCTACATCGGCAATGCCTACTTCGGCAGGACGCCGCTCCGCGCGCCGGTGCATGACTCGATGCTCCTGGAGATACCCGATCGCGTCTGGGATCGCGTCTTCGAGACGGTGTGCATGGAGATGCAGCGCCCGGTCCTGGAGCAGCCGCTGCCCGCCGAGTGGGGCCGACCTGGCGAGTACGTCGCGATCGGGATCGCCGCGAAGGCGGGGAGCGATTGGGGCCAGATGGAGAACCTGGTCGTGCCCGGCTACGACAGCGATTGGGTGGCGGAACCGATCGAACAGGACGACCTGGACGACTGGGACGATCTGCGCCGCGTGATTGCCTGATCCACCCTTCCACTTGACACCGTAAAGCGGGTACGGAACTTGCATATGCTTCTAAGTAGAAGCATATGCTTGGAGACAATCTTTTACAACTTTGTTGTTGACGAAGCATATGCTTCTATGAGACAATGTATATGCTTGTGAGCTGGTGCTCGCAGCAAGGAGACAGACATGGCGAGGCGTGACGACGAGGACGACGGCCGCTACCGGGGCCGGGAGGACGACGACAAGGAGCGCGTCCAGCTCGACGAGTTCGACCTGGGGATCGAGAAGATGAAGACGCCCGACACCGTGGAGTGCGAGACCACGCTCCACCTGTCGGAGCCGATCACCGGGCGCAAGGCGGTGACCTACATCATCCGCCGCTTCCGCCGCAGCCAGGAGGGCGACACGCTCTTCCTGACCGCGGTCGTCGGCAACGAGGCGAAGAAGGTCATCCTGCCGCCGAAGGTCATGGCGGCGCTGGCCCGGCAGGACGCGGCGCTCACGACCAAGCTGCAGCGTCAGAACGGCCGGCGGTTGGCTGAGGACCGGAAGCGGCAGGGGATTGCGCCGGGGTTCCTGAAGAAGGCGGCGGGGTAGTGATCGTCAAGCAGCTCGACGAAGACGCAGAGGTGCGGACCTGGGTGGTCTTCGTCGAGCTGACTGAAGGCTGGGGTGGCGACGAGCAGAGCCCAGGGCGGCGCCACTCCTACACGGCGGAACTGTACCGGCGGTCGAACACGCTCGCGCTCGTACGCAGCTGCGGGCACGACCACAAATACCAGGAGCGGGCTGAGGTGTGCGGCCGGCGGCTCCTGCGCGAGGCGACGAAGGAGACGACCAATGGCTGACTGGATCAAAGCGCAGTCCGACCCGACCGAGCGGCAGAAGCTGCTCGAAGCCGGCCGCGCTGAAGTCGAGGCGACGCTGCAGCGGCACCACGAGCTGAAGCACCGCGCGATCGATGAGACGTACAACCTGCTCCAGGTCTCGGCGCAGCGTTGGCGCCTGATTCGGATCGGGCGCTACTACGAGGTGGGCGGCGTCAACGAACCGATCGAGCCCGTGCTCATGTTCGAGTTCGCCGGCCAGCCGGTGAAGTGGGAGGTGGCGGTCAAGGCGCTGCAAGAGGCGCGGGAGAAACGACGCCGTGGCTAAGAAGCCCTACTCGACCGAGTTCACGGCGCGGAGCAATCCGCGCCGCTATCTGCTGTCGGGCATCCCGCCGACGCTGTGGACGAACGTGCAGCGCCGCGCGCGTCAGCAGAACATCTCGGTGCGGAGTCTGATCCTGACGCTGCTCGAAGGCTGGTTAGCGCGCGGCGGCAGTCAGCAGCATCGCGATCGTGACGAGCAGCACGGCAACCCAGAGCGGCACGCGCCCGGTGATGCCGTGGACCAACGTCAGCAGGAACGCGATCAGCACGAGTAGTACGTAGGCGTTCTTGAAGATCATCTGACCCCTCCTGGGCTCGGGAAGGGGAACTGCGGCGGCGGGGCAGCGGCGAGTTCATCTTGTCGCTGTCCCTCGCCGATCGCCGCGAGCAACCCACCCACCCCCAGCGCCGTCCACGTCCCCTTCTGGCGCAACACCCAGCCGAGATAATCCGGGTCAAGCATCGCGCCCGCGCGCAGCAGCCCCTTCTTCTTCAGGATGTCGAACACGCCGCCCTGGAACGGCAGCTCCTGGTGCGCCCGCGCGCCTTCCCACAACGTGGCGAACACCTGGTTGAGCGACTGGCCGGGGGCGATCTCGCGCAGCGCGTCAGCGAGCGCTCGTTCGTAGCGCGCGTACGCTTCGACCTGCGACAGCCCTGGAGAGCCAGCGCGCGGTGCGTAGCCCTCGATCCGGTTCATCAGCGCCTTGAGCGCGGTGAGCTGCGGGTCGAGATCCTGCGACGCCAGGCCGAGCGCGTAGAGCGCGTGCCGATCGATCGGGATGCGCGGCAGCCCTTCCATGAAGTCGCCCATCGCCGCGACCTTCGGACCGGAGAGCGTCTCGCCGAGCAGCGCGCGATTGAGGTTGTCGGTCTTGGCGACGACCGAGCCGAACCCGAGCCGACGCGCCAGTGGATCGGTGAAGTACGGATTCTCAGGATGCGTCAGCGCGTGGTGGAAGGCAGTCACCGACTCGCGGGTGTTGACCGGCACCGACGTGCGCGGCGACGTCGCGCCGAACATCTGCGCGAAGACGTGCGCGGCGTCGCGGTTGCCGCCGAAGGCTTGCAGAAATTCCGGGTCGTAGACGCCGACCCAGTTCGACGGACGCAGACTCTCGCCCAGGTCGTGAATGCGCGCCAGGCGTTCGAGCGTCTCGGGGCGCAGCTTGTAGCCGCCGACCGCATGTGGGTGATAGAGCGTTTCCGCCATCGAGCCCAGCTCGCCGGCGCCGAGCCGACCCGCGGGACGCAGCCGACGCAGGAACGGCATCGCCGCGAGCGCCGCGCCGCCGATCTTCGCCGGCTCCGCGAAGTTCATCGCCGCGCCAGCCGGTGTCGTCGCGTCGAGTCCCTGGTCGATCGCCAGCTTCTGGATCGGTTCCATCACGCTGAGCGGAACATCGTGCCCGCCGATCGTGGCGCGCGGCGTCTGCTTCTCCAGCTGGTACTTCAGCAGCTCCGCGGAAATGCGCGCTTCCTCACTCGGCTGGAAGAGACTGCCGAGCCAGTCGTAGAGATCGCTGCCGACACGCCGGTACCACGGTGGCTCCGGCTCGCCCAGGTCTTCCCAGGTGAGCGGCTCGTTCTGCGTGGTGAAGTCGGGCGGACGGTCGAGCGGGTACTGCCCCGGCACGACGGGCGGCGCCGGCAGGACGGTACGACGCAGCGGCTGCTTCCCTGGATCAGCCATCCGCTTATCTCTGCGGCGGCGCTTCACCGAGCACCGACAGATCGATCGGCGTCGGCTGCGAGAGCGCCGCCTTGCCGCCCTTGAGCAGCGTCGAGGTGCCGGCGTTGTAGGCGAGCTTCGCGCCAGGACTGAACAGGTTGCGGATCACCGCCTGCGTGAGCGGACGCGAATGCACGACGTAGCGGAGGAGATCGGCTTCGCTTGCCTGGCCGGGCGACCGCATCAGATAGCCGAGCAGAATGCCAGGCGGGCCGAAGGTGTTCATCCCGACCGCGCCGGCGAGTGTCGCGCGGACCGCCCACTCGACCTGGCGCATGATCCGATTCCGCCCGCTGTTCTGATAGCCAGGGGCGAGCGTCGACTCGTCGAAGGCGCGCTCCTCCGGCGTCCCGAGACGACGCTGCCGCAGCTCCGCGCCCTTCGCCCGAATCGCCTGGCGGTCGCTGAGACTCCCGGCTTCCGCGGCGCGCCGCTGCGCTTCCGCCGTCGCCGCGCCTTGCGCTTCGACGTTGGCAAGCCCCCCGCGCTGCGCCGCCCGCGCGCCGCGGATCTCCTGCGCGCCCTGTCGCCGCGCCGCGCCGACCGCCGCCTGGCCCGCCGCGGTCGCGCGGTCCACCTCCTCCGCGCCGAAGCGCCGCGCGGTCCCGACGACATCCTCGCCCGCCGCTCGCGCCGTCTGCACGCCGGCCCGCCCCAGCTCCGTCTGCCGCGCGATGGTGAGCGCGCCTTCCTCCTGCGCGGCGCGGAGGGCGCGGCCCAGGTCCGTCGCGTTGTCGAGCAGTCCGCGGGCGTACGGCGTGTCGAGGAACGCCTGCATGAAGTCGGGGTGCATCTCCACCTGCGCGACGCGATCGAGGAGCGAGTCGAGCGGACCCTGGAGGATGTTGCGATGGACCCAGGCTTCCTGGACGCCGCGCAGCGCGCGTTCGCCAGCCGCTCGTCCTTCGGCGCCGCCGCCCTTCTCCGCTTGCTCGGTCAGCACGCGCACGAGCATCGCGGCAGCGCCGGGCTGGTCCGCACGAATCGCCTGCGCGATCGCGGCCGGCTCGGTCTGCGCCATTGCACGGATGACGGGTGCGTGCCCTTCAGTGAACAGCTTGACGATGTCGGCGTACGCCGCCGTCGCCGCTTCGTACGGCGCGTGGCCCGCGCGTTCAGGCCCGGCTTCGGCGAGCGCGCGACGCAGCAGGCCGGTGAGGTGCTGCGTGATGTTCGTCGCGTGCGACTTGATCACTTCGTCGTAGCTCGATTGCAGCGCCTGCTGCAGCTGCGACTTGTAGAGATGCGCGGTGTAGAAGTCGACCGTGTCAGGCGCGTGCAGGATGCGGCCGATCACGCCCATCGCCGGATGGCGAATGAGCTGCTCCTGCTGCGAGCGGACGAGCGCGTTCGTGAGTGAGCCCGTCTGCTCTTGGAAGAACGGTTGCCACCAGGGCTGACCCGGCTGGATGCCGACCGCTTCCGCCGCGTGTGCGAGCGTCCAGTCGGCGTCGGGGATGCCGCGCTGCACGATGTCGCTGACCTTGTTGACGAGTTCCAAGCCGGAGGTGAAGTGCTCGTAGCCAGGCATCTGGCGCAGCAGCTCGGCCATCCGCTCGAATGACAACCCCGCCTTCGGACGGACGACGCCGGGCACGCCGTGGACCTTGCCCCCGCGTGACTTTGCCTGGTTCATCCACTTCATCTCGCCAGGGAACTGCGTGTCGGGACCGAGTCCACCGCGTCGAGCGATCTCGGCCAGGAGCTGGCGGTCGGGGTGCGGCGTGTTCATCTCGGCGAGAAGCGCTCGCGCCCCCTTCAACGGATCGTGAAGCATCTCCCGGAACGCCGCGCGCAACCGCGCGATCGGTCCCTGGTAGCCCTGCGCCTTCGCGTCGTCGAGCACATGGTCCCAGAGGTCCTTCTCGGAGTTCGTCGCCGGCCAGTGCGCGTCACCGTAGCCGACGATCTCGCCCTCGACGACACCCTCCCCGAGTGCCGGCTGATGGAAGTCGGGCGGCGCCTCGCGCGGGAAGACTTGCTCCGGCGGGAGCAGTTCATCCTCCATGATCCGCTGCGCTTCCTTCTTCAACTCGACGATCGACACATCGGGGCCGGTCTTCGCCGCGGCTTTGACTTCCTGGCCGGCGAGATCGCGCGCCGCTTGACCGGGTCCCTCGAACACCTCCGCGACGCGCTGACCGGCGAGCGCTTCAGACGGCGCCTGCCCGACGAGATTCGCCTGGTGCAGCGTACGCAGTTCCTCCGCGGCGTTCTCGGCGTCGAGCCGCGCCTGCGCGATTGCGGCGCGGCTGGTCGCGGCGGCGTCGCGGACGCCCGCGCTCTTCTCCGCGATCGCTTCCTGCGTGAGGTCTGACGCCGCCGTACGTGCCGCGCCCACCTGGTCAGCGGCGAGCGCACGCGCCGCGCCGACGCGATCCGTCGCGGCGGCACGCGCGGCATCCGTCGTGCGCCCCAGCGCGGCGCGTTCGACGGCGAGCCGCGCCGCGGTGTCCGCACCGATGTCGCGCGCCTGTTGCGCCGCCGCGACCGCGGCGGCGTCTCGCGCGCCGCGGAGCGAATCGAGCGCCTGCTGCAGCGCCTCGACCGCGAGCGCCTTCTGCCGCGCGAAGTACTCCGCCGCGCGTCGCCCGATCCCGGTTTCGAGCGCCGCGCGCCCCGCTGCGCGCACCGGCGCCATCATCACCTGCCCGCCGACGTCGTACGCCGCCTGCTCGCCGCCCGTGCGCGCGACGCGACCCCAGAGACTGGCGTTCGGATCGGGCGGCGGTTCCGCGAGGTCGGTCGAGCCAGGGAGCCAGTCCGCGATCTTCTTGCCGAGCCCGGTCTCTTCGACCAGGAGCTGCTCCGCACCGCCGGCCAGCCCCGCGCCGAGCACGCTGCCGATGCGGGCGCCCCAGGGGCCGGTGACCGGCGCGGTGAGCGCACCGAGACTCCCGCCGGCGATCGCGCCAACGCCGCCTGCGATGTTGCGGCGTCCTTCGGCTTCGTTCGGATCGAGTCCCTGGATGACCGAGTTCCAGAAGCCGCTCGGCGGCGCGGGCGGCGCTCCCGGATCGACCGGCGCCGCCGGTGCCGCGGCGGGTTCGCTCGCGGTGTACTTGTCGAGCCGCGCTCGCACGCTCGGCACGTAGGTGCGATCGGTCTTCACGCCGCCGTAGGTCGCGAGCACCTGGTCAATGTCGCCGTGGTACTGATCGAGCAGCTGCTTCAGGTAGCGCGTGCCGCCCTGGATGTTCTGCAGCGGATCGTGCGGATCGACGCCGAGCATCGCCGCGGTCGAGGGCAGCAGTTGGAACGTCCCGATCGCGCGCGTGCCTTGCGGATCGATCGGCGAGCCGAGCACGGTCGGGTTAAAGTTCGACTCCTGCTCCGCGACGGCGAGCGCCAGCGCCGGCGGGACGCCGTTGGCGATCGCCTCCTGGCGGATCAGATCCTGAACGGTCAGCACTTGCGGCATGACGTCACTGCACCACGATCACCCAGCCACCCTTGCCGTCAGGCACCGCGCGCGAACGTGGCGGCGCGCCACCCGGCTGCGGCGGCGGACCACCCGGCACAGGAATCGTCGCGCCCGCCCCAGGCGGTCCCACGGTCCGCGCGGGTGGTTGATCGACGCCACGCGGCGGGGTGTACGCCGGCCCGACGCCCGTCGCACCGGACGGCGTCCGATACGACGGCTTGTACAGCTCGCGGTACTTCTCCAGGTACGCCGTGCCCGCCTCGGCGAAGCGTCCGTCGATCAGGGCGCGACGCGCCGCGCGCTTCGCGGCAATCGTGGCCGCGTCGTCACCGGGCTGGACGAAGTACATCTTCGCGTCGTTGTTGTACTCGTCCTGCCGAATCAACGCGCCCGACTCCTGCCGGAGGCGCGCTTCGGTGAAGCGCTTCTGCGCCGCCTGGTAGAGCCGCTGCTCCGGCGACAGCATGATGTTGAAGCCGTACTGGCCGACGAACTGATTGCCGAGCGACTGCATCGCAATCCGCGCTTCGAGTGACGGACCGGTGCTGCCCGGCGCGCCGAGACCGGGCGCGGTGATCGCCGCGTCCTCGCGCTGCATGCGTTCGGCGTACTGCAGATCGCGCCGCTGTGTATCGGTCGGCGCCTGGCGCGTGCGATCGAGGAGACCGGGATCGGTCTGCTGCAGCTGCTGGCGCAAGGCCGCACCGGGTGACGTCGGCGGCGGCGGACCGCCTGGCGCCGGCGCGGCGACAGCCGGCGGTGGTGCACCCACAGGGGCAGGTGTCACACCAGGGGCCGCGGCGCCTGCGGGTGCGGCGCCTGCGGGTGCTGCAGCCGGCGCGGCCCCTGGAGCTGGAGCAGCGGCAGCACCCGCGCCCTGCGGGCCGAGCGACTGCGACGACGTGAAGAGCGAGTCCGCGTAGGTGATCACTTCTTCCGCCGTCGCGAGCGGCCCGAGCTGGCTCCGCGCTTGCGTCATCGCCTGGTTCCAGAGCAGCGGGTTCTGCGCCTGGCGCCGCGCGACGTACTCCTGCAGCGTCATCCCCACGCCGACCTGGCGCGCGTCGGCCGGGATCGGACGCCCCTGCATGTCCTCCAGGCGACCCGTTGCGCTGTTGGTGCGCGCCAGCGTCCGCACGAGCTGTCCCGTCACCGGGTCCTTGTACTCGACGTTGCGGAAGCTGTAGGTGCCGAGACTGCCGACGCCGCTGCGGCGCCGCCGCTCCTCCTCGACCAGCGCTGCGGCAGCCTGCGAGACTTGCTGCGGGGACCAGTCGGGATGCGCCTGGCGGTACATCTCCGCGTAGCCCGCCGTGTCGCCGCGCACGTCACCGAGCGAGCGCGCGACGGCGCCGCGCGTCGCCAGATCATCCGCCGTCGGAAAAGCGTGCGGCAGTCCCCAGACCTCGCGGCGATCGATGCGCGGCGGCGCGGGCTGCAGCTCCTCGTGGATCGTTTGCTCCGGCGGCGGCGTCGCGGCGCTCTTGAACGTCGAACCAGACGGCGCAGGCGAGACCGGGGCGGGACCTGGCGTGCCCGGCGTCGTCGTCTGGTTCGGCGACATGCCAAGCGAGCGGTGCCAGATGTCGGCGCCGGCCGGCAGTGGCAGATAGCCTGACGACGAGCGGTACTTCCCAGTCTCCGGCAACCCGACGCCCGGCTGACCGACCACGTCCTCGTAGCCGAGCTTCGGCGTGTTCATGTACTCCAGGAGCTTCGGGTAGATCGCGTTGCCCTGCACCTCGCCGATCCAGCCGGCCAGGCCGCTCGCGCGCTTGCGTGGCAGACCGGACTGCACCATGCCCGTCGCCGCCATCGCGCGCAGCTCCGGGTCGTCGGAGCTGAGCAGCGCCTGGAAGATCGTCGCCTGGCGCGCGTTCGCCGCGATCGCCTCGTCCATCTTC
>Ga0126377_10000653_pt1 | contig 21335 bp, 20 predicted proteins | sample PanSoiMetPlot_22_FD_92647 | JGI IMG/M metagenome (GOLD analysis project Ga0126377, IMG submission 92647) | Tropical forest soil microbial communities from Panama - MetaG Plot_22 | ecosystem: Environmental > Terrestrial > Soil > Tropical forest > Bulk soil | place: Panama | collected 2016-02-17 | reverse complement strand
CGGCACCATGAAGAAGATCGCCGACGGCGACCCCTGGACCATGCCGGCGACGATCGACGATCCGGTGATTTTGGACGAGATTGGCGGCGCGTTGAAGGGGCACGGGGTCGGTGGGTCGGGAGCGTAGGGCGCAATAGCGAAGCGTATTGCACCTATTGTGACTCAGCTTGGCGCAATACGCTTCGCTATTGCGCCCTACAGTGCCTACACTGCGCCGAGCTTGCTCATCGTCTTGAGCGCCGCCTCGGCCGCCAGCTCGCCGGTGCGATACGCCCCATGCGCGGTCGAGTAGTCGTTGACCGAGCAGGCCTCGCCGGAGAAAAAGAGCCGATCGTCGACCGGCGCGGCCAGGATCGGGCGCGCCTCGGCATCGCCTGGCCGCGCATACGAATAGGCGCCGAGGGCCCACGGGTCGCGGCCCCAGGCCGAGCCGAAGATCGGGGAGAGGCGCTTGCGGATGTCGGTGCCGAGGTGCGCGGCGATCTGGTCGATCGCGTGGCGCGCGAAGGCGTCGGCGCCCTCGGCCTCGAGGTCGCGCGCGAGCGAGCCGCCGAAATAGCATTCGATCACCGGCCGGCCGAACGGGCGGAATTGGTAGGTGCCGGTGGGCCGGTCGCGCGCGCCGAACAGGCGGGTCTCCACCGGAATGTCTTCGGGCCGGTCGATGTGCAGGAAGAACTTGTCGTCGAGCCCGAGCGGTAGCTTGGCGGCGGCGGCGAGCTTGTCGGGCAGCGCCGGCACGAAACGCGGCGCCTCGCGCGCGAGCATGCTGGTCGGCACCGCGATGATCGCCGCGTGCGTGCGGATGTCGCCTTTTGGCGTCGCGATGCGCAGCCGCTTGCCCGAATGGTCGATCGCGGTCGCCGGGCAGTCGAGTCGCACGTCGAGCGGCGCCGCGAACGCCTCGACCAGCGCGCCGTAGCCTTCGACCACGCGCCAGTTCTCGCCGCTGTCGTGGTAGTTGTTGAGATCGTGCACCGAGACCTGGTCGAGCTCGACGCCGCTGATGTAGGTGCTCAACGAATTGATGAGCGCATTCCACCGGTTGCCGGGCTCGAGAAAATCCGAGGCCGGCCGGTCGCTCGCGGCCGGGTCGGCGCCGTGCAGCCGCTCGAAGAAGCGATCGGAGGCGTCGCGAAAATCCGCGAGATCGTCGGGTGGAAAGCCGACGGTGCTGCGCCGCGTGCCCCACGGCGGCGGCGTGCGGTCGAGGGCGAGACCGAGCGTGGTCGCGACCGCGGCCCATTCGTTCTCGTCGGCCGAATGCAGCCAGCCGCAGCCGAGGTCGAGCGGCAGACCTTCGCCGCGCATCGTCCAGGCGCGCCCGCCGACCCGCGAGCGCGCTTCCAGGACCACCGTGCGAATCTGCGCGGCGGCGAGGCGGCGGGCGGCCGCGACGCCGGCGGCGCCGGCACCGATCACGACGACGTCAACTTCGTGCATGTTACTCCAGGGGGAACTCGTGTCAGCGCCAGATATCGGGGTTCCGCGGCACTCGCGCAATCGTGAATTCACATCGCCGGTTCTACGGATTTCTTACGCCACCGCTCCGCGTTGAAGTCGCTAAGGGGGCGAAGTCGCGTGCGGGGCCGGTTGTGCCCCATTGGAAAGGACGGGGCGGGTCGCGCCTCGTTGAAAGGAGAAGTGCCGTATGTCCAGCGGAACCAGTGTATTCTCGGGATCGAACCTCGCATCGGCGCGGACGGGCGGCACGGCCTACGCGGATTCGATGCTGCTCCTCGGCCGCCTCCTGTTGGGCATCATTTTCGTCCTCAGCGGCTACGGCAAGCTCATGGGCCTCGCGGCGTTCGCGGCGAGCCTCGAAAAGAACGGCGTGCCGTTCGCATCCGTGATAGCGCCGCTCGGCGCAGCCGTGGAATTCTTCGGCGGCCTGGCGATCGTGCTCGGGATCGAGGTGCGCTACGCCGCGCTGCTGATGGTCCTCTTCGTGATCGTCGCCACCGGAATCTCGCACCGCTTCTGGGAGCAAGCGGACGCGGCCATGCAGCGGGGGCAGCAGGTCCACTTCATGAAGAACGTCGCGATCGCCGGGGGCTTCCTGGTGCTGCACGTGGCGGGCGGCGGCCGGCTCGCGCTGGAGCGACTCTGGCGGCGCGCCTGATCGCGTAGATGCGCGCGGTGGTACGCCGCGCGCACCGTCGCCACGAACCTGGCGACTTCCATCTTGAGGTGATTGGTTTCGTTCGCGAGCGTGCGGGCGGAGCCGAGTAGCTGTGCCGACGCGGTGCCGGTTTCGCTGGCGCCGCGCGTGACCTCGCTGATATTGCCGGTGACCCGCGCGGTGCCCTGGGCGAATCGTTAATTGCAGGTTGGCAATTGGCTATGGGTGCCCGCCGGCCACGCGTCGCGCGCGCCAGTCGGGCGGCGATGAATTGTCGATGCAGATCAACGCTCGTTCGCAACCGGCCGGGTCACACGGCGTTCGCCCCGAAGCCGGGCCGGGTTGCACGCTTGGCGCGAGAGCCGGCGGATTTGGCTATTCGGACTTGCCGCCGATCTGCTTGAGCTTGGCCAGAACCGCCTGAACGTCGAGCTCCTCGCTCGCCGGCTTCTTGGCCGGCTCGGGCTCGTCCGCCGGCGGCTTTGCGGTCGTCACCTCGGCGGGCAGCAGCGTCACGCCGCGATCCGGTTCCACTGGCTTCTCCTTGGCAGCGCGATGGACCTCGAGGTCGAGGTCGATCTGTGAGCAGAGGCCGAGTGTGACAGGGTCGAGCGGCGTCAGGCTTGCGGCATTCCAATGGGTACGATCGCGAATCGCCTGGATGGTGGACTTGGTGGTGCCGACCAGCCGCATGATCTGGCTGTCCTTGAGCTCCGGGTGGCTGCGTACCAGCCACAAAATGGCGTTCGGCCGGTCCTGGCGCCGGGATACCGGCGTGTACCGTGGCCCCTTCTTGCGCTTGGCCTCGGGCAAGCGGACCTTCGCGTCGGCGAGCTTGAGCCGACGTTGCGGGTCGCCCTCGGCGCGCTCGATTTCCTCGCGGGTGAGCTGGCCGGTCAGCACCGGGTCCAGGCCTTTGATGCCTTGGGCGGAATCGCCATCGGCAACAGCCTTGACCTCGAGCGGGTGCAATTTGCAGAAATCGGCAATCTGGTCGAACGACAGCGCGGTATTTTCGACCAACCAGACGGCGGTGGCTTTCGGCATCAGCGGCTGCGTCGCCATGGGCAGAATCTCCGATAAAATCTCCCGAGTTCCCCTCAAATCGCCTTTGCGCTTCGCTCGCCAAGCGGGCGAAGCAGGTCATCGGGGATGACGGGAATACGACAATTATATAGGCAATACAGGCCCTCTTGTGCAATCCCCTGGGTCGTGGCCGACCTTGACAGGGGGAGCCGGCTGGCCCATGTCCGGGCCATGTCCGGGTAGGATCAGGTGACATGAACAAAAGCGAAAAGACCCCTAATTCGCCGGATGCCAAGCCGGTCCTCGACGTGATGCTGTGCTCGCCGCGCGGCTTCTGCGCCGGGGTCGTGCGCGCCATCGAGACGGTCGAGCGGGCGCTCGCCCTTTATGGCGCCCCGGTCTATGTGCGCCACGAGATCGTGCATAACCGCTATGTGGTCGACAGCCTGCGGGCCAAGGGCGCCATTTTCGTCGAGGATCTGGCCGAGGTTCCCGACACGGGCGCACCGGTGGTGTTTTCCGCCCACGGCGTATCGAAGACGGTTCCCGAGGAGGCCAAGCGCCGGCGCTTCTTCACCCTCGACGCCACATGCCCGCTCGTCACCAAGGTTCATCGCGAGACCGAGATCCATCACCGCCGCGGCCGCGAGATCCTGCTGATCGGCCACGACGGCCACCCGGAGGTGGTCGGCACCATGGGCCAGCTTCCGACCGGCGCGGTGCGGCTGATCGAGACCGTCGAGGATGCGGCGACGTTCGAGCCGAAGGACGCCTCCAATCTCGCCTATGTGACGCAGACCACGCTGTCGATGGACGACGCCGCCGAGATCGTCGCCAGGCTCAAGGAGCGGTTTCCCAAGATCATCGGGCCGCACAAGGACGACATCTGCTACGCCACCACCAATCGCCAGGAAGCGGTCAAGAAGGTGGCGCACATCGTCGATGCGATGATCGTGGTCGGCTCGCCGAACTCGTCGAACTCGCAGCGCCTCAAGGAGGTCGCGGAGCGCAACGGCTGCCCCTACGCGGTGCTGCTCCAGCGCGCCGAGGACATCGACTGGGAGCGGTTGTCGACCGTCAAGCATCTCGGCATCACGGCGGGCGCTTCCGCGCCGGAGGTGCTGGTCGAGGAGATTCTCGACGCGCTCGCCAAGCGCTATACGCTTCAGATCGAGACCGTCACGGCCGCCGAGGAGGACGTGTTCTTCCCGCTGCCGCGGCCGTTGCGTGACATCGCCGCCGCCGAATAGGGCTCTCTTCCCGCGGGACATCGATGGCCGTCTACACCGACGTCGCGGCCGAGGACCTCGCAACGTTCCTCGCCGCCTACGACCTCGGTGACCTGCTTGCCTACAAGGGCATCGCGGAGGGGGTCGAGAACTCCAATTTTCTCCTCCACACCAGCCGCGGCTATTTCATCCTGACGCTCTACGAGAAGCGCGTCGCGGCCGGCGACCTGCCGTTTTTCCTCGGCCTGATGGAGCACCTCGCGGCGCGCGGCCTGACCTGTCCACAGCCGGTGAAGACCCGCGCCGGCGATACGCTCGGCCGGCTCACCGGGCGGCCCGCCGCGATCGTCACCTTTCTCGACGGCATGTGGATCCGCCGTCCGAGCGCGACGCATTGCGCCGGACTTGGGCGCGCGCTCGCCGAACTGCATCTTGCCGGCGCCGACTTCAGGATGACGCGCCCCAATGCGCTCTCGGTCGCGGGCTGGCGGCAGCTCTACGACGCCGCCAAGGGCCGCGCCGACGGCGTGCAGGGCGGACTTGCGGCGGCGATCGCGGCCGAGCTCGAGCTGCTCGCCAAATCCTGGCCGCGCGACCTGCCGCAGGGCGTGATCCACGCCGATCTCTTTCCCGACAACGTTTTTTTTCTCGGCGACCGGCTGTCGGGCCTGATCGACTTTTATTTCGCCTGCACCGACACGCTCGCCTACGACGTCGCGATCTGTCTCAACGCCTGGTGCTTCGAGTCCGATCATTCCTACAACGTCACCAAGGGGCGCGCGCTGCTCACCGCCTATGCGGCGAAGCGGGCGCTCTCGGCCGCCGAGCGCACGGCGCTGCCGCTACTCGCGCGCGGCGCCGCCATGCGTTTCCTGCTCACGCGCCTCGTCGACTGGCTCGAGGTGCCGGCGGGCGCGCTGGTGCGGCCCAAGGATCCGCTCGAATATCACCGTAAGCTGCGCTTTCATCAGACGGTCGCGAGCGTGCGCGACTACGGCATCGATTAGTCAGCGCGTGGTCCCGAAACATGGGGACAGGTTTTCCGGAAGGATCACGCACGCCCGAAAAGTGTTACTGAGACTCACCCGGAATAATTCGAACCGAAAGAGGCGAGCACGTGTCCGAGGGTCGCGTCACCATCCATACCGACGGCGCCTGCTCCGGCAATCCCGGGCCCGGCGGATACGGCGCGATCCTGCAATGGGGCGATCACACGCGCGAGGTCAAGGGCGGCGAGCCGCACACCACCAACAACCGGATGGAGCTGATGGCCGCGATCATGGCGCTCGAGTCGCTCAAGCGGCCCTGCACGGTCGACATCCATACCGACAGCCAATATCTGCGCAACGGCATCATGACCTGGATCAACGGCTGGAAGCGCAACGGCTGGAAGACCGCCGACCGGAAGCCGGTGAAGAACGTCGACCTGTGGCAGCGCCTCGATGACGCGCTTTCGCATCACACCGTGCGCTGGCATTGGGTGCGCGGCCATGCCGGGCACGACCTCAACGAGCGCGCCGACGAGCTCGCGCGCCAGGCGATCGCGGAGATCAGGGCGGAGCAGCGGCGCGGGCCGTGAGCCCGCGCCGCGAATTCGTCAGAGCTGTTTGAGCAGCGCGTCGGCGCCGGAGATCTCGGCCTTGCCCGGCGCGTCCTCGACGTTGAGCTTCTTCACCACGCCGTCCTCGACCAGCATTGCGTAGCGCTTCGACCGTACTCCGAGCCCGTTGGCCGAGGCATCGAGCGTCATGTCGATCGCCTTGGCGAAGTCGCCATTGCCGTCGGCGAGAAACTCGATCTTGTCCTCCGCGCCCGAGGCCTTCTTCCACGCGTCCATGACGAAGCCGTCGTTGACCGCGGTCACCGCGATGCTGTCGACGCCCTTCGCCTTGATCGCGTCCGCATTCTTCACGAAGCCGGGCATGTGGTTGCGGTGGCAGGTCGGCGTGAAGGCGCCGGGCACAGCAAACAGCACGACCTTCTTGCCCTTGAACACCTCGTCGGTGGTCTTCCAGCCCGGCCCTTCGGCCGTCATCACTCTGAACTTTGCCTCGGGAAGGCGATCGCCGACCTTGATGGCCATGGTGGATCCTCTCTGATTGCTGGGGTGGACGAAGACGGTTGGAGGGTTCTTGCGACGAAACGCCGCTACGGTCGTAAGCCCTCCCCTTGGGGCTCCCGGCGGCGCGGCCGCGTCACCTTTAGGCTATAGCGTTTTCCGGCGACGTGAAAAGGCGGATTCCGCGGGAACGGGACGTGCGCTTAGCGCATATTCCGGCGAAAGCCTGCCCCGGACTTGATCCGGGGTGGGCACCGGCTCGCCGATAAGAATATGCGCCAAACAACGAATCTAGAGCAGGTTTCGATTTCGTTGGAACGGAACGTGCTCTAGTCGAGATGGGTTGCGACCTCGATCGCCTGAGTCCCCGATACCAACGTGAGCGTCAGGGCCGCACCGTTCGTGCTGGCGCCCGGCGGGACACCATCGAGGGCGAACACGAAGCGCTGCAGCCCGGCGGCGGCGCCGCCGACCGGCTCGGGCACCGGCAATGCCCAGTCGGCGCTCGGCCCTTCGGCGAACAGCTCGACCGGCGTTTGCGGCGCCGCCACGTCGACGACGATACGCGGATGCTCGCCGCCCTCGCGCCGCACCGTGCGCACGGCGAGCGGGCCGTCTGCGCCGAGCTGCGCGGGTTTCGGCACCGCCGCCTCGGCGGCGTCGAGCGCCGCGTCGAATGTCGGTCCGTTGGCATCGAGCGTGAGTTCGCCCTGGCCCTCGACCGGGACACACAGCTTCTCGCACACCGCATAGTCGAGCTTGAGGCGGAGCAGCACCGGCTTGCGGTCATCCTTCGGCACGATGCTCAGCGGAAAGACGACGTTGTCCGTGTAGCCGATCGTGACGCCGCTGTCGTCGCTGAAGCGACGCGGCGCCGGCCAGGCGATCTCGACCGACCGGACGTTTTGCGAGCCGGTGAAATCGAAACGGGGCGGCACGCCGGAATCGCCGGGATAGCGCCAATAGGTCTTCCATCCGGTCGCGAGCTTGATCTCGACGCCGGCACGCAGCGGCGCGACCGACGCGCGCGACACCCCGCCCGCGATCAATCGCACACCGGATCGTCCGTCGGCGGACCACGGGGATGCATCGGCTGCCCGGGCGCCTGCTGGCGCGAATGCCAGGAAACCTGCGACGGACAGACCCGCCAGTTGCCGTAATAACGTTGCAATCATATTTGATCCTCTAATGGTGGCGTCGCGGCGCTGCCACTGAAAAGATCGTGACCCGGGTGTGATGATACGCCATTTGCTCAAACAGGTGCGATCGGGTTAACCTTTTGTGATGAACGCTGCGAGGAAATCGGCATCGAGCAGTCCCAAACGGGGATATCTCGATGGGCAAATGCTGATCGCGATGCCAAGCATGCGCGACGAGCGCTTCTCGCGTAGCGTCATCTACATCTGCGCCCATTCGTCCGAAGGCGCGATGGGCATCATCGTCAATCAGCTTGCCGTCAACGTCAACTTTCCCGATCTGCTCGTGCAGCTCGAGGTCATTCCGGCAGCCGATCTGATCCAGCTGCCGCAGCGCGCCGGCACCGTGAAAGTGCTCAAGGGCGGGCCGGTGGAGACCGGACGCGGCTTCGTGCTGCACTCGGCGGATTTCTTCATCGAGAACTCGACGCTCCCGATCGACGAAGGCATCTGCCTCACCGCGACACTCGACATTCTCAAGGCGATCGCGCGCGGCGACGGACCGGCCTCGGCGGTGCTCGCCCTCGGCTATGCGGGCTGGGCGCCGGGTCAGCTCGAGAACGAGATCCAGGAGAACGGTTGGCTGCATTGCGCGGCTGATACCGACTTGATCTTCGGCACCGACAACGACAACAAATACGAGAGGGCGCTCAAGAAGCTCGGCATCGCCGTCGGCATGCTGTCGAGCGAAGCTGGGCACGCCTAGCACGATCCCGAAAAGCTGCAGACTTTTCGGCCAAGATCATGCGCCAGAAATCAATGAGAGTTGAGCATTCCGATCGGCGCTTCATCCAAGCACAGCCGAAACCTATCAATTGAAATCCGAAAGCCGGTTCAGGCGATGGTTACGCGCCTTCCGCGCCAACCCATCCCATAAGGCAGCCGATCACCGCACCTTCTCGAGCCTGTCGCTGGCGATCAGCGTGCGCGCCTGCTCGGCCGACATCGGCTCGCCGAACACGTAGCCTTGCGCATATTCGCAGCCGAGCTGATAGAGCTCGGCCGCATCGGAGTCGCTTTCCGCGCCCTCGGCCACGACCTCCATGCCCAGATCGTGCGCGAGCGAGATGATCGAGCGCAGGATGACCGGCCGCTTGCCCTTGGCAGTGGTGCGCACGAACGACTGGTCGATCTTGATGGTGTCGAACGGGAAACGCTGCAGGTAGGACAGCGAGGAGTGGCCGGTGCCGAAGTCGTCGAGCGCAAGGCCGGCGCCCAGCTCCTTCATGCGCTGAAGCATCTGGGCGGCGAGCTCGGGATTCTCCATCACCAGCGACTCGGTGAGCTCCAGCTTGAGCGTGCCGCGCGCGAGCCCGGAACGCGCCAGCACGGTGCGCAGGTCGTGAATGAGGTCGTGCCGCAGAAGCTGCCGCGACGACACATTGACGCTCGCGAACAGCGGCGCGCGGCCGCGCACGGCGCGCTGCCAGATGCCGAGCTGGCGGGCGGTGCGCTCGAGCACGAAAAGGCCGAGATCGACGATCAGGCCGATCTCCTCGGCAACCGAGATGAACTCGGCCGGCGACATGCGGCCCATCTTGGGATGGTCCCAGCGCGCCAGCGCTTCGAAGCCCGCGACCGTGCGGTCCTCGAGCCGTATGATCGGTTGATACAGGATGGTGATCTCTTCGCGTTCGAGCGCGCGGCGCAGCTCCGACTCGATCGCGAGCCGGTCGGTCTTGCGCGCGCGCATCGTCGGCTTGAACACCTCGATGCGGTCGCCGCCGGTACGCTTGGCATGATACATCGCGAGTTCGGCGTCCTTGAGAACCTCCTCGTTGCGGTGCTGCTGGCCGTCGGCGAGCGCAATGCCGATCGAGGCGGTAAGGAAGATCTCGCGATCGTTGAAGGTGATCGGCGCGCGCACCGCTTTGCGCAGCGTCTCGGCAAACGCGATGATCCGCGGGGGCTCCATCTCGGAGAGCAGGATCAGGCTGAACTGGTCGCCCGCGAGCCGCGCCAGCGTGTCCTGCGGCTTGAGCAGGCGGCCGAGCCGGCGCGCCAGCGTGAGCAGGATCGAGTCGCCCACCGCCATGCCGACCGAATCATTGACCTGCTTGAAGCGGTCGAGATCGATCACCAGCACGGTCGGCTTGATCGACGTGTCGGCCTTGGTGAAGGTGAGCACCGCCTCGAGCCGGTCGAGGAACAGCTGCCGGTTGGGCAGGCCGGTCAGATTGTCGTGCACGGAGTCGTGCAGCAGACGCTCCTCGGCGGTCTTGAACTCGGTGACGTCGGAAAGCGTGCCCACGAGCCGTACGACCTCGCCGTCGGAACCGACCACGGGCCGCGCCTTGAGGGCGAACCAGAGATAGTGGCCGTCGGGCGTGCGCAGGCGAAAATCCTGCACCAGCCGCCCGCGCCGCTGCTCCAGCACGCCGTCGAGCGCGGCGCGGAAGCGGTCGCGGTCGAGTGGGTGGAGCACGTCGAGCCAGCGCGCCGCCGGGCCGTCGAGCGTGCCGCGCTTGAGGCCGAGCGTCGTTTCAGTCTCGGGACTGGTGAACACCTTGTCGGCCGACACGTCCCAGTCCCAGATCATGTCGCCGGCGCCGGTGAGCGCGAGCGCGCGGCGCTCGACGTCGGACACGATGCCATGCGTGACGCCGCCCGCGAAGGCGTGCTGCATCACGGTGAAGCCGATCAGCATCACGATCAGCACGAGGCCGCCGAGCAGGGCGGGTGCGACGATGTCGTTGGTCACCGCGCCGGCGACCGTCAGACCGGCCCCGACCACCCAGACCACCAGCAGGAACCAGGTCGGGATCAGCAGCACGGCGCGATCGAAGCCGTGGGTGGCGAGGAAGACCACGAGCGAGAAGCCGGCGATCGACACCAGCAGGAGCGACAGGCGCGCGATGCCGGAGGCGACCGCCGGGTCGAACAGCGCCACCGCGACGAGCGCGCCGAGAAACACCAGCCAGCCGATCGTGATGTGCGCGTAGCGCACGTGCCAGCGGTTGAGATTGAGATAGGCGAACAGGAACACCAGCAGGGTGGCGGCAAGGATCGCCTCGCCGGAGGCGCGCCAGATGCGCTCGGCGTCCGCCGACATGTCGAATACTTTGCCCCAGAATCCGAAGTCGACGCCGATATAGACCAGTACCGACCAGCCGAGCGCGGCGGCGGCCGGGAACATCACGCTGCCCTTGACCACGAACAGAATGGTGAGGAAGAGCGCGAGCAGGCCCGCGATGCCGATGACGATGCCGTGGTAGAGCGTGAAGCTGTTGACCTTGTCCTTGTAGGCGTCGGGCTCCCACAGATAGATCTGCGGCAGCTTGCGGCTGCGCAGCTCGGCCACGAAGGTGATGACGGTCCCGGGATCGAGCGTGATGCGGAAGATGTCGGCGGTTGCGCTGTCCTGCCGGTCGGGACGGTCGCCCGAGCTCGGCGTCATCGCGACCACGCGCGACAGTCCGAGGTCAGGCCAAAACAGGCCGGAGCCCGCCATCTGATAGTGCGGAATGACGATGAGCCGGTCGATCTGCTCGTCGCTCGAGTTGGCGAGCGCGAACACCGCCCAGTTGTTGCCCGCTTCGCGCGCGCGCACCTCGATGCGGCGAATGATACCGTCCGCGCCCGGCGCGGTGGAAACCTGGATACGGTCGCCGTCGCTGGTCTGTCGCTCGACCCAATCGCCGAGGTCGATCGCCGGCATGTCGATGCGCACGTTCACCGCCTCGACGGCGCGGGCGGGCGTGCCGATCAGCGACATGATGACGGCGACCGCCGGGAGGGCAGCCCGCAGGAAACCCAAGAGTCGACCTCCATAGCCGCGCGCAGGGTGCCGATTCGCGCCGGCGCTGCCGCCGGGTGATTCGACCCGTGGTAATCTATGCAGCTTTGTGCCGATTTCGCGGCTTCCGACGCGACCCCGGCGATGCAGCCTCGGAAAGACCCGCATCGGGTTCAGTACCCGGATGCTACGGTAAGTGCAAGGAATTCGATGGGGTTAACGGGTGCGCTGCAGCGCAGGGGGCCGGCCGCTCACATGGTCAGGACGATCTTGCCGATGTGCAGGCTCGTCTCCATGCGGGCATGGGCCGCCGCGGCCTCGACGAGCGGGAAGGTGCTGTCGATCACGGGCGCGACGTTGCCGGCCGCGACCAGGGGCCAGACCCTGGCCTCGATGGCGCCCGCGATCGCGGCCTTGTCGGCGTTCGAGCGCGAGCGCAGCGTCGAGCCCGTGTGGTGCAGGCGCTTGAGCATCAGGCGCATGAAGTTGACGCTGCCCTTGGGCGAGCCCTGGAACGCGATCTGGACGATGCGCCCCTCGACAGCGGCGGCTTCGTAGTTGCGCTCGACATAGTCGCCGCCCACCATGTCGAGAATGACGTCGGCACCCGTACCGCCGGTCGCCTGCTTGGCGGCGGCGACGAAGTCCTCGGTTTTGTAGTCGATCGCGACGTCGGCGCCGAGCCTGCGGCACGCCTCGCATTTCTCCGCCGAACCGGCCGTCACGATGACCCGCGCACCGAAACTCTTGCCGAGCTGAATTGCGGTGGTGCCGATTCCGGACGAGCCGCCGTGCACCAGCAGGGTCTCGCCCGGCTTGAGCGCGCCGCGCTCGAAGACGTTGTGCCAGACCGTAAAGAAGGTTTCCGGCATGGCGGCGGCCTTGACGGCGTCGAGCGCGGCCGGGATCGGCAAGGCATGGCCCTCGACCGCGACGCAATATTCCGCATAGCCGCCGCCGACCACGAGCGATGTCACCTCATCGCCCACCTTCCAGCGCGTCACACCCTCGCCGCAGGCCGCGATGCGGCCCGCGATCTCGAGGCCTGGAATGTCGGACGCGCCCTTGGGCGGCGGATAAAGTCCCATGCGCTGCATCACGTCGGGCCGATTGACGCCGGCGGCCGCGACCTTGACGAGGATCTCGCCCGGCCCGGGCGCGGGCACCGGGCGCTGCTCGGGCACCAGCATCTCGGGTCCGCCCGGGGCGCGAATCGCGATGGCGGTCATGGCGGCGGGCAGGCTCATTGCGCGGATCCTCGTGAGTTGTGCCGCCGCTTTTAGCGCATGCCGCGCCTTTACGCGGTCGCATTTTTCTGTTTCCAACCTGCGCAAATTCGTTTGGGCTCTTAGCGCATATTCCGGCGAAAGCCTGCCCCGGACTTGATCCGGGGTGGGCACCGGTTCGCCGATAAGAATATGCGCCAAACGAACTCTAAGCTGCGCGCGGAGCTTGGCCATGCCAGCAGTCGACGAAGACGATCGGCCGAAGAAGAAGGTGGTCCACGAGATCGGCCAGGATCTGGCGCTGCTCTCGGTCGAGGAACTCGACGATCGGATCGGCTTGCTCAAGGAGGAGATCGCGCGACTCGACAACGCGCGCGCGAAGAAGCAGGCGTCGCGGGCGGCAGCGGATGGGTTCTTCAAGAAGTAATTTGATACCGCGATCAGGGTTTCCCGCAAGATGACGGCAGCGTCCTGATCTGGCTGACCGAACGAATTTCAGTCAAACAAGTGTCTTTTCTTAACTTTTGATTAAGCTTTCCCCTTTATTACTGAAAATCGTCCAACTCCTTGGACACCGAGTGGCTCCTGTCCACTCTGTTTGACGCCTCCCTGTTATCACTCTGAGCCGCCGGCTACGGCGGCTCTTTTTTCGCGAGCGGCTCCCTCGCGTCCGCGGATTGGGCAGATTGGGGCGAGAACCGGGCGGCCGCGGGGCTTTTTGTCTCGATCTGGGTCAGCCGCCCGGCTTGGCAACCATATCTTTACCTTTTTGGCGGGGGTGCTGGACACACCGGACCCGCCGGGCTCTTATGGTCATGGGCGTTGCGTGGGGCAGGGGCCATGGCGGAAAAATTAATCGGCGAGCAACCGGTATCGTTTGGCGCGCGACTCGCCGCGTCGCAGTCATTCTCGGCGCTGTTTCGCGACGGCATGAAGCTGGTCGAGGAGACCGCCTCCTATCTCGATGGCCCCGGGCGCCATGATTCGAAGAAGCTCGATCGCGCGGCGGCGCTGAGCTACGCGACCGAAAGCATGCGCCTGACCACACGCCTGATGCAGCTCGCTTCATGGCTGCTGCTCCATCGCGCCGTGAACGAGGGCGAGATGTCGCTCGCGCAGGCCAACAAGGAAAAGACCAAGGTCAAGCTCGTGGCCGCTGAACCGCTCGATCGGGACGCCATCAAGGCCCTGCCGGAACCCCTGCAGAACCTGATCGAGCGCGCCTACAAGCTGCACGAGGCGGTGCGCCGGCTGGATGCGACGATCCATGCGCCAGGGCCGGAGGAGACCGCGGCCGCCAATCCGCTCCATCGTCAGATGGGACTGTTGCGCGCGGCCTTCGAGCGCAACGACCGATAGCACGCGTTAGCGCATATTCCGGCGAAAGCCTGCCCCGGACTTGATTCGGGGTGGGCCCGTTCGCCGAATATGCGCCGAACAACGAGTCTGGCGCACGTTCCGATTGCGCAGAAATGGAACGTGCCCTAGGGAAAAGGAAACGCGTCAGACGCGAAGCCCCCGCATCGCATCGCGGGGGCTTCTGTTTGTGCGCGGCCGCCGCGGCCTTATTTCTTGCCGCCGAGCAACCCGGAGAATTTCTTCTGGAAGCGCGACAGACGGCCGCCGCGGTCGACCAGCTGCTGGGCGCCGCCAGTCCAGGCCGGATGCGACCTCGGATCGATGTCGAGATGCAGCGTGTCGCCTTCCTTGCCCCAGGTCGTGCGGGTGGTGAATTCGCTGCCGTCGGTCATGATGACCTTGACGGTGTGATAATCGGGATGAATGTCGGACTTCATGGCTTGACGGTCCTGCGCGCTGGCAGTTTCGGTTCGAAACTCTCGGAAAGTGGCGGTCGTATACATCAGGCCTGCCGTCGAGACAAGGCAGGCGCCGTGGCCGGTTCCGGCCGCCTGCGGCCGTTGCGGCAATTGTTTTGGGAGCGGTGCGGGGGCATTGTCGGTCCGTCGTTCGAGCCAAGATGCCAGGAGCAGCCAGATCGATGACCGATGTCGTCGCCAGCGAGGGAACCCTGCCGCAGGCCGCCGCCACCACGCCCGCGCGGCGCGGCAAACTGCGGCCGCTGGTCGGCCTCATGCCGTTCGTTGCGCGATACAGGGCCCGCGCCGCGGGCGCCATGGTCGCGCTGCTGATCGCCTCGATCGCGACCCTCGCGGTGCCGATCGCGGTCCGCCGCATGATCGACCTCGGCTTCTCGCCTGACCGGGTCGGGCTGGTCGACCAGTATTTCGCCGTGATGATCGCGGTGGTCGCCGTGCTCGCGATCGCGAGCGCGGGCCGGTATTATCTGGTCACGACGATCGGGGAGCGCGTTGTCGCCGACCTGCGTAGCGCCGTGTTCGATCGCCTCACGCAGCTGTCGGCGGATTTCTTCGACAGCGCCAAGTCGGGCGAGCTGGTGTCGCGGCTCACCGCCGACACCACCCAGATCAAGTCCGCGGTCGGCGCCTCGGTATCGATCGCGCTGCGCAATCTCGTGCTGTTCTTCGGCTCCGTCGCCATGATGGTGGTGACGAGCGCGCGGCTGTCGGGCTTCGTGCTCGCCGCGATCCCGGTGATCGTGCTGCCGCTGGTCGCGTTCGGCCGGCTGGTGCGGCGCCGCTCGCGCACCGCGCAGGACACGCTCGCCGACGCCGCCGCCTACGCAGCCGAGCTGATCTCGGCGATCCGCACGCTGCAGGCCTTCACCAATGAGCGGCTCGCCGGTACGCGCTTCGGCGCGACGGTCGAGCGCGCCTACACGGCGGCGCTGCATTCGACGCGGGCTCGCGCCGTGCTCACGGCGATCATCATCTTTCTCGCGTCTGCGAGCGTGGTCGTCATCCTGTGGGTCGGCGCCCAGGACGTGCTGCGCGGCCATATGTCGGCCGGAACGCTCAGCCAGTTCGTGCTGTTCGCGGTGTTCGCGGCTTCCGCGCTCGGGCAATTGAGCGAAGTGTGGGGTGAGCTCTCGCAGGCGGCCGGCTCGGCCGAGCGCTTGACCGAACTGCTCGCGGTCGAGCCCTCGATCGCAGCACCGACCGCGCCGCTGCCGCTGCCGTCGCCGCCGCGTGGCGAGGTCGCGTTCGAGCGGGTGCGCTTCGCCTATCCGGCCCGCCCGCAGACGGCGGTTCTCGATGGAATTTCATTCAGCGTGCGCACCGGCGAACGGGTCGCGATCGTCGGCCCATCGGGCGCAGGCAAGAGCACAATCTTCCACCTCCTGCTGCGCTTCTACGATCCGGCCGCCGGTGCGGTCACGTTCGACGGCGTGCGCTGCAACACCGTCGATCCGGCCGAGCTGCGCGGGCGCATCGCGCTGGTGCCGCAGGACGTCGCGATCTTCGCGACGAGCATCAGCGACAACATCCGGTTCGGACGCCCGGACGCGAGCGACGAAGAGGTCGCGCGCGCCGCCGAGCTTGCCGCCGCCTCCGAGTTCATCCGGCGCCTGCCGCAGGGCTTCGACACGATGATCGGCGAACGGGGCGTCACGTTGTCGGGCGGGCAGCGCCAGCGCATCGCGATCGCGCGCGCCATTCTGCGCGCCGCGCCGCTGCTGCTGCTCGACGAAGCGACGTCTTCGCTCGACGCGGAAAGCGAGACCCTGGTGAAGGCGGCGCTCGAGCGACTGATGCAAGGTCGCACCACGATCGTGATCGCGCACCGGCTCGCGACCGTGCTCTCCTGCGACCGCATCCTGGTCATCGACCAGGGCCGCCTCGTCGAGGAAGGCACGCACGATGAGCTCGTTGCCGCCGGCGGCCTCTATGCACGGCTCGCCCGGCTGCAGTTCGAGGGGACGTGAGACCGCGGCGGTGCGACCCGCGTCACGGCCGCCAGCTCATTCTGTGCAATGGCGCGCCCGAGCGCTCATTCACGCCAGCGCCCGTGATAGCGAAACCATGCTTGACGTAGAAGCGAATGGCGCGCGCATTGTCCTGGTTGACGTCAAGATCGATGCCGGTCGGCGCGCAGCGCTTGGCCTCCTCGACGAGCGCGCCGGCCAGCGCGGAGCCCCAGGCTTCGGGCGCGACCACGATTTGGTCGAGATAGCCGCTGTGCGGATCAACGGTGACGAACCCGAGCATCGCGCCGTCGCGCTCCGCGACGGTGATGATCGCGGTCGGGACCAGTTCTGCGCGCCAGCGGTCGGCCCACCAGACGAGCCGCTGCGCAAAGTCGAGATGCGGATAGGCGTGCTGCCAGGTGTGCCGCCAAAGCTCGATGGCCGCGGCCTCGTCGGCTGCCGTGTACCGGCGAAGGGTGAAGGGGACTTCAGACATCAGGCACCAAATCGAAAACGCGGTCGTTGCGGCCACGCTGGTGCGAAGGCTCCTACCGCTCCGTCAGCTTGAGCTCGATGCGACGGTTGCGACGATAGGCCTCCTCGGTCTGTCCCGTGTCGAGCGGCTGGAACTCGCCGAAGCCGGCGGCGACCAGATGCTGAGGCGAAATGCCCTTGCCGATGAGATACTGCACCACCGAGATGGCGCGCGCCGACGACAGCGCCCAGTTCGAGGCGAACTGCGCAGTGGCGATCGGGCGCACGTCGGTATGGCCGTCGACGCGCAAGACCCAGGCGATGTCGGCCGGGATCTGCTTCTCGAGGTCGGCGAGCGCACCTGCAAGTTTGTCGATCTCGACGCGGCCTTCCGGCCGCAGGACCGCTAGGCCGGCGTCGAAGAACACTTCCGACTGAAACACGAAGCGGTCGCCCACCACGCGGATATCCGGACGGTCGCCGAGGATGGTGCGCAGTCGTCCGAAGAAGTCCGAACGGTAGCGCGAGAGCTCCTGCACGCGCTGCGCCAGTGCGACGTTCAGGCGCTGGCCGAGATCGGCGATCTTCTCCTGCGAGTCCTGGTCCTTCTTCTCGCCCGCATCGAGCGCCGACTGCAGGGCGGTGAGCTGGCGGCGCAGCGCCTCGATCTGCTGGCTGAGAACCTCGACCTGTGCGGCCGCGCGCGCGCTCAGCCGCTTCTCCGAGTCGAGCGCGGTCGAAAGCTCGGTCACCTTGCCCTTTGCCTCGGCGGCGCTGGCGCCGGGCGCCTCGGCGGCGCTCTTGAGCCGGTCACGCTCGCTTTCGGCGCCGGCGAGGCTCGCGCGCATGCGCGCGATCTCGTCCTCGAGCGAGACCTTGCCGGATTTCTCGAGCGCGAGCTCGTCGTTGAGCGTGGCGACGAGGGCGTTGAGCCGCGTCAGGGCGGTATCCTTGCCGGCGACCTCCTGGGAGAGGAAGAACTGCACGACCACGAATATCGTCAGCAGGAAGATGATGCCGAGCACGAGCGTCGACAGCGCGTCGACGAATCCCGGCCAATAGTTCATGCCGCTGTCGCGGCGCGTGCGACTCAACGCCATCTGTCAGTTTTCCGCTGTCACATCTTCTGCGTTTCGCGGACGAGAACTTCCAGCAGCTTGCGGATGTCGCGATTCTGCTCCGCCTGGGCGTCGACCCAGTCGCGGATCATCTGCTGCTCGTTGCGCATGTGGTGGATCAGGCCCTGCAGCGACTCGGCGAGATTGGCGATCGCGTTGACGGACTGTTTGCCGCGCCCGCCCTCGGCGAGCGTCGTACGCAGGTCCTCGATCGCGCGGTGCAGGTTGCCGCCGCCGGCCGGCACGCCCGCGCCGGTCTCGACGCCGATTTCGCGCACCGTGGTCGCCAGCCAGTCTTCGAGGTCGGTGTAGAAACGGTTCTGCGCCTGGCCGGTCTGCAGGTCGAGGAAGCCGAGAATGAGCGACCCGGCGAGGCCGAACAGGGAGGACGAGAATGAGATTCCCATGCCGCCGAGCGGTGCCCCGAGTCCCTCCTTGAGGGCGTCGAACATCTGCCCGGCGTCGCCGCCCACCTTGAGGCCCTCGATCACGGTGCGAACCGAGCCGACCGTCTCGATCAGTCCCCAGAAGGTTCCGAGCAGGCCGAGGAACACCAGGAGGCCCGTCATGTAGCGCGAGATGTCGCGCGCCTCGTCGAGACGGTTGGCGATCGAATCCATGATGCCGCGCATGGTCTGCGGCGACATCGCCATGCGACCGACGCGGTCGCCGAGGATGGTGGCCATCGGCGCCAGCAGGGTGGGCGAGCGCTCGATCGCGAGCCCGGGGTCGGCGAGGCGGAAGTTGTTGACCCAGGCGACCTCCGGAAAGAGCCGGATCACCTGGCGGAAGGCGAAGCCGATGCCGATGAACAGCACGCCGATGATCAGGAGGTTGAGTCCCGGATTGGCCAGGAACGCAGCCCAGATCTGTCGGTAAAGAATGACGATCAGCAGTGCTCCCAGCATCAGGAACACCACCATCCGGACGAGGAAAATCCTCGGCGAACTCACCTTGAAGGGGTCAATGTCGTGATCTGGCTGAGCCATGGTCGTTCCGCGGTCCACAGGGGGCGGCTTGCGCCTCGAAATACGATAGGACTTCCGCTTTTCGTCTCGACGCAACGTCAAGGTCCGCTGCGACGCATGCAGCCCGCTATGCAAGCCGGCTCCTGGCCGGTTTCCGCTCCGGGCTTGTGGCGGAGACAGATCTAACGCTCACGGAAATATGGCACAGCCGCGGCGAAAGGAAAGGCACACCGCCTTGTGTGGGCCAGTGCCCGCGTTCAGGTACCAGCACCCCGCCTGATCAGCGTCAGCAGCTCGCGCTGAATGAACTCGTTGCCGGCGAGAATCTCCGCCTTGCCGAACATGTCGTCGCGGCCGTCGAGGTCGGTCGCGAAGCCGCCCGCCTCCCGCACCAGCAGGATCCCGGCCGCCATGTCCCAGGGCGACAGGTTGCGTTCCCAGTACGCGTCGAGCCGGCCGGCCGCAACCCAGGCGAGATCAAGTGCGGCGGCGCCGAAACGTCGTAGCCCCGCGACCTTCTCCTGCACGGCGGCAAACTCCCGGCGAAACTGCGCGAGGTCGCCTCGGCCGAGATGCGGCAGGCCGCAGGCCACGACCGCCTCGGCAAGCCGGCGGCGCGCCGCCACACGCAAGCGCTGGTCGTTGAGAAAGGCGCCCTTGCCGCGCTCGCCAACGAAAAGCTCCTCGTTCGCCGGGTTGTAGACGAGGCCTGCAACGATGGTGCCTTCGCGCTCGAGCGCGATCGAAATGGCGAATTGCGGGATGCCGTGCAGGAAGTTGGTGGTGCCGTCGAGCGGATCGACGATCCAGCAATGGGTCTTGTCGGATCCCTCCTGACGGCCGCCCTCCTCGCCCAGGAAGCCGTAGCCCGGCCGGGCCTTGGCGAGTTCGGCGCGAAGGATTTCCTCGGCGCGGTGATCGGCGGCGGAGACAAAATTGGCCGGTCCCTTGAGCGAGACCTGGAGATGCTCGATCTCGCCGAAATCACGCTTGAGACCGCGCCCGGCCTTGCGGGCGGCGGCGATCATGACGTTGAGGAGGGCGGAGCGAAGCATGCGGCGATTGCGGTGACTTTGCGGTTGGTCATGCCCGGTCTTGCGTCGGGGATCCACGGTTCGATCCGCCGCGGCAGCCAGAGACGTGGATGGCCGGACGAATCCGGCCGTGACCGAGGGAAGCCGGTCGGGTCCTTACACTGGACCGCCGCAGGACGCCACCCCGCCGCGTCACGATCGCGTCTGGGCGATGTAGTCGAGCCAGGGCTTGGCGGCCTTCTCGGCCGCAGCGCGCGTTCCCGCACTCTGCTTTTGCATGAAATCGTCGAGGAAGCTGTCGCCCGCGCCGCCCGCCTTGGCGATGAGATGCCATTTGACCGCCTGCACCGGGTCCGGCGCCATCGCGCTGGCGCCGACCGCGAGGATGCGCGCAAGCCGGTTCTGCGCGATCGGGTTGCCCTGCATCGCAGCCTTGCGGAAGAGTGCCGCGGCACGGGCCTCGTCCTTGGTGATGCCGCTGCCGTTGAACAGCGCGATCCCGTATTCGACTTCGGCCGCGATGACGCCGGCCTGTGCGGCCAGACCCATCAGGCGCGCGGCCTCACGGGCGTCCTGTGGCACGCCGCGCCCGTCCTTGTAGAGGGTCGCCAACGCATATTGCGCCTCCGGGTTGCCGACCTGTGCCGCCATCTGGAAGAGCTCGGCGGCGTGCTTGGCGTCCTGCGGAACCTGCTGTCCGTCGAGATAGAGGAGGCCGAGATCATAGCCGGCGGCCGGGTGCCCCAGCTTGGCGGCGGCGGTGAGCAGGCGCGTCGCCTCGACGGGGTCGCGCGGGCCGCCACGGCCGCCGATCTTGAACATTGCGAGCGCGAACATGGCCTCGCGGTCGCCGCGCTCGGCCGCGAGCCCGTACCATTTGGCAGCCTCGGCGTCGTTGTTGGGCACGCCGAGGCCGTTGGCGTAGAGCTCGCCGAGCAGGGTCATCGACTTCGGATCGTTTTTCGCGTTGACGCGCTTGGTCGCTTCGAGAAAGGCGGTCAGATAGTAGCCGCGCTGGAAAGCGCCGAAGGCGAGATCGGGCTCGGGCCCGCCTGGCTTGGATGCCACGGGCGGGGCAGGTGCCGGCGCCGGCGCCGGCCGCATCGAGGGCTTCACCGGTCGCGGGGCCGTGTTGGGATTCGTCGGCGCCTGCGCGTGAGCGGGTCTGACTGCCGCGAGCGCGACCAGGATCAGAAGCGGGATCGCGAGCTGCCCGGTCCTCATGCGAGAGTCTCCGCCGTGAGACGCGCTGCCGCCTCGGCGACGGCCGCCGCCGGTCCACGCGGATCGGAAAACACGAAGGGGCCGAGTGCGACGAATTCGGCTGCGCCGAGCAGTCCGACTTCCGCGAGGCTTGCCG
>Ga0126377_10000652_pt1 | contig 21338 bp, 21 predicted proteins | sample PanSoiMetPlot_22_FD_92647 | JGI IMG/M metagenome (GOLD analysis project Ga0126377, IMG submission 92647) | Tropical forest soil microbial communities from Panama - MetaG Plot_22 | ecosystem: Environmental > Terrestrial > Soil > Tropical forest > Bulk soil | place: Panama | collected 2016-02-17 | reverse complement strand
CGTCTTTATGCGGCCCCGATGGGTGCAATACTGAGGTGCACCCATTGCGATGGCATTCTGATCCGCGCTGTCCGGACGCCGCACGGACGCTGGCTCGACATCGGGGGCGCACGCTGGTTGAGATTCCCGGTGATGTGATGACGTCAGTGATCCAACCCACCTGGGCTGACGCTCAAACGGTCGCCACACATTGCGCGGATCTTGGAGAGGTCGACTGAAGTCGCCGATCAGCCGCCGCGAGCGGTCGTTCAATCGCGCCGCCCGTGCTTCTCCCGCCATTTCGGCCCAGGCCCACGCATGTAGTGCAACTCGGGCCGGTAGGGGTCGAACGGCGATACCATCAACCTGCGCCAACGCCAGCGCCCCGGATCGATGCCGTAAGATGGCGGATGTTTCACAAGCAGCACGGTCGAGACGAAGGAATTCATCATCGCTCCCATGGCCTAGCTCCATAATTCCGGTTTCACGCCCTCATCCGCAGCCACCGCGACAGAATCGCAGGTACCCTGTTTTCGGTCGTGGGGCGGGATTCGGTGCGGATGAGGCCCCGCGCGAGCGAGATCGCGTAGGCAGCGGCCGCAACGCTGAATGCGTTGGTCACCGTCAACAGCACCAACGCGGCCTCAAGAAAGCTGATCACCTGTTCGCGGAGCATCTGTCGTCTCCTGCTTCACGGCCCCTTCAATTCCGACCGGCAAATTGCGCAGGCACTCGCCGGTCAGCAACCCATTAGCGAGCGTGCGGCCGATCATAAATCCGCGCAATTGTATTCTTGTCTCGATGACCTAGAACAAGGTGCCGGGCCCACTCGACTTTGATCGAGGCTTCCTGAAGCTTCCGACGCCGCTGCCGCCCTCCGCTCGTCACTAAAATAGAAAGCTGTGGGCTTGTTCAGTCGAACGTCTAGCGGCCTTGCGACCATCATCCAGGCGGTCCTGACGCGCGTTCAATTGTATGTCTTCGTGCACCGGTTCAGGTTCGATGCCAGATGCCGAACTCTTACTCGAACGCGAACAGGAAAGCGATGACCGAGAGCTGGCCACCCCGCCCCCCTTTTCGGGATCCACGCGATTCGCTGCGGGTCCAGGACAAGTTCAAATCGTTGGCTTTCCTTGCGACGCATCAATTTTCACCGGTCGACGGGGACGATGAGTGGCCCGCTCCTGATCCGCTTCGGAGATCGGGTGGCGGTACGACACCCGACGTGATCCATCCGGCGATCGAAATTTCGCCTCCTGAGGCTGTGAGACGTCGCACCGTGACGGGGCGCGGCATGGCAGCCGAATTCGTGGAATCCGCGAGCCAACGCAAAATTCAATATCGCTTCCGTGCGCCCATGCACCTTCTGGTGATGCACGAAAAAGGCCATCGCCGAGACGGAGAAACGTTCGTCGAGGGCTTGCCGCGATCGACGCTCCGAAGGCTCACGCGAAAGCTCACATTCGTGCCGGCCGGCCACGAATACTACGAACGGAACGAGCTCGGCACAGACTCCCGCCGCCTGCATTTCTACTTCGATCCCGCAAGGCTCGACCCTCAGTCGGACGACGACAAATCGTTCGTGCCGCGACTACTTTTCGAAGACACGCCGCTTTTGCAAACAGCACTCAAGCTCAAGAGCCTGGTCGAGCGCCCCGCGTTGGCAGATCGGCTCCACTTCGAAGTTCTGGGTCGCCTGCTTGTCCACGAGATCGCCCTTCTCGACCGCGGCACGGCCGGCTGGCGAACCGAACTGCGCGGCGGACTTGCGCCGTGGCAGGAACGAGTCGTCAGGACGCATATCGAGGAACATTTCGTCGAGAAAATTCCGATCGCGACCCTCGCGCGGCTCATCCGTCTAAGTCGCTTTCATTTCTGCCGTACGTTCAAGCAATCCTTCGGAACGACGCCGCACCGCTACCAGACGAACTGTCGGATCGAGCAGGCCAAGCTCTTGCTGGCAAACTCCCAAGAGTCGGTGACGGAGATCGGCCTTATGGTGGGCTTCAGCGGTTCATCCTCGTTCGCCACCGCGTTCCGAAAGGTAACCGGCGTTCCGCCCACCGCCTACCGCCGGAGCGTGGTTTCAGTGCCCACCGCGTGAAGGGAAGCGACGTTCGCAGCGTGTCAGGCGCCTCGGCATGCTAGGACGTGCACGCACCGCGCGCGGCTCATTGCCTTGGCACCCGAGCTCCGGATCTCACGAAGTGCCCCTGCTCCCGCGGGAGTGCCGGACCGATACGCGGATGGTCCCGGTCCGCCACTCCTGCCGCCTGGCAAAGCCCGTCGAGACAACAGAGCACGCCCAGATTTACGAAGGAGCCGAGGCGTTCAGCAACGCTTAACCGAACCGTCGGCCGCCCTCTCTCCAGACCATTGAATCGTCGTCATCAAGTCCATATTTCCAGCCGATCGCCCATACCGGGAGCGCGATCACAGATATCGGGAGCAAGATCGCACACATCGGGAGAGTGTCTCGTGACGCAGCATTCTGTGCAAATGCGTGCGGCATCCAACGAGGCAACCGTATTGCTCGTTGACGATGACGCGGATTTCCGCGACTCCGTGACCGCCCTGCTCAGCTCTGTCGGGCTCAACGTCAAACCGTTCGGTTCGATTGCAGAGCTACTCAACACTTCGCTGCCCGACGTTGTCAGCTGCCTTGTGCTGGACGTCAGATTGCCCAGATTGAGCGGCCTCGACTTCCAAGCCGAGCTGGCGAAGGCCAAAAATACCATTCCCATCATTCTCATCACCGGGTACGGCGATGTTCCGATGTCGGTCAAAGCAATGAAATTGGGCGCCGTCGATTTCCTGATCAAACCGTTCCGCGATCAAGACCTGTTGGATGCCGTAACGGTCGCTCTGGAGCGGGACCGTAAGCGCCGGGAAGCCGATCGGCAGTTGGCGGATCTGAAATCGCGCCTGGACAACCTGACCCCGCGCGAGCGCGAGGTGATGAACCTCGTCGTCACGGGCCTGATGAACAAGCAGATCGCCGGCCAGCTCGGTGTCAGTGAGGGAACGGTCAAGTTCCACCGCGGCCGCGTGATGGAGAAGTTGGGCGCGCGATCGGTGGCCGACTTGGTCAAAATGGCCGAGCGCGCTGAGTGAAACCAATCCCTGCAAGGGCAGGATCACCTATCCAAAGGTCTAGTGCGCTTGGCCGAAGGTCCAGTCGCCAGAGGCCCCCTCTTCATCGTTTGCTAAGAGGTCCCGGACCATTGTTCGCACGAATGGTTGAGTGCCGTCGTGCTGGTCGCCAATGCCCAGAGGCGCGTTTGCCAGCCAGGACCCTCATTTCGGTCATTGATGATGATGAGGATGTTCGCATATCCATCACGTCTCTGCTGGAGTCGTTGGGGTTCACAACCGAAGCGTTCCCATCCGCAGTGGATTTTTTGGTGTCTGACACCATCCGCCATACCCACTGCTTGATCGCGGACGTCCACATGCCGCACATGACCGGGCTCGAACTGCATCGCCACCTGAAGCAAACGGATTATTCCATTCCGACGATACTGATCACGGCATACCCAGATGATGGCGTGCGCAACCGAGCTCTGGACCAGGGAGTCATTGGCTACTTGCCGAAGCCGATTGAGCAGGATCGTCTGCTTGGATGCATCCACTTTGCGCTGGAGCGCGCCAAGGAGGATCGAGATCCGTCATGACAAGGGAGGCCGCAGGCATACGCCGATAAGAACGTAATAAGCGGAAAACCGTCGTAGTCCGACTTTCCGGTCGAGGCTGTTGGGGTTCAGACGAACAAACTCATCTGGTCTGCCGGGCCAGCCTAGCTATCAAGAAGCCTTATGCGTGGTAAGGTCCCTCGCTCCAGATCAGCCCGGCCCGCTGTCAGGCAAGCGGACCCTGCTGCTTGTTCACCCGATGACGGCCACCGGCCGGTCGGGGGCCGACCGATGAACTGTCCCTCTGGACTCAGCAACGATTGCGACACCTGTCGCGAGATATTGCGGGAGGACGGCGAATATATCGTCTTCAGAACGTCGCAAAGGTCTGCCGATGGGGGCCGGCACGCTGTCCTGCTGGTGGTCCCTGTCGGCGAGCACCCGACGCCGGACAGCCTCAATCATCTCACGCATCAGTATGAGCTGAAGGACGATCTGGATAACGCATGGGCGGCGCGACCGCTGGACCTCGTGCACGAGCGCGGCCGGACCATGCTCGTGCTGAACGACCCGGGAGGCGAGCCGCTTGACCGGCTGATCGGCCTGCCGATGGAGATCGGACCATTTCTGCGGCTTGCGATCGGCTTATCGGTGGCGCTCGGCGGCCTCCACGAACACGGTCTCGTTCACAAGGACATCAAGCCAACGAACATCCTCGTCAATTCCGCGACAGGCCAAGCCTGGCTGACGGGCTTCGGCATTGCTTCGCGCCTGCCGCGCGAGCGGCAGGCGCCCCAGCCGCCCGAGTTCATCGCCGGTACCCTCCCCTACATGGCGCCCGAGCAGACCGGGCGGATGAATCGCTCGATCGATTCCCGCAGCGATCTCTATTCGCTCGGAGTCACGCTCTACCAAATGCTGACGGGCAGTCTTCCGTTCGCGGCTTCGGAGCCCATGGAGTGGGTTCACAGCCATATCGCCAGAAATCCGGTGCCGCCGAGCGAGCGTTTGGAGACGGTTCCGGCTGAGATCTCCGCAATCCTCATGAAGCTGCTCGCCAAGGGGGCGGAGGAACGCTACCAGACCACGACCGGTGTCGAAAAAGATCTTCGGCGGTGTCTTGCTGATTGGGGCGCTCGGCGCCGTATCGACGAATTCCCGCTCGGCGAGCACGACAGCTCGGACCGTCTGGTGATCCCGGAAAAATTGTACGGACGCGCATCCGAGATCAGCGCCTTGCTCGCCTCGTTCGATCGCATCGTGGCAAGCGGCTCGCCGGAATTGGTGCTGGTCTCGGGCTATTCCGGGATCGGCAAGTCGTCCGTCGTCAACGAACTCCACAAGGTGCTGGTGCCGCCGCGAGGCTTATTTGCCTCCGGCAAATTCGACCAATACAAGCGCGACATCCCCTATGCCACGCTGGCGCAAGCGTTCCGTGGCCTGGTCCACCCTCTTCTGAGCAAGAACGAGGCAGAGCTCTACATATGGCGCGACGCCATCCGTCAAGCGTTGGGCCCGAACGGGCTGCTCATTGTGGACCTCGTCCCGGAGCTGAAGCTCATCGTCGGAGAGCAGCCGCCGATTCCCGTCCTTAATCCCCAGGATACGCGGCGCCGCTTTCAGCTCGTCTTCCGGCGGTTCATAGGCGTCTTTGCACGGCGGGAGCATCCGCTCGCCCTGTTTCTCGACGATCTGCAGTGGCTCGACGCGGCCACCCTCGATGTGCTCGAGGACCTGCTGACGCAACCGGACGTTCAGCATCTGTTGTTGATCGGCGCTTATCGCGACAACGAGGTTGGTGCCGCGCATCCGCTGACGCGCAAGCTCGAAGCCATCCGCAAGGCCGGAGCGGCAGTGCAGGAGATCGTTCTTGCGCCGCTGACCGGAAAGGACCTGAAACAGTTGGTTGGCGATTCGCTTCGCCGCGAGCCGGATCAAGCCGCGCCGCTTGCGCGGTTGCTGCTTAGCAAGACGGACGGCAATCCTTTCTTCGCCATTCAGTTCCTGTGCTCGCTCGCCGAGGAGGGGTTGCTCAAATTCGATCACCGAGCAGGCCAATGGTCTTGGGACCTCAAACGGATCCACGCCAAAAATTATACCGATAATGTGGTGGACCTCCTGGTCGCCAAGATGCACCGCCTGCCTCTCGAAACGCAACGCGCGTTACAGCAGATGGCCTGCATGGGCAACAGCGCGGACTTCGACCTGCTGGCCGCGGTCTATGAGGGTTCGCAGCCGGAAATGCACCGGGAGCTCCTCGACGCGGTCCGAGCCGGGCTCATCCTTCCCTCGGACCATGCCTACCGCTTCCTCCACGACCGCGTCCAGGAAGCCGCCTATTCACTGATTCCCGAGGACGCGCGCGCTGCCGCGCACCTTCGGATCGGCCGCCTCCTTGCATCGCGGATCTCGCCGCCGACGGAGATCGCGGAGAAAATCTTCGAGATCGTGAACCAGCTCAACCTCGGCTCTCATCTGATAACGTCAGATGAGGAGCGTACGCGCGTGGCAGAATTGAATCTCATCGCCGGCCGACGTGCGAAGATGTCGACCGCCTACGCCTCGGCGCTTTCGTACCTCGCGGTGGGCCGGAGATTGCTTAACGAGGAAAGCTGGAATCACGCGTACGAGCTCATCTTCTCGATCGAATTTCTGATCGCCGACTGCGAATTTCTGACTGCCAACATGACGGCGGCTGAAAATCGCCTTTCGATGCTGGCGCAACGAGCGCAAACCCCACACGACACCGCTATCGTCGTCGGTCTCCGCCTACGGGTCTATACTGCTTTGGATTCCAGCGATCGCGGGGTGGAGATCTGTCTCGAATTCCTCCGCGGCCGCGGCACGCATTGGTCGCCGCATCCCAGCAAAGACGAAGTGCGCCGTGAATACGATCTTATCTGGTCTCAGATCGGAAGTCGGCGGATCGAGCAACTCACTGACATGCCCTTGATCACGGACTCCGACGTCCTCGATATTCTCGACGTCCTGGGCGAGGTCTTCGTGCCCGCATTGTTTTGCGATGAGAACCTGTCCTCGCTCGTCATCTGCCGCATGGTCAATCTCAGCCTCGCGCACGGCAACAGCGACGGCTCTTGTTACGCCTATGTAAATTTTGCCACCATAGCCGGGCCGCGCTTCGGCCAATACGAATCCGGCGTCCGCTTTGGTCAACTCGGTTACGACCTGGTCGAAAGACGAGCCTTGAAGCGTTTTCAAGCGCGCATTTACATGTCATTTGGCGGTATCGTCCTTCCATGGACGAGGCATATACGCTCCGGCCGCGATCTTGTTCGTCGCGCCCTCGATATCGCGAACGAGAGCGGTGACATTACGCACTCGTGCTTTTGCTGCGATCACGTGATTCAGAATATGCTTGGAGCCGGAGATCATCTCGTCGAAGTGCAACACGAAGCGGAGAACTACCTCCAATTCGCGCAAAAGCTCCGTTTCGGTCTCGTCGCGGACCACATCAAGGCACAGCTCGCGCTTGTGCGGAGCCTTCGCGGCCTGACTGCGAAATTCGGCTGTTTCAACGATGATGGCTTCGACGAGCTTCTGTTCGAGCAGCGCCTGGAGGCCAACCCTGCCCTGGCCGAGCTCGAGTGTTGGTACTGGATACGAAAACTGCAGGCGCGTTTTTTCGCCGGGGACTATGCCTCCGCGCTTGATGCCGCGAGGCATGCGCAGCGGAAGCTTTGGACATCCCCTTCCCAGTTCGAGACGGCGGAGTTTTGCTTCTATGGCGCCCTGTCGCACGCTGCGTCATGGGACACTGCGTCCGCCTCGGAGCAGCGCGGCCATCGCGACGCTCTGGCGGCTCATCATCGGCAACTCGAAATATGGGCCGGCCATTGTCCGGAGAATTTCGAAAATCGAACCGCGCTGGTCGGCGCGGAAGTCGCGCGCATCGAGGGACGCAAGCTCGATGCCGAGGATCTTTACGAGCAAGCCATCCGCTCGGCTCACGCGAACGGATTTGTCCACAATGAAGCACTCGCCAACGAGCTTGCCGCGCGTTTCTACGCCGCGCGCGGCTTCGGCAAGATCGCCCGTGCATATATGCGAGACGCGCGGCTTTGTTATGCGCGCTGGGGAGCCGACGGAAAGCTACAGCAGATCGACGCGCTCTATCCAGGTCTCAGGCAGGACGAGCCGTTGCCGGCTTCGACGAGCACCATCATGGAACCGATCGAACAACTGGACCTCGCCACCGTCATCAACGTCTCACAGGCCGTGCTGAGCGAGGTCGTCCTGGAGAAGTTGATCGACACGCTCGTGCGCACCGCGCTGGAGCAAGCCGGTGCCCAGCGAGCCTTGTTGATCATCGCGCGAGGCGACGAGTATCGGATCGAGGCGGAGGGCACGACGAGCAGCGAGACGGTGACCGTAGACCTGCGACAGGCGAGCGTAACGTCTGCGGATCTGCCGGAATCGGTCTTTCACTATGTCCTGAGGACGAAGGAGAGCGTCCTTCTCCATGACGCGTCGAACGAGCAGCCGTTTTCCGCCGATGAGTACGTCAGGCGGCATTCCGCGCGCTCGATTCTCTGCCTTCCATTGCTCAAGCAGAGTCGACTGATAGGCCTGCTCTATCTCGAGAACAATCTGAGTCTCAATGCGTTCACGCCGGCGCGCATGGCCATCCTCAAGCTGATCGCGTTGGAAGCGGCTTGTTCGATCGAAAACACGCTCCTCTACGGCGAGCTGCAGGAGCGGGAGGCGAAGGTCCGGCGTCTGGTCGATTCCAACATCATCGGGATCAACATTTGGCATTTCGACGGTCGCATCACCGACGCCAACGACGCCTTTCTCCAGATCGTGGGATACAGCCGCAACGACCTTACTTCGGGCCGCATTCGCTGGACGGAGATAGCACCACCGTCCGAGTGGAGCGACGCGGACGCTCGCGCCATCGCGGAGCTCCGGGCGACCGGAACTGCCAAATCTTTCGAGAAGGAGTTTATCCGCAAAGACGGGACTCGTGTACCCGTTATGCTCGGCGGCGCGACGTTCGGCGAACGGAAAGACCAGGGCGTCGGCTTTGTGCTCGATTTGACCGCGCGCAAGCAAGCCGAGGAGGACCTTCGCCGCAGTGAGCGGCGATATCATGAGGCGGAGATGGAGCTCGCGCACGCGAACCGGGCCGCAACCCTGGGGCAGCTCTCGGCGTCGATCGCCCATGAGGTCAGTCAGCCGATCGCTGCGGTCATCAATAACGCCTGCGCCGCGGTGAACTGGGCAGGGGAGGAAATGCCGGATCTCGAGCAGATACGCCATGCGCTCGATCGTATCATCAGAAACGGCCACCGAGCGAACGACGTCATCGACCGGATTCGAGCACTCCTCAAGAAGGCGCCGCTGCAGAAGGAGAGAATGGATATTAACGAAGCGATCCTCGAGGTGATTGCGCTAAGCCACGGTGAGATCAACAAGAACGGCATTTCCGTGCGGACGCAACTCGCCAAGGGCCTGTCGCCCATCGAAGGAGATCGGGTCCAACTGCAACAGGTGATCCTGAACTTGATCGTCAATGCGGTGGAGGCGCTGAGCTCCGTCCGCGGCGGCCGCCGTGAGCTGACGATCAGCACCGCTGAAGGTCAGCCGGATGGCGTGCTCGTCGCGATCCGCGACTCAGGCCCGGGCATGGATCCGGCCACGCTCGAGCTCGTTTTTAACCCCTTCTATACGACGAAGTCCGGCGGCTTGGGGATGGGTCTGTCGATCTCCCGCTCCATCATGGAGGCGCATGGAGGACGCTTGTGGGCCACCGTGAACGCACCCCACGGTGCGAGCTTTGAGTTCATCTTGCCTGCACACCCCGCGAATATAGAACTGTGACGTCGGCCAATGCGCCAGCCGGAATAGCGAGATCAGGGCGCGAGGAACTGCGCCAGCCTCGGATCTTCGCGCACCGCCGACGCGCGACCTTGCAGGGCGACCCGTCCGCGATCGAGGACGTAAGCATAGTCCGCCAAGCCCAGGGCAAACTCGAGATGCTGCTCGACGATGACAATGGCGGCCTCTTTCATGAGCTCGCGCAGGCACTCGGCGATCTCCTGCACGATGCCGATCCACAGGCCTTCGGTCGGCTCATCGAGGAGCAGGAGCTTGGGGCTCGACACCATGGCACGGCCGATCGCAAGCATCTTGCGCTCGCCGCCCGAAAGCGATCCGGCCTGCTGGTGGAGCCGCTGACCGAGCTTCGGAAGACGTGCGAGTACGCGATCGATCGCTGACTTGTCCGGATTGGTGAGCGCACCGATCTCAAGATTCTCGCGCACGCTGAGCTTGCTGAATACGGATTGCTCCTGCGGCACATAGCCTACGCCCGAACGAATGCGTCGCTCGGTCCGCACGCGCGTAATGTCCTGAAGATTGAGGGCGATGCTCCCGCTGCGGGGCGCGAGCTCGCCCACAATGGTCTTCAGCAGCGTCGACTTGCCGGCGCCGTTGCGACCCAGGACCGCGACCGCGCCATGCCCTGTCACCACCAGATCGACGCCGAACAGCACCTGACTGTGGCCGTATGAGACGCAGAGCTCACGGATCTCGAGGAGTGCGGACTCAGACACGAATATGATAGACCTCCCGCACCTTGCGGCTGTTCTGGATGTGACTGACCGTGCCGCTGTCGATGATGTTGCCGTGGTCCAGAACCGTAAGAAAATCACAGATATTGCGGATGAAATCGAGGTCGTGCTCGACGATCAGCAGGGAGCAATCACGCTTGATCGGCATGAGCAGCTCGCCCGTGATGCGACGCTCTTCGAGGCTCATCCCAGCGGTGGGTTCATCGAGCAGGAGGAGGCGCGGCTGGCAGGCGAGCGCCACAACGATTTCCAGCCATTGCTGCTGACCGTGCGATAGGGCCGCTGCTCGCTCCGCGCATCGCTTGGCGAGCTGGAATCGCTCGAGCAGGTGCATGACGTGCTCATGGAGCGCTGCACGCGTGCGCGAGAAGATCAGCCCGGTGGTCGAGCTTCGCGCCTGAAGCGCAAGCAGCACGTTGTCGTACACCGTCAGCGCAGGAAATACGCTAGTGATCTGAAATTTGAGGGTGAGGCCAGCGCGTGCCCGCTTGGCCGGCGTAGACACAGTGATGTCCTGACCAGCAAAGCGAATGGTCCCTGCGGTCGGCACCTCGGCGCCGGCCACGCATTTCATTAGCGTGCTCTTTCCCGAGCCGTTGGGGCCGATGAGACCGTGGAACTCGTTTTCGCGAATGGCGAGGTCGACGCCACTCAGGGCCACCAGGCGTCCAAAAACTTTCGTGAGCCCGTGCACTTCAAGCAGCGGCATCGTCTGGCGCCGCATCAGTATGGCGAGGCCGCAAAGGAGGACGACCGAAGTCGCCGACCCGTTCCCGCTCGGACGCCACCAGCCCGATCAATCCGGTCGGCGCGAATTGAATAGCGAAGAGCAGCAGTAGGCCAAGAACAATGGGCCAGACCTTGGGCACGCTATCGGAGAGCGCGAAGCTCGCGATCTCGACAATTATCACGCCGATGATGGGGCCGATGAGGGTGCCGACGCCGCCCAAGAGCGCGTAGAGTACGATTTGCGTCGATATCACCACACCCAGCATATTGGGCCACACGAAGCCCTCGTGAAAGGCGTAGAGGCCCCCGGCGAGTCCCGCAACAGCACCGGCCAAAGAGAACATGGCCAGCTTCATGCGCTGCCCCTCGTAGCCGAGGAACGCGATTCGTGCCTCGTGCTCGCGCACACCCGCCAGCGCCAGTCCGAACTGCGAACGCACGACAAAGCGGCAAACGAGATAAACAAGCGCCAACACGGTGAGTGTGAGATAATAATAGGCAGGCCCCTCGGCAAATTCGTAGCCGCCCGCGGTCATGGGCGGGATGGATGGGATGCCATTCTGCCCTCCAAGATAATACCAGTCGCGGGCAAGCCGATCTGCCACGTAGGAGCCTGCGAGCGTGCCCAACGCGACGAAGATCGTGGTCGGCGGGTGACGCCCGAGCAGCAGGAACGCGCCGATCGCAACCGACACAATCAGGCCGATGACGAACGCAGCTGGGAGGACGATGAAAGCAGATGTAATTTGGAGGTCGCGAGCCAGGAGCGCGACGCCGTATCCTGCCGCGCCGAAGAACAGAGCCTGCCCAAAACTCATGATCCCAGAGTATCCCCAGACGAGATCGAAGCTGAGCGCGAGCAGCGCAAGAATGAGCACGCGCGTGACGAACACGGTAATGTAGTCCTGGAGCACGATCGGCGCCGCCACGAAAACGGCAAATAGCACGATCTCGATTATCGGGATCACGCGCCGCTGATAACCGCGGAGCGATCCTGCGCCAATCGACGATGCGGCGGGCATGTTGCTCGGTCCGGGTTCAGCACGCCATCGGGTCGACGAGGCCGGCGCTACGCGCGACAATCTCGAACTTTCCGTTCTTTGCGACCGCCGTGTACATGTTCATCCTGCAGTGACGCTTGCCGGGGACCATTTCGGCGGGTCCGCCAGGCCCCTCGCTGATCTTGGCATGGTCAAGCGCCGCGGCGACATGCTCGCGGTCGAGGTTGCCCGCCTCCTTCACCGCCAATTCCCACAGTTTCAGGCCGCGATACATGCCGGTCGCGCCAGTGCCCGCCGCAAAGAGGATCCTACCGGGGAACTCTCTGTCGTATTTTGCCTGGATCCTTTCACTGGCCAGATCCTCGGACGTCACCGCACGAAAATAGTCGAGGCAGTTGGCCATCCCTTCAATTTCCTGCGGCTCGTTGATGTTGAGCGAGGCTTCATCGTAATAGAGGCAGGCGAGGCGGCCGCCACGCCTGCCGAAGCCAGCCTCGTACAGCCGCTTGAAGAAGGGACCTGCGCCTGGCGGAATGATCGTGTTGAGCACAACGTCGACCTTGTTGGTCATGATTCTGCTGACGGTAGCGCTGTATTCTATTTGGTCCACCGGATAGTACTCTTCGACGATCACCTCACCACCATTGTTCTCGATGAACTTGCGGGCGTGTTCATTGACCGCGCGCGGAAATACGTAATTCGAGGCGGGGAGCGCAAAGCGTTTGCCGCCGTTCTTGATCAGCCACGGGATGAACCGATCGCATTGCTGCGACAAGGTCGGTCCTGTGCAAAAGAGGTACGACGTGCATTCCTTACCCTCGTATTGCTCGGGATAAATGTAGAGGGTCTTCCCACGGGTGACGATGACGTCCTTGATGGCGTTCCGCATCGAACTGGTGATGCCACCCAACACGAGATCAACCTTGTCGCGCTGAATGAGTCTGCGGACATTCGCAACGGCGACTGATTCGTCTGAGGCGGTATCCGCAATCAAGAGCTCAATCGGCCGGCCCAGAATGCCGCCGGCATCATTGATGTCCTTCACCACCATCCTGGCGGTGTTCGCATTGGCGTTTCCCGCGTAGGCTATTGCACCCGTAAGGTCGGTCGCGATACCGACCCGGATCGGTGCCGCCGCAGCATTGGACCAGCGCGGCTGCAGGACCCAGCTACCGACTCCGGTCGCGACCGCTCCGCTCATCCAGGCAGCGCTATGCAAAAACCGCCGGCGGCTGACCCTGGAGGCTTTGGCGCCGCCTGCACTCTGGTCGCACATCCCTTCCGTTCTCCCGCTACGCAATCAGTCCTTTCGGCTTGAACTTGATGAAAAGGATCGCGATGACGAAAACCAGCGCGTCGGCCACTACAGGCGCTACTGCCCAGGGTAACGCCGCGCTCAAGACGCCAACCGTGGCCGCGCCCGCTACCGATCCTTGGAACGTGCCGATGCCGCCGACCATGATGGCGAGGAAGCCCAGGATAAGGAAATGGATGCCGAAATCGGCGAACAGCGAGAACAATGGAACAACAAGTGCACCCGCCAGGCCCGCGAGGCCGGCGCCGAACGTAAAAGTCGCGGCATAGAGTGCGCTGGTCGAGATACCTGACGCGCGTGCAAGCGATGGGTTATCGAGCGCTGCGCGGACGCGCAGCCCAAAGGAGGTCCGGGTCAGCAAGAAATAACCGGCGATCATCATAGCCGTGGTGATGACTATAATGGCAAGCCGCCATCGCGAGAACTGCGCGCCTGCGACGGTGAATGAGCCGACGATCGGCTCCGGGACCGAAAGATAAAGGCCACCGATGAGGCCGCGCACGCCCTCGCGAATGATCAGGCCGAGCGCGTAGGTTGCCACCATGGCGATGACCGGGATGGCATAGAAGCGTCGAATCACCACACGCTCGAGAACGAAACCGATCGCCGCCACCACCAGGGGCGCCGCGAACATCCCCAGCCAAACCGGTAGACCGACACTGTAAACCAGGTAGGTGGTGTAGGCGCCGAGCAGAACGAAGTCGCCGTGGGCGAAGTTGAAGATGCCCATCATGCCGGCGATGATGCCGAGTCCGAGCACCACGAGGACCAAGACGGCCCCGAAGCTGAGGACCTCGAAGGTGGCGTTCAGCGCGCTTTCCATGCCGCCTCGCCTGCGACACCCCAGACCGGCACGTCGCGGCGTCAAGGCTAGAACGCCGCACCGCTTTTTCCAATGCCAAACGCGGCGTTCCGACGTCACGGCAAGGACCGTCGGCTCGACAATACGGCATGTTCGTCGTTCGTTCTCAGAGGAGGATTAAGCTCAGGTGAAGGCGGGTGCGCATTGGCGAGAGTTGAGGAGATCGTGGAAATGAAGAAAAGCTTTTGTGCTTCCATAAATAAACGACCGTCACCGCGCTTGCATGTTTCGCCGCCGAAGTGCACGCGGGCTCCTGTCCGGCTGCAAGCTCAGCTTCGAGCCTCTGAACCTGTGGCTCCCGGCCCTGATGTAAAGAATAGAACGATCGGTTGTGCCCCTAGGTTGGAATCTGCGCGGATAGTCCATAATTCCAGCATCGCGGCTCGGGCCATAGAGAAGGTACCGACGGCGTGTGCAGGACCTCCCACGAACGCGGAGCTTCCATCGCCATGCGCCTGTGGTGCACAGCGGGCGGCATCCGCGTGGACAGACTTGGCATCAGCCGACACGCCAGTTCGTCAATTTTCCGAAGCGTGGCTCTGCGGCGCGGCGGGGCAAGCCGCAGAGCATCGACGATATGGCTTGAGGTTGGCATATTCGGAACCGACCTCGATCCGGTCTACGCTGTTCGGGCGGATAATAAGGTTTTCAGCTGTCCTTTCGTTTGCTTTGCCCGCACGATTCGTACACCGCAGGCGGGCGGCATAGACGGACCCTCGCGGGCTTGCGGTTTGGCTCACCCAGTCGATGCTGCAGCTCGCTTCGCCACTGACGTATGATTTCGCGGATAGCACGATAACGGGGATCTCTGTCGCCGGCTCCGCTGTGCCTACCCAGGTCCCCCAGTAGGCCGCCGGGAGCGAACCGTGCCGAACGACATCAGCCGCCGCGACGGTTGAAACAAAGAGACTGAGCACCGTCGGGATCGCGCTCTGGGGGATGATTTTCCACGTCATTGCCGGCGTATCGACCTGCACCGCAAGTGAGGTGACGAACACTGTATTTTCGACAGATACGCTTCGCATTCCCATAAATGCGCACCTGTTTGCGAAATTGCCCCGATCTTTTCATCGGCAAGTTCATTTCGATGCCGCAGATGACACTTCTGCCTCGACGAAGCCCTCACCAGTTCGATTGGCGCCTCGTGATTGCGTCCGTAGCCCCACGCTCCGCTTCATCGCGCGCGCACGCGGTCGGCCGACGCATCCCAGCTTCGGCATCCGCCCCCGACCTGCCACCGCTCGAGCTCAAATACCGCCCGGCGCTATGTAGCAATAGACGTGGCTGCCACCGCCGATGAAAATAACCCCGTGCCCGGTTGGATTTCCTGAATCCCATTTGATTTTATTGCTCGGAACGACGATCTTTTCCCCGACCTCGCGGTGAGGCCGCTGGAGCGGACCATCCGGGCGATCATCGGTGATAATCGCGATGTATTGCCCATTGCCCGCCTCGTATTCATCGGCCCAATACGCGTCGGCCTGGCCGCAGCACGAGAGAAATGGACCATCGGGCTGCATCGGCGTCCGAAGCCATTCGTGCACAGCGCCTGGTTCTGCTCCCCATTGTCCGAGATCGCGCGCAAGCGCGGCCGAGGATAAAAGAGCGAGTGTGACTGTCATCCAGCGCATGGCGTTCTCCCGCACAGCACTCGCCTTAAATGGTGATTAGCGGTCACAAACAGCTGCCCGAAATTGCTACATTCGCTCACCGCTCCAGCCCAAACGTCGCCTTGCGATCATTGGGACAACGGTGAATACATCGCAGCAATCGCGGAAAAGCTTGCTGTCGACGCACGGACTACGCTCCGATTCAACGTCAACGGAGATCGACGCCGTGAGTCTGGATCCGACGACAGGATGCGCGATCGTTCAGGCCATTCCTTCTCTTCGTGCGTTTGCGATATCTCTGTGCCGAAATCGGGACCGCGCCGACGATCTCGTGCAGGAGACGTTGACGCGAGCCATTGCTCGCATCGATACGTTCACGAAAGGTACAAACCTCGAGGCCTGGCTGACCACCATCCTCCGCAACGGCTTCTACAACGAATGTCAAAAATCGGGGCGGATGTGGCAAGGCTTGGATGAGGTGCGGGCCGAGGTGCCTGCCATACCGCCGGATCAGGTTGGCTGGGGCATTGCCGAGGATCTCCGCGCAGGATTTGGCGCTCTCTCCCACGCACACCGACAGGCGCTCTTTCTCGTCGGCGCGTCTGGACTCAGTTATGAAGAAGCTGCCCTCGTCGCGGGATGCGAAGTGGGCACCATGAAGAGCCGGGTAAATCGTGCACGCAGAAACCTTGCGGCGTTCATGTCCGGAGATCCTTCAACCATGCGAAATTCAGGCATGGTCTCAACGGCCGAGGCGACAAAGCCGCATCCGCCTCGACGTCGCACGTTCGTCGGCATCAACTACGTAAGATCCGCGTCGACGGAAACCGCCTCTATCGCAGGCAATCCATTGCAAGTCCGCAGCGTCCCCCGCGACGCAACATCAACATGAAGAGTTGAACAAGACACGCAGGGCATCGCACTCGGCATGGCCGGCGTTCGAGGAGCCATAGACGTCGCTTCGAGCGAACCAGCACCTCAGCCGGCGCAGGCAAAGTGGGCCATGGAAGCCCACAAGATGCCGAAAGAATTGGAGCAGCAGGATGGCGGGGAAAGATGTGAGCGTGGTGCTTGCCCATGGCGCGTGGGCGGATGGATCGAGCTGGGCGCGAGTCATTACCGCCCTCGAGTCGCAGGGCATGCGGGTGTCGGCGGCGCCGCTTCCGCTCACCTCTCTCGCCGACGACGTGGCCGCACTCAACCGCAGCCTGGACCGTACGGAAGGGCTGATCGTGTTGGCGGGACACGCCTATGCGGGTGCGGTCATAGCCTTGGCGCGGCCCGATCGGATCAGGTCGCTGGTTTACGTCACCGCTCTCGCTCCCGATGAGGGCGAGAAGGTCGCAGACGTGTTCTATCGCTTGAAACCGCATCCCCAGGCCCCGAAGCTCGCGCCGGATCGCGACGGTCTGATTTGGCTGCCGGAAGAAGCCTTCGAGAGGGCCTTCGCGCAAGACGCATCGGCGGATGAGCGAGCAGTCCTTGCCGCCGTGCAGCGGCCTATTTCGCTCAGCTGCATCACTGTTCCAGTCGGACGCCCCCTTTGGAAGGACGTTCCGAGTTGGTTTCTCGTTGCCGAGAACGACCGAATGATCGCGCCAGAGACGCAGCGGTACATGGCGGCGCGGATGAAGGCCAAGACGGAGACTCACGCCGTCGATCACGCGCCAATCGTCACCGCCCCAAGCGCCGTCGTCGGCATGATCACCGACGCAATCCACTCCGTAGCCGGTAACTGAGGCCAGCCCCCGCAGGCTGCAAGTGGCGTGTTATGACGACGTGTCCGGGCTCAGGCTCGGGAACGCTTGACGACCGGGCTGTCGAGACCACGAACTTTTCCGAGAACGATTGCGCCAATGGGGCTACTCCTTCGGAGGCGGCGGGCAATTCGGCCAAATCACTTGGAGCGCGACAGGAAATCGCGAATTGCCGCAGCGATCTCGTCGCAGTGGGTCTCGAGGGCAAAGTGGCCGGTGTCGAAGAAACGCACGTCAGCGTCTGGAATGTCGCGCTTGAACGCCTCGGCGCCCGCCGGCAGGAAAAAAGGGTCGTTCTTGCCCCAAACCGCCAAAAATGACGGCTTATGATTGCGAAAATAGGTCTGGAATTCGGGATACATAGCGACGTTGCTCTTGTAGTCACCGAACAGGTCGAGCTGCACCTCATCGACGCCAGGTCGCGCGAGATAGAAGTTGTCGAGCGAGTACCCGTCGGGAGAAACCGAGGACGTGTCGGCGACGCCGTGGGTGTACTGCCACACCGTGGTCTCTGGCGATAGAAAGGCGCGCAGGGCCCTGCGGTTTGCCTCGGACGGCTCCTGCCAGTATGCGCGGATCGGGTTCCAGCCGTCGCTGAGGCCCTCGACATACGCATTGCCGTTCTGCGAGATGATAGCGGTGATGCGCTCGGGGTGCCTCACCGCGAGGCGGAAACCAGTCGGCGCTCCATAGTCGAAGACGTAGATGGCGAAGCGACCAAGTCCGATCACTTCGGTGAAGCGGTCAATGGTTCCCGCGACGTTGTCGAAGGTGTAGCTGAACTTGGTCCGTTCCGGCATGTACGATTGCCCAAACCCGGGCAGATCGGGTGCAATCACATGGAATCGGCCAGCGAGCTGTGGAATGAGATCGCGGAACATGTGGCTTGAAGTCGGAAAGCCGTGCAGCAGAAGGAGCGCTGGAGCGTTCGGGCGACCGGCCTCCCTGTAGAAGATTTCGATGTTGTCGACGGCGATTCGCCGGTAGGTGGTGTTGGTCATTTGCCCGGTCCTCCTTCGGTAACCCGACGTCCCTTTCCTTTGCGGTTATGACCTTGCGATCGCGAAGGGCGCTTTACCTTACCCGACTGGTCGTCGCTTTTCCTGCACAGTGAATCCTACTGTCCGAGCACTCTTACGGCCCCTGTCTTCCCGCCCTCGAAGTCACTCGGGCCAAGTCGCTGGCCCGTGGCGAACTCATAAGCTGTGCCCAAGATTGCTTTCGGCGGGTAACGACGTTTTTCCCACGCCAGCTCATAAGTCGTGGTAGGCGCGAAACCATGCTCGGAGAAGAACCGCTCCGGCCCCAGCCGGTCGTACTCTTTTATCGCGCGTAACACGTCAGCACGGGTGACGCTGTCCCAGGCCACCATCTTTCATTCTCCAGGATCGTTATGGCTTGCATTTCCCGCTCCCGGCGTGCGAGGCCACGCCCTGCATGGCCCCGTCAGTCTAACGTCGCCATCCAGCCGGCGATCGCTCGCCCGATCTCGTCCGGCGAATCTTCCTGGAGGAAATGGAGTCCCGCGACTGTCACCTCGGTCTGCGCTGGCAACCCGCGGGCAAAGTCGAGATTAGCCCCGCCGGCAACAAGCAAACCGGGTTCGGCCTTCACGAACAGCTTGGGTACACTGCTCGTCGCCAGCCAGTTCGCGTAGGCGGCCGCGATCGCAGCCACGTCGGCTGGCTCGCCCTCGATGGGGATCTGCCGGGGCCACGTCAGCGTCGGCCGCCGCCCCTCGCCGGGCTCGGCGAACGGCCGTCGGTATTCCGCCATCTCCTCGGCGGAGAGGGTGCGCAGGACGGCCTTCGGCAGGATCTGCTCGACGAAAAAGTTGTCTTGCAGGACCATCGCCTCTCCGGCCTCGGAACGCAGTGCCTTCAGGACTGGACGCATATTCATCTTGTCCCAATGGTCCCAGCCTTGCGGCCGCACGATTGCCTCCATGTGCGCGATACCCTTCACGGCCTCCCGGTGGCGGTTGGCCCAGTCGAAGCCGAGGGCCGAGCCCCAATCATGGACGACGAATGTGACCCGCTCGTGCACATTCAGGGCGTCGAGAAGGGCGTCGATGTAGCGGCAGTGCTCGACGAAGCGGTACGAGCCGGGGCCACTGTCAGGCAGTTTGTCGGAGTCGCCCATGCCGATCAGGTCGGGGGCGATGCAGCGGCCTCGTGACTGCAAGTGCGGCAACACGTTGCGCCATAGATACGACGAAGTGGGATTGCCGTGCAGCAGCACGATGGGTTCGCCCTCTCCCACCTCCACGTACGCCATCTCGCGGCCAAGGACCCGCCGCCGCTGCTTTCTGTATGGAAAAGCCGCAGAGGTCATGTTCGCTTGTCCTGTGACAGCTAGAGCGTTGTTCATCGTGACGCGCTCCTTTCATATCGCAACGCTATAACTTAGCTCGGTCGATCACCGACGGCTTATCAGATATTGCTGCGGAAAGATCGAAGATGCCAAATTTGCGGATCCATACCGCTTGGGTATTGGCCGCGCGCTGCGGACTGCGCAGGACGTGATGCTTGATCGAAAAAAACCAACGTGCGGCTATTTGAACAGGATGGTCCCGGATCGTTGGACGGCTCGTCGTAGCGGCGCGTCCTTGCCCAACGCCAAGTGCGTGCGCGTCTCGTTATAATAGAGCGAATACAAGGTCAGGACCCGTCGCAAATGCCGTTCGTGGAAGATCAGCACATGATCCAAGCAGTCGCGCCGAAGCGTCCCGATCAACCGCTCAACATATGCGTTTTGCCACGGCGACCTCGGCGATATCGGCCGGTCCCGAATCCCCATCGCCCGGACTCGACGTGTGAAAGCCGGCCCATAGGAGCGATCATTGTCGCGCACCAAATAGGTCGGCGCCGTGTTCCACGGGAATGCCTCCACGATCTGTTGCGCCAGCCACTCCTCCGTCGGGTGCCGGGTCACCGCAAACCAGAGGAGCTGGCGCCGACCGTGACCCACGACGAGAAATGCAAACAGGCGCTCGAATGTCAGGGTCGGAACCACGCAGAGATCGATCCCCGCGATGGCGTCCGCATGGTTGCGGAGAAATGTCCGCCAAGTCTGGGATGGCGGCCCTCGGTGCCGGATCATGTATTTCGACACCGTCGACTCGGCGATCTCGAACCCGAGCTTGAGCAGTTCACCATGGATGCGTGGAGCGCCCCACAATGGGTTCTCCGTGCTCATCCGTCGGATGAGCTCGCACAACTCACGGCTAACTCTGGGCCTCCCTGGCCGGGCGCGAGATTTCCAGCGCCAGTACGCCCGAAACCCTGCTCGATGCCATCGCAGGATCGTGTCAGGCTGAACGACGCGAGACAAATCGAGCAACTTGGCCAGAGCCAAGTCATCCATACCAACAATGCTCGGTCACTCCCACGAAGCCGCAGATGGTGCGGTACACGCCGCAGGGCAATATTGAGCTGATGCCGGAGAAAGAGGTTCTCGACTTCAAGCTGACGCCGCGACCTGAACAGGTTGGCGACGAACGTCCCGAACCGTTGGAGGATCGCCAGCATCGTACCGGATGATGCGCCGATTCTGCCTCATCGCGCGAATCAACAAGGATGGATTTTCGGGAACGACAGGACGCCGGCGGCGGTCCACAAGTCATCTAAATTTTCCGAGGCCCGAGAGCGCTCCCGCTCCAAGACCCCCTCACCTTCCAAGACACACCCCCCGAGCTCGCCTTCTGGAAGGACAGCGGAATCAAAATCTGTTTGATTATGATGCGAACTTCTTTCGCGTCCACTTCGATGCGTTGAGCGAGCGCGCGCAGATGGTCGCGACGGTAGCCGCCGCTCTCGGTCCGCATTCCCGCTCCTTCAACTCATTTCTAGCATGACTGG
>Ga0126377_10000651_pt1 | contig 21347 bp, 19 predicted proteins | sample PanSoiMetPlot_22_FD_92647 | JGI IMG/M metagenome (GOLD analysis project Ga0126377, IMG submission 92647) | Tropical forest soil microbial communities from Panama - MetaG Plot_22 | ecosystem: Environmental > Terrestrial > Soil > Tropical forest > Bulk soil | place: Panama | collected 2016-02-17 | reverse complement strand
GGCGACGGCATGCCGATCAACGATGCGATGATCGAGGTCTGGCAAGCCGACGCGCAGGGCCGCTACGCACATTCGGCCGATGGCCGGGCGCGTCCGAATACCAGGTTCATGGGCTTTGGGCGCTCGGCGACCGACAAGGGCGGTGTCTACAGTTTCGACACCATCAAGCCGGGATCGGTCCCAGGCCCGAACGGGAAGGCGCAGGCCCCCCACATCGTGTTCTGCATATTCTCCCGCGGCATGCTGCGACAGATTTATACGCGCCTCTATTTTTCGGATGAGTTGTCGAACGCGAATGATCCCATCCTTACCCTAGTCCCCGCGGACCGGCGCGGGACGCTTGTTGCCCACAAGGAGATGCGGGGCGAAATGCCGGTCTATCGGTTTGACATCCGCGTCCAGGGCGAAAACGAGACAGTTTTTTTCGACGTCTGACCGGACGCCTCCGGTTTTCAGCCATTAAGAGCCATTTGTGGCAGGTCGGCGCGCGCCCGGGATTGCCCACTGTGGCCCAATGCTGGCTGACCAAGTGTGGGGCACTGCCCATTCTGACGTTATCCAGACTGACGAACAATTTTCGATGCCACTTATCCACTTCAACTGACGACTATTGTTGTTGTGGGCGAGCTGCCCACCCACTTTGCCCATCTTTCCCAACGCCATATTTATTATTGACGTTTGGGGCCGGAGTTGGTTCGCTGAACTCCAACGGCCGTTGAGAGCCGCCGAGGAAACACCGTCATGAATGAACAGATTCTCCAGGAGATCAGCGAATTCTGTCGCGCGCAGGGACTCGCCGAATCGACCTTCGGCCGTCGCGCCGTCAACGACGGAAAGTTGGCCAGCCGCCTGCGCAATGGCGGTCGCATCACGACTGATACACTGGACCGCATCCGCGCCTTCATGGCCCGCAATTCGGATGGCGCCCCGGCGCGCCGGCGCGTTCTGTTCGAACCGACGCCACCCGGGGTCCTCCCCGTCGTAAAGCCGGCGGCGCCACCGGTCGCTTCCGGCATGTCCGGTGAAGATCCGCAGCGCAATTTCCGTTTCTTCGACAACCGGCAGAAATACTTGCTGTTCGTGAACACTTGCTCGGAGAAATGGGAAGTCGCGTCACGCGTTGGACTCGAACTCGCCAATATTCATCCAAGACCGCCCGCGGTGCGCGTGTTTGACGCCGGCGTCGGCGACGGCACCGTGCTCGCACGCGTGATGCGCTCGATGCACGACCGGTTCCCGACCACGCCATTCTATATCGTTGGCAAGGAGATCAGTCTCGAGGACATTCGCCTGACATTGCACAAGATGGCGGATCGTTTCGTCGAGCATCCGTCGACGGTGCTGGTGCTCACCAATCTCGCCTACGCGGAAGCTCCTTGGCTCGCGGTCAAATCGCTGAGCGCCGCGACCAGCCTCGTATGGAAAGAGCTGGCTATGGAAGGCAACACCGCTCACAGCTTCGAGAAGCAGATTACCGATCTCGAGCCGTTCCTCGCCGAGAGCTGGAAGGCGCGCGTCAGCCCAAAGAGCGGCAATCCTGTCTACGAGCGTCCCGTCATTCTGGTGATCTACCGAAATGACCACAAATTCCTGCTCGACCAGATAATACCAAAGCCCGGCGGCACGGTTGCAGACTACGATCTCGTCATCGCGTCGCAGCCTTATCGCGCACGCGCGTCTCTCGAGTTTAAAGCCAAGCGCGTGCTGGCGCCGCTTGCGCGCGCGCTTGGTCCAGGCGGCCGCATGATTGCGATCCACTCCTACGGTCACGACCCGGGGATGGAAATCATTCACAAGGTTTGGCCAAACGACAATCCGTTCACTCACAGCCGTCACGACCTGCTCAAGGAAGTTAAACACGATTTGGGCACGGCCGGCCGCGATCTCAATTTCAATGCCTACTCCGACCAGCGGTCGTTATTCCGGTACGACATGCACACACTGCCGTCGGAAATCTCTTCGTCGATTGGGACTTCGACGCTGCTTGCTGCCTGGAACGCGGCAATCTACGTGGCGCAGGTCGAAGACGATCGGTTGTCCGACGTGAACAGTGATCGCCGCTATATAGAGGCGACGCGCGATGTTCTTCAGGAGCACGGCGGCCTGTGGTTCTACGACGAATCCTTCGTGATCTCACGTCGACGCGAGTGAGCGTTGGTTAGAGCCCATGGCCACCGGTTTCACACAAAATTTCTCGATCGAAGTCACGCGGCCGGGCGCGGCTGAAATCGCGACGCTGGCGGAGATCCTACCGCCGGCGACACTAGTCTATTTTTCTGCCGTGCCGACATTCGGGCCCACTGAGCTGGCTACCGCTGCGGCGGCGTTGCGCAAGAGCGGACTCGAGCCGGTCATTCATATCGCGGCGCGGCGTATGCGGACTGTCGCCGACCTGCAGGATCTGTTGTCGCGATTGCGGGACGAAGCCGACGTCAGGAAGTTATTGGTGATTGGTGGTGACGTCGATACACCGGGACCGTTCGCGGACGCGCTTTCGGTGATCCAAAAAGGCGGCTTGCGCGAGATCGGTATAGAAGAGATCGGTATCGGCGCCTACCCGGAAGGTCATCCGCGCATTCCGCACGAACGGCTGTCCGCGTCGCTCGACGAAAAGATCGCGGCTACGCGTGCGCAGGGCCTACGCGTGCATCTGGTCAGCCAGTTCTCGTTTTCGGGGGCGCAGATCGTCGCCTGGCTCAGACAATTGCGAGCCGATGGCATTACCTTGCCCGTTAAAGTCGGCATGGCAGGGCCGACAAGCATGCCGGCCCTGTTACGCTACGCAAAACGCTGTGGCGTCAATGCATCGCTGCGTGGTCTTGCCTCCGGCGTTGCCGCCGGTCTGATCGGCTATGTGGGGCCTGACCGCATTCTCGAGACGCTGAAATCGGCGCAGGGCGACATTGGCGACGCTCATCCTCACTTTTTCTCGTTCGGCGGAGCGGTCGATACCGCACGCTACGCCAGCGCGGCGGCCGAAACGGAAAGTGCTGCGGTTTAGGCCGCAGCACTCTAAGTCATAACGGGTTGTTTACGTCAGGCGTTGACGGCAGTACGCCAGCCTTGGTGATAGGTTTCGCGCGCCTGCTGGCCATAGGGTGTCGGCCCGACCTCGACACGGATCTCGGTCTGCTTGTGGCGCTCGACGGTAGTTTTCTTGGTGCCGCCGTTCTCCTCTCCCCAAACAAGGGTCAGCTTGGTGCCGACCTTGGCAAATGGCTCCTCGACGAAGCCGAGCGACAGCATTTTGCGCTCGTTGAAGCTATAGCCGGAGAACATCGACGCGCCGACCACTTTGCCGCCACTCATGATGGCATCGAATGAGCTTGAGGCGTAGTTCGACAGCGGCAGGTCAATCCATTTGTAGTTTTCGCCGGGAGGTGCGAGCTGCGACGCCCAGACTTTCTCCACGTCCTTGTTGTCCCAGGCAAACGTCACCTTCTTGCGGTGTATTTTGCTCTCCATCGTCTGCAGCGCTTCCTTGCCGATGAAGTCATGATCGAATTTAGTGAAACCATCGTAACCGAGCTCATAAGGCGTCGCGTAGTAGTCCTCGATGTTGTCAGAGACGAAGCTGCCACCGAGGGAGGCGTTAGCCTCGTAGCTCGTGCCCGGCAGCCATTCGCGATAAGGCTTCATCTTATCGCCGGAATAGACGGCCGGTACAGGCGAGGGGATCCAGCCCGATTCAAGTGTATTGGTGGCGTAGGCGCGGGCACCAACCGCCACGATGCCAGCGTCATTGCCGGCTTCGAGGATCGCGGCGCGGATCTCGTCGCCCTCAGCGTAGGGGCCCCAGACTTCGAGACCAGGCGCGCCGGCCATGCCGTGACGCAACGCGCGCACCTTGCGGCCAGCGATCGTCATGTAGCCCATGTTGAAGAATTTGATGTCGGGCATCACGCCGCCGTTAAGTTTTTTGATGACGTTCTGCGCATTCGGGCCCTGAACCTGGTAGCGATAGAACTTGCGAAACACGGGCTTGCCCATCGGCCGCGACGGTGAGCGGTCGTCATATTCAATCTTGACATCGTATTTGCCCGCTTGGGCGTTGTACTGGATCCAGTTTGCCGTCGGGTTACGGCCGACGAAGACGAGCGAATTCTCGGCGAGATAAAACAAGATACCGTCGCCGATCACTTGGCCATTGTAGTTGCATGGTGCGAACTGCTTGGCCTTGTCGACCGAGAAATTTCTAAACGAGTTGGTGGCAAGATTAGACAGGAGCTTTAGCGCGTCCGGTCCTTCGACGAACAGGTTGACCATGTGGTGGGTCTGGTCGAATAACACACAGGTATCAGCCCAGGCCCGTTGCTCGTCGCGCCAGTTGGAGAACTCAGGTGCCACGACCGGATAGACGTAGGCGCCGATTTGCGAGTTGCGCATCATCTTGACGATGTTGCCGGAGGCCCGGATCGCCTCCTCGAGATTCTTATAGGCCATGCGTACGCTCCTTTAGCGACCAATGCGCGATTGAGCCGACCCCGGCAAGGCGCTTTGGACCGCCGCGGTCCGAAATTGACGCCAGCCAAAAGAGGTGGTGTGAATGCGGGTCAATATCGCGTCCCGCAAGAATTATCAAATTCCGCGGGCTCTGAAGTGGGTGGAGTGACGAGCCGATGGCCCAACGAAAACCGCCGTTCCGCGCCGACCACGTGGGCAGTTTCCTACGGAGTATGCCGCTGAAGGCAGCACGTTCGCAGCGTGAAAAAGGCGAGATCACGCCTGCCCAACTCAGGGAGGTCGAAGACCGTGAGATCGGAAAGATCATCGCCAGGCAGGAAGAAATCGGCCTGAAGCTTGCGACCGACGGCGAGTACCGGCGCTCTTGGTGGCATTTTGACTTCTTCGGCATGCTCGACGGCGTCGAGGTCTATGAAATCGATCACGGAATCCAGTTCCAGGGCGTCCAAACCAAGCCACGCGCGCTCCGCATCGTTGGCAAAATCGGCTTTTCAAACCACCCGATGATCGATCACTTCAAATTCCTCAAGGGTCGTACGAAGGCTACGCCGAAGATGACCATTCCGGCGCCAAGCGTAATGCACTTCCGGCTCGAACCGGACGCAGTAAAGAATGATGCCTACAAGAACCGCGACGCCATCTTCGGCGATCTCGCCGTCGCTTATCAGAAAGCCGTGCGTGCCTTCTACGATGCTGGCTGCCGCTATCTGCAGTTCGACGACACGGCCTGGGCCTATTTGTGCTCGCAGGCAGAGTTGCAGAAGGCTCGAGAGCGCGGCCTTGACGTCGATCATCTGCAGGACACCTACGCCGCGGTGATCAACAAAGCCCTAGAGGCGAAACCGGCCGACATGACGATCACCACCCACGTCTGCCGCGGCAACTTCCGCTCGACCTTTATTTCCTCGGGTGGCTACGAACCGGTGGCGCAAAATTTGCTCAGCAAGTGCAACTACGACGGCTATTTCCTCGAATACGACACCGACCGCGCCGGCGGCTTTGAGCCGCTACGCTTTCTGCCCAAAGGCAACAAGATTGTTGTACTCGGACTGATCACGTCAAAATCGGGCCGGCTCGAGTCGCGCGCCGACATCAAGAAGCGCATCGAGGAAGCGACGAAATTTGTTGCGCTTGATCAGCTTTGCCTGTCGCCGCAGTGCGGCTTCGCTTCGACTGAGGAAGGTAACGTGTTGGCCGAAGAAGAGCAGTGGGCAAAACTTCGTATGGTCGTCGAACTTGCCGAAGAGATTTGGGGAAAATGAGCGCCCGCACTTCGCCGCCGTTTCGGGCCGATCACGTCGGCAGTCTGCTCCGTACCGCGCCATTGAAAGAGGCGCGCGTCAAGCGTGCCAAAGGCGAAATAGATGCAGCTGCATTGCGGGCGGTCGAAGACCGCGAGATCGAGAAGATCATCAGGAAGCAGGAAGAAATCGGCCTCAAGCTTGCCACCGACGGAGAATTCCGCCGCACGTGGTGGCATTTCGACTTCTTCCGCGGTCTCGAAGGCGTCACCCCGATCGTGACCGATACCGGAATCAAGTTCCATGGCGTCGAGACCAAACATGAAGCGATCCGCATTGACGGCAAGGTCAGGTTCAAGGGCCACGCGCACATCGAGCACTTCAAGTTTCTCAAGAGCAAATGCCGTGTGACGCCGAAGATGACCATTCCGGCGCCCAGCACATTTCATTTCCGGCAAGGCCGCGCGATGGTGAGCAAGCAGGCCTATCCGGGTTATGACGAGTTTTTCGCCGACATCGCCGCCGCGTGGCGCGCGGCGATCAAGGCCTTTTACGATGCCGGTTGCCGCTACCTTCAGCTTGACGATACCGCCTGGGCGATGATGTGCGATCCGAAAGAGCGGGAAGGTTCGAAATCGCGAGGGGACGATCCCGATACTCTGCCTACGACTTATGCAAAAGCCACTCGCACAGCGCTGGAGGGCAAGCCTGCCGACATGGCGATCACCATGCATTCCTGCCGCGGCAATTTCCGTTCCACGTGGATCGCGGAGGGCGGCTACGAGTTCGTTGCCGAACAGTTGCTCGGCAACACCAATCTCGATGGCTATTTTCTCGAGTACGACAGCGACCGCGCCGGCGGTTTCGAACCTTTGCGTCATTTTCCGAGGGGAAAGAGGCAACTGGTGTTGGGCCTCGTCACCTCCAAGAGCGGCAGACTTGAGCGGAAAGACGACATCAAGCGCCGCATCGATGAAGCGACCAAATATGTCGGGCTCGACCAGCTGTGCCTGTCGCCACAGTGCGGCTTTGCGTCCACCGAAGAAGGCAACGTACTGGCGGAGGACGAGCAATGGGCAAAGCTGCGGATGATTGTGGAGTTGGCGGAAGAAGTGTGGGGCCGTTAGTCTCCGTTCATGTCGCTGCGTAACCGTCCTCCGTTCCGCGCCGATCACGTTGGCAGCCTGCTGCGGACCATGCCTCTGAAGCAGGCCCGTAGCCGGCGTGAAAGAGGCGAAATCTCCGCCGACGCGTTGAAGGCGATTGAAGACCGCGAAATCGCGGCCATAATCAAAAAGCAGGAAGATATCGGCCTTAAAGCCGTCACTGACGGCGAATTCCGGCGTGCGTTCTGGAACTACGATTTCCTCGGCAAGCTCGACGGTGTCGAAGCTTATCTCGGTGAACGCAAGATCAAGTTCCAGGGCGTCAACCCGAAGCCGATGATGCTGCGCGTCATTGGCAAGCTCGGCACATTCTCCGGCCACCCGATGCTCGACCACTTCAGATTCGTGAAAGAGCACACGCGCGAGATGCCGAAAATTACGACCCCGTCGCCGTCGTCGCTTCACTTCCGCTATGGCCGCGACGCGGTGCCTGAATCGATCTACCCGGAAATGGCCGAATTTTACCGCGATCTCGGCCAGAGTTATCGCAAGGCCGTGCGCGCTTTCGCCGACGCCGGCTGCCGCTATCTCCAACTCGACGAAGTGAATTTCACTTACCTCTGCGATCCCAAGCTGCGGGCGCAGGTGGCCAACCGAGGGGACGACCCGGAAAAGCTTCCGTTAATCTATGCCGAGATGATCAATGCAGCCATCTCGGATATTCCGTCTGACATGACGATTGCGATGCACCTGTGCCGCGGCAATTTCCAGTCGACCTTCGTTGCTTCAGGCGGCTACGAGCCGGTGGCGGAAATCCTGTTCAACGCGATAAACGTGCATGCCTATTTCATGGAATATGACAGCGACCGTGCCGGCGGGTTCGAGCCGTTGAGGTTCGTGCCAAAAGGAAAGACGGTCGTACTTGGCCTGGTCACGTCGAAATCGGGCCGGCTTGAATCGAAGGATGACGTCAAGCGCCGGATAGACGAGGCCGCCAAGTTCATTTCACTGGAGCAGCTTTGTCTGTCGCCCCAATGCGGCTTTGCTTCGACGGAAGAAGGTAACATCTTGGCTGAGGACGAGCAGTGGGCGAAACTGCAGATGATTGTGGAACTCGCCGAAGAGGTCTGGGGTCGATCATGAGCAAAAGAACAAAGCCGCCGTTCCGTGCCGATCACGTCGGCAGCCTGCTGCGACCCGTCGCGCTGAAGAAGACCCGTGAGCAGTGCGCAAAGGGCGAAGTCGCGCCCGCACGGCTGAAGGAGATCGAGGATCGTGAGATCGAACGTGTCATAAAGAAGCAGGAAGACGTCGGCCTGCAGTCGATCACCGACGGCGAATTCCGACGTTCCTGGTGGCACCTGGACTTTCTGTGGGGCCTCGACGGCATCGAAAAGCACGTCATGGATACCGGCGTTGCCTTTGCCGCCGTGACGACGCGCAACGAAGGGCTGAAGGTAACCGGCAAAGTCGGGTTTTCTCGCCATCCGATGATCGAACATTTCAAGTTCGTTGCTGACCATACCAAGCGCACGCCGAAGATCACGATTCCTGCGCCGTCCGCCGCCTACGGCCGGCCGATGCGGACGCCGATCGACCAGAAAGCTTATCCAAAGCTCGATGCATTCTTCGATGATCTCGGTCAGGCCTACAAAAAGGCCGTGCGAGCGTTCGCCGATGCCGGCTGCCGCTACCTGCAGCTGGATGAAGTCTTCATCGCGATGTTGTGCGATCCGAAATACCGTCAAACCATGAAGGATCGCGGTGACGACCCCGAGAAGCTCGGTGAGCTGTACGGCGACCTGATCAATATTGCGATGTCGGATATTCCGTCCGACATGACGATCACCATGCACATGTGCCGCGGCAACTATAAATCGACGTTCATGGGAGCCGGAGGCTACGAAGCCGAACAGGAAATCCTGTTCCACCGCATCAAGGTCCACGGCTACTTTATGGAATATGACACCGACCGCGCCGGTGGCTTTGAGCCACTCAGGCTAGTTCCAAAGGACCGCCATGTGGTGCTTGGCCTCGTCACGACCAAAACCGGGCGTCTTGAATTAAAGGACGAGATCAAGCGCCGTATTGAGGCCGCTTCCAAGTATATTTCGCTCGATCAGTTGTGCCTGTCGCCGCAATGCGGTTTTGCTTCGACCGAAGAAGGCAACGTGCTCGCGGAAGACGAACAGTGGGCGAAACTCCGGATGATTGTCGAACTGGCAGACGAAGTGTGGGGGCGTTGATGGCTGGCGTCGTAGCCGGCAAGACCGCGATTGTAACGGGAGCGGGACGGGGCATCGGGCGAGGCATCGCGATGCTGCTTGCGAAGGAAGGTGCGCGCGTCGTCGTCTGCGATATTGGCGCGAGCCTGGAAGGTGAAGGCAGCGACGCTGGCCCCGCGCAGCAAACAGTTGAAGCCATAAAAAAAGCCGGCGGCGAGGCGGTCGCGTCGGCTCTCTCGATTACCGAGCCAAAAAATGCTGAACACATCGTCAAATTGGCGCGCGAAGCCTTCGGCCGGATCGACATCCTCGTCAACAATGCCGGCATCCTGCGCGACGTGATCTTTCACAAGATGAGCTGGTCGGACTGGTCCGACGTCATCGCTGTGCATCTCAATGGCTCGTTCAACATGAGCCGCGCGGTCGCACCGCTGTTCCGCGAGCAGAACTCCGGCGCGTTCGTGCACATGACGTCCACGTCCGGCCTCGTCGGAAATTTCGGGCAAGCCAACTACATGGCAGCCAAGCTGGGCGTCATGGGCCTCTCACGCGGCATCGCACTCGACATGGCGCGGTTCAACGTGCGGTCGAACTGCATCGCACCATTCGCGTTTACGCGCATGATCGAGTCGATCCCTACTCAATCGGAACAGGACAAGCGGCGTATCGAGGCGTTCCAGCGCATGACGCCGGAAAAGATCGCGCCGCTAGCTGTATTCCTGTGCTCAGACGCGGCCACCGGCATCAATGGGCAGATTTTGTCGGTCCGCAACAACGAGATTTACCTTTTCAACCAGCCCCGGCCGGTGAAGACGATCCATCGCGCTGACGGGTGGACGCCGGAGCAGATTGCAGCCGAGCTAAATCCGGCCTTCGCGTCGTTGTTGACGCCGCTGGAGCGCTCGGAAGATGTCTTCAATTGGGATCCAATCTAGGCGGACTTGTCAGGCGCCGCTGGCTGCATAGAGTGGCACCATGAAAAAGCGTGCTGCCGGACATGACGAGTTTGCCGACATCCGAGAAGGCGTGCGCGCGCTTTGTGCAAAGTTTCCCGGCGAATATTGGCGCAACCTTGATCGAGAAAGGGCTTATCCGACCGAGTTTGTCGCGGCGCTTACTGAGGCAGGCTACCTGGCCGCGTTAATTCCCGAGGAGTACGGGGGCAGCGGCCTCAACCTGGGTGCGGCTGCGGCAATTCTCGAGGAAGTGCACGCCTCCGGCGGCAACGGTGCCGCCTGTCATGCGCAAATGTACACAATGGGAACAATCCTGCGGCATGGCAGCGATTCGCAGAAAGAACGATATCTGCCGTTGATTGCGAGCGGCGAGCTGCGCCTGCAGGCGTTCGGCGTCACCGAGCCGACGTCCGGTACCGACACACTGTCCTTGCGCACGACGGCAAAGCGCGAAGGCAACGATTATTACGTCATCAACGGCCAGAAGATCTGGACCTCGCGTGCCGAACATTCCGACCTGATGTTACTGCTTGCGCGCACCACCCCAAAGGAACAGGCAAAAAAGCGCACGGATGGGCTGTCGGTGTTTTTGGTCGACATGCGGCTCGCGCAGGGCGCCAGCATCTCAATCAATCCGATCCGTACCATGATGAACCACGCCACGACGCAGATCTTCTTCGACGATCTGCGCGTGCCGGCGGAAAACCTAATTGGCGAAGAGGGCCAAGGGTTCCGTTATATCCTTGCGGGCATGAATGCCGAGCGAATTTTGATCGCCGCGGAGTGCATCGGTGACGCCAAGTGGTTCATAACCAAGGCGACGCAATACGCCAAGGATCGCGCGTTGTTTGGCCGGCCTATCGGCCAGAACCAAGGCGTGCAGTTCCCGATCGCGCGCGCCTACGCGCAAATGCGCGCTGCTGAACTGATGGTGCATGAGGCCGCGCGCAAATACGATGCCGGCGCGGATATCGGCGCGGAGGCCAACATGGCGAAGCTGCTCGCCGCCGACGCGTCCTGGGCCGCGGCGGACATGTGTGTCCAGACACATGGCGGATTTGGCTTTGCAGAGGAATACGATATCGAGCGCAAGTTCCGTGAAACGCGGCTCTATCAGGTGGCGCCGATCTCGACCAACATGATCCTCTCGTATCTGGCCGAGCATGTGCTCGGCTTGCCTCGGTCGTACTGAGATGGCGTTGCCGCTCTCTGGTCTTCTTGTCGTTTCGGTGGAGCAGGCGGTGGCGGCGCCGCAGTGTACGTGCCGCCTCGCCGATGCCGGAGCGCGCGTCATCAAGGTAGAGCGTCCTGAGGGTGATTTCGCTCGCGAGTACGACCATGTCGTACATGGCGAGAGCGCCAATTTCGTCTGGTTGAACCGCGGCAAGCAGTCGGCAGTGCTCGACCTCGGCAAGGCTGAAGACAAGGAGTTGCTCGAAGCAATGCTCAAAAAGGCCGACGTGTTTGTTCAGAACCTGAAGCCCGGAGCTCTGGCCAAGCTCGGTTTCCCCATAGCGCGCCTGCGCAAACAGTATCCGCGGCTGATTTGCTGCTCGATTTCAGGCTATGGCGAAAGCGGCCCTTATGCCCAGCGCAAAGCCTATGATCTCTTGATCCAGGCTGAGTCCGGCGTTTCGTCGGTGACCGGCGGTCCCGAAGGCCCGGCACGCGTCGGTGTTTCGATCGTCGATGTGGCTGCCGGCCTGAATGCCTATGAAGCCATCCTCGAGGCCCTGATTGCGCGCTCCAGAACGAATGAAGGTGCGGAAGTATCCGTTTCGATGTTTGACGCCATGGCTGAATGGATGACCGTGCCGCTTCTGCATGGAGAGGGCGGCACGCCGTTCAGGCGCATCGGTCTAGCCCATGCGGCGATTGCGCCTTACGGCGTGTTCAAGAGCCGTGACGGTGCTGACATTCTGATTGCGATCCAAAACGACCGTGAGTGGCGCGTGCTGGCGGAGAAGGTTCTGTGTGAACCGGCGCTCGGCAGGGACAAAAGATTTGCGACCAATCCGAAGCGCGTCGAGAATCGCCGGGAAACCGATACAAAGGTCGCGGCGAGCTTCGGCACCCACGATGTGGCCGAACTGATGAAGAAGCTCGAAGCAGCCGATATCGCCTTCGCACGAGTCAACGACTGGGAATTGCTGTCGAAGCACCCGCATTTGCGCCGGATTACCGTCGGCGCACCGAGCGGGCCGGTCAACATGCCCGCGCCGGCATCCATACGCACAGGACAGGAGCGGAGCTACGGTCCGATTCCCGCGTTAGGCGAGCACACGGAAATGATCCGGAAGGAATTCTTGGCTTGAGCGATGCTCAGCGTGATCAATCCATCGCCGGAGCTTCGGCTTTTGCATCAGGCGCCCGCCGCACGGTACCGATGACCAGAATCAGCGGGATGACTGCCAGCGTCAGTACCATCAGCAGCTTGAAGTCGTTGAGGTAGGCGAGCATGGTTGCCTGCTGCGTAACGATGAGATCGAGCAAGGCCCGTCCTGTGTCGGCGTGAACGTTCAGATTTGTAACGACGTCGGGCATTTGGAGAGCATCGTTGAACGGCGTCACCTGTTCGGTCAGGCGCGCGTGCATTTCAGTCGTCTTGCTTGTGAGGTTGGCGATCACCATCGAGATGCCGATCGAGGAACCGATATTGCGCGTAAGCGTCGTGATGGCCGTCGCGCCGGTGCGTAGATGGTTCGGCAAAGTGGCGAAGGCGACGGTTGAGATCGGAACGAACAGCAGGCCAAGACCGATACCCTGGACGACGCTGGTGGCGACGATCATCCTCTGCGTAACGTCGAGCGAAAAGCCCGTCATGACGTAAAGCGTGCCGCCGGTGAGCAGGAGCCCGCAAAGAATAAGGTACCGCGGCTGCACCATCCGCATCAGACGTGGCGCGACCATCATGGTGATTAACGTCCCGATGCCGCGCGAGCCGAGCAGGTAACCGGCGGTCTGGATTGGATAGCCGAGCAGGTTCTGCATGAACGGGGTTACCAGCGCCATGGTGCCGAAGAGCACCACGCCAATGACCACCATGAAAAGGCAACCGCTGACGAAGTTGCGATCCTTGAACATTTCGAACCGCACAAACGGCTCAGAGGTCGTCAGCGAATGGGCGAAGAAATAGTAAAACCCGGCCGCCGAGACAATCGCCTCGATCCAGATCTCGCGCGAATCGAACCAGCCGACCTGCTCGCCGCGGTCAAGCAGCAACTGCAATGCACCGATACCGATCGCGAGCGCAATGAAGCCGAACCAGTCAAAACGCATGTGTTCCTGCTTCTGCGTCTCCTCCATGAACATCATCAGGCCGAGCACAGTGATGACGCCGATCGGGAGGTTGATGAGAAAAACCCAGTGCCAGGAATAATTGTCGGTTAGCCAGGCGCCCAAGGTTGGACCCATGATCGGTCCCAGCATCACGCCCACGCCCCAAATTGCCATCGCCTGTCCACGTTCTTCCGCCGAGTAGGCATCAAGCAGAACGGCCTGTGACAGGGGCACAAGTGCGGCCCCCGCCATGCCCTGCATGAGGCGAAACAGCACGATCTGCTCGATGTTCTGTGCGAGCGCGCAGAACAACGACGCCACGGTGAACCCGCCAACGCAGATGGCGAAGAGCTTCTTGCGGCCGAAGCGGTCCGACAGCCAGCCGATCGGCGCGGTCATGATCGCCGCAGCCACGATGTAAGAGGTCAGCACCCAATTGATCTGATCGAGGGAGGCCGACAGCGAACCTTGCATGTAGGGCAGGGCGACATTGGCAATTGTCGTATCCAGTGCCTGCATGACCGTCGCGGTCATGGTGCAGACCGTGATCAGGGTGCGCCGCAGCTTCGGATCCATCGAAGCGAAGTGGGCGGTCATTTTGGCTCTTTCGCGTGAGCCGACATGAAGGGCAACCGGCTGTGGCCGGTATCGATCTCTACATTGACGCTCATGCCCGAGCGCAACAGCCGCGTGTCCTCGTTCTTGTCGAAGGCGATCCGCACCGGAACGCGTTGCACAACCTTTACCCAGTTTCCGGTCGCATTTTGCGGCGGAAGTATCGAAAACTGAGCGCCGGTGCCGGGGCTCACCGCAACGACCGTGCCGGTGAATGTGCGATCAGGGAAACTGTCGACATCGAGAGTCGCTTTTTGACCGACGCGCAAATAGGTGATGTCGGTTTCCTTCGGATTTGCGTCGACCCACGGCGCCTGATCGTCGATCACGCTCAGCACGGGAGTGCCGGCCACGACGAAACGGCCAAGCTGAATGTTGTCGACCTGCGTTGCGGTGCCTGACATCGGTGCGCGCACGATGGTATGGTCGAAATCGCGTTGGGCGTTATCGAGCGCGGCTTTGGCCTGCGCATATTCGGGGAATTGCTCAAGCGGAAGGTCGGGGTCGCCGAGCAACTGCGTCAGCGTCATATCGCGCTGCTGAACGGCAAGTTCAGCCTGCAGCTTCGCAGCGACGACGGCGGCCTGCGCTGTATCGAGGTCGGCCTGCGACCCGGCCTGCGATGACACAAGCTTGCTCTTGCGCTCGACGTCGCGCTGCTTGAGCTCCACGTTCTTTTCGGCAAGTTCCGCCAGCGTGCCGAGCGATTTCAGATTGCTTTTGAGCTTGTCGAAGTCACTGCGCGCCGTATCGAGCTTGGCTTTTGCCTGTCGTAGCGCGAGAGCGTAAGGCTCACGGTCAAGTGTGAACAGTTCATCGCCGGGACTGACATGCTGGCCCTCTCGGATGGCGATGCGGATAATCTTGCCGGAGATATCCGGCGTGATCAGCACCTTCTGCGCGCCGACATAGGCGTTGTCAGTTGAGATGTATCGGCCGCCCGACAGGTAAAGGCCAAGCCCGATCACCGCTGCCAGCGCCGGCAAACCGACGAGTAATATCATGCGCAGCCGCTTGCGCCCGATACGTGCGAAACGGCTCGACCTTGCCGTTGAATCTTTCGTCGCGTCCGGCGAGGTCTTGGCTTCAGGTGCCGGTACGACCTTCAATGCTTTTTCACTCATCATTTATCCGTTGGCGACTTGTTGCTGGTTCGTGTTCGCGGCGATCGCCGCACGCAGGTTATTCTTCACCGCGCCGAGGTCTTTGAGCATCCGTTCGATCGACGTCGAGGAGATGCCGTCGAGGGCGGTTTCCATTATGTCGGCGCCAAGATCGGCCAGGCGCCCGAGCAGAGGTTTTGCGGCTGGCTTCAGATAGAGCCGGTTCGCACGCCGGTCATGGGGGTCGGCACGCCGTTCGATCAGACCGTTGTCAGCCAGGCGGTCAAGCAGCCGTGTAAGCGTGATCGGCTGCAGGTCGAGCATGTCGGCAAGTTCCGACTGGTTGAGACCCTCGTTACGGTCGATGCGCGCCAGCACGGCCCATTGCGCGCGGGAGATACCGAATTGACGTGCGCGCTGGTCGGCATAGGTCTTCAGTAAGCGTGCTACATCCATGATCGTAAAGGGAAATTCGCGTTTGAGAGGTTGTGCCAACATGACCATGCCTTCGAGTTGATGAGATAATAATAAGCAAGCTTATAATAAGCACAATATGTCATTTCGTAGGGTCTGCCCCGCGTGCCGTGCGCGGATGACGAACGCATGGGTGTCGGGCAGAGTCGCGGCCCCGCAATTCGCCTCACAGGAACATTCTTCATGGACATCGGATTTATCGGCCTTGGCAATATGGGACAGCCGATGGCACGCCGGCTCATCGAGGCCGGCCACAAGCTCGTTGTCTACGACACGCGCAATGACGCTGTGGCTCCTTTGGTCGCATTGGGTGCCCAGCTTGCGTCATCGCCTGCTGATGTTGCCGACCGCGTCGAGACGGTGATGGCGAGCCTCCCATCGCTGCAGATCTCCGAAAAGGTGGCGACCGGGGAGGGTGGCGTCGTTCACGGCAAGCGAATCAAGCGCTTCATCGATCTGTCCACCACCGGCGCGCGCGTTGCGGCAAAGATTGCGACTGCGCTGGCGCAGAAAAACATCGTGCAGATCGACTCGCCGGTCAGTGGCGGCGTCGGCGGCGCGACGAAAGGCACGCTGGCGGTCATGGTTTCCGGGCCAAAGGCCGAAATCGATTTGATGAAGGGTGTTCTTTCCGTTTTCGGGAAGGTCTTCGTGATTGGAGAGAAACCTGGCATGGCGCAGACAATGAAACTTGCGAACAACTTCCTGTCGGCGACAGCGATGGCGGCGACGTCCGAGGCGGTGGCCATGGGCGTCAAGGCGGGACTTGATCCCGCCGTAATGATCGATGTCATCAATGCCGGATCTGGTCGCACCACCGCGTCGGACGGCAAGTTTCCGCAAGCGATCCTTCCGCGCACCTTCAACTATGGCTTTGCGACGGCCTTGATGCTCAAGGACGTGCGCCTGTGCTTCGATCAGGCCAAGGCGCTGAATGTTCCCAGCGCCGTGATGAGCGCCGTGCTTGAGCAATGGGAGACGACGAACACCGAATACGGCGGAGACAGTGATTTCACCGCTATCGTCAAGATGGTTGAGAAGCGCGCCGGCGTGGTTGTGGGCAGTGAGAAGAAATAATGAGCGACGACATCCACGAAGTCTATGCTGTCTGCTATGCGACCCATGCCCGCAAGCGCTCGGAGAATTACATCTTTGGCGATCCGCATGACGAGATGACGTCGATCGCTTACTATGTCTGGGTCATCAGGGGTCCGCATGGCACTTTCGTCTGCGACACGGGCTTCGATGAAGTGGCGGCAAAGGAACGCGCGCGCAAGATCATCCATCCTGTTGGTGAGGGTTTGCAGGCGCTCGGGGTTAGGCCCGACAAGGTTGATCACGTAATCGCAACGCATATGCACTGGGACCACGCCGGCAACTATGATCTCTTCCCCAATGCGCGCTATCACGTCCAGGACACTGAAATGGCCTATGCCACGGGCCGCTGCATGTGTCATCAGATGCTGCGCATCCCGTTCAGCGAAAGCGACGTGCTGGCGATGATCCGTAAAATCTTCGCCTATCGTGTGGAATTTCACGACGGCGTTGAAGAGCTTGCTCCTGGCATCACCGTGCACAAGGTCGGGGGGCATTCAAAGGGTCTGCAATGCGTCCGCGTTAAGACGAGGCGCGGCCATGTTGTGGTCGCTTCGGACGCCTGCCATCTCTACTCGCATCTCGACGAGGGTCGTGTATTTCCGATCACTTACAGCGTCGGCGACACGCTCGAGGGCTACAAAACCCTGAAGAAGCTGGCGAGCTCGCGTCAGCACATTGTGCCTGGCCACGATCCCGAGGTGCTGAAGCTCTATCCGGTCACGAAAGCGGGACAGGAAAACTGGATCGTACGCCTGGATGCGGACCCGAAGGCCTAAGCTTAAGGCGTCACACCAATCCTAAGCCCGCAAAGGCGTCCTTGTGATGCTCCGCGCTGTCGGCCGAGAAACAACAGAAGATCACCTGCGTCATGCCGCGAGGACGTGCCGCGATCTCGGAAGCGACAGTTCCTACCGCGATGCGCGCGGCAAGATCGGGCGGGAAGCGGTAGACGCCGGTCGAAATAGCCGGGTAGGCGATCGATTGCAGTTTGTTGCCGGCGGCAAGATCCAGGGCCGTGCGATAGCAGCCTGCCAACAATCTTTCCTCGTTTTCATTGCCTCCACCCCAGACCGGCCCAACGGCGTGGATCACATGCCTGGCCTTGAGTCGAAAACCCCGCGTTATCTTGGCGGATCCGGTTTCGCAGCCACCGAGGGTACGGCATTCGGCCAATAGTTCCGGTCCGGCGGCGCGGTGAATGGCACCATCCACGCCGCCGCCGCCAAGCAGCGAGCGGTTGGCAGCATTAACGATGGCGTCGACATCCAGCGTCGTAATGTCGGTGACGACAATGTCGAGGACGGTTTGGCCGATTTCGGCGGAGAGTGACGTCATGTCCGCTAGCATATCACGCGCTGGCAGAACCGGTCGTGGCCTCAAACTCCAGGGTGGAACGCACACCAATATCGTCATAGTGCGCATCTAGAAAACGCCGCGCTGAACGGCGGCCATCGGTCCGCAACATTTCAAAAAAATCGTAGTCGGTGTTGAGTCGGCTGGCGGCATCCAAGGTCTGCGCCGATCCTGTGAGGGCAATGCGATGAATATTGATCCTGCGATATTGCCCGGCGCCGGTGCCGCGCGGCAGCTTGCCCTCATCAATCAGTTTTCCGACAAATGTAATACCGCGCAGTTCTGACATAAGCGAGGAGTTGAAAGTGATCTCGTTGATCCGCGCCAAGATCTCGTCCTGCGTCTTCGGTATATGCTTGCGTTGCAATGGATTGATCTGGACCAGCAAGAGGTTTTCGGTCTCCGTCGCCCCGATCAGAGGGTAGAGCGCCGGATTTCCGACGTAGCCCCCATCCCAATACGCCTCGCCATCGATCTCTACGGCGCGGAAAAGATGTGGCAGGCATGCCGAGGCGACGATCATTTCGGCGGTCATTTCCTCGCGCCTGAATACATGCAGTTCGCCGGTCCGCACGTTGGTTGCGGACACGAATAACTGCAGATCCTTTGCCGTCCGGATTGCCTCGAAATCGACGAAACGACCGACGAGGTCCTTCAACGGATTGATGTTGAGCGGGTTGAAGTCATAAGGCGACAGGTAACGGGTCATCGCCTGCATCCACAGGCCGATCGGCGTGTCTTCAATCGGCCAAAACGAAAACAACCGGTCGACAGCCCGACGTTGGAGGTCGGGTAGGTTGCCCCCAAGGCTGGCTGCGCGCCAAAAGTCTGCGAGACGCTTGCGCGCTTCCTCAGGTCCACCACGGGCGAGGCCGTCCGCCAATATGATGGCATTGACCGCGCCGGCTGATGCGCCGGAGATCCCCTCGATCGTCAGCCGGCCATCTTCGAGAAGGTGGTCGAGCACGCCCCAAGTGAATGCACCCAGCGCACCGCCGCCCTGCAATGCCAGATTGATACGCTTACCGCTCTTTGCCTTCTCTGACTTGCCGCCACCGAATGCGCGCGCGAAGAGTTCGATCATTGCTTGTGTATCACTGCGCCACCCAGCCGCCGTCAATCGAGTAGGCGGAACCGGTAATCGTCGCTGCCGCATCGCTGCACAAGAAAACGGCAAGCGCGCCGATGCTCTCAGGCTTTGTGAATTGGTGCATTGGTTGCTTCTCCGACAACAGCGCGATTTCAGCCTCGCGTATACTCTTGCCTGAAGCTTTTGCCCGCGCATCGATCTGCTGCTGTACCAGCGGTGTAAGCACCCATCCAGGGCAGATAGCATTGCAGGTCACACCCGCATTTGCGGTCTCCATCGCGACTACTTTTGTAAGACCGACGAGACCGTGTTTGGCTGAGACGTAAGCCACCTTCTGTATGCTGGCCACCAGTCCATGCGCGGACGCAATGTTGATGATACGGCCCCATTTTCGTGTCTTCATGCCGGGCACGGCTGCACGAATGGTGTGAAAAGACGATGAGAGGTTGATCGCAATGATCGTGTCCCATTTCTCGATCGGGAAATCCTCGATATTTGCAACGTGCTGTATGCCGGCATTGTTCACCAGTACGTCGAGCGAACCGAATTCTTTTTCGGTGGTACGAATCATTTCGGCAATCTCGGCCGGCCTGGTCATGTCGGCCGGCGAGTAACCCGCCTTGGCACCGAAATCCTTTTCGATTCCGGTGCGGATTTTCTCAATCTGGGCTTTGTGGCCAAAGCCGTTGAGCATGACATTGGCGCCGTCCTGCGCGAGTGCGCGCGCCGTGGCGAGGCCGATGCCTGAGGTCGAGCCGGTGACCAGTGCTGTCTTGCCTTTGAGCATGCAGTCCTCAATGAGATGAAACAGCGGGGGGTTGACGGTGGAGGTAAAGCGGGAAGCGGGAACCTGCGCCTGATCTTGTTGCAGTGCAATATATAAGTTCAGGACTTAGGATTTGCAGCGGTTTGACGCTAGACTTGAGTAGGAAGGCGGAACACGTCAGTGGCCAAAAAATCGTCCGCGTACTTGGCATTTCCCAGGCCTGATCACGATCACATGCGCTGCGCGAACGACGCGATCGCCCATGCTGAAACGATCTGCGCCGCCCGCAAGGAGCGATTGACGCCGATACGCCGACGGGTCCTCGAGGCTCTGTTGGCAAGCCATCATCCACTCGGGGCCTATGATCTCATTGATCGTTTGGCGGGACGTGGCGCGCGGCCAGCTCCGATCACGATTTATCGGGCGCTCGATTTCTTGCGAGAGCAGGATCTCGTCCATCGGATCGAAAGCCGCAATGCTTTCATCGCCTGCGTGCACAATCACGACCGCAGCGATCCAGTGGTTTTTCTGATCTGCGAAAAATGCGGTGCGGTCGGCGAAGCTGCGTCGGCTGCGGTCGCTGACACAATTAAAAGCGCGTCCCGTGCGGCAGGCTTCGTCCCCAAGACACCGATCATCGAAATTTCCGGTATTTGTGCGCACTGCAAGGCGGCATAACCGAAATCACTCACCGAGCCGCATTTGTCCTCCACGCCCGCTTACACCTCGACCACACGCCCGCTAGACGCACTCGCGGCCGGAATCGTTGTCATTCTGTGCCTATCCTGGGGGTTCAACCAGGTCGCGACCAAGCTTGCGATTCATGACATTCCGCCGCTCATGCAGGCCGCGATCCGGTCATTTGTCGCGGCTTTCCTGATCGCAACCTGGTGCCGGCTGCGCGGCATCCCGCTTTTCAATCACGACGGCACGTTGTGGTGGGGGCTGACCGCCGGCGCGCTGTTCGCAATCGAGTTCATTTTGATCTATCAGGGCCTCCTTTATACGACAGCGACACGCGCCGTGTTGTTCATCTACCTTGCGCCCTTTTTTGTCGTCATCGGCGCCCGCTTCGTGCTTCCTGCCGATCGTTTTGGTGCGGCTCAGTGGCTAGGCCTCGGCATGTCATTCGCCGGCATGTTGATTGCGTTCGGCCTTCCAACGCCGGCACTCGATCCTCGCCAGCATATTGGTGACGCGATGATGGTTGGCGGTGCGCTGTTCTGGGCGGCGACCACGCTGACCATCAAGGCGAGTGTGTTGACGCGTGCGTCCGCCGAAAAAGTGATGCTCTACCAGCTCGTCGTGTCGGGACCCATCATGGCCATCACAGCGTTCGTCGTCGGCGAACGAATGACCACTATGCCGTCAACATTGGCGATCGGATCCATGGCCTATCAAACCGTATGGGTGGTCAGTGTAACGTTCGTCGTCTGGTTCGCACTGATTGCACGCTATTCTGCGACAAGGCTTTCGGCTTTTACATTTCTCACGCCGTTGTTCGGCGTCGCTGCCGGGCATCTTGTGCTGAACGAACCCCTGACGCTGGCATTTGCCGCGGCTGTCGCGCTGGTCGC
>Ga0126377_10000650_pt1 | contig 21379 bp, 19 predicted proteins | sample PanSoiMetPlot_22_FD_92647 | JGI IMG/M metagenome (GOLD analysis project Ga0126377, IMG submission 92647) | Tropical forest soil microbial communities from Panama - MetaG Plot_22 | ecosystem: Environmental > Terrestrial > Soil > Tropical forest > Bulk soil | place: Panama | collected 2016-02-17 | reverse complement strand
TCTTCCGCGTGGCCCCGCGCCGTACTATCCGCCCCCTCCCGCCCTCTATAACTGGACCGGCCCATACGCTGGTCTGAACCTCGGTTACCAGTGGAGCCAGGTCACAAACAACGTCACCGAGCCAAGCGGCATCGCCGGCGGCGGTCAGCTTGGTTACAACTGGCAGATGAGTCCGTTTGTGTTCGGTGTTGAAACGGACATCCAAGCCAGCGCGGCTGACGATACATTCGCCCCGTACAAGTTTTCGAATCCATGGTTCGGCAGCCTCCGCATGCGGGTCGGCTTCGCGGTCAACAACGTGCTCCTGTATGCGACGGGCGGTCTCGCCTACGGCGAACTCAAAGGCGAGTTCTTCGGCCTCGAGGAGAACAAGACCCATGTCGGTTGGACCGCCGGTGCAGGCATCGAGTACGGCTTCACCCAGAACTGGTCCGCGAAGCTCGAATATCTCTACATGGATCTCGCCAGCCGCACCTACTCGATCACGGGCGTCGATAACGGTCTGCATTCGAGCTTCCTGCGCCTCGGCGTGAACTATCATTTCTGACGCACGCAAAAACTTTTTGAGCGTGAAAACCTCGGGCCAAGCGCCCGAGGTTTGTTTTTGAAGACGGGAGGATTTTGTACGCGCGAGAAGAGTTGCGACGACCGTCTACGACTTAAGTATCCGTTTCACGCCGGCGCGCCGACAAACATCAAGGCGACAACGTGACTTTTAGTCGTTCGCAATCTGGCGCTGCAGGTGACGACAGTTGGTCGAGTGTGTCTTTCGCGCACTAGACGCGAAAGCATTTCTGAATATTTTCCCCGCTCCAATCGGTGACCAATTTGACGGAGGTTTTTGAAATGAAGCGTTTGTTTTTGGCGGGCGTCGCTGGGCTCGCCGCGTTGACAATGACGCAGTCGGCGAATGCAGCCGACATTGCGCGGCGACAGGCCATGCCGACGAAGGCGCCAGCCTATTTCGCTCCATACAACTGGTCCGGCTTCTACATCGGTATCAACGGTGGTGGCGGATGGGGCAACTCCGAGTGGACCAACGCCGCGCTTGGCTCCACGGGTTCGTTCGACATCTCGGGCGGACTGGTTGGCGGCACCATCGGTTTCAACTGGCAAGTCAGCCAGTTCGTCTTCGGCCTTGAAGGCGACATCGACTGGAGTGGCATCAAGGGCAGCGCCGCATGCCTGGGCTTTTCGTGCGAAACCCGCAACAACTGGCTCGGCACCGCTCGCGGCCGAGTTGGTTACGCCTTCGATCGCTTCATGCCGTACATAACCGGTGGTTTGGCGGTTGGCGACATAAAGTCGACGGTTTCCGGATTCGGCAACTCGACGGAAACGCAGGTTGGCTGGACGGTCGGCGCTGGTCTTGAGGCGTCGATCGCCGGACCGTGGACCGCGAAGGTCGAATACCTGTACGTCGATCTTGGCAACGCGAGCTGTGACGCCGTTGCCTGCGCCGCTTTCGGTGCGCCGACAGACGTGGACTTCCGCGCCAACATCGTCCGCGCCGGCGTGAACTATCGCTTCTGATCGTCGCGCAATTAAATCATGGGAAAGCCCCGGCAAATGCCGGGGCTTTTTGTTGGAACTTCGGTTCGCTGCTTGGCAACTACTGAGGAACCTCTGTGCCCTCGCTGCGTTGAATGCCCGATCGGGGGACGGCGTCGTCACGTCCGTCCACACAATTGCAAGTGAGGTGCGTTATGAAGAAGCTCCTGCTCGCGGGCGTGGCGGTGATCGCGCTCGGAACAATTTCCGCATCGGCCGCCGACATCCAGCGCCGGCAGATGCCGGCGAAGGCGCCCGTGTACGTGCCTCCGCCGGTCTACAACTGGACTGGCTTCTACCTCGGCGTTAACGGCGGCGGCGCCTGGGGCCGCTCCGATTTTTCCGAACCATTTGCGTCGGGCTCATTCGACACGTCGGGTTGGCTCGCTGGTGGCACGATTGGTTACAACTGGCAGACCGGTCCTGTTGTCTTCGGGCTTGAGGGTGACATCGATTATGCTCGCATCACTGGCAGCGCAATCTGCGGTGGCGGCGTGACAATTTGCGAAATCCGTAACAACTGGCTCGGCACCGCGCGCGGGCGGCTTGGTTACGCGTTCGATCGGATCATGCCCTATGTGACGGGTGGCGCCGCATTCGGCGGCATCAAGACAAACATCCCCGGCTTCGGCAGCACGAGTGACACGAAGATGGGTTGGACGGTCGGCGGCGGGGTTGAAGCGGCGATCGCCGGGCCGTGGACTGCGAAGGTCGAATACCTTTATGTCGATCTCGGGCATCCCGATTCCATTCTCGGCTCTGAAACGAAGTTCAAGACGAACATCGTTCGCGCCGGCCTGAATTATCGATTCTGATGAGATAAATGTGCAAAGCCCCGGTCGATAGACCGGGGCCTTTGTCATTGTCGTGTGTGCGGATTGCTCAGCCGGTGATCACCAGGTTCACCGCTTTTGGCCCTTTGCCTTTCTTGTCCGGTTCGACATCGAAGCTGATGCGTTGACCTTCGTTCAGACCTTTCAATCCCGCCTGCTCTACCGCCGTGATGTGAACGAACACGTCGCGCCCGCCATCATCCGGCTTGATAAAGCCGTACCCCCGCTCGCCGTTGAAGAATTTTACGACACCCGTCTGTGCCATCGAGAAAACTCCTCTCCCCTCTACTCCGCCGCCGGCCCCACGCACGGCGGCTCGACTGGACATTCACAATCGGGGAAAGCGTCGGCCACGATGGCCTCAGTCACTCCGCCGGCCCCCACAGGAGGCGGAACGTCACTGCCAGCGTGGAACTACACACCAACTGAGGCCCTGTGGAAAGAGCCCAAGGGGTCACCGAGGGTTATTGGCCGTCCGGGACCGGTCGCGCGGCAAGCCAGTCCAACCGAAAGCCGGGTTTCCCCGCCCCTCCGAAAACCTGAATTAGAGCCGGTAACAGCGCCGAAAGCTCCTTCTCCAGGGTCCAGGGCGGGTTGACCAGGATCATGCCGGCGCCATTGAGGCGAGCCGGGTCGCCGAGCGGCTCTACCAGGACTTCAGCCCGCAAGACCTTCGGCAGTCCCAAGCGCCCAAGCCGCTTGGCCAGTGTATCGGCCTCGCGGCGGCCCTTGACGGGGTACCAGAGCGCATAAACTCCGGTTGACCATTTGCGATAGGCCGCGCCCAAGCCGGTGACGAGGTTCGAAAAGTCGCTGTCGGCCTCGAAGGGCGGGTCGATCAGCACAAGGCCGCGCCGTTCTTTTGGTGGCACATAGGCGTTAAGAGCGACCCAGCCATCAATTCCGAGTGTCTTGATCCGACTGTCGCCACGCAAATTGCGGGCAAGAGCGGCATAGGCCTTGGGTTCGAGTTCGCAGGCTATCAAGCGGTCCTGAGGACGGAGCCACGCGCGTATCAAAGCTGGTGATCCAGGATACATCGTCAGGCGGTTCGGTTGATTGAGTGCACCAATAACTTCGAGATACGGAGTGAGGAGCTGTCCGGCCGCTTGGGAAATTTTCGCCGACAGAAGTTTCTCAATGCCACGACGCCACTCGCCGCTGCGCGCCGCCGCATCGCTTGTCAGATCATAAAGTCCGGCGCCAGCATGCGTGTCGATGACACGGAACGCGGCAGGCTTGTCACGCAAATACGAGAGAATCCGGCATAAGACGACGTGCTTGAAAACGTCGGCAAAATTGCCGGCATGAAATTCGTGGCGATAGTTCACGACAGGGCTTGCCTTACCGGCCGCGTACGGCGGGCATCACAACTTTATCTCGGCGGCAGGAATACCGTGCCATTTCCGGGCAACTGCGAAAGCCCAGCTCCTTGGTCATGCAGAGCCGGACCTCGGTCAGCCGTCTGCCGTCGCAGGAAATGTTGATCGCATCACGCGCAAGCTGCGGGTTCGCTTTCAGGAAAGCGCTCGCGACCTCGCCGGGCGTCACACTGATCGGATGATCGACTCGCACATAGTCCGGCGGGATCTTCACGGCGTCCCACGCTGCGCGCAGCAGACCGAAATAGGCTTTCGGCGAAAGGCCCGAGCATGTTCCGTGCCGATCCCATTCATGGAAGACCAGACGCGGGCTCGGCATGATGTCGAGCATGTCGTCGACGATCGCGCGCGCGAGTCGCGGTGGCGGCACTTGGCAGTCGGACGGGAAACCGCGTTCGTACTGAGGCCAGAAGCCGTGGGCGACAAAGGCGAATGGCCGGCCCGAACATTGGCGATCGCGGGTCCGACCGCCCGTTCGATCCTCCGCCGCCTCGCAATAGGACGGTGACCACGACAAGGACAGAACGTAAAAGTCGAATCGGCCGGGCGTGCCGTGCTGACGGACCTGCGCCCCAGTCTCTCCCGAGAAGATGAAGAGGTGGGCGAGCGCAACAAGGCCGACCAACGCAGAACGATGGCTGGGTATCGCTCGCATCATGAACTTACGCACATAGAGACGTAGAAAAAGAACAAACCGGAAATTGACTTGGCTCAACGGTTCCATGGTACGGACACCTTGGGACCATGAACGGTTGAAGAACAAAAAAGAATAAAAAGAGATCGCAGCCTTCAGGGCTGGGCCATCTTGCACGCCGGGTTATAGGCCCAGTTACGATCCAAGCCTACGACGCACCATTCGACACCCCAGAACATGCCGATCATGCCGCCATCCTCGACGATCGAGTAGTGCACTGTGTGAGGACGCCCGTCGCTGACCTGCGCGACCGCCGAGCAGTACCGGCGCGGAACCGTTTGCGGGGCCCAGGGCCGGAACGCTGTCTCGCGTACGCGATCGAAGCCCAGAATCTGCAGGTTGGAATTCCAGAAGCGGCCTTCCTTCTGAGCAAAGCGCTGCGCAATCACGTCGAGCGCTGCCTCGCAGGGCGGGAGCACGCCGTCATATCGGGGACCAATGAGATAAATGCCCTTTTCGAGCCAACCAGCTGCGCTGGCCTGAGAAATGGCGGAAGCCGCCGAGACTGCAATGAACGAAATAGCCAAAAGACTGCGAAGGCAGGACAAAAAGGCCGTCATCGTCGTGCTCCCCCGACCCGATTTCCGACACTAGCACAGGTTTAGCAGGTCGCCCTAGGCTTGGGTACACAGGTTTTAGTCCGCACCGGACCAATCGCCGAGAATGGCCTGGACCAGTGCTAGGGCGGCCACCGCAGCCGTGTCTGCGCGCAAAATGCGCGGGCCAAGCGCGATCGGAACCACATTCGGTAGCCTTGCGAGCATCGACCGCTCTTCGTCGGCGAAGCCGCCCTCGGGCCCGATCAAGATCGAAATGGGTGAGTGCCGCAGCCGCACCGCCGACAGCGCATCGACCGGGTTTGCGACCTCGGCGCTCTCATCGCAGAAAATCAGCAGCCTGTCGGCGCACGCGGCCGCCTCAAGACCGATGGCCTCGCCGACCGTGGGCACGTGCAGGACCCCGCATTGCTCGGCGGCCTCTATCGCGTTGGCTCGCATGCGATCGAGATTGACCCGTGCAACCTGAGTGTGTCGCGTCATCACCGGTTGCAGGTGCGATGCGCCCATCTCCACGGCCTTTTGCACGAGGTAGTCGAGGCGTGCGTGCTTGAGCGGGGCGAAAAGAAAATGCAGATCGGCCGTCCGCGGTTGCGGACGCAGACAGGTTTCGAGTCTGATGACGGCGCCCCGTTTGCCGGCTACCGAAAGGCTCCCGTGCCATTCACCCTCGCGCCCGTTGAACACCAGAACCGTGGCGCCTTGCCGCAACCGCAGGACATTAAGGAGATAATTTGCCTGGTTGCGATCGAGCACGGCATCCGTGCCAGCCGTAAGCGGCACATCGACGAAAAGTCGGGGCATGCGAAATTCGTAGCGGGGCATGGGGTTAATTGTCGCAAGAAGATGGCCCGGTTTTACGCGTTCCGGCAAGGCAACGCGAGTTTCGGCAGGCCTTCCGCCGCCTTCCCGACGCATTCGGGTTGTTATAAGCCAGCAAGGGACGGCCCGCCTAAGCTGTTATAAAATGGGCCGTATGGAGGATTAGTTTTCATGCGTTTGCGTCGGGCCTTGCCAGTCATGTGCATCATTGCGCTTTTTGCCGGCAGCGCGCAGGCGCAATTCGGGCCCGCGGCGCCGCAACAGGAGCCACCCTGCGCGAGTGACTTCGGCAAACTGCGTGACGACGCAGAAAAGAAAGCTCTCGCGATCCGCGCTGCCAGCGAACGCAAGGCTTCTCCGAAGGAGGCATGCCAGTTGTTCAACGCGTTTGTAGCCGCACAGTCAAAGATGCTCAAATTCGCGACTGACAACGCGACCTGGTGTGGCATCCCTAACCAGATCATGGCTAACCTTAAGGAAGGAATCGCCAAGACGTCCGAAATCCGGACCAAAGTCTGTCAGGCCGCCGCCGCGCCGGCTCGTCCAGCGGCGCCGAGTTTGAGCGATGCGCTATCCAGCCCGGTGCCGAACTCAAACAACATCAAGACCGGACGCGGCACATTTGACACCCTGACCGGCAACCCGCTCGAGAAGAAATGAGCGAAAGCACCGGACGCGTCGCTGATGCGACCGGAAATTGGGTCGACAATCTAGCTCCGTCAGCTACGCGGCCTTACCTGCGTCTTGCGCGTCTGGACCGCCCGATCGGATCTTGGCTGCTTCTGATGCCGTGCTGGTGGTCGGTTGGCCTTGCCGGAATGCACAACGGCCAACTCCCCAGTCTATGGCACATCGTGCTGTTCTTTATCGGCGCATTTGCGATGCGCGGAGCCGGTTGCACTTGGAATGACTTGGTCGATCGCGATCTTGACGGACTCGTCGAACGCACTCGTTCGCGGCCAATTCCGTCGGGGCAAGTTACTGTCGCCCAGGCGACGATGTTTATGGTCGCCCAGGCGCTCGTCGGATTGCTGGTTCTGATTCAATTCAATCGTTTCACGGTCGCAACAGGTATCGCTTCGCTGCTGGTGGTCGTCATTTACCCGTTCATGAAACGCATCACGTACTGGCCTCAGATTTTCCTCGGTCTTGCATTCTCGTGGGGAGCACTAATGGGCTGGCCGGCCGCGTTCGGTCGTCTCGACTGGCCGGCGCTGGTGCTCTATGCCGGATCGATACTTTGGGTGATTGGCTATGACACGATCTACGCACATCAAGATCGCGAAGACGATCTGCTGATCGGCATCAAATCGACGGCGCTGCTGTTCGGCGAGCGCACGCCAACAATGCTTGCAGGCTTTTATACAGCTGCGGTGGTCCTAATCGCAGCTGCGGGATTCATGGCCGGCGGAGGATTGATCTTTACGATAGGAATCATTGCCTTCGCCGCACATCTCGCGTGGCAAGTGAACCGGATCAATATCAATGACCCCGCGCATTGCCTCGTGCTGTTCAAGTCCAACCGCGACGCGGGGCTTATTCTATTTGGCGCTATGCTGCTCGACGCCGCGATTTGAGCGGTGGGCGGCGCTGTTGAGGTCGCCAAGATTCTCAAGGTCGAGAATATAACCGTCTTCGCCTGGCACGGCCGTGCGCGCACGACTCGCCTTGATCGGTGTAGAGCCCGTATAGGCCGGCCCGCGATGCTTCGCATAAAGAGCCCGCGCTTTCGCCGCCGCCATTTCACCGGTCATCGCTTGCGGCCGGCAGGGACGATCTCCGCTTGCCCGGCGCATCAGGTCGACATGGATGTGATTGTAGTGGGCGGCATTGTAGCCGGGCGCGAGCACCGTGTTGAAATTGTCGCAGGCGGCCAGATGTACATCGCGAAGAAAGCCTTGTTCCTCCGGTGTGCCGTGCCATCCCTCCTGCACCGTGACGCGACGCCCGTCGGCAAATGTGAAGGTGGCAATATCGATTGCGTTACCGAACGCGTGCTCCGAGATCCCGGAACCGCCCGAGCCAACCATGCCGCGGCATGAATAAGAGGAGATCTGTTTGATTTCGACAACTTGCGCGCCGAACCAGCGCAACGCCGCGGGCTGCACGCCGTCGCTCACCCAATGGTCGAGCGCCGAAACGAGAGGGCAAGCGAGCGTTGCTGCCGGCGTCAATGTTGCAGGTGAAGCGGCTGCCATACGCGGCGCCCGCGCAGGCCCAAGCGCCGGCACGCTGCGTGGCGCCTCCCGATAGATCGGCGCGGTTTGCTGGGGCGGCTGATAGACCGGCGCGGGTTGGGCACGCTGCGGCGGATAAGTACGATTGGGCAAAATCGCGTCTTCGGGAACGTCGTCGGGTAACGGTGCCGCGCTGGGTGTAACGCGGGGAGAAATGCCGGGCGGGCTCAACTCGACCGGCTGTCCCGCCGAGCCCATCGGCGCGGCGCGCTCGGCCGGCGGCGGGCCCGGCACCCATCGCATGCGCGGCTGTCCTTCCTGCGAAGGCATCGGCCGAACGTCGACACGATCGATCGGAGCCGGCGGTGCGTAGCGCGGCTCGTTGATCGGCCAGCTCGGCATCTGCGACGAGTTCGGGATCGATCCTGGCGGACGAAGATCGTCGCCGTAACCGATGGCGGCAGAACCTTCACCGAGCGCCGCGACCTTGAGTGGAAAATCGGCTCCGCACATGCCGGGCCCCTCGATCGGCTCGATGCGGACGACGCCGGCGCCAAGCTTTACGGCACCGGACTTCATGCATTCAACTTCCGCCTGATGACGCCAAGCTGCACGCTCGCCCATGAACATGCTGCGCCCACAACCGGCGAGTGCCAGCAGCACGCCTGCCCCGACGAGGTAGTACGCAACGCCACCCTTCATGCCCGCAAAAATGCGAGCAGTTTCTTTAACGGGGTTTCAACGCTGGCCGGCGGTGATTTCGTTAAGGATAAGGAATCCTTGCGGTCGGTCCGGTCGGATCTTCGCTTCGGGGAATTACTGCCCTGTCTTGGCGCCTAGGGTTTCGCCTGAAGGTGGCCTGGTGCCGAGCGCTTCGGCAGAGGCGGGCGCGATGCCAAGCGTGTCGCCGATGCGTTTAACGGTCCTGAACTGATCCTCCATCGCTTCGGCGAACTCCGAGGAGGTACCTGGATTGAAGACCTGTCCAACCGCACTCAGCTTCGAATCCAGGTCAGGATCGGCGACGGCTTCCCGCACATCGGCCGCGATGCGGTCGCGGACCGCTTGCGGCATGTCGCGCGGCCCAAGAATGCCGTTGAGTCCGTCAAATTCGAGCGACTTGTAGCCGGCTTCCGCGGCCGTCGGGACGTCAGGCAGAATCTTGGCGTGCTGGCGATTGGTCATCGCGATCAGCTTGACCTTACCCGCCTGCACTTGCGGCCGCATGATCACATAGGCCGCGACAAAGGCATGAATGCGGGATTCGGCGAGATCGTTGATTGCCTGCACGGCGTTCTTATAGGGCACCCGCGCCATATCCGCGTTCTCCGTCTTCAAGAAGGCCGTGAACAGGAGATCATTGGCGCCGGTGACCGAGGCGTAATTCAACTTGCCGGGCGCGGCTTTCACCTTGGCGATCAATTCCTCAACGCTCGAGACATTAAGGTCGGCAGGTACACCGAGCACAATAAGTGTATTGGCCGCGCGCGCTATCGGCGTGAGATCCTTCGGATCATATGGCAACTTGCTGTGCAGATAAGGATGCGCGCTGAACGTCGAGACCGGTGCAAACAGCAACACGTGATCGTCGTGCGCGCTGAGTACCGCGGTAATTGCAAGCATGGCGTCACCGCCGGGCCGGTTCTCGACTACAACTGGCTGATCCCACTTTGCTGCAAGCTTGTCGGCGATTGAGCGGGCTGTGAGATCGACCCCGGAACCGGCACCCAGCGGAACGATGAAGCGAACGGTACGCTGCGGCCACGATGTATCCGATGTCTGCGCTCGCGCACCATGCGCGGTAACGATCGCGGCAGCGAGAACAAGCGGGCAAAACAACACGTATGTGAATCGACGCAAGGCTTGCATGATTATCATCCGGATTGAACTGGGAATGTTCGGAAGTTGCATCCCGAACTGTCGCAGATGACCGCGCAACACTGCGTGGTTGCTGAATACCCAGATGAATTTTTTATTTCCCTGAGAACAAACGTCGTGTGAGTGGCGTTGAGGTTTTGGGTAGGTGTGCCCCCGCGCGCCAGTGGTTCCAAGATTGTTTGATGGACGGCCAGATTTCTTTGCGGAGAAATCCGCGGAATCATTGGCGTGTGCGATAGATGGTATTTGCCGTAAATTGGCCATGAAGATTTCGGCGTTCCCGGAGTTTTGCACGATCAAAATTTTCGCTGTCTCGCATTTTTTCGGACGCACGATCAACCGGTTGTCCATCGCGCAGGTGCGGTAAGCGCTTTTGCATGCCAGAAAACCAGTGCTGGTAGCATTCACCTTCGGGGTCGTTGCTTTCCGTGCTAGCTTTTTGTCGTCAACAAGGGAGGCACTGCCGTGGACCTTGCCTTGAAGCTCAATGTACTGGCTGTGTGCGCCGTATTTGCTTTCGTTGGCGCGATTTTGCTGGGCGCATTCTGAGTTCAGGAGGCCAACGACGACGCCAAATAATAATAACGGATTAGATCCGGGGACAATTACAGCACCGGAGAGCGCGCTCTCCGGTGCTTGCTTTTGGAAGAATGCCTACGCCGCCACAATGCTGGGCGCGGCGTGCACATCGTAATTGAGCACCGGCGCCAGCCAGCGCTCACACTCAGCAACGGTCCAGGCCTTACGTCGCGCGTAGTCCTCGACCTGGTCGCGCTCGATCTTGCCGACGCCAAAATAGGCGCTCTGCGGATGGCTGAAATAGAGCCCGCACACGGCAGCGCCGGGCCACATTGCAAAGCTTTCAGTCAGCTTGACGCCAATGCGCTCGCTCTTGAGCAGGTTGAACAATGTGCCCTTCTCGGTATGGTCGGGTTGTGCCGGATAGCCCGGCGCCGGACGAATGCCACGATATTTTTCGGCGATGAGCTGCTCGTTGCTGAACGTCTCGTCGGCCGCATAACCCCAGAATTCCTTGCGCACGCGCTGATGGAGCCGCTCGGCGAAGGCCTCTGCCAGCCGGTCCGCCAGCGCCTTCACCATGATAGCCGAGTAGTCGTCATTGGCACGCTTGAAGCGCTCGGCGACTTCGTCCTCACCGATGCCGGCGGTAACTGTGAAGCCACCGATGTAGTCGGCAAGTCCGCTCTCGCGCGGCGCGATGAAATCGCTCAACGCCCCGTTGGCTCGGCCTTCGCGTTTCGATAGTTGCTGACGCAACGAATGCAGCACAGCGATCGGTTCGTCGCGAACCTCGTCGCCGTAAACAAGAATATCATCACCTTTTGCGTTCGCAGGCCAGAAACCGAGCACGGCGCTTGCCCTGAACCAGTGCTCGTCCACGATCTTGTCGAGCATGGCGCGCGCATCCTCATATAAGGAACGCGCGGCCTCGCCGAATTTGGCATCGTCGAGGATGGCCGGGAATCTCCCCGACAGTTCCCAAGTCGAGAAGAACGGCGTCCAGTCGATATAGTCGATCAGTTCCCTGACCGGATAGTCGTTGAGTACTTCTGTTCCGATGAATTTCGGCTCCGGTGGCTGATAGGCACCGGCCCAGTCGAGCTTCAGCGCATTGGCGCGCGCCGCGGTAAGCGGCAGCCGCGCCTTGTCCTCCTGCGCGCGGGCATGGGCCGCCGCGATCCGGGCATACTCTCCACGCAACTCGGCCACATAGCCGGCGCGGGCATCAACCGACATCAGCGTCTGCGCCACGCCGACCGCGCGGCTGGCATCATTCACGTAGACCGTTTGCCCGCGCTTGTAATTGGGATGAATTTTCACTGCCGTGTGCACCCGGCTGGTGGTCGCCCCGCCGATCATCAGCGGCAGTTCGAAGCCCTGCCGCTCCATCTCCGCGGCCACGTGGCACATCTCGTCGAGCGAGGGCGTGATCAGCCCGGAAAGCCCGATGATGTCAGCCCTTTCCGCGCGCGCCGTTTCGAGGATCTTGGCCGCCGGCACCATCACGCCGAGGTCGACCACCTCATAGTTATTGCATTGGAGAACGACGCCGACGATGTTCTTGCCGATGTCGTGCACATCGCCCTTCACGGTCGCCATCACGATCTTACCGTTCGAGCCGCCGTGCTGCCGGCCGTCCTTGTCCTGCTCCATGAACGGCATCAGGTAGGCGACTGCCTGCTTCATCACGCGCGCAGATTTCACGACCTGTGGCAAAAACATTTTTCCCGAGCCGAACAGGTCGCCGACGATGTTCATGCCCTCCATCAGCGGACCTTCGATCACCTCGAGCGGACGCTTCGCGGCCAGCCGCGCCTCCTCCACGTCGGTGTCGATGAAATCGGTAATGCCATGCACCAATGCATGGGCCAGCCGCTTTTCGACCGGCTGCTCGCGCCAGGCGAGATCGGCCTCCTTGCCCCCCTGCCCGGCGCCCTGGAATTTCTTCGCCAGCTCCAGCAGCCGCTCGGCCGCATCGGGATGGCGATTGAGCACAACATCCTCGCACGCCTCGCGGAGTTCAGAATCGAGATCGTCATAGACGGCGATCTGGCCGGCATTGACGATGCCCATGTCCATGCCGGCCTTGATGGCGTGGAACAGGAATACCGAGTGCATCGCTTGGCGTACGCGCTCATTGCCGCGGAACGAGAATGACAGGTTCGACACGCCGCCCGAAATGTGTACGTGCGGCAGATCGGCTCGGATTCGACCCGTTGCCTCGATGAACGCGAGCCCGTAGCCGTTGTGCTCCTCCATGCCGGTGGCAACGGCAAAGATGTTGGGATCAAAGATGATATCCTCGGGCGGGAAACCCACTTTGTTGACGAGGATGTCGTAGGCGCGCCTGCTGATCGCGACCTTGCGCTCGAGCGTATCGGCCTGCCCTTTCTCGTCAAAGGCCATCACGACAACGGCGGCGCCGTAGCGGCGCACCTTGCGTGCGTGATCGATGAAAGCCTCCTCGCCCTCCTTCAGCGAGATCGAGTTCACGACCGATTTGCCTTGCAGGCATTTCAGGCCGGCCTCGATCACGGAAAACTTTGACGAGTCGACCATCACCGGCACGCGCGCGATGTCGGGCTCGGCGGCGATCAGATTGAGGAACGTAATCATCGCATTCTCTGAATCGAGCAGGCCCTCGTCCATGTTGACGTCGATCACCTGCGCGCCGTTCTCCACCTGCTCACGTGCGATCGAAAGCGCGGTGGAATAATCGTTGGCGCTGATCAGCTTGCGAAATTTGGCCGAACCCGTGACGTTGGTGCGCTCGCCGACATTCACGAAGGGAATTTCCGGGGTAAGCGTAAAGGACTCAAGCCCCGACAGCCGCAGCTGACGCGGCACCTGCGGTATGGCGCGCGGCTTTTTGCCCGCGACGACCTTTGCGATCGCGGAGATGTGCTCGGGCGTGGTGCCGCAGCAGCCGCCCACGACGTTCACAAGACCGGCCTCGGCGAATTCGCCGAGCAGTTCGGCCATGTATTCGGGGCTTTCGTCGTAATAGCCAAACTCATTGGGCAGGCCGGCATTCGGATAGGCACAGACAAAAGTATCGGCGAGCCGTCCGAGCTCTTCGATATGCGCACGCATCTCGCGCGCGCCAAGCGCGCAGTTGAGCCCGATCGTCACCGGCTGCGCGTGCTTGACCGAATTCCAGAACCCCCCTGGCGTCTGGCCCGACAGCAGGCGTCCAGAGCGGTCGGTGATCGTGCCGGAAATCATCACCGGCATGTCGAGACCGTGCTCCTCGCAGAGTTCTGAGATCGCATAGATGGCGGCTTTGGCGTTGAGCGTATCGAAGATCGTTTCGATCAGCAGGAGGTCGGCGCCACCGTCAATCAGTCCCCGCGCCTGCTCGCCATACGCGGCACGCAATTGATCGAACGTAATGGCACGGAAACCGGGATTGGCGACGTCGGGCGAGATCGATGCCGTGCGGTTCGTCGGCCCGAGCGCGCCGGCCACGAAGCGGCGGCGGCCGTCCTCCTTCTCGGCGCGGGCGGCGGCCTCGCGGGCGAGTGTCGCACCCGCCTGGTTGAGCTCGTACGCAATGCCTTCCATGCCGTAGTCGGCCTGGGCGATCGTGGTGGAAGAAAAAGTGTTCGTCGACACGATATCGGCACCTGCTCGGAAATACGCGAGGTGAATGTCGCGCACCGCATCCGGCCGGCTGAGATTGAGCAGGTCATTATTGCCGCGCACCTCGCGGTTCCAGGCGTCGAAGCGCGCGCCGCGATAACCCTCCTCGTTGAGCTTGAGACCCTGGATCATCGTGCCCATGGCGCCGTCGAGCACGAGGATGCGCTGGCGGAGCAGGTCCAGAAATTCAGGTCGGGGGCCGGCGTTGGGCGCACTCAAAACAATGACTCCCGGTCAGTTGACGGTTTGCACGGCGGGCCGCAGGCCCAGCAAGTGGCAGATCGCGAACACGAGATCGGCGCGATTCATCGTGTAGAAATGGAATGTGGTGACGCCGCGGTCGACGAGGTCGAATACCTGCTCGGCCGCAACCGCTGCGGCAATCAGCTTGCGGGTCGCGGCGTCGTTGTCGAGGCCGTGGAATCGTTCGGCAATCCAGGCCGGCACAGACGCGCCGCAGCGCTTTGCGAAACCGGTGGCAGCCTTGAAATTCTGCACCGGCAGGATGCCCGGCACGATCGGGATATCGATGCCCCGCGCCCGCACACGGTCGAGATAGCGGAAATAAAGGTCATTTTCGAAGAAGAACTGGGTGATTGCGCGGCTCGCGCCGGCGCCCACCTTGGCCTTGAGCATGTCGATATCGGCCTCGACCGTCGGGCTGTCCGGGTGTTTTTCCGGATAGGCCGAGACCGAGATTTCAAAATCATGCGCTATGCGCTTGATGCCGCCAACAAGGTCCGCAGCATTCTGGTAGCCGCCGGGATGCGGCGCATAGTGCTCGCCCGCGCCACCTACCGGATCGCCACGCAAGGCCACGAGATGACGCACGCCGGCAGAGTGATAGTTGCGCACGACTGTGTCGATGTCGTCGCGCGTCGCGGCGACGCACGTCAGGTGTGCCGCGGGTGTCAGCGGCGTCTCTGCGAGAATGCGTTTGACGGTCGCGTGCGTGCGCTCGCGTGTGGTACCGCCGGCGCCGTAGGTTACCGACACGAAATCGGGAGCGAGCGGAGCGAGGCGCTCGATCGACCCCCACAGGATCTTATCCATCTCTTCGGTGTTCGGCGGGAAGAACTCGAACGACACGCCGATGCGGCGTTTGTTGCCGCGTGTAAATCGACTCAAACGCACCGGACTGTTCATCACGCCACCTCGCGCCGCAGCGGCGTCGCCATCAATGCGCGCGTGTCACGTGCGAGCCAGATCGAAACGGCAATTTTGCCTTCGGAGTCGGGCTCGGGCGCAAGTGATTTGTGCATCACCGGCTCCAGACCCGAGGCCGTCATCCACTGCGTTACCGTATCGGGCGCGAAACCGAGACGACGGTGCGCGAATTGCTCGCGCAGGAATTCCTGCTCGTGCGGCGCAAAATCGATAACCAGCAGGCGTCCACCCGGACGCAGCACGCGCGCTCCCTCACGGATCGCGCGTGCACCGTCGTCGAGGAAGTGCAGCACCTGATGCAGAATGACGACATCGAACGAACCGTTGGCAAGCGGCAGGTCGTAGATGTCACCCTGCCGGACGCTGCAGTTTCGCAGGCCCGCCCGCTCGAGGCGGTCGCGCGCGAGCAGCAGCATGTCGAGCGAGAGATCGATCCCGAGCCCGCGCTCGATATCCGGGCCGAACATTTCGAGCATGCGGCCTGTTCCGGTGCCGAGATCGAGCAGCGAGCGGAACGGCTTCTCGGACAGCGCCGCGCGGATCGCGTCTTCCACCGCCTCGTCGGCGACGTGGAGTTTGCGGATGCGGTCCCATTCCGCAGCATGGGCACGGAAATACGCCTGCGCGGCGGCAGCGCGCGCCTGTCGCACCGACGCAAGCCGCTCGTGGTCGCGCCTGATGGTCTGGTCGCCTGGCTCGAGCCGCTCGATAAGCGCGCGTGCGACATCCGCCCCTGCACCGTGCTCGGCGAGCCGGAAGAAGGCCCATGTGCCTTCCCGGAAGCGCTCGACCAGCCCGGCTTCGACCAGAAGCTTGAGATGGCGTGAGATACGCGGTTGCGATTGGCGCAAAATATCCGTGAGGTCGGAAACGGTCAGCTCGGCCTCGGCCAGCAAGGCCAGCACCCGCAGGCGCGTTTCTTCGCCGGCCGCCTTGAGTGCCGTATTGAGAGCATCAAAACCGAGTTTGCCGCCGCTCATGAGCCGCCTTTGGTCAACTTTGGGCTGTTTCCCACTATATAAGGATATCTTTATGCCTTTAAAGACGCTTTCGCAAGGCCGTCGCCGTGGGCCTCGGCCGTGTGGTTTATAAAAGGCGCGCGCGAATGGAGCAGAGCATGGTCAGTGACTTCGGCGTTTGGGACGGCGAGAAAACCGTCGATCTGCCTGCGAAGCCCGACGCTGGTCTCTATTTTATCGGGCGCATCCATACGCCCTGGAAGGCGCGCAAGGATTGCCCCAAGAACGCCCGCGAATCCGAAGCGGTCTGTGTGGTCGAGGTCGACACTCGCTGGAGCGAGGCCCTCAAGGACGTCGAGACCTGTAGCAATCTCGTTCTGCTCTACTGGATGGACCGATCGCCACGAAATCTGGTCTTGCAGCTACCCGGTCACTCCGGTGTCCAGCGCGGCACGTTCGCACTTCGCTCGCCGGCGCGGCCAAACCCCGTCGCCATGAGCGTGGTCAAACTCCTGCGTGTGGATGGTAACCGGTTGTTCGTTGTCGGACTCGACTGCCTGGACGGCACACCACTCCTCGATATCAAACCATACTTTGCTTCGACCGACAGCGTGCCGGACGCGGTTGTCGGCTGGCACGGGCGGAAGGACAAAGACTAAGGATTCCCAAATCCGATTTTCGACAAATCGTTCCCAAGCCTTAAGCGTTTTTACCGCCTCACCTTCAGGGAACCTTTCAACCTGCTAGTCATTTTCTTGATCGAAGGACGGGAGGGTGTACCGCCGAGGGTGTCATGTCCAAGTCAGTTACGTTCGCCGCGATGGCAGCCGCTGCCGCGTTGACGTGCAACGTTGCGAATGCCGAACCGCTCTTCGCTTTCCTCGCCCCGCCCGCTCCGACGCAGATCGCCCCGCAAATCGTACAGCCCGCGCCGGTTGACGAGAGCGACGACGCGCAGCTTGACCCGCGGCTGCAGCGCCAGATCGTCAGCTATAGCGGCCGCGAGGCACCCGGTACCGTCATCATTGATACGCCGCACACTTATCTCTATTACGTGCTCGGTGGCGGCAAGGCGATCCGCTACGGCATTGGCGTCGGCCGTGAAGGCTTCACCTGGTCCGGCGTGAGGTCGATTGAGCGCAAAGCGGAATGGCCAGATTGGTATCCGCCGGCGGAGATGCTCGCGCGACAGCCTTATCTGCCGCGCATGACCGCGGGTGGTCCCGGCAATCCACTGGGCGCGCGAGCGATGTACATCGCCGGAACGCAATATCGCATTCACGGCACCAATGCGCCGAGCACCATTGGCAGACAGGTCTCGAGCGGCTGCATCCGTCTCACTAATGAAGACGTGATCGATCTTTACAACCGGGTTCAGGCCGGGGCGAAAGTCATCGTGCTGCCGCAGACGTCGGTCGCGGCACGTGCACATCCGGTCGCGATGCAATCCTATGCGTCGCAGCCGGCCAGCCCTGCGCAGGCGGCATGGGGGCGGATCCGCCGTTCCAGCGTTCACTGAGGAATTCCTCTAATCTCCCCGTACTGGCCCGGCCTCCCGCCGGGCCAGTTTTTTGTGCGCTTGTGCGCGATCGGCAGACCCGGGTAAACCTTCCGGCTCAAAACAGGGACCAAACACATGCGTATTGCAGCAATGGCCGCCGGTGCTGTCGGCGGCTATTTCGGCGCCCGGCTTGCCGCGGCGGGCCACGATGTTTTCTTCGTTGCGCGCGGCGCGCACCGCGACGCGATGGCCAAGAACGGTCTCAAGATCGAGAGCGTGCACGGCGATCTTCATTTGCCGAAGCCGAATGTCACCGATGATCCGGCCAAGGTCGGCCCGGTCGACATTGTTTTGTTTGCCGTGAAGCTGTGGGACACCGAAACTGCGGCGGCGGCCGCGCGTCCGCTGCTCGGGCCTGACAGCCGCCTCATCACGTTCCAGAACGGAGTCGACAGCGTCGAGCGCCTGTCTGCCGTCCTCGGCGGTGATCGCGTCGTTGGCGGCGCCGCATACATTGCGACGGTGATTGCATCTCCGGGTGTGATCAAGCACACCAGTGCCTTCGCAAGGATGCGGTTTGGTCGTGCCGACAAAAAACCCGACGGCACGCTCAATGCATTCGTCGACGCCGGCAAGGCGGCGAAGCTCGACATCGCGCTCTCGGACGATATCCGGAGCGAACTGTGGCAGAAGTTTATTTTCCTGACCGCGATGGCCGGATCGACAGCGACCTTGCGCTCGCCGATCGGGCCGATCGTTGCCGACACCGAGCTGCGCGGCTTTTTTCGCTCGCTCATGGAAGAGGCCTTTGCCGTCGGCAAGGCCAAGGGCGTCGCGCTCGATCCCGGCTACCTTGACGATCGCATGGAATTTGTCGTCAGCAAGTGCGAGCCCGGCATGAAGGCTTCCATGGCGCATGATCTCGAGCGCGGCAATCGCCTGGAGCTCGACTGGCTTGCCGGCAAAGTGCGCGCGCTCGGCAAGGAACTTCGCATCCCGACGCCGGCAAGCGACACGGTCTACACCGCGCTCAAGCTGCATCGAATGGGATCGCACTAATGCAGGACGCATGCAAATTGTCAGCGCGGTCTCCTCGAGGCATGTGCGGACGGTGGAAGCAACGCCGCGACTGTCAGCGCGCCTGCAGCAACAAGAACGGCCGCGGCAATCAATCCGATGCGATAGCCTGACGGGTATGACGCAAGGCCGGCGGAAAGTGCAACGCCGGCGAGCTGGGCTACCCGGCTTACCGCGTTGTTGACGCCGGATGCGAGCCCTTCATCGGAATCCGATACGCTCGACATAACCGAGGCCGTCAGCGGCGCCACCAGTCCGGCGAAGGATACGCCCAACAGCACCATGGGGGCGATCACGCCAAGCGTGAGCGACGCTGCCTGTCCGAACGCCAGCAGCAGCATGGCAAGCGCAGCGGCACCCGGCCCAACGACCAGCATCACACGCGGGCCGACTTTGTCCGCAGCCGCCCCGAACGGCTGCGAGAGGATGCCGACACCAAGTGTAAAGGGAAGGAATGCCAGTCCGGCATCGGTCGGAGACAAATGCCGGCGATCGATGAGATCGAAGGGTACGACGAAAAACATGATCGCCAGACCTGTGTATATGAACAGAGTTGCGAGGTTGATGGCCACGAACGTGCGATTGGCAGTGAGCCGTGGTGGCGTCATCGGATGACTGCTGATGCGCTCCCAAAAGGCGTAGCCGGCAAGCGCCACAAGGCTCACCGCTGCGATGGCCAAGATCGCTGCGAGTTCCAGACCGACGGCCTGCGGGCCGATCTGGCTGAGAGCCCAGGCCAGCGCGCCAAGCGCGGCGGCGATGATAGCGGCGCCGACAAAATCGAACCGTCGCGACAGGTGCTGGTCCGCGGGCGCGTAAGCGACCAGCACGATCACAGCGATCAGAGCCAATGGCGGATTGATCGCGAAAACCCATTGCCAGCCAAAACTTTCGGTCAGCCAGCCGCCGAGCACCGGCCCGCCGGCAGTGGTGAGCGCGGACGCGCCCGCCCAGATCCCGATGGCGCGATTGCGTTCCGCCTTGGGGTACGTCGCGCCGATCAGCGCGAGGCTCGACGGCGTCAAAATTGCGGCGGAGATTCCCTGTGCGACGCGGGAAGCAATCAGCCATTCCAGGGACGGCGCCAGCGCGCACGCAACCGACGTTAAGCCGAAGCCGATGCAGCCTACGGCGAGCATTCGCGCCTTGCCGTAGTGATCGGCGAGCGCGCCGCCGATCAATGTCAGAGCCGAAAGGGCCAGCACATAGCCGTTTACCACCCATTGCACGGAGGCGAGGTCGGCGTCGAAAAAAGCGCGGAGCCTGGGCAGCGCGACCGTAAGCGCCGAACCGTCGATGAAAGCCATAGAGGAGGCCAGCACACAGGCGCCCAGTATCATCTGGCGGCGATGCGGAGCGATCTCGCGTCCCAGAGCACGCGGGCATGATTCAGCTGCGATGATGCCGCGGTCGCACGGCTCGAAGAAGGGCTGTGCCATGGCTCTGAGCATGTCATTGCAAGGGTTGACGCGGCAATCCACGTTCGAATTGCTTAGAGCTGGCAGCGATTGTCACCCCGTTGTCCCGATGGAATACTGTCCGAAAGCTCGCCGCTGAATGAAAAATAAGGCGAGCCGGGGGAGAACACATATGACGCGACTTTGCCGACTCGTATTGGCCGTGTTTGCCGCAACGTCGCTCGCACTATCGGCAAGACCGTCCGTTGCTCAAACCTATCCGTCCAACAAAATCACGCTCATCGTTGCCTTCGCGGCGGGCGGTGTCGCCGACACGCTGGCGCGCATGGTGGGCCAGGGCCTGAGTGAGCGCCTGCGCCAGAACGTCGTGGTCGAGAACCGCGGCGGGGCCGGCGGTAACATCGCGGCCGGCGCCGTCGCGCACGCGGCCGCCGACGGCTACACGATCCTGGTCACCACGACCGCCCTCGCGATCAACGAGACCCTGCGCGAGACCAAGCCGTTCACGGCGGCGGATTTCAGGACGGTCGCCATCGTCGCGTCGAGCCCGGAATCCCTCCTGACTGGCCCGGGCCATCCCGCCAACACCCTCGCCGATTTCGTCAAGGCGGCGAAGGGCAAGGCCATCACTTTCGGGTCGGCCGGCGTCGGCAGCGGTTCCCATATTGCCGCGGAATATTTCTTCAAGAACGTCGCGAGGATCGAAGCGACGCATGTGCCGTTCCAGGGTGGCGCGCCGGCGATGAATGCCACACTCGGCAACCAGATCGACCTGCTCGCCACCACGCTTGGTGGCGGCGCGGCGGCGCAGGTCACCGGCGGTAAGATAAAGGGTCTCGGCATCGCGGCCGACAAGCGCGTGGCGGCCACGCCGGACGTGCCGACATTCGCAGAATCCGGATTCCCCGGCTTCACCGCCGCCTCCTGGGTCGGCTTCTTCGTAGCGGCCAAGACCGACCCGCAGATCATTGCGACGCTCAATGCCGCGATCAACGAGACCGTCAAGAATCCGGACGTGCGCAAGAAGCTGTCCGACATCGGCTTCGATGCAATCGAAGGCTCGCCCGCGCAGGCCGACGCAATGTTCAAGGCCGAGGTCGGCAAATGGGGTGAGATGGTCAAGGCCTTGAATCTGTCGGTCAAATAGGTCGTCCGCGACATTTCCGGCGCTGGCGAAGCGCCGACCGTCGGCCTAGGAT
>Ga0126377_10000649_pt1 | contig 21414 bp, 17 predicted proteins | sample PanSoiMetPlot_22_FD_92647 | JGI IMG/M metagenome (GOLD analysis project Ga0126377, IMG submission 92647) | Tropical forest soil microbial communities from Panama - MetaG Plot_22 | ecosystem: Environmental > Terrestrial > Soil > Tropical forest > Bulk soil | place: Panama | collected 2016-02-17 | reverse complement strand
GAGGCGTTGGTCGCCTGCGCAGGCGTCACTATGAAAGCGGTGGCGACTGCGCTCGATATTCCGCTCAAATCCGCCGGCGTTTCGGCCGAAGGCGATCTGGATTTCCGCGGCACGCTCGGCGTTGCCAAGGATGCGCCGGTCGGGTTCGCGCAAATCCGACTGCGCTTCAATGTCGATGCCGACGCGCCGCAGGACAAGCTCGATCAGCTGCTCAAGCTCACCGAGCGCTATTGCGTGGTGTATCAGACCATCAAGAATGGGCCGCCGGTCGACATAAAGCTTTCACGCGTCTAGCGCCGGCGATCTGCTATGCAAGGTTGCAACTTGCGCCGGGCTTGATGGCGTGGTCATGTGCCCCGCCGCAGATGCCTCCCGACTTATATTTTGCCCTCACGCTCATCGTCAAAATGGCCATCACCGCCGTTTTTGTGGTGGCGGCGACAGTCACGGCCGAGCGTGCCGGCCCGCTGGTTGGCGGCCTGGTCGCGACGCTCCCAATCGGGGCAGGCCCGGTCTACGTGTTTCTCGCGCTCGACCACGACGCGCATTTCATTTCGCAGAGCGCGGTGGCGAGCCTTGCCGTCAATGCGGCGAATGTCATCTTCGCGGTGGTCTATTGCGTCCTGGCTCAGCGGCGATCGCTCGCCATCAGTTTGGGTGGAACTTATGTCGTGTGGGTCGTGCTGACGGCGGTCATAACGACCAGTCATTGGTCGCTCGGTCCTGCGCTTCTGATCAACGCGGCTGCCATTGCCGTGGGAATCTGGGTCGTACGGCCATTCCGGCACACGCGAATGCCGCGGCAGCAACCGCGATGGTACGATTACGCACTGCGCGCGCTGATGGTCGCAGTTCTGGTCGGCATCGTCGTCACATTCAGCTTCCGCATCGGGGCATATGGCAGCGGGCTGCTGGCGGTGTTTCCGGTCGTGCTTACCAGCATCATCCTCATTTTTCATCGGCGCGCCGGTGGCAAGCCGACTGCCGCTGTGCTTGCCAATGCGCCCCTCGGCCTGCTCGGTTTTGGCATAGCCTGCATGGTGCTGCATTTGACCGCCGAGCCCTTCGGCGTCGTGGCAGGGCTTTCGCTGGCGCTGGCGACATCGATCGGCTGGAGCCTCGCGGTGCTGGTGGCACGCCGGCAGGGAATTGCGGTGTAGCCCATGTCCCTGTTCCTGTTGGGATTGCTGCTGAAGATTCTGATGACCGCTTCGATCGTGGTAGCGGCGTCAATCATTGTGGAGCGCAGCGGTCCGTTCATTGGCTCGCTCATAGCGGCTCTTCCGACCGCCGGCGGCGCGGCGATGATTATCCTCGCGCTCGAGCATCCGCCTGAGTTCATCGCGCAGAGTGCAGTGGGCAGCCTGATCGCAAACGCGGCCTGTGCGTTCTTTGCGCTGACTTATGCCGCCGTTGCGCAGCGACACTCGTTGCAGGTCAGCCTCGGAGGCGCATTCCTAGTCTGGCTTGTCATCGTGTTTTTGCTACGGCTGGTGGAGTGGAACGCGATCAGCGCGGTATTGCTCAACGCTGTCGTCTACCCGATTGCGATCGTCGCTTCGCAGCGTTTTCGGATTGCTGGCGCCGTAAAGCGTGTCGAGGTGACCGGTATCGACCTCGCCTGGCGCGCTGGAGTGGTGACGCTCTGTGTTGTGCTGGTCACGGCGGCAAGCAGCTCAATCGGATCATATTTTTCAGGCACATTTGCCTTTTTCCCGGTGGCCATGGGTTCGTTCTTCATCATCCTGCACCCGCGCATTGGTGGGCCTGCGGCGGCGAGCGTCGCCGCGCACGTCCTTACCCCGCTGATCGGGCTGGGTCTTGGGTTGCTCGCGGTGCACCTGCTGGCCGTCTCGATCGGCGTCTGGTGGTCTTATGCAATCGGATTGAGCATTGGTATCGGCTGGAACGCACTGCTGTGGATGCTGCGCCAGCGCAAATTATTGCAATAGGCCTTCTTCCAGCGCCTTGATCTGCAGCGCGAGATATCGCGAAAAAATTCGGCACTGCGCGAGGCTCCCAGCCGTGAACCAGAGTCCGGGCTGCGCGGTGCGCCGCCACATGTTGCGCAGCTCGCCATCCTCGCCGAAACCCCAGACGGGGCCGATGCGGTCAGCAATGGGATCGCCGAGGTACAGGCGAACCGCCTCCTGCTGGTTTTTGTAGCCAGTAGCCAGCACCAATAGCTCGGCTGGCACAATGCTCCCAACGCGCATCCGCACGCCTTCCGGCACAAAGGTTTCGATATCTGCATATTGAAGAAGGCCGATTTCGCCGGAGATGATCAATTCCGAACAGCCAACATTGAAGTAGTAGCCGCCGCCGCGGCGCAGGTACATCATCTGGAAACCGGTTTCATCTTCGCCCAGCCAAGTCTTGAATCCGCACCCCTCAAGCGCCTTGATTAGTTTGCGATCCACAGTCTCGCCTTTTGCGGTGGAGAGCTGATACGAGCGTTTCAGAACCGGATAGGGAAACGAGGTCGCGAGCAGGTCGCAATCGTCAAACGGTATTCCTTCCGAATAGATCGCGTAGACGCTCTGCGCTTCCTTCAGACTCACCACATGGGTCTTGCTGCGTTGGATCAAGGTGACATGCGCCCCGTGTGCGTGCAGCTCCTGCGCGACGTCATGGCCGCTGGTACCGGTTCCGAGCACCAGTGCCTTACGCCCTTTCCACTGCCCTGCGTTTTTGAAGTCGCCTGAATGCACCTTGGTTCCCGCAAATTTATCGAGCCCTGGCAGATCGGGGGTGTAAGGAATGCTGCTTACGCCAGTTGCAAAGACGAGGTGGCGCGGCCGCATGACGCGCTCCGTCCCGTCACTTCGACGCAGCGTGACGTGCCACTCTGCGTTCTTGTCATCATATTTGCCAGCGACGAGTTCATGGTCGGTCCAGAAGCTTAGCTCCATCGCCTCCACGTAAGACTCGAACCAGTTGGCGAGTTTGTCCTTCGGGATGTAGACGGGAAATGTCGGAGGAAAAGGCAGATAGGGTAGGTGGTTGACGTGCACTTCATTATGAAGCGTCAGCGAATGGTAGCGGGTACGCCAGTTGTCGCCGATGCGGCCGTGCCGGTCGACGACCAGCGAGTCGACGCCCAGCTGATGAAGGCGCGCTGCAATCGACAGTCCGGCCTGGCCACCGCCAACGATGATCACAGCGGGGTCGCCCTCGGAGAATGCGCGCTGTTTCTTCAGGCGGTCAGTCCAGTTATCCGCGCCGAAGTCACGCGTTGAATCGGGTTCGCGGCGTCGCTTGAATTCGTCTTCGTGGCCTTTGAGCTCTTGCAGATTCGTATTCAGGGTCCAGGCGCGCAGCCTGTCCTGGCCGTCAGTCTTCAATCGCAGCACGCCCGCACAGGGCCCAAGCGCGGTCTCGAACTCGAACAATGCTTCGATGGTTTCATCGCCGGCCCGGGCTATCCATCGCGGCGGTGTTCGCTTGCCTGGAATCGAAAAGTTCTTTGCCTGCGTGTGCGACAATGTCTTGCGCAGGGTCGCTTCGATCGCCGGCCGGCCGGCCATTGTCTGGATGGTCCAGCTAAAAGCCAGAATGTCGCGCCAGAGGCCGTCATCCAGAAAAAGTGCGGCGGCTGCGCTGGCGTCTCGTGCCGATAGCGCAGCCTCGAAGCTATCCAGCCAGCGTTGCGCCTCCGCCGGAGCGGATGCCTGCCTCCTCTCGGCAATATTCATCATGGTATCTAGGGTTTACGCGTGCTCGAGAGCTTCGCTTTTAGCATATAAAGCGCTTCAATCGCCTCGCGTGGCGACAGGTCGTCGGGGTTGATCGCACCGAGGGCAGCGACAAGCAGGTCCTCGGCCGATTCCGGCTTTTCTTGCGATGCTTTCGGCGGGACCGCGAATAACGGCAGGTCCTCAAAGCCCTTTGGAGCGGCGCGGTCTTCCTGCTCCAGCTTGGCAAGCACCAGCTTGGCACGTTCGATCACGCTTGGCGGCAGGCCAGCAAGCTTTGCGACTTGGATTCCATAGGAGCGGTCGGCTGCGCCTGCGACAACCTCGTGCAGGAAGACGACGTCCCCCTGCCATTCCTTCACGCGCACCGTTGCATTGTGTAGCCGGTCGAGCCGGCCAGTGAGGGCGGTCAACTCATGAAAGTGTGTAGCGAACAATGCACGGCACTTGTTGACGGCGTGCAGATGCTCGACTGTCGCCCATGCAATCGACAGTCCATCGAAGGTGGCCGTACCGCGACCAATCTCGTCGAGGATGACCAGTGCTCGCTCGCCCGCCTGATTAAGGATGGCGGCGGTCTCCACCATCTCGACCATGAAGGTCGAACGCCCGCGGGCGAGATCGTCGGCGGCACCCACGCGCGAGAACAGTTGATCGACGATGCCGATATGCGCTTGCCTGGCGGGAACGAAACTGCCCATCTGCGCGAGGACCGCGATCAGCGCGTTCTGCCGCAGAAATGTCGATTTGCCCGCCATGTTGGGGCCGGTGAGAAGCCAGATGCGACCGGCATCGGTTTGCGGCGGCGGTGAGAGGTTGCAGTCGTTGGCGATGAAAGGCGTTCCGTCTCGCGACAGCGCCTGCTCCACCACGGCATGACGGCCCCCTTCAATAACGAAGGTACGGCTGTCATCAACCTGGGGCCGCACGTAGTCGCGCTCGGCAGCGAGGTGTGCAAGAGCGCTTGCGACATCGAGCGCGGATAGCGCTTCGGCGCATTCCTTGATGTTGACGCTCTGCGCCATCACAGCAGCGACCAGCCGTTCGAAAATCTCGATCTCCAGGCCAAGTGCGCGCTCGGCGGCGCTGGCGATCTTCGCTTCCAACTCTCCAAGCTCTGTGGTGGTAAAACGCACCTGTCCGGCGAGCGTTTGCCGGTGGATGAATATGCCGTTGAACGGTGCGCCCATCAGGCGTTCGCCGTGCTGTGCCGTCACTTCGACGAAATAGCCAAGCACGTTGTTATGCTTAATCTTGAGGACGCGGATGCCGGTGTCCTCGGCATAGCGTGCCTGCAGCGCCGCGATGACGCGGCGCGATTCATCACGGAGCGCGCGAGTCTCGTCGAGAACCTTGTCATAGCCTTCGCGGACGAAGGCGCCATCGCGTTTGAAGGCCGGCAACTCGGCGGCGAGCGCGGCGGATAATTCGGCGGCGAGCATGCCGTCCGGCTTTCGGCAGGCTTGCATCGCGGCGGCGATCTCGGCGGGCTTTTCCCTGAGCGAGCCAAGCGCGCGGGCAAGGTCGCCGGCCGCCAGCATGCCGTCACGGATGGCGGCAAGGTCGCGCGGTCCGCCTCGGCCAACGGCCAATCGCGACAGCGAGCGGGCAAGATCCGGCGCGGCGTGCAGGCGGGAGCGGGTTTCCGCGCGTGCGGCCGCATCGCTGACAAAACCCGCGACCGAGTCGAGCCGTTTTGTGATATGCAGCGGATCGGTCAGCGGCGCCGACAGCCGCTGGGCGAGCAGCCGCGAGCCGGCTGCGGTCACGGTGCGGTCGATAGCATCGAGCAGCGAGCCGCGCCGGTCTCCGGACAGTGTACGCATCAGTTCGAGATTGCCGCGGGTCGCGTGATCAATCGCCATGCTAGCCCCGGCGCTCTCGCGCAAAGGCGGTGACAACGGCGGCCGTTGACCGATTTGTGTGCGTTCGACGTAGGTTACGCAAGCTGCGGCGGCGGTGATCTCAAGCCGGTTCAGTGCGCCGAAGGCCTCGCTCGTCGACACCGCAAAGAATGTTGTCAGCCGCCGCTCGGCGGTGGCGCCGTCGAATACATCGCGCGCGAGCGGGGTGACCGCCGGCAGCGAGCGCCAGAACCCCGCTAGATCGGATTCGCCGAATAGCGCGTCGGAGATGATGATTTCGCCAGGCTCGAGACGCGCGATTTCGGCGGACAATGCCGCTTGGTCGCATTCGGAAACGCGGAATTCGCCGGTCGAAATATCAATCCAGGCAAGCGCAAAGCGGCTCTCGTTGCCAGCGGACGAATGCCGTGCGCGTGCGACTGCGAGCAGGTAGTTATTCCGTTTTGCATCGAGCAGCGAGTCTTCGGTGAGGGTGCCGGGCGTGACTAAGCGGACCACATCGCGACGTACCACACTTTTGGCACCGCGCTTGCGCGCTTCTGCGGGATCTTCGAGCTGCTCGCATACAGCCACCCGGTGACCAAGCGCAATCAACCTGTGCAGATATTCGTCGGCGCGCTCGATCGGTACGCCGCACATTGGAATATCGACGCCCAGATGCTTGCCGCGTTTCGTGAGGACGATGCCAAGCGCGCGCGAGGCAACCTCGGCATCGGCAAAGAACAACTCGTAGAAATCGCCCATCCGGTAGAACAGCAGGCAGTCGGGATTGGCCGCCTTGATATCCTGATACTGCTCCATCATCGGCGTAATGCGGCCGGCATCGCCGTTCTGCGGCGGAATTCCGGGTGCATCAGGTTCGGGCTGGCCGATGGGTCGCGTGAGCGCCATAGGCGCCGAGGTTATCAGAAGGCGCTTGCGCTACGAGCCGAAAGCAGGGCGTCATGCCCGGCTTTGTGCCGGGCATCCACGACTTTCTTTCATAAAGGGCCGAAAGTTGGTAACGCGCCTCAGCCTTTGAACTTTACGCCCGTAATGCGTTCGAGATTGCCGTGCCAGACCTTTTCCTTATCGGCTGCCGGCATATCGATGCCTTCGATGATGCGCAGTGTTTCGCGGGTGTACATAGTGCCTTTTTCGGGATCGAAGGGGCAGTCGGAGGCAAACACGATCTTGTCGAGATCGTAGAATGCAAAGCCCGCGTGGGTCGCCGGCACGCCACCGAACACGGCGGTGTCAGCGTAAAATGAGTGTTTGAAGTAGTCGAGCGGTCGCTTTTTCAGACGCTTGAGAACCACGCTCAGGTCTTCGTCCGATGTGCGCGCGCCGAGCTGGTCCCAGCCAGGGCCGATGCGGCCTTCCAGCATCGGCGCGATACCCCCGAAGTGATGCGTGATGATCTTCAGGTTAGGGTATTTGTCCATGATGCCCGAGAAGACGAGGCGCGCCATCGCCGCAGCGGTCTCGTACGACCAGCCGAACGTCCACCAGATTTCGTACTTTGATTTTTTTTCGGTGAGATAGTCCGGGAAGTTGGCGGCACGCGCGGGATGCATCCAGACTGGCTTGCCAGACTTATTCATCGCTTCGAAAAAGGGCTCAAAAGCCGGATCGTCGAGCGGCCTTCCTGCAATATTGGTATAGATCTGCACGCCAAGCGCGCCGTTATTGAGCGCGCGTTCAGCCTCGCGCACGCCAGCATCGGGCGCGATCAGCGCTGCCTGGCCAACCCAGCCAGGAAATTGATCAGGATATTTCTGGCAAATTTCGGCGAAGCCGTCGTTCACGAGCTTCGTGTATTCCTCAGTGAGCTTGCCATCGCCCTTGGTCATAACCTCCAATGGCGGCATGGGATAGGAGAGGATCTGAGCATAGTCCTTGAATCCGTCAACGATCTTGCGACGGGTATCAAGATCATGAATGCATGGGATTTCGCGCACGCGTTTGCCGATGTCGGCATGACCGCTCTCCACGATCTTGTTGAAGTATTTTTCCGGGATGAAGTGCGTATAGGCGTCGATGCGCATGTACTGGTTCTCCGTGACTTCTAACTTGCTGGGTAGGTTCAATAAGGGGTGATGACGTTGAGCATTGCCTGCCGTTTTTCGTTGATGACGGCGTTGCGTGCACGCGAAAGAGCCTCGGGCAGGTCGGCGGGCTTTTCCACGCGCTCGGCATGCGCACCCTGGGCTCGCGCCATCTCCTCGAAAGGCGGCGAAGGATCGAGATCGGCAAGCGTGCGGCCGTCGTTCTCACCCGCAACGCCGTCCTTGAACATCGACAGCGTTGCGCGGCGCACCGCGCCGTAGCGGCTGTTGTTGAACACGATTGTCAGGATTGGCAGATTCTGCACGGCAGATACCCAATGTCCAACCATCGGATTGGCGAACATGTAGGACCCGTCGCCCAGGGTCGCGACTACGAAATTGTCGGGCGCCGCAAGTTTCGCACCAAGCGCTGCACCAAATCCCCATCCCAGTCCGCCTGCCGGCCCGAGCGCGAAAAACGTGCCCGGCTTTTCGCGCGCACAGTGATCCGGCCGTAGCGGATATTCATTGATGATGACGGCATCTTTGCCAACCGCTTCGCCGATGACGCGCGACAGATGTTCGGGTGAGATCGTCGTGCCAGCGGCCGAATCTTTTGCCAATTGCGCGCGCCGTGTACGCATGCGCTCGGTCAGGCGGGCGCGGCGCGCCGCAATCCGGGCGTCAGCCATCTGTAGACGCGGCTCAACGGCGCGCGCGAGCGCATCGAGCGCCTGCGCGGGGCCCGCTTGCAATGCAAGATCGCTCGGGAAACTCCGCATCGGGTAGCGCACATAGAACGGGTCCTCACCGACATGCGCCACGCGGCAACCACCGGGCGGATGCTGCAGATGCGGGATCCAGGGCACGTCGGACTCGAGTGCAACGACAAGGTCGGCATCTGTAAGCAGCGTGCCGGGCTCGAATCCGAAGTGCATGGAATGCCTTGATGGCAGGCACACCGAGCGCGGACTGTGCGTGACGACGGGGATGGCGCAGCGCTCGGCCAGTCGCTCGAGTTGATGGACGGCCTCGGCAGGCAAGGTCGATGTCACGATCAATGGTCGCTCGGCGGCCGAAATCCATTCCGCCAGCGTCGCGATTGTGCGCGGGTCAGGATATGCGGGCGCCGCTTGCGGCCGTGGTTTTGCAGGGCCGACAGGCTCGGGCAATGCGGCTGCGAGAGGCTCGCGCGGCAGCACCAAATAGACCGGCCCGCGTGGATGCGCCATGGCGACCTCGACACCGCGCGCGACAACATCGCCGATCTGTCCCGGCACGCGCAATTCGTAGTCCCACTTCACGAGCTCGCGCACCATGCCGGCCTGATCGAACATTTCCTGCGCCCAATGGATCGGACGCGAGCGCGAGCCAAATGTGCCTTTCTCGGTGATCGGCGTGCGCCCTGCGGCCAGGATCAACGGCACGCGGTCACGCGACAGATTGGTCAGGTTGTTGATTGTGTTAGCGGTCCCCACGTTCACGTGCACCATGACGGCCTGCGGGCGGCCCGTCATCATATAAGCGCCGTGCGCCATTCCGACCGCGAGATTCTCGTGTGGTACCAGAATAGGTTTCGGGGCCTTGGCATTGGTCTTCTTGGCGCGGCTGAAAGCTTCAACGATCGGCGGAAAATCAGTGCCCGGATTGACGAAAAAATAATCCGTGCCGTGGTCAGCGAGCGCGCGCAAAAAAGCTTCGGCGGCGATCGTCGGCCGTTGTCCCGTCGGTGTCGCGGCCATTTCCGCCCCTCAATCGTCCGGTTCCGGTGGACGACGTTATCGTTTGTTTTCGGGCCCGGTTTTACTCGACAGAACAAAAGCTGACAACGGAGACGCGCGCACCTCAGCCCTGCAGACTATTCGGCCGCCATACGCAACGCCGGCTGGCCGTCGATCTCGGCAAGGCACTTGGTCAGGCTTTCGCCATCCGGGTCAACCAGGGCCGCAGTGCGTGCGCTGGCGACAGCATCGGCCGCGCGTGAGGCCGGGATTTGGCCCGCCAGGGCCGGTCGGATCACGCGCGTCCTGATTGCGTGGTAGTTGGCGAGTCCGCGCGCGTGCGTATCGCCATAACCTTTGATCAGACGCGCGCATTCGGTGACTTCCAGCGCTAGCTCGGTAGAATGTTTCGTAGCTTCGCGGATCAGCCCGAGCCAATCGTCAATCTGTTGCTGTTCCTGCTTGTAGCGGTAGCCATACGGCCGCAGGACGCGAAGCCTGGCGAGCAGCCAGAAGCGCAGGTAGCCACTGATCGATGTCGAGTTGATTTCCATTCCAAAATAGACCTGGCCAAGCCAGCCTTTGCGCTCCGCCGATCGCAGGATTTGGCGCGCCAAAAAAGACGGGAGCAATTGGCAAAGCTCTTCAATGCCAGGCTTGAGAAAATCGTGAACGGAGAACGGCTCGCCGTTTGCACGCAGTTCCTCGCGCGCTATGCGTTGCATACGGGCTGGCGCGATTTTGGCCTGCGCGACGCGGACTACGTCCTCGTAGGACATACGAACGGCGAGATGTCGCGCGACTTCCTTCAGCAATCTGCCTTGGGCGCCCACGGCTTGGTCGTCGGCGATGATGGGCCGCAGACGATCGAGATAAAGTCGGCCGTAGGCAACATTCTGGTAATTGATAAGGCGTCGTATGCCTTCGAGTCCGGTCGCCTGCGCGACGGCCGGAAACGTACGTGCTACCTCGTGCTCGACAAACGCCGGCGTTGCGGCGGCTTTCTTCTTTCTTTCGAAAGGCTTTGAAGGCTGAAGTTTCTTGCGAGCGGCATCATAACCGGCATGGAACCCTTTCACATTGCTTTCGACCGCCTTGCCATCCTCTCGAATAGCCGCCTCGAATTGTTCGAGCGTGAGCGGCAGCCGTCCGCTGCCGGCGATAGCGCCGAGCATCACCGCATTGATGATTGATCCGCTTTGCTTTGCCAGCGCGTCCATATCGACGAGAAGGGTATCTTTCGCATGCTCGTTGATGATTTGGATGAGCTTGTCCTGATCGAAGCGACCATCACCCATCGCGATCTTTTCGTCCATCGCGTAGAAGCGGCTCAGCGAACTGATGACGTGCGTGCGGTCGGGCGTGACGAAGCCGTTCGCGACCGTGCGGCCCGATTCCAGCAATTCGCTGGCGACCGCGATGTCGATGTCGCCAACGCCGGGCGTTAGTGCGAGTACAGGACGTTTGCCGCCGAGATGTGCAGTCTTGGTCGGAAGAATCTCGACATAGTAAGTCGTGGCGCCGGTTCGCTGCGCGACGCCGGGAATCGACGTACTTTGCACCGGGAAGCCGGCGTGCGCCGCCGCCGATACGATCCATTGCGTCAGCACGCCGCCACCTTCGCCGCCTAGCGCGGCAATCAGCATCGTTATGGGTCGTGCCGACGTCATATCGCGGCCTCGCCGGCGTAGCCACCCAACCAGCCGATTACCCTCAGCCGCAGCCGATGCATGACTCGGTCGCGCCAGGTCGGGTTACGAACAATTTCGGCACGATAGAAGGAGGGGCATAGCACAGCTGCGTGCGCGACCTCGCCGCACAGTCCGCAACCGACGCAGCTTTCGATCACCGTGGCCACCGGGTCGGTCCGCAACGGGTCGGGCGAAGGCTTAACCGTCAGCGACGGGCAGCCCGACAAGCGAATGCACGAATGGTCGCCTGTGCAAATCTCGTCGTCGACTCCATAGCGCGTGCGAGTGACGCGCTCGCCGCGCTTGAGCTTCTCGCTATCTTCCGCGCGCACGCGGCGCTGGCGTGCGAGCTGGCACTCGCCATCTGCTATGATTACTTTCAGGCCGCGTTCCGCGGTTTTCATTGCCTCTTTGAGCGTCTTCACCATTGTGCTGACGCTGTAAGTGCGCACCGTCCGCAGCCATTTCACGCCCATCGCACGCAATGTCTGCTCGATACCCATTCCAGGCGCGGGACCTTCCTTGCTGGCGGCGCTCGACGGGATGTACTGCTGGCCGGTCGCAGACGCGTAGCCATTCTGCATGACGATTAGAACGCCATCGCCTTTATTGAAAAGATTGGACGCGACACCGGTGATCAATCCGTTGTGCCAGAATCCGCCATCGCCCATGACTGCGATCGGGCGTTTCTCCATGTTGGGCGCAACCGCCGCGGCGCTGGCGAGCGACATGCCGTAGCCGAGGATCGAATTTCCGAGCGAAAAAGGCGCGAAAGTCGCAAAGGAGTGGCAGCCGATATCGGCGCTGATATGGGTCGGACCAAGCTCGCGCTGCATTAGCTTGATGGCGGAAAAGACCGGTCGTTCCGGACAGCCGGTGCAGAACGCAGGCGGTCGAGGTGGCAAAGGACCGAGCGCGGCAGCGGCGATCGCCTTGTGTGCAATCAGGCCGCGGGCAGTTTTAGCGATCGCATCGGCATCGACGCCCTTCGGCCTCGTCTCCTGCAGAAATGCAGCAAGGCCTTCGAGCAGCACGTCAGAGGCATATTCTCCGGCGTTCGGCAGCAGTCCTTTCCCAAGCACGCGCGTATTGATGTCCGAGCGGCGCAATTCGACGTTGACGGCCTGCTCGATGTAGTCGGGATAACCTTCTTCGACGACCAGCACGGCGCTCTTGCCCGCGCAGAATTCTCGCAGTTCTCCCGGCACCAATGGATAGACGACGTTAAGGACGAGCATTGGAATACGGGACGCGCCGAAAACATCGGAGAGGCCCATGCGTTCGAGCGCGCGCAATACGCTGTTGGTGAGCCCGCCCATGACGACGATACCGACGTTGTTCAAATCGCCTGCGATCACCTCATTGAGCTTGTGCTCGCGGATGAAAGCCCGCGCGGTCGGCAACCTTTCTTCGACCTTCAGGCGTTCCTGCGAAAATATGACCGGTGGGTGCGCGAGCCGTCCATATTCAAATCGCGGCGGGCCAGGCAGCTTGTCGATGCCGGACACGACACCCTTTCGGTTGTTTTTTGCCTCGAAGGCACCAGTGGCATGACAGGCCCGGATGCGCAGCTCCAGCATCACCGGTGCATGACTTGCCTCGGACAACTCGAAGCCTTTCTCGACGGTGCGGACGATCGAAGGAAGATCCGGACGCGGATCGAGCAACCACATCGAGGACTTAAGCGCATAGGCGTAGGAGCGCTCCTGGATGACGCTGGCACCCTCGCCGTAGTCCTCGCCGAGAATGATCATGGCGCCGCCGATGACGCCAGGCGAGGCGAGATTGGACAGCGCGTCGGCGGCAACGTTGGTGCCGACGATCGATTTCCATGTTACCGCGCCACGCAGCGGATAGTTGATTGAGGCGCCCAGCATGGCTGCAGCCGACGCTTCATTCGAACACGTCTCCAAATGCACGCCGAGTTCGGACATGATGTCTTCTGCGTCGACGAGAACGTCGAGCAAGTGCGAGACCGGCGCGCCCTGGTAACCACCCACATAGGAAACGCCGGATTGCAGCAGAGCCTTGGTGACCGCGAGAATGCCTTCGCCGTGAAAGGTTTCCCCGTCGCCGAGCTTAAGTGCTTGCACTTCCTTTTTGAACGAGCGTTCCATTCTCAGGCCTTGGCCAGATAGTTGGGACCCAAACTATATAGCACGGATCCACCTACATGTGGGAGGGCAGCCACAAAGCGAGGATCGGGAATGCGATCAAAATTACCAGGCGAATCAAGTCGGTAATGATGAACGGGATCACCCCTTTAAAGATTGTCGTAAAGCTTACGTCTTTCACCACGCTTTTTATCACGAATACGTTCATCCCGACCGGAGGATGGATCAGGCCGAGCTCGACCGTCATGACGATGATCACGCCGAACCAGATTGGATCAAAGCCGAGGTGCGTGATGACCGGGAAGACGATTGGGATGGTGAGAATGATCATCGCCATCGCATCCATCAGGCAGCCGAGCAGCAGGTACATGAGCATGATGAGCGCGAGGACTCCGTATTTTCCCAATCCAAGCGCCGTGAGGATGGCAGTTACCTTCTGGGGCGTCTGCGTGATCGTAAGGAAGTACCCGAACAGCAGCGCACCGATCAGGACGGTGAACACGGCGGCTGCCGTGCGAGTCGCCTGCAGCAGCGACGTCAGGATGCCGTCTTTATTGAGCCGTCCGCTCAGCACGCCGATGAGAAACGCGCCGCTGGCGCCGACGCCGCCAGCCTCGGTCGGCGTGAAACGCGGCAGGAACGGCAGTCCGTAGAGGCCGCCTATCACAAAGATAAACAGCAGTAGAGGCGCCCAGATGTCTTTCAGGCCGGCCAGGCGCTCGTGCCACGGCGTGGGCTTGCCGGCGGGCAGGAAACCCGGCTTGACCCAGCCTATGATGGCGATCGTGATCACGTACATACAGATCGCCAGCAGACCGGGAATAATGCCAGCGATGAACAGTTTTCCGATGTCCTGCTCGGTGATGATGCCGTAGACCGCGAGTACCGTTGACGGCGGCAGCATGGCGCCGAGCGTGCCGCCGGCCGCGATCACGCCGGTAGCAAAGCTCTGCGGATAGCTGTAACGGCGCATTTCGGGATAGGCGACGGTCGAAAATGTCGCCGCGGTTGCGACCGAACTGCCGCAGATTGCGGCGAATCCTCCGCAGGCCGCGACCGTAGCAATGCCAAGCCCGCCACGAAGGTGGCCAACGAAATTGTTGGCGGTGCGGAAAAGCTCGCGGCTCATGCCAGAGCTGGTAACGAAGGCGCCCATCAGCAGGAACATCGGGATGACACCGAAGGTGTAATCGGTGACCGTGCGCATCGAAGTCTGTCCGACCAGCTTGAGCGCCGGAGCACCGCCGACGAGATAACTGAACCCGGAAATTCCAACGAGACCCATCGCCATGCCGACCGGCACACGCAGGAGCATGAGTGCGAACAGCGCGACGAATCCGAGAATGGCAACGGTGTCTGTGCTCATGACTATTCGACCGGCTTGATTTCTTTCTGCACGGCCGGGTCGACCATATAGTCGGGATGGAAAATGAGACGATACGTCCGCACTGCGATCAACAGCACGGCGGAAACGTCGCCAAGCCAGGCGATCATGAAGAACGGCCAGGTCGGCAAGCGCAGGTCGAAGGTGAGCACGTTGTCATCGCGCGTGGTCACGACCTTGTCGAAGAGCGTGTAGGTCTGCACGGTTACGACGAACAGCAGCACCAGGGTCGCGAAAACATCGATCCTTCGCTGATAACGTGGCCCAACATTTCCCCACACGAGGTCAACGGTGATGTGGGTGCCACGGTAGGATGTGGCGGCAATACCCCAGAAAATCAGGATGCCGAGCATCAGGCGCCCGAAGTCGTAAGAATCCGGGATCGAATACGCAAAGAGATTACGAAGCAGAACCTGAAGGAAAATATTGGCGGCGACGATGCCGACAAAAAACGCTGCCACCCATTCGATCGAATCGATGAAACGATCCATATAGATGCGTTTCACACCGAATCCCCCGTGCTGCGCTTCAAATCAGGACGGCGGCGGCAGAGGCCGCCGCCGCGTGTGGATGTTTCACGCCGGATGAAGCTCAGTACGCCGCTTTGTCTTTCTCCAGCTGCGCCCTGAGTTCCTTCATGATTGTGTCCGGATCGCCGCCAGCTTTCTTGACGTTGTCGGCCCAGGTCTTTGCAAGCGGCTCGGTTGCCTTTTTCCACTCTGCAACCTGCGCCGAACTCGGCTCGTAGACCTCGTGGCCGGCTTCGGCTTTTATCTTCGCAATGCCGGCATGCTCAAAATCCGCCCACGGCGCCGCCACTTTCAGCGCCCATTCCGGCGTACAGTGATTGTCGATCACCTTTTTCTGCGCCGCCGACATCTCATTGTATTTTGCCTTGTTGAACACGAAGGCGAATGTCGTGACGTAAAGCGGCATGTCGAGGTGATACTTGGTCACCTTGTCGATACCGAACAGCGGCACCGAGCCCCAGGGGAAGGTCACCGCGTCCGCGACGCCCTTTTCGAGAACATCGCGCACTTCGGGCGCGGCGGCCTGCACGTTGGTGCCGCCGAGCATGGTGACGAACGTTGCCATGGTCGCATGCGCCGGACGGATCTTCATGCCTTTGATGTCGCCGGGCACCAGGATCTTCTTCGAACGCGAATGGAACGCGCCGGGATCGTGCACGAAGGCGAGACAGAACTTGACGTCCTTCATCTCCTTGTCGGCGTATTTACGGTACCACGCGTCAAGCGCCTGGGTTCCGCCCTTGGCGTTCGTCATAAGAAACGGCAATTCACCGGCGCCGATGATCGGGAAGCGCCCTGGCTGATAGCCGGGATTGATATAGGTGAGGTCGGCGATGCCGTCGCGTGCCATATCGTAATGGTCGAACGCCTTGCCGAGTTGCTGGGCCGGGTAAACTTTATATTTGATGGTGCCGCCGGAATCCTTTTCGACCGAGGCGCCCCATTCCTCCAGTGCCTTCTGCAGCGGATGCGACGGTGGGACCCAATGCGACAACTTGAGTTCGACCGTTTTGTCTTGTGCAAGTGCGCCGGTGGCTCCGCCAATCAGCAAAGCGGCAACATAGACACATCCGGCGAAACCGAGTTTCATGGGTTCCTCCCTTGAGGGTTGGGTGTTGGTTAAGTCGCCAACTTTTTGCAATATTCAGCCGAATGCTGACGACGTTGTAAAGCGTACAGTTTGACACCCAACTAAATGCTGGCCTTTGAAAGGATCGACGCGGTGCACGGAACGAACGGTTCAAGCCGCACAAACGGTACAGGCGGGCGCCGGCGTGGCCGAAATGGCGAAGCCATTGGCCTATCGGTTAATTTTGGTCCGCTTGGGCACTGGGTCGGTTTCAACCTGCGCATGGCGCAGGAGGCTGCTTTTCAGGCGTTCTCCCATCTTTCGCAGGAGATTGGCGAAAGCCCGGGCCGGTTCGCCACCCTCACATTGATCGCGCGCAATCCTGGCATCAGCCAAACGGAGCTGTCGCTCGCAAATGGCCGTGACAAGTCCAGCCTGACGCCAGTGGTCGAGGACTTAGTGAAACGAGGGCTAGTTGAGCGCAAACGCATGGACAGCGACCGGCGCACCTATCGGCTTAATCTGACGCCTTCCGGAAAGAAGGTTCTCACCATGCTGACGCGTTGTGCACGACGACATGAGCGCAATCTCGACAGCGTCATCGGCGCGCGCGACCGCAAGCGGTTTCTTCAAATTCTGAAGAAGATCGCAGCCGAGATTGGCTAATTCGCTCGAAAATTATCCCGGAACTTGTCACGCACGGCCGTCGGCACCGGATGCGACCTGAGCTGGCCCTGGGCATCGCGGGTGACCCACACGCGCTTTTCCGAGCATTCGACGCAGGTTTCGCCGTTCAGGCTCAACTGGTGCTCCACGTCGAAGCTGGAATGGCCGAACGAGATGGTGCTCTTGACCGACACATCATCGCCAAAGCGAGTTGGTCTCAGGAATCGCGCCCGTGTGCGCACGAGCGGAAAGCCCTCAAATTTGAGATCCCTGAGCATTTCGAATTTGGTCATTCCGAGCCTGCTCTCGAATAGCAGCGCGGTCGAAGCATCGAAGATTTCGAAGTAGCGTGGATAGAAGATGATTCCGGCGGGGTCGCAGTCGCCCCATTCGATCCGCACCGTGCGTGTATTGCTGGATACTGTCACCCAAACCTCGTCAGCGTGGCGCCATGCGCAGCGCGCCGTCGAGGCGGATCACCTCGCCGTTAAGATAGGCGTTGTGAATGCAGTGAAGCACGAGGGCCGCGAATTCACGAGGCTCGCCTAAACGTTTGGGGAACGGCACAGCAGCACCCAGTGAATCCTGCGCTTCCTGGGGAAGTGCGCGCAGCATTGGGGTACCGAAGATTCCAGGTGCAATCGCGAGTACGCGAATGCCGAATTGCGCGAACTCGCGCGCCGCCGGCAGCGTAAGTGCCGCAACGCCGCCTTTCGACGACGAATAGGCCGACTGGCCGAGCTGGCCCTCGAACGCCGCGACCGATGCTGTAGAAACAATAACGCCACGCTCACCGCCCGGCAGTGGCTCGGTGCTTTGCATGGCAGCGGCGACCAGCCGCATCATATTGAAAGTGCCGACCAGGTTGATGCGAATGACACGCTCATAATCGGCGAGCGGCATCGGTCCATCACGGCCGACGATGCGCTTTGCCGGACCGACACCCGCGCAGTTGACGAGAATTCGGGCAGGTCCATGCGCGACAGCGGCTTTCTTGACGGCCGCTTCGCCGCTAGCGCTGTCGGCGACATCACAGGCAACGGCGAGCCCTTTCACGTCCGCAGCGACTTCCGCGGCGGCTTTTTCGTTGACATCAACGATCGCGACTTTGGCACCGGACGCTGCCAATGCTCGCGCAACTGCAGCGCCCAAACCAGACGCGCCGCCGGTCACGATCGCAGCCTGTCCCTTGATTTCCATCAGCGATTTTTCTCAGCAGCGATTACTTGTGACGATAGAGGCTCGCCATAGAGGTCGTCCACTAGCACGGCTCGGTTTCTCAACACGGCGCGCTGATTTATAGACCCTTTGTCCGTCATTTCACCTTTATCCATCGAAGGCAGCTCCGCCATGAGGATGGCGCGCTCCACGCGCGTCGAAGATCCCTGACTTAGAGCCGCCAGCTTTCTCAGCAATTCGGAGAATTTCTGGCGTACGTCCGGCGCGTTGATGATGTCGGAAGCGCTTGCGTCCGCGCTCAAACCTCCAAATTTCCGGCAAGCCTCGATGTCGGGAAACACAAGTGCGGCGATGAAATCGCGATCGGCGCCGGCAAAAACCACGTCGCGGACGTATGGCGCAAAATGATCAATGAAGCGCGCGCGCAGCGGTCCGACACTAACCCATGTGCCCGTGGAAAGCTTGAAATCCTCGGCAATCCGGCCGTCGAACAGCAACCCTTTACGCGGATCGCTCGGGTCGACGAATTTCAGCGCATCGCCGATCTTGTAGAAGCCTTCATTATCGAATGCATCGCGCGTCAATTCAGCCTGCCGCCAGTATCCGGGCGTAATATGTGGGCCACGCAACCGCGCTTCGAGTTTTCCTTCGTTTGGCACCAGCTTGAGCTCGACGCCCGGTGTCGGCACCCCTATGTTGCCTGGCCGGTCGAAATCCCATGAGCAAGCAAGCGCAAGAGGCGAAGTTTCCGTCGAGCCGAGCGAAGACAGAAAAATAATGCGTTCGCCAGTTGTGTCGACTGCAAGCTTAGTAAGCTCATCCCAAGTCGTCTGGTTCAGGCCGGCGCCGGCATAGAACAGAACCTTCAGCCGGCTGAAAAAATTGCGGCGCAGGGTTTCATCGGCACGCAAATGGGCGACCAGTGCTTCGTAGCCCTTCGGGACATTGAAATAGATGGTGGGAGCGATTTCGCGCAGATTGCGCACGGTCTTAGGGACACCAGGTGGCGTTGGATTGCCTTCGTCGATGTAGAACGAGCCGCCACATGTCAGCACCATATTGAAGTTGTGGTTACTGCCAAAGGTGTGACTCCATGGGAGCCAGTCGACCACCACCGGTGGCTCGTCGGTGACGAAGGCAAAGCCGGAGGCGAGCATCGCCTGGTTCGAGCACAGCATGCGATGCGTATTGATGACCGCCTTGGGGCTTCCGGTCGAGCCTGACGTGAACAGGAACTTGACGATTGTGTCGGGCGAGACGGCTTCATGCGCCGCCGCGACCCCCGCATCGTCTGGAGCGCCAAGGAGATCCGAGAACAAGATCGTCTTCCGGTCACCCAGCGGATTACGCGTGGCCACCAGCTCGATTTCGTCCGAAACTGTTGCATATAGTGCACGCGCAAACGGTCCTCCGTCGTTAACGAAGACCAGCCCGGGCGTCAGCAATTCAATGATCATTCGCAGCTTCCCGAAGTCGCTCGACATCAGCGAGTAGGCGGGCGAAATCGGTGCATAGGGGATACCGACATATGTTGCTGCGAGGCCGAGCAGCGCGTGCTCAATATCGTTGCCGGACAGCACGACGATGGGTTTATCGGGAGACAGGCCACGCCGCAGCAGTGCGGCGCCAATGCGGCGCACGTCGGAGAGAACCTGCGCATAGCAGAGCTTGCGCCAACTTCCCTGAGCATCGCGCTGGGCAAGAAATACGCGTTCTGGTGCGATGTTGGCCCAATGCTCGAGCGCATCACTGAGCTTGCGATGGTATTTGCCGAGGGGTTGCGCCGCGCGGATATGGATAACGCCGTCGGCTCTCTTCTCGAGGACAACGTCTGGCTTGCCAAGCCGAACCGGCCGCAATGGCGCGGCCGCGGACGTCGTGAAATCTGATACTGCGCTCGACATCGGCGTTTGTTGCCCCAGCTAGTTACGCGTGGTCTTGGGCGCCCGCTTCTCAAGAAAATCCTTCAGGCGTGCTTTTGCCTCTGGATCCGCCTGTGCAATCGCCGCCATAAGCGATTCCACCGCATATCCGCTCTGAGGGTTCATTTCGGCAATGCGCGGCAGCGCATGCATTATGGCAAAATTTGTCAGCGGCGCGTTGCCGGCAATGCGCTGCGCGAGTTCGAGGCCTTTTGCGAAACCTCTGCCTGGCTCCACCAGATAGGTCGTCAAGCCGATGCTCTGGCCCTCCTCGGCGGAGTACGTGCGACCCGTGAGCATCATATCCATCATTCGCGCAGTGCCGATCAATCGGGGAAGTCGCACCGAGCCGCCACCGCCGACGTAGATTCCGCGGCTGCCTTCCGGCAATGCGTAGTAGGCTGACCGTTCGGCAACGCGCACATGCGTCGCGGCGGCGAGCTCAAGACCGCCGCCGACCACCGCGCCGTGCAAGACGGCCACAGCCGGCACCTTGCCGAATTGAATTTTCTCGAACGCTCTATGCCAGAGGTTGGAATGCGCGATTCCTTGCGTGACGTCGCGCTCCTCCAGTTCGGATAGATCAAGCCCGGCAGAGAAATGCTCACCCTCTCCGGCGATCAGCACGGCGCCAATGCCGTCCGGCAATGACGAGAAAAATTGCTCGATTCCGACAATCGATTCATCATTGAGCGCGTTACGCTTTTGGGGCCGGTTAAGACGAAGAATGGCAACCGCGCCCTCACGCTCTGCAATGAGTGACGCTGGAAGCCTTACTGCAAGACGCTCCGCCATTATTCCACCTCGTAGACCTCAAGGCGCACAGCGCGTGCTTCGCGCTGGCCGCGCGCCAAGGCGAGAATCCGGTTGAGCCAATCGACGTTCGGGTCGGAAGTCTCGAACCGCATTACGGTCCGGAAATAATAATGAGCAGGATCGACATTGTCGCCCCGCGCCAGCCGTTCCATGACTTCGGGTGGCCCGTGTCGAAGCCCCTCGCTGGTCACCATGATGCGTGCGCCGTCGCCAGTTTCAATGATGTACCGCGCTTTGATATCGGCAGCACCATCTGTGCGGATGATCTGCCAATCGGCACCGCCCGGGAGAATGCGTCCATTGAGCTTTGGCCCGCGTACACTGCCGCCGAGGATGCCGATGACACGCCGCTCGCCATAGGGCGTTCGACCAAGACCGGTGATGCCCTCCAGCTCTGCAAAAATCGTGAAAATGGGTTGCTTTCCCAGCATGACGGCATTCCGTTGGAGCCCCAACTTCTAACCGGCAGCCATTTGACCCTGTCGGTGGTCAGCCGTAAATACGGGACGCAACCGGGATCCCATCTCTATGGCGCGTATTACCTCGCTCGCCGAAGCCATCAAGTCGGCCATCCACGATGGCGACACCATCGCTCTGGAAGGCTTTACCCACCTTATTCCTCACGCCGCCGGTCACGAGATCATTCGGCAGGGCCGCAAGAACCTGACGCTGATCCGAATGACGCCCGATCTCGTCTACGACCAGCTGATCGGGATGGGTTGTGTCGCCAAGCTC
>Ga0126377_10000648_pt1 | contig 21448 bp, 20 predicted proteins | sample PanSoiMetPlot_22_FD_92647 | JGI IMG/M metagenome (GOLD analysis project Ga0126377, IMG submission 92647) | Tropical forest soil microbial communities from Panama - MetaG Plot_22 | ecosystem: Environmental > Terrestrial > Soil > Tropical forest > Bulk soil | place: Panama | collected 2016-02-17 | reverse complement strand
GGCGTCACGATGTTGCCGCCGATGACCTGCAGGTCGCTGAAGGACTCCTTGAGACGGCTCACCATCTGCAGCACGCCCTTGGAGTGACCGTGCGAGGTGTCGACCACGACGAGATCGACGCCGGCCTCGCGCAGCGCCGTGACGCGCTCGATCGTGTCGGGCGAGGTTCCGACCGCGGCACCGACGCGCAGAGCGCCGTTCGCATCCTTGCAGGCGCGCGGAAACTCGGTCGCCTTCTGGAAATCCTTGACGGTGATCATGCCTTTGAGCTCACCGTCGCCATTCACCACCAGCACTTTCTCGATGCGGTGCTTGTGCAGGAGCTGCAGCACCTCTTCCTTGGGCGCGTTCTCGCGCACCGTGACGAGGCGCTCTTTCGGCGTCATGACGCTCTTCACCGGCGCGTCCAGCTTGGTCTCGAAGCGCAGGTCGCGATGCGTGACGATGCCGACCACCTTGTCCCCCACCACCACCGGAACGCCGGAGATGCCCTTGGCGCGCGTGAGATCGATGACCTCGCGGATGGTCTTCTCGGGCGTGACCGTGATCGGGTCGACGATGACGCCGCTCTCGTACTTCTTGACGCGCGACACCTCGCGCGCCTGGCCGGCGATCGTCATGTTCTTGTGGACGATGCCGATGCCGCCTTCCTGCGCGATGGTGATCGCGAGGCGCGCTTCGGTCACCGTGTCCATGGCGGCCGACAGCACCGGGAGATTCACACTGACTTTGCGCGTGACGCGCGTGGCGAGATCGACTTCGCGAGGCAGGACTTCCGAATACGCCGGCACCAGCAGGACGTCATCGAAAGTGAGAGCTTCTTCCAGGATACGCATCGGCTCTGCCTGGGTCTCCCCGGGGGCTCCGCCCCGCGAGTAAAGGGCGCGATTGTACGCGCGCGCGGCGGCCGGGTAAACCCGCCGCAACGTCCCGCGGGCCGTCCCGGTATGATTCGCGCATGTCCCTGGACCTCTTCGTCGCGACCGCGCCGGACCGTGACGTGTACACGGTATCGCGCCTGAACCGCGAGGCCCGCGTGCTGCTCGAACAGGGTATGCCGCCGTTGTGGATCCAGGGCGAGATCTCCAACTTCTCCGCGCCAAAGTCGGGCCACTGGTACTTCTCGCTCAAGGATTCAGGCGCGAACGTGCGCTGCGCGATGTTTCGCCAGCGCGCCATCTATTCGAAGTGCGAGCCGCGCGACGGGCTGCTGGTGCTCGCGCGCGCACGAGTGACGCTGTACGAGGCCAAGGGTGAATACCAGCTCGTCATCGATCATCTCGAGGAAGCCGGCGAAGGCGAACTGCGCCGGCAGTTCGAGCTCCTCAAGGCGAAGCTTCAGGCCGAAGGGCTGTTTGCGCCGGAGCGCAAGCGCCCCCTGCCCTCGCTCCCTCAGCGCATCGGCGTCATCACCTCGTCCACCGGCGCCGCGATTCGCGACATCCTCAACATATTGCGCCGCCGTTTCCCGGCGATCCCGGTGCTCATCTACCCCGTTCCGGTGCAGGGAGATGGCGTGGCACGGCGCATTGCCAACGCCGTGCGCTACGCGTCCGAGCGCGCCGAGTGCGACGTGCTGATCCTCGCGCGCGGCGGCGGCTCGCTCGAGGACCTGCGCGCCTTCAACGACGAAGCGCTCGCGCGTGCGCTCGCCGATTGCCGCGTCCCGGTGGTCGCCGGCATCGGTCACGAGACCGATTTCACCATCGCCGATTTCGTGGCGGACGTGCGTGCACCGACACCGTCGGGCGCGGCGGAGCTCGTGGTTCCGGATCAGCAGCAGTGGCTGGCGCGCTGGAACGCGACGCTGCAGCGACTCGCCGGCGCAATGAATCGCAACCTCTTGCGCCGAGCGACCTCGCAGGACTGGCTGGCGGGGCGCTTGCGCCAGGCGCACCCGGGCATGCGACTGCTGCACCAGGCGCAGCGCCTCGATGACCTCGAGCAACGTCTCGGCAGTTGCACGCGACGCACACTGGAGCGCGCCGGTTCGCGCTTGCATGCCACGCGGCTGCAGCTCTCGCGGTTTTCACCGCTCGGCCAGGTTCGCGAGCTGTCGAACCGGCGAGCGGAACTGCACCTGCGCCTGCGTGGCGCCGTCGAAGCGCGCGTGCGCGCTGTGCACCGGCGCGTTGAGCTTGCGATGCGCGCGCTGCATGCGGTGAGTCCGCTCGCGACGCTCGAGCGCGGCTACGCAATCGTCATGCGCGCAGCGGATGGCGCCGTGCTGCGTTCGGCGGCCCAGGTGACACCTGATGATGAGATCGAGGCGCGCCTGGCGAAAGGGCGGATCACCGCACGCGTCAAGGATGTGAAGGAATGACGCGCGTTGCTCGAACCGGCTGGTCGTCTTGCGCGGCGCTCCTCGGCCTCGCCGGTGCCGCCGCCGTCGGCGCGCCGCCGGCGTTGCCTGAGGTCGAGGCCGTTCCCGGTGGCGTCGTGATCCTCGATGTGGGCGCAACGAGCGCGCCTGCGCCGGACGTTCGTTATGACGAGCATCGCGTGATGGTGCTGGCGGACGGCGATCGCTGGCGCGCCATCGTCGGCATTCCGCTCGCCGCCAAGCCGGGCAAGCAGCTGGTCCGGATCGAAGCGCAAGGCTCCGAGCCGCGCCACAAGTCATTCACGATCGGCCCCAAGCAATACGCCGTGCAGCGGCTCAAGGTCCCTCCGGCGCAGGTCAACCTGTCGAAGGAAGACGAGGAGCGAGTCGCCAAGGAGCGCGTGCGCACCGATGCGGCGCTGCTCAGCTGGAGCGATCCGGCGCCCACGAACCTGCGCCTCTCGCAGCCGATCCCGGGTCCGCGCTCCAGCTCGTTCGGCCTGCGCCGCATCTTCAACAACGAGTCGCGCAATCCGCACAGCGGCATGGACATCGCGGCGAATACCGGAACGCCCATACACGCGCCGGCGCCGGGCACCGTCGTCGACACCGGCAATTACTTCTTCAGCGGCAATACCGTCTTCATCGATCACGGCGCCGGGCTCATCACCATGTACTGCCACATGAGCAAGATCGATGTGCAGCCCGGGCAGAGGGTGGCCGCGGGCGACGTTCTCGGCGAAGTGGGTGCAACCGGTCGCGTGACCGGCCCGCATCTGCATTGGGGCGTGAGTCTCAACCGCGCGTTCGTCGATCCGGCGCTGTTCCTCGCCCCGGAGCCGCAGAAGCCCTAGCGAAGCCTTACAGATCCAGCCCGAGCGACTTCTCGCGGCGCACGAACCAGTCGCCACCGGCGGGCTCGAACACCGCGCAATGATTCATGTTGCCGCCGTAGATGTGAATCGAGATGGCCGTGTCGGGGCTGCGATTCGCGATGCGGTGATACTCGTGCGGCGGAATCAGGCACCCGGCGCTGCCGGTGCCCGCCTGGAAGGAATTGCGCTTCTCGAAGCGGTAGCGGTCCGCCTGTTGCTCGATGAGCTCGTACTGCTGCACATCGATGCTGCCGCCCCAGACACCTTCGACGCACCACATGCCACCGTGATCGTGGAGCGGCGTCGCCTGCCCTGCTCCCCACGTCATCGCCACCACCGAATAGCCGCGCGCATCGTCGCGATGAATCAGCCGGCGCGCGTAATGGTCGGCGCAGGTGCGGTGGAATTCCTCGGGAAGTTGCACACTCTGCGTGCGGATCAGCTCGCAGAGCCCGGTGCGCAGCTCATCCACGATCTGCTCGACGTCGGCATGCAGCACCGCGCGATCGACCAGCGAGACGAGGGGTTCAGCACCTTGAAAAGACATGCGTTCTCCTGCGGGCGGGCATTTTATCACTGCGCGCCGCCGCGCGATGAACGCGACTCACAGCCTGGCGAGGAATTCGCCGATCGCCGGGCGGAAGCGCTCCATGTCGACCAGGAATGAATCGTGTCCCTGAATGGACGCGAGCGGCTTGAACTCGGTCGCGACGCCCACCTGGGTGAGTCCCTCGGCGATCTCGCGCTGGCTCCAGAGTGGGAACAGCAGGTCGGTCTCGACGCCGATCACCAGGGCGCGCTGCAAGGCGCTGCGCCGCAGCGCCGCGGCGACCGAGCCGCCGTGCTCCGAAAGGTCGAACAGGTCCATGGAGCGCGAGATGTACAGATAGGAGTTGGCGTCGAACTGGCCGACGAACTTGTTCGCGACCACCTCGAGATAGGCCTCGATCTCGAAGTCGATGCCGAAGGGGTCGCCACTCTTGCGCTCGGCGGCCATGCGCTCGCGGCCGAAACGCTGCTGCCATTCCTGCGCGGAACGATAGGTGATCATGCCGAGCTTGCGCGCGAGGCGCATGCCGGTGATAGGACCGGCCCCCGGCGGAAATTGTCCGTTCTCCCACGCGGGATCGCGGCGGATCATCTCCCGCTGCAATGAGCGCAACGCGATGGCGAACGGCGTCGAACGGGCCGCAGCTGAAATCGACACGAGGCTCCGCGCGCAGCCCGGGAACATCGCGCAGAACGCGTGTGCGGTCATGCCGCCGAGCGATGGCCCGATCACCGCCGCCACCGCGTGCAGCCCCAGGCTACCGAGCACTTCGTAGCCGCCCCGCGCGATGTCCTCCACCGTCAGCACCGGGAAGCTCAGGCGATACGGTTGGCCGGTGGCCGGATTGGTCGAGGCCGGCCCGGTCGAGCCGAAGCAACTGCCGAGCGAATTGATGCAGATCACGAACCAGCGGCGGGTATCGAGCGGCCGGCCCGGGCCGATCATGTCTTCCCACCAGCCGGGCGCCGGATCGTCGGCAGAAGAGGCCGCGTGCGCCGACGGGGAAAGGCCCGTGAAGATCAGCAGCGCGTTGTCACGTGCCGCGTTGAGCGTGCCCCAGGTTTCATACGCGACCTGTGCGCCGGCGAGCGTACCGCCGAGGCGCATGGTGAAAGGATCTGGCAGTCTGGCAATGCGTCGCGCGCTCATGCGCGGCTACTTTCGCACGATTCGCTTGCGTTTGCGCCGTTGGCGTGGCGTGAGCACGTTGCGCCGTCCGGCGAACGGATTCTCGTCCGAGCGGAACTCGATGCGCACCGGCGTGCCCTGCAGCCCATAGGTCTTGCGGAACACGTTGACCAGGTAGCGGCGATACGCCTCCGGAACGCGCTCGGTCTGGTTGCCGTGAATCACGATCACCGGCGGATTGCGCCCGCCCTGGTGGGCATAACGCAGCTTGATGCGCCGGCCGCGCACCAGCGGCGGCGGATGCGCCTCGATCGCGCCTTCCAGTGTGCGCGTGAGCTCTGGGGTCGCGATCTCTCGCATCGACGCACGATAGGCCTCGTGCACGGAGTGCATCAGCTCCCCGACGCCGCTCCCGTGGCGCGCCGAAATGAAATGCAACGGCGCGAAGTCGACGAACGGCAGGCGCACCGCGAGCTGTGAGCGGATCAGCTCGCGTTGCTCGGCGGGCAGCGCATCCCACTTGTTGACGCCGATCACCAGCGCGCGGCCGCGATCGACGGCGAGACCGAGCAGGCTCGCATCCTGCTCCGCGACCGTTTCCTGCGCGTCGAGCAGTGCGATGACGACGTGAGCGGAATCGATCGACTGCAGGGTCTTGATCACGCTGAAGTGCTCGACACCCTCCTCGACGCGCGCGCGCCGGCGCACACCGGCGGTGTCGATCAGCGTGTAGCGCACGCCATCGCGCTCGAAAGGAATGAGAATGCTGTCGCGAGTGGTGCCGGGCTGATCGCTCGCGATCACGCGCTCTTCGCCGAGAAGCCGGTTGATCAGCGTCGACTTGCCGACATTGGGCCGGCCGATCACCGCCACCTGGATGCCGGCCTGCGGCTCCGGAGGCGCGTCGACCGGTTCGAGCCCCTCGAGCACCCGGCTCATCAGCGCCGGGATGCCCTGCTCGTGCGCGGCCGAGATGCAGATGGGCTCGCCGAGGCCGAGCGCATGAAACTCGGCGGCGGCGCTCGCCGCGTCGCGACTCTCGCTCTTGTTGACGGCGACCACGACCGGCTTGCCGCTGCGGCGCAGGCTCTCGGCCACGAACTGGTCGGCCGGCGTCAGTTCGTCGTGTGCGTCGACGACCAGCACGACGCGATCGGACTCCGCGACGGCGCGCAGGCTCTGCTCCGCCATCTGCGCCTCGAGAGCGCCGGCGCGTTCGACCAGCCCGCCGGTGTCGACGACGATGTAGGGAGGTTGGCCGACCTTGCCGAAACCGTACTTGCGGTCGCGGGTCAGCCCCGGCTGATCCGCGACCAGCGCATCGCGCGTGCGGGTGAGCACGTTGAACAGGGTCGACTTGCCGACGTTGGGTCGACCCACGAGTGCGATGACAGGCAGCACCGGACCACGACCTGCAATGAATCCCTGGAGAAGGTTAACTCAGCCCGACTTTTCCGGCGGCGTTTCGCGGCGGAAAGCGCTGAGCTTGCCGCCGTCCGTCAGCACGTACACCGTGCCATCGACGACCAGCGGCCGGTTGCTGACGCGGTTGCCGTCCGTGGAGGTGCGTGCCAGGAGGTTCCCGGTCGCGGCGTCCAGCCAATGCACGTACCCCTCGAAATCCGCCACGACGATCGCCGTGCCATCGAGCGCCGGACCGCTGAGCCCACGCCGGTGCAGGGCCGATTGCTTCCACAACGGCGTGCCATCGCGGCGCTTGAGCGCCTGGACGTCGCCGTCGGCATCGGTGACGTAGATGGTCTCCGCGTCGACGGCGAGTCCACGATCACTCGATTCGTCGCGCGACCACCAGATCTGCCCGGAGTCGAGGGCGAGCATCGCGGAGCGTCCCTGGAACCCGGCGACGTACACGTCCTTGTCGATGATCTGCACCGACGAATCGATGTCGACGAGTCGAGCGAGCTCGGTGCGCCCCTTGGATGAGGCCACCTGCGTCTCCCACTGCACGCCGCCATCGGCGAGACTGACTGCAACCACTTTGCCGTTGTCGAAGCCGCACACGACGATGTCGCCGACGATGACGGGCGTGGCCGTGCCGCGCAGTGACAGGCGCGGAACCTGCTGCTCGGTGGACCAGAGCTCGTGGCCGTCGCCGAGATCGAGGCCCTGGAGCTTCCCATCGACGCTGCGCACCACGGCGACACCGGGAGCGACCGCCGGTGGGGCGAGTACCTCGCCCTGGATCCGCGTCTTCCAGACCTGGGTGCCGTCGGCCGCGTTGAGCGCGACGACGTCGCCCTCGCTCGATCCCACGACCACGCGATCCGCGCCGGCGCCGGGTCCTCCGGCGAGCGGCAGCTTGGTGCTGCTGTGCCAGAGGGTCTTGCCGTTCTTGAGGTCGTAGGCGTACACGTCGCCATCATGTGAGGCGGCGTACAGGCGCTGTCCATCCGAAGCGGCACGCAGGCCGAGGCGCAGTTCCTTCCCGCCGCCGCCCACACCCGCGCTCCAGACGCGGTCGATCTTGATGAGCGGCTTCAGGTCGACCAGCTCGGCCGGAGGATCGACCTCCTTGTCCTTGCTGCAGGCTGCGAGCCCCGCGAAGAGTGCCAGGGCGGCGAGCGCCGGCAGCAGCCGATTCATCATGGAGTGTGTTCCTTCGTTGGCGTCGCGGAGGTGGCCGGAGCCGGAGCCGGCGCGGCTGAGGGCGCGGGCGTGGCAGCGGCCAGGTCGTTGATCTTGAGCTGCAACAGACCCGTGTCGGTGACGCCCGGTTCCGTAGCCGCGAGCGCTTCCCGATAGGCGGCCAGCGCCCCGGCGTGATCGCCCTTCTGCAACAAGGCGTCGCCGCGCACTTCGGCGTAACGCGCCACGAACTCCGCCGACTGCTGCCCTTCGAGTGTCTTCAGGGCTTCGTCGGCCTTGCCTTGAGCAAGCTGAACACGCGCCAGCCGCTCCCGCGCGACCAGTCGCAGCTGCGTATCCTTGGAGTCCGCCGCAACTGACTTCAGGCGTAGCGCCGCATCCTCGAGCTCACCGCGCTCGACGTGCATGCGCGCGAGCGCGAGCTGCGCCTGGTCCACGTACGGCGTCGACGCGAAGTCCTTCTGCAGCTGCTGGGTGAGCTCGATCGCTCGCGCCTTGTCATTGCGTCCCAGCGCATCGAGCACGTCGAGATAGCGTGCCGCCGCCGTCTGCGCGCGTGCGGTCACCCGGTCGCCCCACCACGTGTAACCGTAGAGAATGCCCGCACCCAGCAACACGCCGACGATCATGGCGATGCCGTTCTCGCGGATGAAGGCCTTGACTCGTTCCCATTGGTCGCTTTCGGTCAGATAGTCGTCCACCGTCTCACTCCCGGCTCTATGGCCGCTTCAAAACCAGATCCGTAACCCACTCGCCGATGCGTGCCGCCAGTGATTCCTGCGGGCACTCGACCTGTGCGCCTTCCGAGCGCAGCGGCTTTACCGCGACGACGCCGCGTTGCATCTCATCCTCGCCGAGGATCACCGCGACGGCCGCGCCGCTCCGGTCCGCACGGCGAAACTGCGCCTTGAAATTGCCGCCGCCCGCGCCCGCCTGCACGCGCAGCTGTGGATGCGCGTCGCGCAAGCGTTCCGCGAGCTTCAGGCCGGCGCTCTCCGCCTGCTCGCCCACCATCACGACATAGACGTGCGGTGGCGCCTGAGTCAGCGCCGCGTCGACCTGCGCCATCAGCGCGACCACGCGCTCCTGGCCCATCGCCCAGCCGATTGCCGGCGTCGGGTCGCCACCGAGTTGCGCAAACAGCCCGTCGTAGCGTCCGCCGGAACATACGGCGTCCTGTGCACCGAGCGCGTCGGTGAGCCACTCGAACACAGTACGCGTGTAGTAGTCGAGCCCGCGCACCAGGCGCGGATTGACGCGGTACTCGATGCCGGCGGCGCGCAGCAATGCACACAGCGCGGTGAAGTGGCGCTGCGACTCCTCGTCAAGGTGGTCGGTGAGGAGCGGTGCGGCGTCGATCACCGCGCGCATCTCGGGATTCTTGCTGTCGAGGATCCGCAGCGGGTTGCCGCTCAGCCGGCGACGGCTGTCGTCATCGAGTGCGTTTTCATGGGCGCGCAGGTACTGCACCAGGTGCTCGCGATACGCGCGACGCGCTTCCGGCGTGCCGAGCGAATTGATCTCCAGCCGCACCGACCGGATGCCGAGGCGCTTCCAGAAGCGCGCCGCGATCAGGATGATCTCGGCATCGACATCGGGCCCGGGGTAACCGAACGCCTCGACGTCGATCTGGTGAAACTGGCGGAAGCGGCCCTTCTGCGGCTTCTCGTGACGGAACATCGGCCCCATGCACCACACGCGGACGCGCTGGTTGTGCGTCAGGCCGTTGGAGATCGCCGCGCGCACCATGCCGGCGGTGGCTTCCGGGCGCAGCGTGAGGCTTTCGCCGCCCTTGTCGGTGAAGGTATACATCTCCTTCTCGACGATATCGGTGAACTCGCCGATCGAGCGCTTGAAGAGCTCGGTCTGCTCCATCACCGGCACGCGCATTTCCTCGTAGCCGTAGCCCGCGAGCACTTCGCGCGCGACCGCTTCGAGCCGCTGCCAATAGGCGATCTCGGCCGGCAGGATGTCGCTCATGCCGCGGGTCGGCTGAATCTTCTGGTTCAACTGCGCGCTCCAGGACCGGTGGGGCTAGCGCTTCGGGCGCACGTTGCCGTGCGCATCGAGAAAGAACTCGGCCAGGTTCCCGCGCCGGACTTCGGAGGGTAATGCGATCGCGCGCCCGTCGAGTTCAAGGCGCACTCCGTCCGCGAACCCGAGGAAGACCCGCAGCGGCGCGTCCGCGGCCACGATGCGTGCTGTACCCGTCGTCCCCATGTCGAAAAATACCCGTTGCTCTGTAGCGTCATAGACCTCGACCCATGAGTCGGCGGCAAAACTCATGCGCACCCTGACTCTTGCGCCGTCTTGCGCCGCGACCGGCTCCTCGATCCGCAGCGTGGCGGGCGTTGCCGTCTCCGTCTGCGGCGCCGGCGCAGTTGCCTCGTGCTTGAGCGCCGCGAGCGTCGCCGGCACTGTTGCCGTATCCGGCGTCGTGCTTGGCTGGTCACCCGCCGGCGACGCGGTTGTCGAACGGGCCAGCAGCGTCTGTGAAACACTGCGCAGCCACTCGCGATTCGCCAGCAGCCACCCCACGCAACCCGCGAGGATCGCAACGACCGCGATCGTTGTGATCTTGCGCGTGACGCGAGGCCCATCCGTTCGCGTGGCCTGCTTCAGCGGCACGAGTTCGGGCGTGGGCGGCTGTGTCGTCTCGCAAGCGGCCAGCAACGCCTCCGCATCCAGACCAAGCAGCCGCGCGTACTTGCGCAAGTGCCCCTTGGCATACACCGGGGCGCCGAGACTCGCGAAGCGCCCGGCTTCCAGCGCCTCGATGGTCGCGACGCCGACGTGCAGGTCCTCGGCCACCTGCGGCACGCTCAGGCCGCGGTGTTCCCGTTCCGCCTTCAACCGCTGTCCTGGCGCGGCTTTGCAGCTTGTGTCTTGCGGGCTGCCAGGCCCTGCGCTCATTCCCTAGCGTTCCGAGGCAATGAGCGCCCGCGTCTGGTCCGCCTGCGGATATTCGTTCTTCAGGCGGCGCGCATAAGCATCGGCAGTCGCCTTGTCGCCGCGCGCGCGTTCCACACGCACGCCAAGCCACAGGATTTCCGGCCCCGGGGCCGCAACCACGGCGAGAAAGCGCTTGATCAAACCACTCGCCTCGTCATAACTCGGCTTGGTGCCCTTCTGGAAGTCGAGGTCCGCGAGCTGCAGCAGCGCGTCGCCGAAGCGCGGGCGGATGGCGAGCGCCTGGCGGAAATACCTCTCGGCCTCATCCATGCGCTTCACGCCGCGCATGCACATGCCGGCATTCGTGATGGCGACCTCGGGCGTCTTGTAAACGGCGTTGTTGGCCGCCTTGAGCAGCATCTTCTCGCCCTGGTCGGTCTTGCCCTTGCGGCACAGGTACACGCCGTAGTTGTTCTGCATCTCGGGGTCATCCGGCTTGAGCCGCAAGGCGGTGGCGTAGTGATCGTCCGCTTTCTTGTCCTCGCCGAGCCGGTCGTACACCAGCGCCGCGGTCATCTGCACCGACACGTTGTCCGGATCCTGTGACAGCGCGCGCTCGACCTTGTCGCGCGCGACGGCCAGGTCGCCCTTCTTCAGGTACTCGATGGCGAGTTGCGAGTTGAAGGTCGCAGCCTCGGTCGGGGAGGTCTGGCGGACCGCCGGCGAATTCGGTGAGGTCGTCGTCGTGGTGCAGCCGGCCAGCGCCAGCAGCGCGATCACAACGGCCAGAGGACGCGCGCTCATGCTTCGACCGCCACGCTGTGGAGCTTCTGACCGAGCCGCACCGTGGTGCGATCGCGCACCCGGCCGACCAGCTGGCCACAGGCCGCATCGATGTCGTCGCCGCGCGTGCGGCGTGTCGTCGCGATGACACCGCGTGCGTTTAGCAGATCGCGAAAACGCATGATCGCCTCGGGCGTGGAACGCCGGTACGGCGTGCCCGGGAAGGTGTTGAACGGAATCAGGTTCACTTTCGCGGCCCGGCCACGCAGCAGCTGCGCCAGCTCGAGAGCCTGTGCCGGTGAATCGTTGATGCCATCGAGCATCACGTACTCGAAGGTGATGCTGCGCCCGTTCTGCTCATCGAGGTAGTGCCAGCAGGCCTCGAGGAGCTCCTTGATCGGGTGCTTGCGATTGATCGGCACCAGCTGATCGCGCAGCGCATCGTTCGGCGCATGGAGCGAGACCGCAAGCGCGACGTTGCAGTCTTCGGCCATGCGATAAATCTGCGGCACGAGCCCGGACGTGCTGAGCGTGACCCGGCGGCGCGACAGCTCGAAACCGAGGTCATCGAGCATGATGTCGATCGCGGGGAGCACGTTGCGATAGTTCGCGAGCGGCTCGCCCATGCCCATGAACACCACGTTGCTGATGATGCGTTCGTCGCCGGCCTTGAACCCGAGCTCGCGGTTCGCGAGCCACACCTGGCCGACGATCTCGGCCGCGGTGAGATTGCGGTTGAATCCCTGCTGCGCGGTGGAACAGAACGAGCAGTCGAGCGCGCAGCCGACCTGGCTCGAGATGCACAGCGTGCCGCGGCCCGGCTCCGGGATGAACACCATCTCGATGCCCTGAGCGCTGTCCATGCGCAGCATCCACTTGCGCGTGCCGTCGGCGGAATGCTGGAGCGTGACGATTTCCGGCGTGCGGATCTCGGCATGCTCACTCAAGAGCGCCCGGAACTCACGCGCCAGATCAGTCATCGCCGCGAAGTCATCGACGCCCTGCTTGTAGATCCACTTCATGAGCTGGCGTGCGCGGAACGGCTTCTGCCCGAGCCCGACGACAAAGGCTTCCAGTCCTGCGCGGTCGAGACCGAGCAGGTTGGTGCGCGTAGCGTTGGATGAAGTCGGGGTCGTCATGCAGCGGCTGAGCGGCTAACGCGCGCGCGAGCAGATTTCACTGTCGCTGAAGAAGAAGCGGATCTCACGCGCCGCGGTGTCCGCTCCGTCCGAGCCGTGCACCACGTTCTGTTCGATGCTGCTCGCAAGGTCCGCGCGGATCGTGCCGGCGGCGGCCTTTTTCGGATCCGTCGCGCCCATGATGTCGCGGTTGCGTTGAATCGCATTATCCCCCTCGAGCACCTGCACCATGACGGGCCCGGAGGTCATGTAGCGCACCAGGTCCTTGTAGAACGGCCGCTCACGATGCACGGCATAGAACGCCTCGGCTTGCGCTTGCGACAAGGACAGCATACGACCGGCGATGATGCGCAGGCCCGCCTTCTCGAAACGACGATACACCTCGCCGATCAGGTTCTTCTCGACGCCATCGGGCTTCACGATCGACAGGGTGCGCTCCAGCGCCATGCAGGGACCTCGGCTCAGATTTTCCGGCGGTTGGGGGTGCTTATTCGGCGCGCAACTATACCTGCCACCCGCCCCCTCCGCAATGAAACGGGCGCGCGGAAGTCCGCGTCACGAAAGGAGATTCCGGGTCTTTCGGGGGTCAGACGGTGAAGCTTTCGCCGCAGCCGCACTCGCCCTTGATGTTCGGGTTCTGGAAGCGGAACGCTTCGTTCAGCCCCTGCTTCACGAAATCCACCACGGTACCGTCGATGTAGCGCAGGCTCTCGGTGTCGACGATCACCTTGACGCCGCGATCCTCGAACACGACGTCGCCGCTCGCGACCTGGTCGGCGTAGTTGACGACGTAGGCAAAGCCGGAGCAGCCGGTCTTCTTGATGCCCAGGCGCAGCCCGATGCCGTGGCCGCGCGAATCGATGAAGGTTCGGATGCGGCCCGCAGCCGCCTCGGTCAGCTTGATTGCCATCGAATTGTCAGCGCCCCTCCGGGGCCGTACCTCGAGTTGCACACGGATTTTACACGCTGCGCGCCTGCTGTTCGCACACCCGTACCGCATCTTCGATCACGAGCAGGCGTCCGAGTTTCTCTACCGGCACTTCGAGCGGCTGGCAGAGCCGGGCGATGCCCTCCGGCAGGAGGTTGCTCGTCTCGCGGCCCTGGATCTGCTGCGCGAGCCACGCCGTGGCTGCGACAGTATGCGGGCATCCGTACACGCGGAAACGGGCATTGGTCACACGTGTGCCTCGAATCTCGAGTTTCAAGCGCACCCAGGTGCCCAGCGCAATGCTGCCGGCCTCACCACTCAGGCAGCGGTCCGCCGGTGGTTCCGCAGATCGGGTGGGTTGCGCACCGCTGAACAGCTCGTGCACCAGCGCGTTGTAATGGACTTCAGCCATCTGAACGGCGCGCCTCGGCCGCCGGGCTCAGCGTCCTCAGATGGGGTACTGCCGCGCGGATCGCACTCAGTGCCGCATCGACATCCGCGTCGCTCGAAAACCGGCCGAAGCTGAAGCGCACCGAACCTTGCGCCAGCGCGTCGCTCCGCCCGAGTGCCCGCAGCACGTAGGAAGGGTCCTGCGTCGCAGAGTTGCAGGCAGAACCCGTGGAAACGGCGAGTCCCGGCAGTGCGAAGATCAGGCTCTCGCCCTCGATCCCCTCGAACGACACATTGAGCAGGTGCGCGATACGCCGTGTCGGATGGCCGTTGAGGTGTACGCCACCCAGCGCTTCGAGCCCGGCCAGGAGCTTCGCGCGCAAGCGCTCGATCCGTTCCGCGTCGCTCGCCATCTCTGCGCGCGCAATCGCACACGCTGCGCCCAGGCCCGCCACCTGGTGAGTGGCAAGCGTGCCGGAGCGCATGCCGCCTTCCTGTCCGCCGCCGTACAGGAGCGGCGCGAGCCCGATGCGCGGCCGCCGGCGCACGTAGAGCGCGCCGCTCCCCTTGGGTCCGTAGAACTTGTGCGCCGTGAGCGACAGCAGGTCGACGGCCAGTGTCTGCACATCAACCGGGATCTTGCCGACGCTCTGCGCCGCGTCGACGTGCAGCAGCACCTCGCGCTCGCGGCAGAGCCGGCCGAGGGCCGCGATGTCCTGCACCACGCCGATCTCGTTGTTCACGTGCATGATCGAGACGAGCACAGTGTCGGCGCTCAGCGCCGCGGCCACCTGCTCGCGTGCGACGATGCCGAGCGAGTCGGGGCGCAGGTAGGTGACGCGAAAGCCCTCCTTCTCGAGCTGCCTGCACGGATCGAGCACCGCCTTGTGTTCCGTCTTCGCGGTGACGATGTGCAGGCCGCGGTCGCGGCGAAAGCGTGCCGCGCCGAGGAGCGCGAGATTGTTCGACTCGGTGGCGCCCGACGTCCAGACGATCTCCGCGGGTTCGGCATTGATGAGCTCGGCAACCTGCTCGCGTGCGTGCTCCACGCGCTGCCGCGCTTCGACACCGAAGGAGTGCCCGGTCGAAGAGGGATTACCGAACGCGCCGTCGAGTGCCAGGCACTCGGCCATCGCGGCCGCGACACGCGGATCGACCGGTGTCGTCGCCGCGTAGTCCAGGTACACCGGGCGTGCGGCGGGATCACGCATCGGTTCGCTCGCGCTTGTGCTGCCCGCTTCCCGCCTTGCGGCGCTTGCCCTGGATTGCAGTGAGGAGCCCCCGCAGGATGTTCACTTCGTTCTGATCGAGCTCCGCTCGCATCAGCACGCGCCGGATGCGGCTCATGAGATGCGTCCCGGCCGGCGTGCGGTCGGCGAAGCCCACTTCGGCCATCACCTCTTCGAAATGTGCGCGCAGGCGCTCGACTTCCGAGGCGGAAGCGAGTGCCGTGTCGCGCGCGGCCGGAGCGACGCTCGCGCCACGCACGACGTGCAACTCGTACGCGACGATCTGCACCGCCATCGCGAGGTTCAGCGACTCGTACTCGGGGTTGGCCGGAATCCGGATCAGCCAGTTGCAGCGAGCGATCTCGTCGTTGGTGAGCCCGACGCGTTCGGAACCGAACAGGATCGCGACGCGCGAGTCCCGTGCGGCAGCGACGATGCGTGGCGCGGCCTCGCGCGGTGAGAGCGCTTCGAAGTGCTGCATGCGCGGACGTGCCGTCGCGCCGACCACCAGGCCGCAGTCCGCGATCGCGCCTTCGAGACTCGTGTGGATCTGCGCCGCCGCCAGCACATCGGCGGCACCGGAAGCGCGCGCCGTGGCCTCGGCGCTCGGAAAGTTCTGCGGACGCACCAGCGCCAAGTCGTCGAGCGCCATGTTCTTCAGCGCGCGCGCCGCGGCCCCGATGTTGCCCGGGTGAGTGGTGTCGATGAGAACGATGCGAATGGCTGAAGACATCCTGTACGCGCCGATCGTGGCCTGACGAGCGATACGCATCTGCTATTCTAGCGGCTCGATTTTCCCACCGACATCGAGTTCCGCAGCCCCCGCATGCAACCCCTCCTCAACATCGCAGTGCGCGCCGCGCGCAAGGCCGGCGACCTGATCATGCGGAGCCTCCCGCGGCTCGAGTCCATCCAGGTCGCGAGCAAGGGCCGCAACGACTTCGTCACCGACGTCGATCGCCTCGCCGAGCAGGAGATCATCAACACCATCCGCCGCGCACATCCCGATCACGGCGTGCTCGCCGAAGAGAGCGGACGCAGCGGGAGCGATGAATTCGTCTGGATCATCGATCCGCTCGATGGCACGACCAACTTCGTGCACGGCTTTCCGACGTTCGCGGTTTCCATCGCGCTCGAGCACCGCGGGCGCCTGGAACAGGCCGTCGTCTACGACCCGATGCGCCAGGAGCTGTTCACGGCTTCGCGCGGCACCGGCGCACTGCTCGACGGGCGTCGCATCCGCGTCAGCAATCACCGCGGCCTCGAGGGCGCGCTCATCGGCACCGGTTTTCCGTACCGCGAGAATGCGCGCTGGCTGGAAAGCTATGTCGCGATGCTGAAGACCGTGATGTCGCTGACCGCGGGCATCCGCCGACCCGGCTCCGCAGCGCTCGATCTCTCTTATGTCGCGGCAGGACGACTGGACGGCTTCTGGGAGATCGGCCTGCACCCCTGGGACACGGCCGCGGGCTCACTGCTGATTCTCGAAGCCGGCGGACTCATCGGCACGCTGACCGGAGCCGAGTACAAGCAAGGCGGCAACATCATCGCGGGCAGTCCGAAGGTGTACTCCGCTCTGGTCGAGTGCCTCGCGCCGCACATCCCGGCGGAACTGCGCGAGAGTTGACGCCGCTTTCACCAACCGCACGTGCCGCGTGCCGGTTCGCGAAGCACCACTCGCTCGCAATCATTCAGACCCTAGAGTACATTGCGCCGCAATGTGCGCCCGGCGTGCGCAACCTATCGGGGAGCGAACCGCATGAGTCTGTTCAGAACCAAGCCGATCGGCGACTGCAACGCGGACACGGGCCTCAAGCGTGCGCTCACCGCGTTCGATCTCACGCTGCTCGGCATCGGCGCCATCATCGGCGCCGGCATCTTCGTGCTGACCGGCATTGCGGCGGCAACGAAGGCCGGACCTGCGATCGTGATCTCGTATGTGATCGCGGGCGGCGTCTGCGCGCTGGCGGCACTCTCGTACGCCGAGCTCGCGGCGGCGGTGGGTGGCTCCGGCAGCGCGTACGGCTATGCGTACGCAGGCCTCGGTGAGGTGATCGCGTGGATCATCGGCTGGGCCCTGATGCTCGAATACGGCATCGCCGTCTCTGCCGTGGCGATCGGCTGGTCCGGCTACTTCGGCAACGCCATGCAGGCGCTCGGCATTCCGGTACCTGCGGTCATCGCCACCGCGCCGCACGTCGGCCAGGGTGGCCTCGTGAATCTTCCGGCGATGGGCATCATCGCTGCGTTGACGGTCCTGCTGTGCGCCGGCGTCACGGCCAGCAAGTGGGTGAACACCGCGGCCGTGTTGATCAAGCTCGCGGTGGTGATCCTCTTCATCTTCGTCGCGGTCGGGCACGTCAAGACCGAGAACTGGCATCCGTTCATGCCCTTCCAGTTCGACGGCGTGATGAACGGCGCTTCATTGATCTTCTTCGCGTACATCGGCTTCGATGCGGTGTCGACCGCCGCGGAGGAAGCGCGCAATCCGCAGCGTGACCTGCCGATCGGCATCATCGCCTCGCTCTGCATCTGCACGGTCCTGTACATCCTGGTGGCGGGCCTGCTGACCGGCATCGCGCACTACACGACGCTCAACAATCCGTCGCCGGTGGCGCAGGCGATGCTGAGCCTCGGGTTCACTTCGTTTGCCGGCGTGATCGCCTTCGGCGCCATCGCGGGACTCACCACCGTCATGCTGGTGGTGTTCTACGGGCAGACGCGCATCCTGCTGGCGATGTCGCGCGACGGCCTGCTGCCGAAGATGTTTTCCTACATCCATCCGCGCAGCAAGACACCGGTCCCGGTGATCATCGGCACCGGCACGATCCTCGCGATCATCGCCGGATTTGCGCCGATCGGAACCGTCGCGGAGATGGCGAACATCGGCACGCTCGCCGCGTTCGTCGCGGTGTGCATCGGCGTGGTGGTGTTGCGCAAGAAGCGGCCGGACCTGCATCGACCGTTCAAGACGCCCTTCATGCCGGTGGTCCCGATCCTCGGCGTGCTCGGGTGCCTGTGGCTGATGAGCCACCTGGGCAAGAACACCTGGACCTACTTTGCGATCTGGATGACCTTCGGTCTCATCGTGTACTTCCTGTACTCGATGCGCTCGAGCGTCCTCGCGCGCCAGGCCGAGTAACCCGCGGTTTCAGTCGTGCTTCTTCGGCGGCGCGTCCGCAGGCGCGTCGCTGCGCGGCTTGATCAGCATCGAGGCCAGCACTCCCGCGGCCAGCACACTGAGGATGACCCCGAGCGAGATCAGGTTCGGGATGTGGTAGTGAAGCGCGAGTGTCATCTTCACGCCGACGAACGCCAGGATCAGCACCAGCGAGTACTTCACGAAGCGGAACTGCTCCATGAGGCCCGCGATCGCGAAGTACAGCGCGCGCAGGCCCAGGATCGCGAACGCATTCGAGGTGAAGACGATGAAGGAATCCTGCGTGACCGCGAGGATCGCCGGGATCGAGTCCACCGCGAACACCACGTCGGCGAAGTCGACGAGGAGCAGCGCGACGAAGAGTGGCGTGGCCGCCAGCCTGCCATCAAGTCGCGTGAAAAAGCGCTGCCCATCGAGGTGCTCACTCACCGGAAAGACGGCGCGCACCGCGCGCACCACGTAGCTCCTGCTCGGGTCGTACTGGCCTTCGTCGCTCTTCAGCATGCGTAGCGCCGAGAGCAGCAGGATTCCGCCGAACACGTAGAACATCCAGTCGAAGGCATGGATGAGCGCCGTGCCGGTGGCGATCATCGCGCCGCGCAGCACGATCGCGCCGACGATGCCCCAGAAGAGCACGCGGTACTGGAATTTCGGCGGCACGCGCAGGTACGAGAAGATCAGCGCGATGACGAAGATGTTGTCGACCGAGAGCGACCACTCGAGGACGTATCCGGTCACGAACGCGACCACCGCGTCGCGACCGTACGACTGACCGCCCTCCCCCGGGTTCCAGTCGAACCAGCGGTTCTCGTACAGCCCGTACACGAGCAGTGCGAAGCCGAGGGCGACGACGATCCAGCCGAACGTCGCCTTGAGCGCCTGGCGGACGCTGAGCTCGTCGGCCTCGCGATGCAGGACACCGAGGTCGAGCCACAGCAGGGCGAAGAAGATCGCGAGGAAAGAGCACCAGACGACGAGGTTCAACGCGACTTCTCCCCGACATGAGCCAACGCCCCGCGCGGGACGCGGCACGCCCGGCGCGGCCGCCGCGCGTCAGCCGTCACGGAAGGTCGTCGACCGGGCCCTTGCTCTTGCGCGTGGACAGGAGGTCGAGCGCGGAGAGGCCGAGGTCGAGCGCGGACGCACTGGCGATATAGATCGAGGAGTAGGTGCCGACGATGATGCCGACCAGGAACGCGGTGGCGAAACCGCGCAGCGTCTCGCCGCCGAGCACGAGCAGCGTCGTGACGACGATCGAGGTCGCACCGTGCGTGATTACGGTACGCGACAGCGTTTGGTTGATGGCCGCATCGAGCACTTCCGCCGGTGGTGCGCCGCGCATCAGCGGAAAGCGTTCGCGCGCACGGTCGAACACGACGACCGTGTCGTTGATCTGGTATCCGACCACCGCCAGCACCGCGGCGAGCACGGTGAGGTCGAAGGTCATCCGGGTGACCGCGAAAAATCCCAGGATGATGACGGGCGTGTGCAACGCCGCCAGGATCGCGCCGCAGCTCAGCTTGAATTCGAAGCGGAACCACAGGTACGCCATGATGAAGATGAAGGTGAAGAGCATCGCGAGATAGCCCTTCTGGCGCAGTTCCTCGCCCACCTGCGGGCCGACCACGTCGACGCGGCGCAACTCGACGCCGGGATCCACCGTCTTCAGCGCCTCGATGATGCGCGTGCCGATCACGTTGCCGCTCATGCCTTCGTGCGGCTCGAGCCGGATCACCACGTCGCGCGAGGTGCCGAAATTCTGCGTCTGGGCTTCCGGAAACCCGGCCTGCGAGAGCGCGTGGCGTGACTTGTCGAGGTCCGCGGCCTTGGGGAAGTTCACTTCCACGGCGACACCGCCGGTGAAGTCGATGCCGTAGTTCAGCCCGGGGTGAACCAGCGCCATGATCGAGGCGACGATCAGCGAGGCGGAAATCGCGTAGCAGAACTTCCGCGACGCCATGAAGCGGATGCGTGTGACCTTGTGGAAAAATTCCATCGCTTTATCCGCTCCTCAGATCGACAGGCGCTCGACGCGCGCCCGGCCGCCGTAGATCGCGTTGATCAGCGCGCGGCTGCCGAGCAATGCCGTGAACAGCGTCGTCAGGATGCCGAGGCACAAGGCGACCGCGAAACCCTTGATCGGGCCGGTACCGAGCACGAACAGCACCACTCCGGCGATCAGCGAGGTGATGTTCGAGTCCGCGATGGCCGAGAACGCCTTGTCGAACCCGGCCTGGATAGCCGCGAGCGGCGAATTGCCGTTGCGCAACTCCTCGCGGATACGCTCGTAGATGAGGATGTTGGCGTCCACCGCCATCGCGACCGTGAGCACGATGCCCGCGATACCCGGCAGCGTGAGCGCCGCCTGCAGCAACGTGAGCAACGCGACCAGCAACACCACGTTGAACGTGAGCACGAGGTTCGCAATCCAGCCGAAGGCCTTGTAGTAGATCGCCATGAAGGCGAACAGCAGCAGGCTCCCGACCAGCAGCGCGTGGACACCGCGCGTGATGTTGTCCTGGCCGAGGCTCGGACCGATCGCGCGCTCCTCGACCGCGTAGAGAGGCGCGGCCAGGGAGCCGGCGCGCAGCAGTAACGCCAGCGAGCGGGCTTCCGCCATCTTGAGGCCACTGATCTGGAAGCTGTTGGAGAACACGCCACGAATGGTCGCGGTGTTGATTACGTGCTCTTCGGTGCTGTCGACCGGCACGCTCTGGCCATCACGCGTGACGTACTTGCGCACCTTTTCGATGAACACGACCGCCATCGGCCGATTGAGGTTCGCCTGGGTGGTCTTGAGCATCTCGGCGGCGCCGCGCGCGTCGAGGCGTACCGCCACCACCGGGCCTTCCTGCGGATCGATGTGCGACTTGGCGTCGGTGAGCTGATCGCCGGTCACGATGACGTCGCGCTTGAGCAGCACTGGCCGCTTGTCCTGCGTGTAGTAGAGCTTGGTGCCGAGCGGCGCACTGCCGCGTCGCGCCGCTTCGTACGGATCGTTCGAAGTATCGGCGAGCCGGAACTCGAGGGTCGCGGTCTTGCCGAGGATGTCCTTGACCTCGGCGGAGTTCTGCACGCCGGGCAGCTGCACGGCGATGCGATCGAGGCCCTGGCGCTGCACGATCGGCTCGCTCACGCCGAGTTCGTTCACGCGATTGCGCAGCGTGGTGATGTTCTGCTGGATCGCGTAGTCCTGGCGCTCCTTGATCTGCTGCGGCGAGAGTCGCGTGATCAGCGTGGGCGCTCCCGTGCTGTCATCGATGTTGAACGCCATGTCGCGATTGGCCTTGCTGAGCGCGGCACGCGCGGCTTCGAGGTTCGCCGGATCGCGCAGCACGATGCGCACGGCGTTCGGATCGCGGTCCTGCGCGGTCGGCTGACCGCCCTTGCCGGCCTCGACGCTCTGGTACGGGATGCGCTCATCGCGCAGCGTGCGGCGGAAAT
>Ga0126377_10000647_pt1 | contig 21450 bp, 18 predicted proteins | sample PanSoiMetPlot_22_FD_92647 | JGI IMG/M metagenome (GOLD analysis project Ga0126377, IMG submission 92647) | Tropical forest soil microbial communities from Panama - MetaG Plot_22 | ecosystem: Environmental > Terrestrial > Soil > Tropical forest > Bulk soil | place: Panama | collected 2016-02-17 | reverse complement strand
GCCCTCCCGGCCCTCGCCCACCTCGCCGAGGTCCGCGTCCCGGTGTGACCGGGGGGCAGGGGGATCAGCGGAGGCGGGTCACCGTGACGGAGACGGCCTGGCCGGTGCCGGCGGGGCCGGCGTACACGCCCTTGAGCGGTGGGACGTCGCCGTACTCGCGGCCGCGGCCGACCACCACATGGCGCTCGCCGACCGGGACGGCGTTGGTCGGGTCGAAGCCGTGCCACTCGCCATCGAACCATTCGATCCAGGCATGGCTCTGGCCCTCGACGCCGACCCCGAGTTCCGCGTCCGCCTTCGGGTGCAGGTAGCCCGAGACGTACCGGGCGGGCACGCCCATCGTGCGCAGCAGCCCCAGCGACAGGTGGGAGATGTCCTGGCAGACGCCCTCGCGCTGGCGCCACACCTGCACCGCGTCGGTCTGCACGCCGGTGCTGCCCGGCACGTACGCGATGGTGTCGGCGACCAGCGCGAAGACCGCCCCGGCGGCGGCCGCCGGGGTCGCGCGCGGGCCGCGCAGCTCCTCGGCGACGCCGGTCAGTTCCTCGTCCAGCGCGGTGCGCGGCGTCGCGAGCAGCATCTCGTGCATCCGGTCGGTGAGCCGTGGTTCGACCAACGACGCCCAGTCGAGACCTCCGCCGGCCCCGCCGCCGGCCGTGGCACCGGATCCGTTCGCCGAGGTCTCCACGGTCGCCTCGGCGACCACCTCGAGCGAGACGTGCGGTACGTGGATGTCGAAGGCGGTGACCTGCGTGTCCCAGTAGTCGCGGTAGGTGAACGTCTGCGCCGCCGGCCATACCGACACCCGTGACTCCACCACGCGCTGCCGGGGCTCGTCGGAGGGCGACATCCGCGCCTCGTTGAACGAGGAGGCGACGGGTCCCGCGTACGTCAGGCCCGTCCGGTGGCTGACCCGCAACCGCCACGTCATGCGACCAGCTCCGCCTGCCAGGCCACCGCCGCCGTCTGGCGGAAGTAGCGCACCGACACCGCGTCGTTCACCTGCGAGCAGGTGCGTTCCAGCCGTTCCAGCACCGGCCCGAGGTCGGCGATCAGCTCCTCGGGCGACCGGTACGCGAGGTCCGTGCGCGCCCGGCCGATCAGGCGCTGCGCGTCGGTTGCCGAGCCGACGCGTGCCGTCCGCCCGGTGCGCAGCGTCGCCTCCAGCTCGGTCAGGCACCCCTCGGCGGCCATCAGCGCGGACAGCACCGATCGCGGGAAGAGCCGGTCGAGCAGCAGGAACTCGGCGGCGCCGCGGTCGCTGAAGGCTCCCCGGTAGGTGCGCAGGTAGGTCTCCCACGCCCCGCAGGCCCGCAGCAGCGTGAGCCAGCTCGGGATGGTGCCGCCGGCGCTGGTGTGCGTCGACAGCAGCCGCGCGGTCATGTCCACCCGCTCCACGCTGCGCCCGAGCACCAGGAACAGCCAACCCTCGTCGCGGCTCATGGTGGCATCGGCCACGCCGGCCAGCACCGAGCAACGCTCCCGTACCCACCGGAAGAACGCGACCAGGCCGCGCTGGTCGATGCGCTGCCGCGCGGTCGCCAAGCCGTGCCAGGTGGTGTTCAGCGTCTCCCACATGTCGGCGGGGATCGTCTCCCGGGCGCCGCGCGCGTTCTCCCGCGCGGCCGACAGCGCCCCCATGACCGAGCCCGGGCTCGTGACGTCGAGGCCCAGGCGCTCGACCACGCCGGGCAGCGTCGCCGGGGACCCGTCCGGCAGCGCGGCGCCCATGACCGACAGCAGCGAGCGGCAGGCGCGGTCCTCGTCGGTCCACGGCTCGCGCAGCATCAGCTGCCGGTGGATGTCGAGGATGCGCGCGGTGTCCTCGGCGCGCTCGACGTACCGGCCGATCCAGTAGAGCGACTCGGCGATCCGGCTCAGCATCGGGCGCCACCTCCCTGTTGCTGCTGTTGCTGCTGCTGGGCAGCCATGCCGCCGGAGTCGGGTCCCGGGTCGGGGCGCCGTTGCGCCGGAACGGCGCGGGGCTCGCGGGTGGCCGTACCCGCCGTCTCGGTGTCGTCGTCGGCGCCGGAGGTGAGCACCCAGGTGTCCTTGGAACCGCCGCCCTGGCTGGAGTTGACGACCAGCGCGCCCTCCGGCAGCGCCACCCGGGTGAGGCCGCCGGGCAGCACCCGCACGGTGCCGCCGTCGTTGACCGCGAACGGCCGCAGGTCGACGTGGCGCGGGCGCAGCCGGTCGCCGACCAGCGTCGGCACCATCGACAGCTTGACCTCGCGCTGGGCGATCCAGCCGCGCGGGTCGAACGCGAGGCGCTCGGCGGCCCGGGCCAGCTCCTCGTCGGTGGCCTGGGAGCCGATCACGATGCCGGAGCCACCCGAGCCGTCGACCGGCTTGAGCACCAGCTGGTCGAGGCGGCCGAGCACGTCGCGCAGCACGTCCGGGTCGTCGAGGCGGTACGTCTCCACATTGGGCAGCACCGGCGTCTCGCCGAGGTAGTAGCGGACCAGGTCGGGCACGTACGTGTAGAGCAGCTTGTCGTCGGCGACGCCGTTGCCGACCGCGTTGGCGATGGTGACCCTGCCGGCGCGGGCCGCGTTGAGCAGCCCCGCGCAGCCCAACATCGAGTCCGTGCGGAAGTGCACCGGATCGAGGAACTCGTCGTCGATGCGCCGGTAGATCACGTCGACCCGCTGCTCCCCGGCGGTGGTGCGCATCGCCACCTCGTTGCCCTCGCACACCAGGTCGCGACCCTCGACCAGCTCGACACCCATCTCCCGGGCGAGCAGCGCGTGCTCGAAGTAGGCGGAGTTGTGCACGCCCGGGGTGAGCACGACCACGGTCGGTTCGTCCACACCCGCCGGCGCCGCCGCGCGCAGGGCCGCGAGGAGCATGCGGGGGTACGAGTCGACCGCCCGGATCCGCGTCGCGGCGAAGACCTCGGGCAGCACGGTCGCCATGAAGCGGCGGTTCTCCATCACGTAGCTCACGCCGCTCGGGGTGCGTACGTTGTCCTCCAGCACCCGGAAGTCGCCCTGCTCGTCGCGGATCAGGTCGACGCCGGCGACGTGGATCCGCACGCCGTTGGCCGGGGTGACGCCGGCGGCCTCGCGGATGAAGTGCGCGCTCGTCACCACGATCCGCTTCGGTACGACGCCGTCGGCGATCGCGGCCCCGTCGCCGTACACGTCGGCGAGGAAGGCCTCCAGCGCCCGTACCCGTTGCGCGACACCGGTCGCGACGTGCCGCCACTGCGCGGCGGTGATGATGCGCGGCACGATGTCCATCGGGAACGGCCGCTCGACGCCCTTGAGCGCGAAGGTGATGCCCTGGTCGAGGAAGGCGCTGGCCAGCACCTCGGCGCGGAGCCGCAGCTCGGATCCGGACAGCGGGCGCAGCGCGGCGTGCAGCGTCTCGTACGCCGCCCGCGGCGCCCCGGCCTCGCCGAACATCTCGTCCCAACCGGGGCCGGGCGAGTACTCCTCGAACAGGTCCGCCATGGCCGTACGTTAGTGGCCCGGTGTTGCGAACGGGTTAAGGCGCTCACAATCTGGCAGTTCTTGTCATGTGGAACAGTGCGCCCAGGATTCGGGAGACGCGCGCTAGGGTCGGGGGATGCGGCACGGGCACACCGACGTTCACGGGCACATCTATATGCATGGGCATCACGAGAGCGTGCTGCGGTCGCACCGGTGGCGGACCGCGGAGAACTCGGCGGCGTACCTCCTGCCGTACCTGTCGCCGGGGATGTCCCTGCTCGACGTCGGTGCCGGGCCCGGCTCCATCACGGCCGACCTCGCCGCTCTGGTCGCGCCCGGCGCGGTGACCGCGCTCGAGGCGTCAGCGGAGGTGCTGGCGATCACCGAGGCCGGCATCGCCGGGCGCGGGGTCACCGGTGTGGACTTCGTGGTGGGCGACGTGCACGCGATGGACCTGCCCGACGGCGCGTACGACGTGGTCCACGCCCACCAGGTGTTGCAACACGTCGCGGACCCGGTGCGCGCGCTGGCGGAGATGCGCCGGGTGTGCCGGCCGGGTGGCGTCGTCGCGGCGCGGGACGGCGACTACGACGGCTTCGTCTGGTACCCCCGACTGCCCGAGCTCGACGAGTGGATGGCGCTCTACCAGCGGGTGGCCCGGCGCAACGGCGGCGAGCCGGACGCGGGACGGCGGCTGCTGTCGTGGGCGCTGGCCGCCGGGTTCTCCGACGTGACGCCGTCGGTGAGCAGCTGGCTGTTCGCGACGCCGGAGGACCGCGCGTTCTGGGGCGGGATGTGGGCCGACCGGGTGGTCGGGTCCGACTTCGCCCGGCAGGCCGTGGACGCGGGCCTTGCCACGACCGGCGACCTGGCCCGGATAAGCCGCGCCTGGCTCGCGTGGGCCGAGGCGAGCGACGGTTGGCTGGCCCTGCCGAACGGGGAGATCCTCTGCCGGGCCTGACGCCGCGCGCCGGCGCCGGGGTGGAGATCCGGGAATGCGTCAGGGGGCACGTGGAGATCCGGGAATCCGCAACGTGGCTGTTGTTGACGGGTGCCCGGCACGACCATGGCGTTGCGGATGCGCGGGTCTTGGTCAGGGTGGGGCGGCGGGGTCGGGCCCGGGCGGGTCAGAACGGGGCGGGTCAGAACGGGCGGGGTCAGAAGCCGCGGACGCGGTCGACGGTGACGCGCACGGCGACGGAGTACTGCTCGCTGAAGGCTTCGACGGTGCCGCTGACCTGGGCGGCGTCGTCGCCGTACTTGGCCGCGTAGGCGGGCACCTCGTGCGCCGGCGGCTGGTCGGCGACGATCTCCGCGCAGCCCGCGAGCACGATGACGTCGCCGCCGTTGCCGGTGGAGTTGAGGTTGAGCGCGACCCGGGGGTTGCGGGCGATGTGCGCGAGCCGGTGCGCACTGGTCAGGTTGTAGATGAGCAGCGTGTCGTCCTCGAAGAGGAACCAGACCGGGTTGGGCTGCGGTGTGCCGTCCGCCGCCGTGGTGGTGAGCCAGATGACCATTTCGTCGGCCAGCCGCTGCCGGACCCGCGCGCCGAACGGCGTCGACGGGTCGGGGAACACCCCGGATGTCATGCCGTCGAGCCTATCCAAGCCTTCCGTGGTCCGTGTGGGGTGGTGCCCGGCGCGGCCGGTCGGCCGCGCCGGGCACCGCACGGGTACCCGGTCGGCTAGTCGTGACAGAGGCCGGCGGGATGCGACGTACCGCAGGTGTTGTCGTGGAAGGTGTTCGGGCCGCCGCCGTTGTCGATGATGTCGGCGGGGCTGTTCCGCAGGATCACGTTGTCGACGATCGTGTTGTGCTTGGCCGGGCTGTTCTTCTCGCTCGGGACCAGCACGACGCCGCCGGCGAACGGCGACTTGTTCGGGTTGCCGCGGTTGTCGACGATCGTGTTGCCGCGGATCGTGTTGTTCTTGCCGCCGAAGATGACCACGCCCGAGCCGCCGAGCGGCGGGGCCTCGTCCGAGGACGGGCAGCTGCGGTTGTTGACGGCGAGGACGTTGTCGATCACCCGCGTGTCGCCCTGGCCGCCCGCCTGGTCGTCGTTGACCAGCGCGACGCCGACGCAGTTGCCGACGAATGTGTTGCCCTTGACGGTGACGTCGTGGGCGTGGCGCACCAGGATCCCGAGCGCGTTGCCGATCGCGACGTTGCCCGCGACCGTCGTGCCGTGGGCGTCGGCGATGTCGCCGACGTAGAGCGCCGCCTCGCCGGTGGTGCCGATGACCAGGTTGCCGACGAATGTGCCCCTGGTCGACTCGAACTCGGTGATGCCGTACTCGTCGTTGTTGACCGCGGTCACGCCGGTGACCGTGAGCCGGTTGGTCTGGAAGCCGACGACGCCGAAGGCGTCGAAGCCCTTTACCTGGAGGTTCTTGATGGTCACCCGGTCGACGACGCCGCCCTTGGGGTTCAGGACGCAGATGCCGGACGGGCCGGCGACGGCCGTGCAGTGGTTCGTGCCGGTGTCGCGCAGGATCGTGGCGCGGCCCGCGCCGCGGATCGTGATGCCGTTCTTCTTGACCAGGATGCCGCCGGCGTAGTTGCCGGCCAGCAGCTTGATCGTGTCGCCCGGATGCGCCGCGTTGACGGCGGCCTGGATGGAATGTCCGGGTGCGACCACCCGTACCGTGTTGGCCTGCGTGCCCATGGCCGCGTCGGCCGGCGCCGCCGCGAAGACCAGGACCGCCGTGGCGGCGACCGCGGCGAGCCCGGTGCCGTGAATCAATCTCATGCGCTCGTTCCCCTCATGCCCACCCCTTTGTGAGTCCAACGCCAGATCGTTGGTTATGGCAGCATAAGCGGACAAAATATGCATATGGCCTGAATCGGTGTGACTGAGGTTGATGGCGTCGGGGTCGGCCGGCGATCGCGCGGGCACGCGCGGGGGTCAGGCGGCGGTCGGGTCGGCGAGCCAGTCGGGTAGCGGTTCGCGGCGGTCCAGCCAGTCCCGGGGTACGCCGGCCACGCGGTCGCCGTTGCCGTTGTTGTCGCCGATGCCGTCGCGGTCGCCGATGCCGGTGTAGGCCGCCACGATCCCGCCGACGATCGCGCAGGTGGTGTCGATGTCGCCGCCGGCCTCGACGCAGGCGGCCATCGCCGCGGGGTAGTCGTGCAGGTGTCTCGCCGCGACCCAGAGTGCGAACGGCACCGTGTCCTGCGCGGTGACCTGGGCACCGTTGCCCAGCGTGTACGCCGCCTCGCCGACGGAGGCGCCGAGCATCCGGCGCGCGCGCTGGATCCCGACGGCGATCTCGCCGGGCACCACGAACCTGTCCAGCGCGTCCAGGAACGCGCCGGGCTTAGGCCGGGCCCCGGCCATCCGCGCCGCCGCGGCATTCGCCGCCGCGACCGCGACCAGCACCGCACCCCGGATACCGGCCGGATGCGCGTGCGTCACCTCGGCCGACAGCCGCGCCTCGGCGGCCGCGCGCCCGGGATCGCCGGCGTGGTACGCACCGAGCGGCGCTATCCGCATCGCGGCCCCGTTGCCGCACGATCCGGCCCCGTTGAAGACCGCGCCCGCGGCCTCGCGCCACGGCGTCCCCTCGCGGATCCGGTGCAGGATCACGACCGCGCCCACGCCGTACCCACGGTAGGGGTCGCAGCGCTCCGCGAAGTTTGCCGCCAGCCGCTGCTGGTCGACGCCGCCGGACAGCACCTCGTCCACCACGGAGCAGGCCATCTGCGTGTCGTCGGTCCACGGCCACGGCCCGGCCGGCGCGTCGCCCGCGACCAGCGCCGCGTGCGACGGGCCGACGGTGAAGAACTGGGCGCCGAGCGCGTCGCCGACGGACAGCCCGTCGAGGCTGTCACGGCACAGATTGAGGCGGGTACGCCCGGTCAGCGTGTGCGGCACACCCCATTGTCGCGCGGTGCCGTGGATGCGTCCGACCTAGTCGGGCGGCAGGCTGTAGTCGGGGGACAGGGATGCGCGGTGACGCCATCATCCGCCGGGAACCTGTTCCGCGCCGGCCTCCCGAGCGGCGGGAGCCGTGGCGGGCAACCCGAGCAGGAGATACACCGCCGGTACGCCAGCCACCAGCGCCATCACTGTCGCTGCGACGCCGAGCCGGCCGTTGACCAGCAGCGGTGTGACCAGTGCGGCGCCGATCGGCGGGGTGGCCTGCATAAGGGTGCGTAACGTCGCGAACGCCCGTCCGTGCAGCTCGGCGGGGATCCGTCGCATCCGCAGCGACTGCGCCCACACGGTCATCGGCGCGCTGAGCAGCCCGATCGTGAAGAACCCCACGCCGATCACGGCAACCCGGGGCGAGGCGAGCAACGCGAGGAACGCCGTCGCGGCGCCGATTTGGACGAGCGCTATTGCCCGTACCCGTGATCGAGGATGCCGTCCCCCGGCGTAGGCCGCGCCGACGATTTCACCGAGAGCCGCGACGGACAGCAGCGCCCCGAGCGCCGCCGCGCCGCCGGGCAGCCGCGTCCGGGCCAGCCACGGTGCGGTGACCAGCAGCATCCCCTCGGCGATGTTGAAGGCCATGAACGCGACGGTGGTCGCCACGATCACCCGGTCGCGGCGCAGGGCCGCGATGGAGGGCCGCCGTGGGCCTGAGCGGGGTGACGGGGCCGGCGGGCGCAGGGGTTTGCGTACGGATACCGCCGCCAGCGCGAACAGCAGGAAGGACGCGCAGTCGACCAGCAGCACGTATGGCGCGCCGATCCAGGAGATGAGCAGACCGGCGGCGACCGGACCGAGCACCCCCGCGACGCTGAAGCTCAACGATTCGAGTGCGTTGGCCGCATCGAGGTCGTCCTCGCCGACCAGTTGCGGGATGGCGGCCGGAAAACCCGCCAGCGGCACCATCTTGAGCAGGCCGTAGCAGGCGGCGACGAAGAACGGCAGGGACGCGGGTACGTGCCCGAGGGCGGCGGTCAGCGGCACGGTCGCGACAGCGAGCGCGCGGAACAGGCTGTCCGCCGCGAGGACCGTGCGCTTGTCGTACCGGTCGAGGAGCGGGCCGACGAGCAGGCCGCCCGCCAGCACGGGCGCGGTGTAGCAGACGCCGAGAAGGCCGAGGCGGGCGGTGCCGCCGGGCTGGCCGAGGACCAGCCAGGAGAGCGCGACGAAGGTCATGCCATCGCCGAGCGTGGACAGCGTCGCACCGGTCCACAGCCGGCGGAAGTCGGGCAGGGTCAGGACATGCGCGTACGGGCGCATCGTTGTCCTCCTGGGATGCGTTGGTGGTCCGGTGCGGGGGTGTCAGGCGGTCGGTTGGGTCACGTGGGGTGCGGTGCCGACGGGTGCGGTGCCGACGGGTGCGGTGCCGACAGGCGTGTTGCCAGTAGGTGCATGGCGGCGTACGAGCGCCAGGGGCGCCAGCGGTCGGCGTGCTGCTCGGGGTGTGCGAGGCCGATGCGCAGCGCCGCGGCTCGGGAGCTGGGCGGCAAGACGTCCGGGTCGCCGAGGGCGCGCATGGCGACCCACGCCGCGGTCTCCGGTCCGACGCCTGGCAGGCCGAGCAGAATCGCGACGGTCTCCTCCCGGTCTGCGCCCCGGTCGAGGTGCAGTCTGCCGTCGCCGACCGCCCGCGCCAGCGCGCGGATCGTGCGACATCGGGACGGAGCGAGGCCCGTTCGTTCGAGTGGGGCCTCGGCCAGCGCGGCCGGCACGGGGAACAGGTGCGCAAGCCCGAAGGTGCCCGGGTACGCCTCGCCGTATTGCTCGACCACGGCGGCGACCGTGCCGGTGTCGTGTGTGCCCAGCACCGCACGCACTGCCATCTCGAAGCCGTCGGCGCAGCCCGGCACCCGTAACCCCGGCAGGGCGTCGATCAGCGGCGTGAGCGACGGGTCGCCGTGGAGCTCGTCGCGGATCATGGCCGGGTCGGCGTCGAGGTCGAAGACCTCCCGGCAGCGCTGCGCGGCGGCGGTCACGTCGCGCAGGTCGTGGAGCGACAGGCGCACCGTCGCCATGGCCCCGTCGCCGAACTCCACGGCGATCTGCCCCGGCCCGTGCGGCAGACGTACCGTGCGGCGGTACGTGCCCTCGTCGACGGCCTCGACCCCGGGGAGCGCCCGGTCGCCGAGATATTGCAGCAGCCAACCGGCGTCCAGCGGCGGCCGGTACCGCAGCCGCAGCACCAGTTCCCCACCGGACCGGGTGGGCGCGGATCCCCGGCGCAACTCACTCGGCGCGCAACCGTACGCCGTCCGGATACCGTCGTTGAACTGCCGCACGCTGGCATAACCGGCGGCGAACGCCACGTCCGCGAGGGGCAGCGGACCGGACTCGATGAGCAACCGGGCGGTGCGGGCGCGCCGGCTGATGGCGAGCGCCTGCGGTCCGGCGCCGACCTCGGCGACCAGCAACCGGTGCAGGTGGCGACCGCTCACCGACAGCCGCCGGGCGAGACCCGCGACGCCACCGTCGTCGGCCGCCCCCGCCGCGATCAGGCGCAGCGCCCGGCCGACCAGGTCTCCGCGGACGTTCCACTCCGGCGAGCAGGGTTCGGCGTCAGGGCGGCAGCGGCGGCACGCCCGGAACCGTGCGGCCTCCGCCGCGGCCGGGACCCGGAAGAAGCGGATGTTCTCGCGGCGGGGCATGCGGGACGGGCAACTCGGACGGCAGTACACACCCGTCGTGGTCACCGCGACCACGAAACGGCCGTCGAACCGCTGGTCGCGGCTGGCGATCGCGCGGTAGCACGTCTCGAAGTCGTACACGCCGTCCATGGTGCTCCGACCAGGCGTCCGGTCGCTGGCGGTTATCGGACCATGCGGTTCGTCGCGCGGCCCCTGGCGTCGTGCGTCTTGCTAACGGTCATACCGTCAGTCCATGATGGGCTGGAAGACCGTCGACAGAGGGGAGCGCCCGTGCGCGACGAATACCAACCCGGCGTGTTGAGCCCCAGCGTCAAGTCCGCTTCCGAGCTGGCCGCGCGCGACGAGTTCAACCGCCAGCACCCGCCGCTCAAGGGCCTCGCGGTGCCGTACGACCTGCGCGACATGGAGCTGCCCGAGCGGCCCTGGCGCAACAACCGCGGCCACTGGTTCGACCTGGCCGGGTTCGAGGTGCTCAGCGCCCACCTGTCCGAGCTGAAGGCGGGCGGCCAGTCGGTGCGCCACCGGCACACCACCGAGGCGTACCTGTACGTGGTCAAGGGCCGTGGCTTCTCGGTCGTCAACTACGAGGGCGATCCGGAAGAGGTCATCGAATGGTCGGAGGGCACGCTGTTCGCCCCACCTCGCTGGGCCTGGCACCAGCACTTCAACCTCGACGAGACGGACACCGCGAGGTATCTCGCGATCCAGGACACCGGCCTGCTGCGGACCATGCGACTGCACCAGATCGAACGGCACTCGTACCAGTTGAGCCGTGAAGAGGCCGCCCGGCTGCTCGCGGCCGTCGCGGCGGGGGCCGGGTCGTGACCGCGCCGGGGCCGACGGCGACCGGGCCCGCCGCGGCGGACGTGTGGAGCGACGTCGAGTTCGCCAAGGCCTGGCTCGCCAAGGACACGCAGGGCGACCTGCTGGCGCTGCCGCGCCGGATCGCGGCCGCGCTGGTCGAGGGCGACCGTCCGGGCACCGCGCTGGTGCTGGACATCGCGAGCGGCGCGGGGCCCTTCCTCGCGGCGTTCCTCGACACGTTCCCGGAGGCACACGGCTTCTGCACGGACGCGTCGCCCACGATGGTCGAGACGGCCCGGGACCGGCTCGCCGGGTACGCCGACCGGGTCACCTACCAGCTCGCGGACATGACCGACCTGGCGTCGGCCGGCCTGCCCACCGCGTTCGACGCCATCACCACGTCGCGCGCGTCGCACCATCTCAAGGGCGCGCCGCTCGCCGACTTCTACCGGGGTGTCACGGCGCACCTGGCACCGGGCGGTTGGTTCGCCAACCTCGACCACGTCGGCCCACCGGCCGTCTGGGACGCGAGGCTGCGCGCGGCCAAGAAGCGACTGTTCCCGAGCCAGGGCGAGGGCGGTCCCAAGCACCACCACGACTACCCGCTGGCGAGCGTGGACGAGCACCTCGCGGCGCTGGCCGCCGCGGGGCTCCCCGACGCGCGGGTGGCCTGGTCCGCCTTCCACACCTGCCTGATCATGGCTCGCCGGAGCGACGGGAGTGACGCATGACGACGACGCACTACCACGTGCAGAAGCAACGGCGCGCCGACTTCATCGAGGAGTGGCGCGGCAACCAGCGGACCGTGATGCGCCACCGCGACGTCGTCATGACGGACAGCTCACGCGGCGGGCGGGTCGGCGTCTACCTCGGTGTCGACGGCGACCGGCCGACCCGGACCATGGACGCGCTCGTGCACGAGCTCGGCCCGGGCGACGTCACCAGCGTGCACCGCCACTCGTGGGACGCGCTGGTGCTGGTCGTCGCCGGCTGGGGGTGGACCGAGATCGACGGCGAGCGCATCGCCTGGGGTCCCGGCGACAGCCTGCACCTGCCCGCGTGGGCCTGGCACCGCAGCGGCAACGACAGCCGCGAGACCGTGCGCTACCTGAGCTTCTCCAGCGCGCCACTGCTGGACACGATGGGCCTGGCCATGATCGAGGACGCGGGTGACACCGCCGCCGCGGACCTGCCGCCGCGCCCGCCGTTCACGGACCGGAAGACCGGCGACGACCCGTACGCGCGCCGCCTGCGCCGCCTGGCCGAGGAACAGCGGTCGCGCCGGACGGGCCGGCTGCACACCTCGTGGGACGACCTCGAGCTGCGCAACACCCCGCGCGGCACCCGGACGACGTTCCTGGTCGACCGCGCCATCGGGTACGAGGCCAGCGGCATCACCATGGCCATGTTCGAGATCGGTCCGGGCCGGGGCCAGTCGATGCACCGGCACCCCGGGGAAGCCTGGCTGTACGTGATGGACGGGCACGGCGAGACGTACCTGGGCAGCGAGCCCGAGGGCGGCGAGACGCACCCGTGGGCCAAGGGCGACCTGATCGTGGTCGACCACTTCCTGTGGCACCGGCACTTCAACTCGGATCCCGAGCGCACCGCGCGGGTGGTGCGCGTGCACATGTTCGACAGCCTGCTGGAGACGATGCGGGCGCTGTGCGACCCGCTGGTGCTCTTCGAGGAGCCGCCGGACCACATCCGCGACGCGCAGGCCGGTGACCCCTCCACGGTCGACTGGCCCGAGCTGAACAGGCCTGTCTGGCCCTAGCGCGATACACACCCCCAGGCCCGCGGACGGCATTCGGTCCGCGGGCGTGGATCCCCCGGGTGCACGGGCGCCCGCACGGACTCGCACGTCCGCGCGGGCGCCCGCGCGTGCGTTGGGCCTGGCGCACAGCGGGTGCGGAGGCGGTGTTGAGCTGCCGCGCCAAATTGGACTGATGGTCCTACCTCCACTGTGGTAGGTGGGAGCGCTTCGCGCGGGCCGTGCGACGTCTTTCGGTGCTGGCCGGAGGCGGTGTACGGGACATTTCACCACGCCCGGCTGCATTGCCGCGATGCAGGTGGATCAACGTGTTAACGCGGGAGACCCATTGACGTCATACGGCGGAAGGGTTATACCAATAGTCATCAAGCGTTCCAGCCAGGAGGACCTCCGGCCGGTGGCACCGGCTGCGAGGTTGACCGGCCACCGCGGGCCATGTGCGAAGGGGCATCGATGGCGACGTTGACTCAGGCACCGGAGCAACTTCCTGTCGCGCCGCGCGAACGCCGTGAGCGCCGCTGGTTGTGGGCGGTCGTGGAGTGGCTCCGGGACCACTGGTTGTCGATCGCCATCGCCGGCGCGCTGCTGTGGGTCATCGGCATCCCCCTGCTCTCCGCGATCAGCTACAGCTTCCGCACCGGTTCGCCGGCCGACCCCGGCGGCTTCACGCTACAGAACTACAAGGACGCGTACGCGAACCCGCTGACCGGCCAGACGCTGGTCAACACGTTCATCGTGGCGGTGGCGGTGTCGGCGATCGCGCTGACCATCGCGACCTTCTTCGCCTGGCTGGTCGAGCGCACCGACGTGCCGGGCCGCAGCTTCGCCTGGGTCGTCATGCTGCTGCCGCTGGCGATGCCCGGGATGCTCTCCGCGATGGGCTGGATCCTGCTGCTGAGCAAGAAGATCGGCGTCGTCAACATCGCCATCCGCGGCGTGCTCGGCGTGTTCGGCGTACACATGACCACCGGCCCGTTCGACATCTACAGCCGGTACGGCATCATCCTGGTCGAGGCCACGCGCAGCAGCACGGCGCTGTTCCTGATGATGGTGGCCGCCTTCCGTCTGATGGACCCGGCGCTCGAGGAGGCGGCCGCGATGTCCGGCGCCGGTACCGGCCGGACGCTGCGCAGCGTCACCCTCAAGCTGATGGCGCCGGCGATCATCGCGGCCGGCATGTACTCGCTGGTCGGCAACATGGAGGACCTCGAGGTCCCGCTGATGATCGGCGTACCGGCCGGGGTGTTCCTGCTCCCGACGCTGATCTGGTTCACCGGCAACGCGTCCAACTGGGGACTGTCCTCGGCGTACACGACGATCTTCCTGCTCATCACCATCGCCATGGTGGTCATCTACTACCGGTCGGTGCTGCGCCGCGCGGGCAACTTCGCGGTGATCACCGGCAAGGCGTACCGGCCCCGGCGGATGTCGCTGGGCAGGTGGCGATGGCCGGCGTTCGGACTGTTCCTGGCCTTCTTCATCCTCAGCATCGTGCTGCCCATCGGGGTGCTCGTCTGGGCGTCGCTGCTACCGGTATACGAGGTGCCGTCCTCGGATGCCCTGCACCATCTGACACTGTCCAACTACACAGCGCTGCCGCACATCGCCGGCATCGCACACACCGTGTGGAACACGATCTCGCTCGCCGCCGAGACGGCGACGGCCACGATGATCCTCGCGTTCCTGGTCGCCTGGCTGGTCATCAGGCAGCGGGTGCGCGGCGGCATCACCCTCGACGCCCTGGCGTTCGTCCCGCACGCGATCCCGAGCGTCGCGGTGGCGGTCGCCCTCATCGCCTTCTACCTCAACCCGGCCCTGCGGTGGAGTCACGTGTACGGGACCGTGACGATCATGGTGCTGGCGTTGATCACCCGGTTCATGACCTTCGCCAGCCGTACGGCGAACTCGGCCATGGCGCAGCTGGGCAAGGAACTGGAAGAGGTCTCGTACGTCTCGGGCGTCGGACGCCTGAGAACGCTGACGCGCATCACCTTCCGGCTACTGTCGCCGGCGTTCATCGCCGGCTGGATCTGGGTCGCGGCGAACTCGATCCGCAACCTGACCGTGCCACTGATGCTGTCCACCAGCGACAACGGCACGATCGCCACCAACCTCTACTTCGCCTGGCAGCGCAGGGCGGACTTCTCCGGCGCCTCGGCGCTGGGTGTCGCGCTCGTCGCCTTCCTCGCGTTGCTGGCCATCGCCGGGCGGCGCGTGATCGCGAGCGGCTACAGCGATGCCAAGTGATCTTGCACCACCAGCGAACAAGTAACCCAGTGCCACATTGCGGCAACCTCCACCGCATTTCACCGTACGAGAAGAAGGGCCCGGACATGAGGCGCAGAGCCTTGGCCGCCGTGCTGCTAGCCGCGACGTTCACGCTGGTCGCGTGCGGCGGCGGCAACTCGAACGAGACAACCCAGCAGGCAGCCGCGGTCAATGGGTACACCTCCCACGACCAGCTCGTGCAGGCGGCGTTGAAGGAAGGCGAGGTCACCATCGTGACCTCCCTCGAGGACTCCACCAACCAGGACATCGCAAAGGCGTTCCAGACGAAGTACCCCGGCATCAAGGTGAACATCTCCCAGGAGCAGAACGACGGCGGCCAGCGGGTGCTGCTCACCCTCCAGGCCGGCACCGACGACGCCGACCTGATGCACGTGGACCTCGCCGACTACAAGTCGTTCTTCCCGTACCTGGAGAACATCGACCTGGACAAGCTCACCAAGGCCGGCGTGATCACCGTGCCGGCGGGCATGGTCGACCCCGACCACCCGGACGTCATGGCGCTGGGCTCCGGCCTCGGCGCGATCGCCTGGAACAAGCAGATGCTGCCCGACGACCAGGTGCCCAACACCTGGGAGGACTTCCTCAAGCCGCAGTACAAGGGTCAGTTCATCGCCAACATCGAGGCCAACAACATCGCGATCCTGCGCGAGGCCTGGGGCCAGGACAAGGTGAACCAGTTCGCCAAGGACCTGCTGGCCCAGAACCCGGTGTGGACCGACAGCGACACCACCGGCCTGACCGCCATGGTCGCCGGCGAGCACCCGCTCTACATCGCGAACAACTACCACTCGGCGTACCGCATCTACAAGAAGTCGCCGGACAAGATCGGGATCAAGCTGCTCGAACCGATCCCGACCAACGGCACCCAGCAGGTGGCGATCCGCAAGGGCGCCAAGCACCCGGCCGCGGCGCTGCTGTTCGAGGAGTTCGCCGCCACCGAGGACGCCCAGCAGTACATCGACAACGACGAGCCCGCGCAGGGGTCGGTCTTCGTCAAGGGCGACATGCTCTACAACCTCACGCAGGGCAAGCAGCTCGCGCTCGTGAGCTGGAAAGACTTCGTCGACCTCGACGCGTGGTCGAAGGAGATCCAGGGGATCTGGGGCTTCCCCACAGCGCAGATCACCAAGAAGAAGTGACCGTGCGGCCGGGTGCGGCGCGAGCCGCGCCCGGCCCCCACCCCGCAGCGAGGAGCCGATCGTTGGAGACCACCGCCGAAACACACCTTGAGCCGTGGAAGCAGGACCACTCCGAGCACCCCGACTCGGTGAAGCGCCTGGTGTACCAGCACATGGAGCAGGCGCGCGCGGCGGGACTCCCGCACGTGATCGACCAGCTGCCGATGAAGCCGACGGTGCAGGGCATGGACAGCCCGCACCAGGCCGGTGACCACATCTCGTACGAGATGCTGACCCGGGCCCCGCACTACATCCTGACCAGCCACTTCACCAGCATCTCGCCGGGCGCCCCGGTGCGCGGGATCCACCGCCACATCAGCGCGCCGACGCTGTTCGGCCTGGAGGGCAAGGGCTGGGAGTCCAACGACGGCGTCCGGTACGAGTTCGACAAGTACGACCTGCTGGCGGTCCCGCCGTACACGGCGCACCAGCACGGCGGCAACGAAGACACCTACACCGTGATCTACGTGCCGGAGACCGGCCGGGTGCACCACATCCTCGGGCTGGTCTGGCGGGAGCAGCACAAGTTCAGCGAGAAGCCGACGTTCCCGGAGAACACCAAGCCGCTCTACGAGGGCGACAAGCTGATCGGCTACCGGATCCTGCCCGGGGTGCTCGGCATCAAGGAGGGCATCGACGTCATCCTCGGCGCCGACCCGCAGCGCGAGGCCGCCTTCGGCGCGCGCCGCGCGTCCGGGCCCTGGGAGGGACCGGTCGCCGACACGTACGAGCGGTACGTGAAGCTCATGCACGACGAGGTCGAGCACTGCCGCTCCGTCGACCACGTCATCAGGGCGGCCGAGCAGGAGTGGGAGAACACCCGCCAGGGCCGGATCAAGTGGTACATCCACCCGAACGCGGCCACCGCGTCGCGCCAGAAGTGGATCTACATGCAGGAGATCCCGCCGGGCAGCCGTTCCGGCCGGCACCGCCACGTACCCGAGGAGCTGATCCTGGTCCTGCAGGGCCAGGGGTACGACATCCACGACGGCAAGCGGTGGGACTGGAAGGCCGGCGACCTGATCTGCGTGCCGACCATGACCGACCACCAGCACTTCAACCTCGGCGACACGCCCGCGCTGCTGCTGTCGACGAGCCCGTCCCACTACACCTTCCTGGGCCTCGGCGGCATCGAGCAGATCGAGGACGCCCCCGAATACGACGAGGAGTTGGCTCGTGGCTGAGCGGGAAATGGAGCGCCAGCAGCTCGCGACGAAGGCTGTCGACCCGAAGCTCTACTACGACTACGAGGGCAGGTTCATCCGCCAGCGCCTCGAGCGCGACTGGATGCGGATGCAGCCGCACGTGGTCAAGCCCGGGATGTTCGCCAAGGGCGGCCACGTGCTCGGTGACGTACGCGTCTTCGAGCGCTTCACCATCGGCCCGATCAGCTCGATGACCTGCCGGTTCGTCGAGCTCCGTGCCGGGGAGTCCACCCCCGCGCAGCGCCGCACGCCGTCGATGGTCGGCTACGTCGTCGCCGGCGGCGGGGTCACCACGCAGGACGGCGCCTCGCACGAGTTCACCGCGGGCGACGTGGTGTTCGTGCCGCCGTACACGACGTACACGATCACCGCCGGGCAGGACGGGCTCACCATGTTCGTCCCGGAGGCGCGGATCTGGCACGTGCTGGGCCTCCTGCACGAGGAGCACCACGAGCAGCACCGGCTGCCCGGCGAGGTCGAGCCGACGACCGACCGCGACGGCACCTGGACCGGCTACCGGGTCGACTCCGGCGTGCTCGGCCTGGAGTCGGAGCTCACCGTGCGCGCCGGGGCGGAGCCGCGCCGCGAGGCGATGTTCGCTGCCCGCCGCGCGGTCACCGAGGAGATCAAGGGCGAGACGTGGTACGACGACATGCTGCGCCTGCTGGTCACGGAGAACCGCGTCGAGCGCGACACCCCGCGCGTCATCCGCGGCGCCGACCTGCCGTTCGAGCGCACCCGCCAGGGCCGGCTCAGGTACTACCTGACCAACTGGTCCGAGGTGGCCGGCCACGACATGGACCTCGCGGTCTACGAGATTCCCGGCAGCACGCACACCGGCAGCACGCACACCGGCAGGCACCGCCACGTCGCCGAGGAGCTGCTGTACGTGCTGTCCGGCAGCGGCCACGACGAGCACGAGGGCACGACGTACGAGTGGGCGGCCGGTGACCTGGTCTGCGTCCCGCCGATGACCGCCCACCAGCACTTCAACGACGGCCCGGAAACTGCGAGGCTGGTGTCCGTGTGGACCCGCCAGCCGGCCAACGAGTACTTCGGCGGGATCGAACACATCTCGGACGCGACACCGGAGGCTGACTAGATGACCGACACGGACGTGCGGTCCGTGCCCCCCGGCACCACCGTCGACCTGACCGTCGACCGGATGCCCAGCGGCGCCGGGGAGGACGACCCCTGCCTTGTGGACCGTGCCGCCCTGGCCGGTCTGGGCATCGCCGAGATGGGCGTGGTCGAGCTCGGCACGGTCCGCGGCCGGCGGCTGCTGGTCCGCGTCACGGCGGCCCCGGGCACGGTGGACGCGTCGGCTCCGGGCGCGGTGAACTCGACCGCGGCCGGGGGCGTCATCCGGCTCGGGCGACGCCATGTCCAGGCGCTCAAGGCGCGGGTCGGCGAGCACGTCACCGCCCGCGCGGTGCGGGTCGAGGAGGCCAAGCGGGTCGTGCTGGAGCCGCTGGCCCCGCTGGCCCGCTCGGTGCAGGCGTACGAGGACGAGCTGGCCGAGGCGCTCGCGCACCGGCAGCAGCTCGTGCAGGCCGGGATGCTGGTCACCGCCCGGCCGAGCGACTTCCGCCGGGAGGTCTTCTTCCGGGTACTGTCGTCGACGCCCGACCACGCGGTGATCGGCCCGGACACCCGGGTGGTGCTGCGCACCAGCATGCTGCCCGCGGGCGCCTCGGCGAACCTGGTCACCTTCGACGACGTCGGCGGCCTGCGCGGCGAGGTCGACCAGGTACGCGAGCTGGTCGAGTGCCCGCTGCGCTATCCCGAGGTGTACCAGCAGCTCGGCATCGAGCCGCCGCGCGGCATCCTGCTGCAGGGACCGCCCGGTGTCGGCAAGACGCACCTGGCCCGGGCCATCGCCAACGAGGTCGGCGCGCACTTCGTGTACGTCAACGGACCCGAGATCCTCTCGTCCGTGCAGGGCGGCACCGAGGCCAACCTGCGGGCGATCTTCGAGGAGGCGATGGAGAGCGCGCCGTCGGTCGTGCTGATCGACGAGCTGGACGCCATCGCGCCGGCGCGCAAGGACGCCGGGTACATCGACGCCCGCATGGGCACCCAGCTGCTCTCGCTGCTCGACGGCCTGGTGAGCATGGAGGACGTGGTGGTCATCGGGACCACCAACCGGCCGGACGCGCTCGACCCGGCGTTGCGCCGCCCCGGCCGCTTCGACCGGGAGCTGCTGCTCGGTCCCCCGGATGTCGCCGGCCGGCTGGACATCCTGCACATCCACACGCGGGGGGTTCCGCTCACCCCGGCGGCCGCCGACTACCTCGCCGAGCTCGCCCGGGAGACCCACGGGTACACCGGCGCCGACCTGGTCGACCTGATCCGCGAGGCGGGGCTCGCGGCGTTGCGCCGGATCGTCGGGCCCGGACTGCGGGGGCTGCGGGGGCTGGGGGAGGCCGTACCCGACCTGGAGCAGTGCCAGGTCGACGCGCCGGACCTCAAGCACGCGCTGGCGCAGACGCGGCCGTCGGCGCTGCGCGAGGCCGTCGTCACCGCGCCCGGCGTGCACTGGTCGGACATCGGCGGGCTCGGCCCCGCCGTCGAGCTGCTCCGCGAGGCCGTCGAGATCCCCCTGCAGCACCCCGAGGCCTTCGCCGACGTCGGTCTGCCGCCCTCGTCGGGGGTCGCCCTCTACGGCCCGCCGGGTACGGGCAAGAGCCTGCTCGCGATGGCCGTGGCGCAGGAGTCCGGGGCGAACCTGGTGGTGGTCAACGGTCCGGAGATCTTCTCCAAGTGGCTCGGCCAGTCCGAGGAGGCCATCCGGGACGCGTTCGCGCTCGCCCGGCAGTCCGCCCCGACCGTCGTGCTGCTCGACCAGGTCGACGCGATGGCGCCGCGCCGCTCGTCGGAGGCGTCGACCACCGCGGCCGAGCGGGTCGTCAACCAGCTGCTGGTCGAGATGGACAGCATCCGGGCCGGCGCGCACATCGCCGTCGTCGCCGTCACCAACCGGCTCGACCTGGTCGACCCGGCGCTGCTGCGTCCCGGCCGGCTGGGCCTGAAGATCCACGTCGGGCTGCCCGACGAGGCGGCGCGCGCCGAGATCCTGCGTATCCACCTCGCCCATCACCTGACCGACGAGCTGCGCGACGCGGTCGGCGAGGTCGCCGCCGCCACGGACGGCCGGTCCGGCGCGGAGCTGCGGGCGATCTGCGACCACGCGCGCATCCTCGCGCTGCGTGCCGCCGGGTATGCCCGGCACACCCGCGTCGGCCCGGACCACCTGCGGGCCGCCGCCGCCCAGGCGGCCGTCCACGCCACCGAGTAGCCGAACCGAGTAGCAGAACACCCGAATCGAAATAGGGGAGCGCATGGAGCGATACGACGAGACCGCCACCGGCCACGCCGGCAAGGTCGGCGGCACCTTCTACGCCGAGGACCTGGTCACCGCGCGGGAGCAGCGACGGGTCGCGCTCGACTCGGAGCACATCATCCGCGTCGAGGACCAGATCTGGGAGGACTCGCCGCACGGGCTGCTCAAGCACATCGCGCACCCGGCGATCAACCCGCTCGACTACGACATCGACGCCTACATCCAGGAGATCGGCCCGGACGGGGCCTCCGGCAAGCACCAGCACATGGCCGAGGAGTTCGTCTTCGTGCTGTCCGGGCACGGCTACTCGCTGCATTGGGACGTGGAGCTCGCCGAGATGCGCGACGACTTCCAGTGGCGCATGGCCGACGTACCGCAGCGGTTCGAGTGGGAGGCGGGCGACTGGATGTTCATCCCCTGCAACACCGCGCACCAGCACTTCAACGCCGACGGCGACGAGCCGGCCCGGCTGCTGTGCGCGACCTCCCGGATCTACAAGTTCCTCGGCTGGCACGACCTGCGCCAGCTCGAGGACGCCCCGCGGCCCCGCACCCACTAGAGCCCCTGACCGAAGCCCCGACCGAGGAGACGAGCAGATGCTGGAGAGCGAGCAGGTACGCACCGCGGAGGCGGAGCTCACCACGAAGGTCGAGCGCGAGTACGAGGGCGGCCGGGTCTTCGTACGCGCCATCCGCAGCGGCAAGTACAGCCTGACCGAGGAGCGTCGCCGCCAGCGCGAGGCCCCCCGGGTATACAAGTCGTCCGAGGCGCCGTGGAAGAACGGCCCGGTCAAGTGGAACAAGGGCCTGCTCAGCCCGGGCATGGGGCTGATGCAGACGCT
>Ga0126377_10000646_pt1 | contig 21504 bp, 20 predicted proteins | sample PanSoiMetPlot_22_FD_92647 | JGI IMG/M metagenome (GOLD analysis project Ga0126377, IMG submission 92647) | Tropical forest soil microbial communities from Panama - MetaG Plot_22 | ecosystem: Environmental > Terrestrial > Soil > Tropical forest > Bulk soil | place: Panama | collected 2016-02-17 | reverse complement strand
CGCCAGGGCTACCGGTATGAAGAGGTCGGCCGCGCGGCGCGAGGATTCGCGGCGCGGCTCTCGGCCGCCGGTCTGAAGAAAGGCGACAAGGTCGTCTTCTGGGGCGAGAACCGTCCTGAATGGGTCGCCTGTTATTGGGGCTGTCTTCTTGCCGGCGTGATCGTCGTGCCGATCGACTATCGCTCGTCGCCCGACTTCGTCGTGAAGGTGCACCGGCTGGTCGGGGCGCCGGTCATCCTCGTCGGCGATGACGTGAGAGGCCTGGGGCCGAATGCCGACATCGGCGGCGCGGCCGTCTGGCTGCTGGCCGATCTCGATTGGCTCGCGGATGGCCCGATGCCCGACGTCTCCATCACCCGCGACGACATCATTCAGGTCATCTTCACGTCGGGTGCAACTGCCGAGCCCAAGGGCGTCGTGATCCGCCATCGCAACGTGCTGGCCAACATCGTGCCGGTCGAGCGGGAGGTGAAGAAGTACCTGAAGTACGCGTGGCCGTTTCACCCACTGCGATTCCTGAATCTCCTGCCGCTCAGTCACATGTTCGGGCAGTCGATGGCCAGCAGCATCCCGCCGATGGTGCGGGGAACGGTCATCTTCACGCGCAGCTTCAATCCGCACGACGTGCTGCGACTGATCAAAACGCGGCGCATTTCGGTCCTCGTGTGCGTGCCGAAGATCCTCGATGTCCTCCGTGAGCACGTGCTCCACACGTTTCCCGAGACGAAGGAACCGCCGCCACCGGGGATCTCCGTTCAGGGCCGGTGGTGGAAGTACCGTCGCGTGCACCGCGCGTTCGGTTTGAAGTTCTGGGCGTTCGTCGTCGGAGCCGCGCCGCTCCCACCGGACGTCGAGGAGTTCTGGCGACGACTCGGCTTCGTGGTCGTGCAGGGCTACGGCCTCACCGAGACCGCGCCGATCGTCACGTTGAATCATCCGTTCAAGACCAGCAAGGGATCGGTCGGCACACCGATCGAAGGCGTCGAGATTCGCATCGCCGACGACGGCGAGATCCTCGTGCGCGGGGAAAACGTGACGAGTGGGTACTACCAGGGCATGGTGCCAGACGCTCAGCGTTCAATGCCCAACGCCCAAAGCCTGAGCGATGCCGTCTTCGACGCCGAAGGCTGGCTTCACACCGGTGACATCGGCGAGCGTGATTCGCAGGGACGTCTCTTCATCAAAGGCCGCAAGAAAGAGATGATCGTGACGCCCGACGGCCTCAACGTCTTTCCCGAGGATGTCGAAGGCGTCATCAACGAGCAGCCTGGCGTTCGCGAATCGGCGGTCGTCGGCATCACCGAAGGCGCACAGGAACGCGTGCACGCGGTGATGGTCCTCGATCCGGGCATCTCCGCTGATTCAGTGATTCGCGACGCAAACCTGCGGCTGCAGGACCATCAGCGGATCAGAACATCGTCGGTGTGGCCGGGCCCGGACCTGCCGCGCACTGAAGGCACACGCAAGCTGAAACGGCGAGCGATCCGTGACTGGGTGATGGCGGGCGGACAGCCGGTTCAGACCAGTGATAGCGATTCGCTCGAAGGTCTGCTGGCGAAGTTTGCCCATGGGCGCGAGGTCACCGGCGCAACCACGCTCGACGAACTGGGGCTCAGTTCACTCGAGCGTGTCGAGTTGATGGTGGCGCTTGAAGATCGGTTTCAGACACGCATCGATGAGGGTCGTTTCTCCGAGGCTCGCAGTCTTTCCGATCTCAAGCAGCTCGTCGAACAGCCGGCTGCGCCTTCGACGATCGATGAGCCGGTCGAGTTTCCCTCGTGGAACCGGACATGGCCCGTACGCGTGGTCCGTCGTCTCTCACACGCCACGTGGATCGTCCCGCTGACGCGGGCGTTTGCCTATGCGAGGGTTGAGGGCCTCGCACATCTGCGAGCGATTCAAGGTCCGGTCGTGTTCGCGGCCAACCATCAGAGCCATATGGACGTGCCGGTGATCATCTCGGCGCTGCCGGGCCATTGGCGCGCGAGAGTGGCGCCGGCAATGGCCAAGGAGTTCTTCAAGGCGCACTTCTTTCCCGCGAACCATCCGTGGCGCGACTGGTTGGCGAACTCGCTGAACTACTACCTGGCCGCGTTCTACTTCAACGCGTTTCCCCTGCCTCAACGCGAAGCAGGGGCTCGACACACGCTTCAATACATCGGCGAGCTGACCGGACGGGGCTGGTCGATCTTGATCTTTCCCGAGGGGGAGCGGTCGACCAGCGGGGCGATCAAGCCGTTCCGTGGAGGCATCGGCATGATCGGCGCGCGACTGGGCGTCCCCATCATCCCCGTTCGAATCGAGGGTGTCGATCGTTTGATGCCGGTGGGGAGCACCTTCGTCAGACCCGGACGCGTGCGAGTGGCGTTCGGCGCACCGCTCCGGCTGCGCGGCGATGATTACGCGGCGCTGGCGGCCGACGTGGAGCGAGCGGTGCGATCGCTCTGACGCATTCTGCTCGCCTCGAGCGAACCCCCGAAGGGGGTGAGTCGAGAGGAGCGGAGCGAGGCGATTCAGGCCGGGTGAGCCACCTCGGTTCGGCTCGAATTGGATACGACACGACGCATTTTCCGGGAAATATCACGAAAGATCGGCTGGTTTGCTTGAGGCTGCGCTATGTGGCACACTGATTGCTAGGTCGCGAGGCCCAGTCATCGGCTTGGAAGGATGAGTATTGAGTAAAGACGATCTGATCGATATGCAAGGGACCGTCGTCGCAGTTCATTCCGGCGGGCTGTACCGAGTCCAATGCGATGCGGGCCACGAAGTGCTCGCGCAGTTGAGCGGCCGGATGCGCCGATTCCGAATCAAAGTGGTGCCAGGCGATCGCGTCACCGTCGGTGTGTCCCCGTACGATCCGGTTCGCGGCATCATCACGTTCCGGGCCAGATAACCCGAAGTCTTGAGCAGTCACGTTCCATCCTCACCGCAGAAACGCCGCGGCCGTCGTCGTCCCCCGCGCCGTGGCGTGCGTCCGTACCACGTCGTGAAAGCCGAGCCAACCGAGCTCGCATACGAGCCGTCTGCGTTCGATCCGGCGCCGATTCCGTTCGACAGACTCTCGCTCGATGAACGCTTGATCCATGGCATTCGCGATCTCGGGTGGAGCGAGACGAGGCCGGTTCAGAGCGGCGTGATTCCGCTGGCGCTCGAAGGGCACGACGTGATCGCGTGCGCTGAAACCGGCACTGGCAAAACCGCCGCGTTCCTCGTGCCGATCCTTCAACACTTCCTGAAGGAAGCGCCGCCACAACCGCAACGCACGCGCGCGCTCGTGCTGGCGCCGACGCGTGAGCTGGCGGTGCAGATCGAAGATCAGGTGCAGGGGCTCACCTACCACACGACCATCTCGAGCGTCGCGGTGTTCGGTGGCGTGCCGATGGATCCGCAGGAGCGCGCGCTTCGCGCGGGTGTCGACATCGTCGTCGCCACACCGGGTCGGCTGATGGATCACATGCGGCACGACTCGGTGGACTTCGGCGTCCTCGAAGTGCTCGTCCTCGACGAAGCCGATCGCATGCTCGACATGGGCTTCTGGCCCGATGTGCAGCGCATCCTCGCGGCCCTGCCCTCGGCGCGTCAGACCTTGCTCTTCTCCGCCACGATGCCGGCCGAGGTCCTCAAGCTCACACAGGAATTTCTCAAGACCCCGCACTATGTCCAGGTTGGACGACGGGGCGGTCCGGCGCAGACGATCTCGCACGCGGCGCAGACCGTCGCTGCCGGGGAGAAGACACAGTGGCTGGCGCGCTGGCTTCGAGAAGAAGCGACCGGGCCGGTGCTCGTGTTCTGTCGCACCAAGATTGGCGCCGACCGTCTGGCCGGCCGCTTGAGCGGGCTCGGCATCCGCGCCGCTGCGCTGCATGCGGACCGGACACAGCAGCAGCGCATGGCAGCCGTTGAAGGATTCCGCACCGGGACGTATCCAGTGCTCGTTGCCACCGATGTGGCCGCTCGCGGCCTCGACATCGAAGGCATCGCGCACGTCGTCAACTACGAAGTTCCCGACACACCCGAGGCCTACGTGCACCGCGTGGGCCGCACGGGCCGGGCCGAATCGACGGGGAGCGCGCTGACGCTGGTCGCCCCCGAAGAAGTTCGCGCGCTTCGCGCGCTGGAGAAAGCCGTTGGCGTTCAACTCCAATAACGACCCGATGGGGCCTCCAGGCGGCGCGCCGGATGCGCCGGCGCCATCGAGCCAGGCGGATGGCAGCGCCGCATCCACGTCGAGTGATGCGAAGCCCCAGTCCACCGGCTTCGTCCGCTTTACCTCATGCCGCTGGCAGCAGCCGGCGGAGGATGGCAAGGAAGCGTTCTGCACGCATCGCGAGGTGAAACCGTACGCGGGCACCAGCGCGTTCGACGCTGATGCGTGGTGCGCGGACTGCCAGTACTACAAGCTGCGTCGCGCGCCGAAGAAGCGCAATCCGGACGAGTACCGATACTGACAGGAAGCAGGAATCAGTCAGAGAACTCCTTGGCCAGGTGTACCCACTCGCCATGAGGCGCGAGCTCCTGGTAGGCCTTCCAATGAAGACGCGCCTCCGCCGACTGTCCGTTCTTCTCCAGCGTGACGGCGAGATAGAAGTGCGCGTCCGCGTAGGTCGGGTTGAGGCGAAGCGCGTCCCGGTAGCACGTCCGCGCTTCGGAGTACCGTGCCAGGTCGTGAAAGATGTTTCCGAGGTTGAAGTGCGCTTCGAACACATCCGGTTCGAGTGCGATCGCCCGTTCGTACAGCGCCTGCGCCTCGGCGATCTCGTTCCGCGCGTAATGGATGTTGGCGAGATTGATCAGCGCGGGCACGAGGTCGGGATCCATCTCGAGCGTCTTCCGATAGCCGGTCAATGCCTGGTCGAAGTGGCCCGGGTCGCCGTCGTCGAGCCTCGACGCACGGACGAACTCGAACTCCGCCAATGACAACTCTGACGGTTGCGCGGGAGGATCCATCAACGCTGCGAGCGGCGGCGGCTCCGGACGCTTGAGCTGAAGGATCTTGGCGGGCGGGGCTTCGATTCGGAAATCGAACGCGAGCTGCCCGTTGCGCGATGCGAGCAGGCTGCGAAGGACGGCGCGAAAGCTGGCGCCGTCGGCCAGCTCGGCTTCGGCCTGACGGATGATCGCCAGATCGGCGAACGCGTAGAAGGTCTCACCGTGCGCGCGATGCGACGGATGGATGAGCCCCCACTTCTGCATGTAGCGAAGGCGATCCTCACGGAGGTGCTTGCAACGTTCGAGCACCTGTCGTCGGGAGATCGCTGCGGGTGCGGGTCCGGGAATGCCCACGCGCCTCCAATATAATCCAGCGAGATCGAGAATGAACCCATTAACGACTTTCGAGGCAGTACTCCAGTAATGTTGCTCGCAGGCGACGTTGGCGGCACGAAAACATTGCTCGGTCTCTTCGAGCGCGCGTATCCGCGACCGATCCCTCACGCGATCGAGAGCTACGCGACTGGTTCGTTCCAGAGTTTCCTCGACATCCTTCGCACCTTCACGCGCGAGACGCCGCGGGGTCGTGAAGTGGAGGCGGTCACACTTGGCGTGGCTGGACCGGTCTCGGCCAACCGCGCCCGACTGACGAACGTCGATCTGGAAGTTGTCGGTGACGAGATCGCCTTCGAGGTCGGCACGCCGCGCGTGCGCATCCTCAACGATCTGGCGGCGCTCGCCATCAGCGTCCCGATCCTGACGACCGACGAGCTGCTCACGCTGCAGGAGGGACGGCCGCTCGCGAGCGGCAACGCCGCGGTCATCGCGGCAGGCACCGGTCTCGGCGAGGCCTTTCTCCATCACGTCGACGGACGCTGGATTCCGTTGTCCACAGAGGCGGGACACGCCGACTTTGCGGCGCGCACCGATCGTGAGATGGAGCTGGTGCGGATGCTCAGGAATCTGTACGGGCGAGCGGGAGTCGAGCACGTGCTGAGCGGGCCCGGCCTCATCAACCTGCATCGATTCACGCACCGCGGCGGCGAGTGTGCGGTGATCGATGCGATCGAAGCTGGATTGACGCCCGCGCAGGTCTCTCAGGGCGCCATGAGCGGGCGATGTCAGTCGTGCGTCGATGCGTTGCGGATGTTCGTGAGCGCGTACGGCGCCGAAGCGGGAAACCTCGCCCTGCGTGGCGTCACGACATCGGGCCTGTTCGTCGGCGGTGGGATTGCGCGAAAGATCCTGCCATTCGTTCAGGAGGGCAAGTTCATGGAGGCGTTCCTCGCCAAGGGACCGATGTCCGACCTGATGCTGACGATTCCCGTACGTGTCATCCTGAACGAGCAGGCGGGACTGATTGGCGCCGCCGCTTACGCGCAGTCGTTGCACAATCTGTAGTGAGGAATTGCATTGTCGGTGCGAGAGGACACTATGAAACGAATCATTCCGGTGTCTTGTGTCATCCTCGCGATCGTCTGGCTCACAGGCGGACTCGCGGCCGCACAGGGCGAAGCGATCGAACGCACACCGAAGGCACCTCCGAATCGGCCGACGCCTCGCACCGCTGATGGGAAGATCGACTTCTCCGGCATCTGGAGCGCCGATCGCCGGTTCATCTACGACATCAACGACGCGCTGAAGCCTGGTGAGACGCTGCCCATCCAGCCGTGGGCGTTGAAGATGACGCTCGACCGCTTATCGAAAGATGATCCCGAAGCGTTGTGTCTGCCCGCGGGCGTACCGCGTCAGGCGCCGTACCCGTGGCGCATCGTGCAGACGACGACGCACATCTTCTTTCTGTTCGAAGGCAACATCCACAGCTACCGGCAGATCTTCATCGACGGGCGGTCGCATCCAAAAGATCCCGATCCCACGTGGTACGGTCATTCCGTCGGCAGATTCGAGGGCGACACGCTCGTGATCGATACCGTCGGCTTCAACGATCGCTTCTGGTTCGACTTCGCAGGTCATCCGCACACCGAGAAGCTCCACACCATCGAACGCTACCGGCGCCCGACGTTCGGCACGCTCACCTACGAGGTCACGATCGACGATCCCGGCGCGTATACGAAGCCGTTCACGCTGTATGGCGATCATACCTACGAGAGCGACACCGAGCTGATCGAGTACATCTGCAACGAGAACAACCAGGACGTGTCGCACATCGTCGGGAAGGATCCGCGCAACAAGTACTCGAAGTAGCTTGGTACGTAGTGTCCGCCTTCCTTGGCCACCGTAGCTCGGAACGAGCGGAGGTGGCAGGCGGACCTTCAGACGTAGTGCCCCGCGTCGCGGTACCACCAGAATTGCCACCCTAGTTCTGTCTTCAAAGGCGACTGGCCACAACCCCAATGAAGACACTGCCTACATACGCGGACCGGATGTCGAAGCCTTGTTCGTCGAGCAGGGCCGCGAGTTCCTTGCGATCGATATATCGCTTGCGAATCGTGAACGCTCGGCCATCAGGGAGCGCGCGACGCTCGAAGCTGTCTCGCTGGCAATACGGCCGTCTCGCCTCGGTCCACGCGCTGTCGATGACCGCAAGGTCGGCGCGCGGCCGAAGCGTGCGATGCAGCCGGCGAAACAGATCTTCGATCTGGGGATCCGTCAGGTGGCTGAGGATGAAGCCCAACACACAGGCATCAAAACCGGAGTCGACAAGAGGCACGTCGAAGATGTCTCCGCGAACGATGCGTGCAACCTGCTGCAATACGAGCGCGTCGATTCGCTGCGCGCACCGCACGAGGGCTGGTGCCGACTGATCGACGAGAGTGATCGATCGCGCATTGCGGCCGTAGGCGGAGAGCCAGAAGCCGGTCCCGCATGCGAGATCGAGAACGTCGCCGTGGCCAAACGATGAGAGCAGCGCTGCGATCGCAGCCGCGTCGATCGGGTACTCGGTCGACAGTGGAGCGATGGCCGCACCCTTGCCTCGATAGAAATCGTCGTAGCCGTCGGCGCGCGCATCGTAGTACGCGAACATCTCCGAGGTTTCAGCATCGTGATCGGATCCGGGCATGCCAGCGCCTCGGACTACGAGTGGTCCTCGGCGAACGTCACGCCTGTCTGTGGACGCTCGGCCACGACGCGGATGGTAGCACGTGCATCGTGGCGTCCTGGTGCTGCCGGTCGGTCGCGTTCACCCTCGCATCGCGCGATCGCGATACGTCGTCATCAGCGCTGCGAGGTCCCGTGCCGACATGCCGTATGTGTTCGGCAGCGCGCCTTCCCAACCAGTGAGCCCCCGCGCCACAGCGCGTCCGCGATTGTGACCTCGATAGTGTGCTGCGAAGTTGAAGGCGACCATCTTGTTCAAGTTCACCGAGGTCACGCCGATGTCGCCGATATCAGACCACTTGAAGTGTGTCGTCCTGAACAGCGCCCGCATCTCGAAGCCGTCCTGGTGAAGCCGGAGATACGAGGCCCCAGGCAGCATCGTGACGACGAACGTCACGCTGCAGAGACCAAAGAAGCCGGTGGCGAGCCACCCTTCCCAGGAACCGTCCATCAGCAGGACGCCGATCGTCACGAACACAAGACTCACCAGCAGCGCCAGTCCCTGCTTCCAAGGGCTGGGACGAAGGATCTGTTCGGACGTCGTCAACACGGATACGCTTCGTCTATCGGCCCGCAGAGAGAGTCGCTTTAATCGACTCAACCACATGGCATGCCTTGACTTACGCGAATTCTGCGCAGTACGCTGACCCCATCCGCCTTCGGCTACGGCGAGACCCGCACGCAGTGCAGATCACACTCAACGGCGAACGCGTCGAGCTCGAGGAACCGATGTCGGTCACGGCCCTCCTGGCCAGGCTGGAGATCGATCCGCGTCGCGTGGCGGTGGAACACAACCTGAACATCATCAAGCGCCACCGGTTTGCTGAAGTCGTCGTCGGCGACGGCGACACGGTGGAGATCGTCAATTTCGTCGGCGGCGGCTAATGACAGACACCCCCTTCGTCATCGCAGGAAGAACGTTCACGTCCCGCCTGATCGTAGGCACGGGCAAGTACTCGTCGAATGCCGTGATGGCGCAGGCGCATCAAGCGTCAGGCGCGGACATGGTCACCGTGGCTGTGCGCCGCGTGAACATCTCCGATCGAACGCGCGAGTCGCTGCTCGACTACATCGACACGAGCCGGATGTTCATCCTGCCGAACACTGCCGGGTGCTACACCGCGGACGAAGCCATTCGGACCGCGCGTCTGGGACGCGAAGCTGGCCTCTCCGAGTGGGTCAAGCTCGAAGTCATCGGAGACGAACGGACACTCTTCCCCGACAACGAAGCGCTGATCGAAGCCACCCGCGTGCTCGTGAAGGAGGGCTTCATCGTCCTCCCCTACACGAACGATGATCCCATCGCCTGCCGGAAGCTGGAGGACGCTGGCGCCGCGGCAGTGATGCCACTGGGCGCGCCGATCGGCTCGGGCCTCGGCATTCAGAACGTCAACAACATCCGCATCATTCGCGAATTCTCGCGCGTGCCGCTCATCGTCGATGCAGGTGTGGGAACGGCGTCGGATGCGGCGCTCGCAATGGAGCTGGGCGCCGATGGCGTGCTGATGAACACGGCGATCGCGGGAGCGGAGGACCCTGTGGCGATGGCAGACGCGATGCGCCACGCGGTGATTGCCGGACGGCTGGCCGCTCGTGCCGGCCGCATCCCGAAGAAGATGTACGCGTCGGCAAGCAGCCCGGTCGAAGGAATGGTTGGGCGGTAGCGCCGCCGCATGATCGAACCCGACGCGCAGGCGAAGAGCGAAGAGCTCATCGAGCGTCTCAACACCTCATGGCGGGTGGCGCCACAGCAGCCTGCCTCTCCATCGCTCAAGCACCGTCTCGCCCACCGCGTCCGCGCCATTGTCGCCCGTCTGCTGCGTCCGCAGGAAACATTCAACGCCACCCTTGTCCAGTACGTGAATACATCGGTCCGGCCACTCGAGGTCGCCATCGATGATGTGCGCCGCTTCCATGAAGCGCTGTCGGCGCGCGAGCGGCGTGTCGAAGCCGCGATGGCAGCGATGCGCGCCGAGCACGAAGAGCTGCGCATGTCGGTTGGCGTCCTCCAGCAGGCGACACACACGCTCTCGAAGGAGATCGCGCGGCGCGCCGCGAGCGTCGCTCCGGTCGAGGCAACGACCGCCAGCGCGCAGACGTCGCCTGCCGTGCCCCGAGCGAGCGACGCGAGTCGAGGGGTCGACGCGCTCAGCCACAAGTATGTCGGTTTCGAGGATGCGTTCCGAGGATCACCCGATACGATTCGGGCGCGGCTCGTCGATTACATGCCGATCTTTGCGGGGACAGCCGATGTGCTCGACATCGGATGCGGACGGGGTGAATTTCTAGGGCTGCTACGCGAGCAGGGCGTGAGCGGACGCGGCATCGACTTGAACGACGCGATGGTCGATGTCTGCCGCGATCAGGGGCTCGAGGCGACGAAGGCCGATGCGCTCTCGTACCTGCAGCGACTTCCCGATCACTCGCTCGGCGGTCTCTTCGCCGCGCAAGTCGTCGAACATCTGGAGCCGGCTTACCTCACGCATCTGCTCGAGGCCGCGTTCGACAAGCTGCGCCCCGGCTCACCGATCGTGCTCGAGACCATCAACCCGGCGTGCTGGTTCGCGTTCTTCGAGAGCTACATCCGTGATATCACGCACGTCCGTCCGCTGCATCCCGACACACTGAAATTCCTGCTCCTGGCGTCGGGCTTCAACCAGATCGACGTCCGCTACCGCGCACCCTACCCTGAGCACGAGAAGCTTCAGCCGATCGCGAAGCACGACGCGCTCGGTGATTCGATCGAGACGCTCAACGCGAACGTGAAGAAACTGAATCAGCTGCTCTTCACGTATCTCGACTACGCCGCCGTCGCCCGTCGCCCCTGATCTCTTGCGCCCGACTCAGATCGCACCAACCAGGTTGACGCGATTGGAGTCGGACGAACGAGACCAGAGACGTCCGCCGGCTAGCGCGCTCTTCCACATCTCCGTAGCGTCGACTCACCGGCGACCCGCACGTGGGCCAAGCGACACCGGTGTGGCTACGGCCTCGCTCCGGTTCGACACCGCGGAAAAACGGCTCGTCCGCGCAGGTGCTGACGATGCTGGCGCCGGCTGATCCTGATCCGCGCGACCGTGAACAATCGTGTCGATAACGAGCTGCCCGGTGCGCCGGTGGCGAATCACTGCCGTCGCCGATGGGGCCGCTCCCGAGCCGTTTTACTCACTGTCGCTGATCGCGGCGCGAACAGTCGCTCGGCCGCAGCCACACCGCCGTCGCTTGGCGGGGTGTGCGGCGGCTCACTGGGTGGGCCTGGGATCGGCGACCTGTTCGCGGCGTGAGGAGCGAAGCGAGTAAATCGGGTCTGGAGGCGCAGCGAGCGCCGGCGCCGGTGATTCGCCACCGGCGCACCCGCAGCTGGTTATCGACACGATTCTTGGCTGTCGTGCGGATCATCCAAGGCGACGGCGTCATCGTCAGCTCCATCGCCGGAAGGCCCGATTTTCCACGCCGACGAACCCCGGGGCCCCCAACGCGCACGCGTGCGCGTTGGGGTGGGAATCGGGAGCCGACGCCAGGCCCGCCCGGTGAGTCGACGCTACGGAAATGTGGAAAGCGCGCGAGCGGACCGCCGCGCGGAAGCATGCGTCAACCTGAATCTAGTCTTTCAAGTCCTTCCGCCAATCGCTGCGCTCCTCGAAGGGCGGCTGATCTTTCTTGTCGAGCAGATAGTCGCCGAGCACGAGGAAGTCCATCTCGGTCCGCATGAAGCAGCGATACGCCTCTTCGGGCGTGCAGACGATCGGTTCGCCTCGGACGTTGAAGCTCGTGTTCACGATCACGCCGTATCCGGTGAGCGACTTGAACGCGTTGACGAGCTCCCAGAACCGAGGATTGGTGGCGCGGCTGATCGTCTGAATGCGCGCCGAGTAGTCGATATGCGTGATCGCCGGCAGATCGGAGCGGACGAAATAGAGGCGCTCGCCGAGCGACTGCTCGGCGTATCCAGCGGGGAGCGCGTGCTGTTTGTGCTTTCGGATCGGCGCCACCAGCAGCATGTACGGCGAAGGACGATCGAGATCGAAGTGATCGGCAACGTCCTCTTCGAGCACGGCTGGCGCGAACGGCCTGAAGCCCTCGCGATACTTGACCTTCAGGTTCAGGGTCTTCTGCATCGCCGCGTTTCGTGCGTCGCCGATGATGCTTCGATTCCCGAGCGCGCGCGGCCCGAACTCCATGCGCCCCTGGAACCAGCCGCCCACCTGTCCTGCCGCGAGTCGGCCCGCGACGTCGGCGGACAAGCGAGACACATCGTCATGGCGTGTCGCCACGCCGCGGTGGCGACGGATGGCGCGTGCGATCTGCTCGCTCGAAAACGACGGGCCCAGATACGAGCCGCTCATGGCATCGTGGCAGGTCCGATCGCGACCCGCCGGCGCACGCGGCTCGCCGCGATGGATGTGCCACACCGCATACGCCGCGCCGACGGCGCCTCCCGCATCGCCGGCCGCAGGCTGGATCCAGATGTCGTCGAACAGGCCCTCGCGCAGAAGCGTGCCGTTGGCTACGCAGTTGAGCGCGACTCCACCAGCCAGGGTGAGGTGGCGGCTCCCGGTCATCGCTTTCGCGGTGCGTGCAAGCGTGAGCACGACGTCCTCGGTCACCTGCTGGATCGCCAGCGCCAGATCCATGTAGACCTGAGTCAGATCAGACTCGGGAGCCCGTCGAGGCACGCCGAACAGCTGCTCCCATTTGTCCTCGCGCACCATCCGGAGCCCGGTGGCGAAGTCGAAGTACGGCATGTTCAGCAGAATCGATCCATCGGGGCGGACGTCGACCAGCTCGCTCGTGATTGCACGTCGGAACTGTTCGGTGCGTGATGACGAGGGGTTGCCGTACGGCGCGAGGCCCATCAGCTTGTACTCGCCGCTGTTCACCGTGAACCCGCAGTAGTACGTGAACGCCGAGTAGAGCAATCCGATCGAATGAGGGAAATGCAGCTCGCTCAGAATCTCGATGGCGCTCCCGTGCCCTCGGCCGATCGTCGTCGTGGCCCACTCGCCGACGCCGTCGATCGTGACGATCGCTGCGTCATCGAACGGCGAGGGATAGAAGGCGCTGGCCGCATGTGACAGATGATGCTCGGGAAAGAAGAGCGGACAGCGCAGATCGCCGAGCTCGCGAAGATGTCCCGTCAGCAGCCGTCGCGTGAAGAGCTTCTCCTTGATCCAGACCGGCATTGCGGTGACGAAGCTCGTGAGGCCGCGCGGCGCGAACGCATGGTAGGTTTCGAGCAGGCGTTCGAATTTCAGAAACGGCTTGTCGTAGAACGCCACCGCATCGACGTCGCCCAAGGCGTAGCCGCCCTCTTCGAGAACGTAGCGACAGGCGTGTGCCGGAAACGACGCGTCGTGACGGACGCGGGTGAAGCGCTCTTCCTGGGCGGCCGCCACGATCCGGCCATCGACCAGCAGGGCGGCGGCGCTGTCGTGGTAGTAGGCGGAGAGGCCGAGGATGGTGGCGTTCATACGCCACGCATTCGTGCGGTCAAGACGGCGAGGCTCAAAACAGCGTGTAGATGAACGGCGCGATCGCCGAACCGCTGGTCAGAGCGATGACCGCCCCGAAGGTGAGGAGGACGAGGATGACCGGCAGCAGCCAGAACTTCTTGCGCTGGTTCAGGAACTCCCACACATCTTTCAGAAACTCCATTGCGGTTGCTCCCCTAGAACGGCTTCTCGAGATCGCGGGCCTCGAAACGGTGGTTTCGCACCGTCATCACCGATGCGTCGCCGGCCTTGAACGCGCGCAGTCGCAGTACGTCCTTGCCGGCGGCGCGCCGCAAGAGCCCGATCGGCGTCACCACCAGCACATACACGATCGACAGCAGCACCGTTGAGACAACGGCACCGATCGCGTGCGACGCTCCCAGCCACACGATCGCGATCGGCTTGAACGCCATCGGGATCGTCATGTTGATCACCAGCACGACGATCGCGGCCGCTACGAGAGCGTCGCGCTTCAGAGCGACGGCGGCCAGCAGCAGCAGGAGCACCATCGCCATCCCGGTGTCCTGGCACTGCAGTCTCCCGATCGGCTTCTCATCCACGTTCGGAAGGTATCACACGCGCGGGCATTCCCCGGGGACAAGCACTGTGATGGAGCCGTTACCTCGGAATCCAGTGCGCCGCCGGCTTCGGTGGATTGGAGAGAGCCGCGATGTCGGCGTCGACCATCATCGCGATCAACTGCTCGAACGACACGCTCGGTTTCCAGGAGAGGACACGTTTGGCCTTGCTTGCATCGCCGATCAGGTGATCGACTTCGGCCGGGCGCAGGAGCACCGGATCGGTGCGGACGTACTTCTGCCAGTCGAGACCCGCGTGGCCGAAGGCGACTTCCACCAGCTGCTGCACCGAATGGCTGACGCCGGTCGCGATGACGTAGTCGTCGGCCTTGTCCTGCTGCAGCATCAACCACATCGCTCGCACGTAATCACCCGCGAATCCCCAGTCGCGGCAGGCCTCGAGGTTGCCGAGCGGCAGGTGATCCTCCATGCCCAGCTTGATGCGGGCAACCCCATCGGTCACCTTGCGCGTGACGAACTCGATACCGCGTCGCGGCGACTCGTGGTTGAACAGGATCCCCGACACCGCGAACATGCCGTAGCTCTCGCGATAGTTCACGGTGATGTAGTGGCCGAACACCTTCGAGACGCCATACGGGCTCCTCGGATAGAACGGCGTCAGCTCGGTCTGCGGCACTTGCCTGACGCGTCCGTACATCTCGCTGGACGACGCCTGATAGATCCGGATGCCCGGATCCACCTGACGGATGGCCTCGAGGACTCGCGTCACCCCCATCGAGTTGTATTCGCCGGTCAGGAGCGGCTGATCCCATGAGGCGGGCACGAACGACATCGCCGCGAGGTTGTAGAACTCGTGAGGCTTGACGTCCTGAATGAGCCGGACGATCGACAGCTGATCGAGCAGGTCCGCCGGACGCAGCGTGACGCGATCGAGCACGTGTTCGATTCGCCACAGGTTCGGCGTGCTCGCGCGCCGCACGACGCCGGTGACGTCGTAGCCCTGTTCGAGCAGGAGTTCGGCCAGATACGAACCGTCCTGTCCGGTGATCCCGGTGATGACCGCGCGCTTAGCCATTGACCCTCGTCATTTTATGTTACGGGTGCGCTGCGGCCCGTGAGCCAGCGTTGCAACGCGTCCTGCCACGTCGGCATCGTGAAGCCGGCCGCAGCCAGCTTTCCCGTCGACAGGGCGCAGTAGCGCGGACGCGGCGCCCTCAGCGGCAGCTGATCGACCGTGATCGGAACGAGGCGCGGCTCGACGCGCAGCAGCGCCGCCGCCTCGCGTGCGACCTCGTGCCACGACGCTTGCCCGCTGTTCACGCAGTGATAGAGGCCCGGTGCCGCTCGATGCGTCACGAGATACCGCGTCGCTGCCGCCACATCAGGCGTGTAGCTGGGCGAGACGATGCGATCGGTGAACACCCGAACCTCGCGTCCCTGCTCGAGGCCATCGATGATCTTGTCCATCGTCCCTCGACGCCCCTTCCAGCCGGCGGGTGACCCGAACAGGCTCTCGACGCGCAGCACGAATGCATCGGGTGCGGCGAGCGCAAACCACTCGCCGAGCAGCTTCGATGAGGCATAGGTGCCGCGCGGCGACGGACGGATGTCCTCGCCGTGCGGTTCGCTGGTGGCGCTGTCGATCACGAAGTCGGTGCTGTAGTGCACGAGCACCGCGCCGGCCGTTTCCGCTGCGCGCGCCAGGCTTCGCACCGCAAACGCGTTGACCGCCAGCGCCTCCACCGGGCGATCCTCCGCACCATCGACGTCGTTGAACGCCGAGCAATTGACGATGAGATCAGGCCTCGTGTCCGCGATGACGCGCGCAACCGCATCGCAATCGGTCACGTCGAGCGTCGATCGCGTCTGGGCAATGACATCGAGATCGCTGAAGGCGGCCACGATGGCAGTGCCCAACTGCCCGCTCGCGCCGGCCACGAGCACGCGCGAGACGGTCATCGCACCGCTTCAGCCACCGACGCGACGACGTGCGCCTGCTGATCGCCACTCAGGCCGGGAAACACCGGCAGGGCCAGCACCTCGAGTGCCGCCCGATCGGCCACCGGATACGCGTCCGGCGAGTGGGTGTAGGCAGCGAAGCAGGTCTGTCGATGGAAGGGCACCGGGTAGTAGACCTCGGTCGCGATGTCACGCGACGCAAGGTGGGCGCGCACGCGGTCGCGCTCGCGGACGCGAACCACATATTGATGGTAGGTGTGTACGCGATCGGACGGTTCAACGGGCACGTTCACCTGACGCATCTGCGAGAACAGCTCACCGTATCTGGCCGCGTTGGCGCGCCGCTGTGCGTTCCACGCTGGCATGTGGGGCAGTTTGACTCTCAGCACGGCGGCCTGCAGAGCGTCGAGCCTGAAGTTGCCGCCGATCTCGTGATGGTAGTACTTCGGTTCCATCCCGTGATTGCGAAGCCGGCGTACCCGCGCCGCGAGCCCGGCATCGTTGGTCGTGACGAGCCCCGCATCGCCGAACGCGCCGAGGTGCTTGCTCGGAAAAAACGAGAAGCACCCGAGCGTCCCGATCGTGCCAGCCTGTCTGCCCCTGTACGTGGCACCAAGCGCCTGCGCAGCGTCCTCGACCACGGGCACGCCTCTGGACGAGGCGAGCGCGACGATCGGATCCATGTCCGCACTCAATCCGAACAGATGGACCGGGACAATCGCTTTGGTTCTGGTCGTCAGGGCTGCGGCAACCGCCTCAGCATCCATCATCAGCGTATCCGGACGGACGTCGACGAACACCGGCGTCGCGCCGAGACGTGCGACCGAACCGGCGGTCGCGAAAAACGAGAACGTCGGCGTGATCACTTCATCGCCAGGACCGATGCCGAGTGACATCAAGGCCACCAGCAGCGCATCGGTTCCCGACGAGACACCGACCGCGTGCGCGACCCCGATCATCTCGGCGATCTCGGCTTCGAACCGTTCCACCTCCTGCCCCATAATGAAGTGTTGCGAGTCGCACACCCGCTCGATCGCCGCAAGGACGTCGGCGCGAATCGCGGCATACTGGGGCTGGAGATCGAGGAGGGGGACCTTCAAAGCGACGCGTTCCATCCTACTTCACCGTCGCGCTGAACATACATGGAACATATCGATACGGTCGTCATTGGAGCCGGCGTGGTCGGCCTCGCGGCTGCGCTCTCGGTCGCGCGCCGCCGACGGAGCGTCTGCGTGCTCGAACGTGAACCTCGTCCAGGCATGGGGACGAGCACGCACAACAGTCAGGTGATTCATGCGGGGATTTACTATCCTGCCGGCTCGCTCAAAGCGCGTCACTGCGTCGAAGGCGCCAGGCTACTCTACGAATTCTGCGCCGCGCACGACGTGCCGCACAGCCGGTGCGGCAAGCTGATCGTCGCGCAGCACGATCACGACATCACTGCGCTCGAGTCGCTTCGCGCACGCGGCGAGGCCAACGGGGTCGAAGGACTCCGGATGGTCGACCAGTCGTTCATCCGGACGCGCGAGCCGCACGTTCGCGCGAAAGCCGCGCTGTTTTCCCCCAACACGGGCATCCTGGAAGCCGAGGCGCTCGTTCGAACGATGACGCGGTTGTGCGCCGACCTCGATGCTGTGATCTTGCCGGGGTCGCCGCTCTGCGGCGCCACCGTGCGCAACGATGGCATCGAGCTGCGGACTCCAGCTGAGACGATCTTCGCGAGAACGGTGGTCAACGCCTCAGGTCTCTACGCCGACGAGGCCTCGGCCATGCTTGGCGGCGAGACCTTCACGATCTATCCGTGCCGAGGCGAATACGCGGAGCTCGTGCCGTCGAAGCGCTCACTCGTGAACGCGCTCGTGTACCCGCTGCCGCATACACATGGACTCGGAGTCCACCTCTCGAAAACGACGGGAGGCTCGGTCACGCTCGGCCCCACGACCACCTTCCAGGATCGGAAAGACGACTACGAACTCAATCGGATTCCGATTGAAAGCTTCCTCGAGCCGGCCCGTGAGCTACTGCCCGAGCTGACGCTCGACGATCTGCGACTCGGCGGCAGCGGCATCCGCCCCAAGCTTCACCCACCAGACGTGTCCTATTCCGACTTCTTGATCGCGCGGGACCGCGAGTGCCCGCATCTGGTGCAGGCCGCCGGGATCGAGTCGCCGGGCTTGACGTCCTGTCTCTCGATCGGCGAGCAGGTAGCGGGGCTGGTGGAAGAGATCCTCTAAGGGGTCGGGAGTCATTTTCGTTCGAGCTCCCCCGAAAATGACTCCCGACCCCTTCGGAGCTTCCACCAGCATCGCGCATCGAGCATCAGGCGAGCGAGCGCCCGCTTGAGCACTCCTGTCGCCACGTGGGTGGAGTAGTACCGATACGCGCTCTCGTGAAACGCGCGGATGGACGCGGCACGCGCCGTGCGGCTCGAACGTCCGACGCTGTGCACTACCGTCGCGCCTGGCACATACCGCACGTGATATCCGCGTGCGCGAAGTCGGCGGCACAGGTCCGCGTCCTCCCAGTACATGAAGTAGCGTTCGTCGAATCCGCCGACCGACTCGAACGCGGCGCGGCGTACCAGCATGCACGCACCCGACACCCAATCGACGATGACGCTCTGGGCGCCATTGCCGAGGGCGGGGTCGGTGACGACGTTCCGGCGCGCTGCAGGCAGAAGCGGAAACCATTCGCGCAGCCGCCCGGTACGACCGAAGAGGCCGGTCAGCATGTCGGGATCGCCGCGTGCGCTTCCCTGCACCGATCCATCGGGATCGAGCACTCGTGGACCAACGATCGCACACGACTCATGCGCGTCGAGCTGCGCCTGCAGGCACCGTGTCGCTCCCGACACGACGTGGCAGTCGGGATTCATCAGCAGGACGAGCGGAGCGCTGCACGAGGCGACCCCCTGATTGACGCCGCGCCCGAAGCCGACGTTGGTGGCATTGCGCAGCAGCCGCACCTGCGGCGCGAATGCGTCCACGAAGCTCTCGCTCCCGTCACTCGACGCGTTGTCGACGACGACCGCTTCCCAGGCGCGTCCGGCGAAATCATTGGCCAGCGATTGAAGCGCCAGCACCAGATCGGCGCCGGCGTTGTAGTTCACCAGGACAGCGGCGATCTGCGGTGTCATTGAAGAGCGAGATCGAATCGCTTTTCCTTGCGTTTCGTCGCCAGCCACTTGGGCTCGAGATGCGACCAGATCGCCGACGCGTCGACGCGGCGTGTCCGCTGCACCTCCGCGCGCTGTCGAATCACGCGCGGCATGCCGGCAATGGCGGCGAACTTGGCGCGAAGGAACGATCCCAGCAGACCTGTACGTGTGAAATGCACCGCCGCAGCCGCCGAGTACACGAAGTGACCGGGCAGTGTTCGCATCAGCAGCGACGTCGGCGTGTTCTTGAAGTACACCCACTCGAGATTGCGCTGCCCGTGAAAGACCGCAAAGCCGCTCAGGCGGCCGAGGGATGCGCTGCCGTGATGGCCGACGATCGCGTCGGCGACGTAAAGACAGCGATAACCGAGCAGGCGCGCGCGGTACGACAGGTCGACATCCTCGTGAGAGACGAAGAAGGCTTCGTCGAATCCACCCAGCTCGTCGAACACACGACGCGACAGCAGGCAGGCGGCGCCGCACACGCCGAACACCTCGCCTGACACCGACGCCTCGTCGACGCCGGCACCGTGAAATCGCTTGAACGCCCCGCCCCATCGCAGCATGCCGTCACCGGCGCTGTCGATCACATTCGGATCGTGAAGGTAGACGATGCGCGAGGTCGCGAGCACGCCCTCGTCACCAGCAACGGCCCGGAGCAGCGTCTTCAGCCAGTCTGGTCGTGGGACGGTATCGTTGTTGAGCAGCGCAATGAATCGGCCCCGTGCCTCCTGAACACCGGCATTGTTTCCGCCAGCGAACCCGCAATTGCTCGAGAGCGCCACCACCCGCACCCAGGGATACCGTTCACCGACGTACGCGGCGCTCCCATCCTCCGATCCGTTGTCGACGAGGATCGTCTCCGCGTTCACGCCCTGCTGCGCAGCCACCGCGGTCAGACAGGCGTCGAGAAAGCGCCGCCCGTTCCAGGTGACGATGACAACCGAGACCTCCGGGTTCATGCGGCAACTCGGCGATACGCTTCAAGCGTCAGGCGCGCGGTGCGCGGCCAGGTGAACTCGGTTGCACGTGCAAGCCCCGCGGCGCGCAGGCGCGAGCGTAGATCACCATTTCTCAGGACGGTCATCAGCGCCCGCGTCCACCCGCTCGCGTCGTCAGGATCGAGCAGGATGCCAGCGTCGCCCAGCACCTCGGGGATCGCGGCGGCGCGCGACGCAATGACCGGTGTGCCGCAGGCCATCGCCTCGAGCACCGGAAGGCCAAAGCCTTCGTAGCGTGACGGGTACACCAGGGCCGCGGCCTCTCGATACAGGCCGATCAGACAGTCCTCGCGGACGGCTCCGAGGCAGACCACGAGGTCGGGCATCGACGCAGCGGCTGCCAGGCTGCGCAGCTCGGTGGCAGCGCCGCGATCGACGCCGGCCAATACCAGCGAAAGCGGAGCGAGAGACGGTTCCTGCCGTCGCGCCTGTATTAGCGAGCGGACGACGATGCCGAGGTTGCGTCGCTCGTGCAGGTCGCCCACATGCAGCAGAAATGTCGGGTGCACTCCCGGCGGCAATTCGGGTCGCGTTCCGGCCTTGTTCGGCACGAACTCCTGCGACACCCCGAGCGGCGCCACCGTGATACGGTCTGCCGGGATGCCGTACGCCGCAGTGATCTCGGCAGCCGAGAACCTCGAGTCGGTGACCACGTGCGCCGCCGTTCGCGCGCTCCGACGATAGAACGCGCGCCGGAGCCAGTCGCGTCGATATGGGTACCACTCAGGATGCCGCTCGTAGCTCACGTCGTGAATCGTGAGAACCGTCGGGACGCGCGCGGTGAGCGGAGCGGTGTAGGCCGGGGCGTGAATCAGGTCGACGCCGGCCCCTGCCGCCGCCCAGGGAAGGCCGACGACGCTCCAACCGGCATTCGTGGGCGGATGCGACGGTTCGGCGACCCACGCGACACCGCGCGGAAGCGCGTCCTTCGACCCACCAAGGGCGATCAGTTCGATTGGCTCGTCGAGTTCCAGCATTGCCGGCATGAGACCGGCCATGTACCGACGGACGCCGGCGGCCGGCGACGTCCAGGCGCGACCGTCGATACCGATTTTGAGACGTCTCACGTAATGCAAAATTCAAAATGCAAAATGCAAAATGCGAATCTACGATGCGACGGCTGCGTTTTCATTTTGCATGTGCATTTTGCATTTCGCATTTTGCATTACAGGATCTCCATATGCAGCCGCCTCACCGGTCGTTCGAGCGCCTCGCACACTTCGCGAATGCGATGCTCTACGCTGCCGTTGATCGAAGGACTGCTGAGAACGACCTCCTCGATGTCGAAACGGCGCATCGTCGCTTCGAGTTGATCGATCGTGCCATGCACGGGAACGCCGACGATCCACCGGCGCGCCTTGAGCGGG
>Ga0126377_10000645_pt1 | contig 21510 bp, 23 predicted proteins | sample PanSoiMetPlot_22_FD_92647 | JGI IMG/M metagenome (GOLD analysis project Ga0126377, IMG submission 92647) | Tropical forest soil microbial communities from Panama - MetaG Plot_22 | ecosystem: Environmental > Terrestrial > Soil > Tropical forest > Bulk soil | place: Panama | collected 2016-02-17 | reverse complement strand
TCGTCGTGTGATCGATGATCACGGCTGCGGGCGGCGCCGCCGGCAGCACCGCGGCCAGGACCTCGTCGACCGAGGCGTCGTCCTTGAGGCAGAGGTGGATGCGTTCGGCGTCGGTGACGGCCTCGGCAGGCGAGCCGGCGACGCGCGCGCCGGCCGCCTCGAGCGGCGCGGCGCGCGCGGCGGTGCGGTTCCACACCGCGATCGGGCCGCCGGTGGCGAGGAGGTGATGGACGAAGCCCGAGCCGAGCAGGCCGGTGCCGAGGAAGGCGATGCGCATGAGTCGACCGTAGCCCAATCCCCGCGCTCCGGCACCGCCTCGCACGCGCGCAGGCGATGCGAGCCCGGCTCGAGTGGTGTAGAAGACGAGGAGGATGTCGAAGGTGGTGCTCGACGAACCGCGTGGGATCCTCGACCCGCGGGCCGGCGCGCAGGTGTTCAGCCTGGAGCGCCCGCTGCCGACCGGCGCCGACCTGGCCGCGTTCGTCGAGCACTACTGGATCGTGCGCTGGGACCTGCGAGGCCGCTCGCCCCACGTGCAGGAGACCGTCCCCCACCCCTCGGTCCACGTGGTGCTCGATCCTCCGGAGTCGTGGATCTTCGGCGTCGTCTCAGCGCGGTTCGCGAGGCGCCTGGAGGGAGCCGGCCAGGCCTTCGGCGTCAAGTTCCGCCCGGCCGGCTTCCATCCATTCGCCAGGCGTCCGGTGAGCGACTTCACCGACCGGAAGGTTGCCATCGGCGATGTGTTCACCGGCGACGCGCTCGCGCTCGAGCGCGCCGTGCTCGCGCTGGACGACATCGCCGCGCAGGTCGAGCTGGTCGAGGCGTTCCTGCGCGCGAACCTGCCGGCAGCGGATCCGAACGTGGCCCTCCTGTCCGGCGTGGTCGACCTCGCGCGCGAGCATCGCGACATCACCCGGGTCGAGGAGCTGGCCGCGCGCGCCGGCATGAGCCCGCGCACGCTCCAGCGGCAGTTCCGGCGCTACATCGGCGTCGGCCCCAAGTGGGTCATCCGGCGCCATCGCCTGCACGAGGCCGCCGACCGCCTCGCTGGCGGAGAGGCGGTGGATCAGGGCGCGCTGGCCCACGAGCTGGGCTACTTCGACCAGGCCCACTTCATCAAGGACTTCACGGCGCTCATCGGCCGCTCGCCGGGCAGCTACGCGGAGGCGTGCTCGGCCGAGTCCCCATCGCGCCGGCACAGCACGAAGTAGTGGTCGAGCGGACGCTCGCGCTTGAACGCCGCGCCGATCGAGACATGGCTCGACACGCGGCGCATGAAGTCGCGCGTCTCGTGGTAGACGAAGCGCTGCAGGCGCCAGTCGTTGGCCACGACCGCCGGCCAGCCTTCGGCGACCGCGCCGTCGGGGACCTGGAAGTAGTCGATCACCACCGCGCCGCGGGTCTGCCAGTGCGGACGGCCGTCGGTGGCGAGCGCGACGAAGTAGCCCGGCCCCACCACCTTGCGGGTCGGGCCCTCGTTGTACCCGAACAGGCGCGCGCCGCCGCGCTCGGGGCGGCAGAAGCGCTTCTGGAACCGGCGCAGCCGCGGCGGCAGCGGCAGGGTGTTGAGGCCGTCGTGGATGACCTCGACCCGCGCGCCGGCGCGGCCGACGAAGTGGTCGAGGTCGAGCGCCGGCGCGGCGGCCGCCTTCTCGTACAGCATGCGCTGGCGGTCGCGCCCGAGCGCGAGCACCTCGGCGGAGCGCTCGGCCGGGTCGCTGCGGTCCAGATGGCGGGCGATGGCGCCGATGTCGGCGCCGGGATCGTCGATGAGGATGGTGAGCGACATGGCTGGCTGTCCTGGTCCGGGCCGGACTATCGCACCTCGGGGCCGCGCACCTCGCGCAGCTCGAGCCAGAAGCCGCCGGCGAGGTCCGGGGGCAGGAAGACGCTCCGCCCTCGCTCGCCCACATCGACCAGCGGCAGATCGCTCCCCGCGCCGTGAAGGAGGCGGCGGGACGCCTCGACATCTCGCACCCGCAGGGTCAGCCCCACGATCGGGCGAGTCGGGACCCGCCGCGCGCCGCCCGGCAGGAGCAAGATCTCGCCGGCCGGCAGCGGCACGCGCCGCGCGCTCAGGCCGAGCGGCGGCAGGAACGTGGTGCCGCGCGGCCTGGCCCCGACGCGGGCGAGCAGGCGCTGGTAGGGCGCGCGGTCGTCAGCGGCCAGCCACACCGCGATCAGCGACTCGGCTCCGTTCCGGTGCGCGAAGTGCTCCGGCCGATCGGTCGGCGACTGGTTGAGGCCGCCGAAGAAGATGTGGTGGAGCGCGTCGCCCGACGGGAAGCCGATCCCCCACTGACCCGAGCGCGGGCTCATGCCGGCCGCGCGCAGGGCGCGGGCGAGCCGCGGGCCGCGCGGCGCGTGGAGGGCCAGGAAGGCGGGACCGTCGCCGTCGCGCAGGAAGGCGACGTACTCGGAGGTGAGCTCGTCGCGCCCCTCGCTCGCGGTGATGAGCTCGACCTCGGTGCCGTCGCGGAACTTGATGTGGAGGTTGCGGATGCCGTCGTCGTGCGGCCGACCCGGCTTGAGGGCGAAGCCGAGCCGCTCCGCGCGGCGCCGCGCCTCGTCCAGGTCGCGCACGGCGACCGGCACGTGGCTGAGCCCCATGACCAGCCGCTCCTTCTCAGCGGCCGCCAGCTGAGGCATAACCGTGGCCACCAGCGCCGCGGCCGCCACCACCGCGGGCACTCGCAACGGCAGAGACATGGGCAGCAAGGGACGACCGTATCGCACATTCCTGGCCGAGGGCTTCGAGATCCTGGTCGGGCGCGGGGAGAAGGACAACGACGCGCTCACGTTCGACGTCGCCGAGCCGCACGACCTGTGGCTCCACGTCGCCGGCGGAACGCCCGGCAGCCACGTCGTGGTCCGCAACCCGGACCAGGTCGTCGTCCCGCCCGCCGTGGTGGAGACCGCGGCGGCGGCAGCGGCCTGGTACTCGAAGGCGCGCGGCGCCCCGCGCGTCGAGGTGCACGTGTGCCGCGTGTCGGACGTGCGGAAGCCGCGCGGCGCGCCGCCCGGCCTGGTCGAGCTGGCGCGCTGGAAGCGTGTGCGGGTCGCGCCTTCGCTGCCGCGGGTCGAGGAGGACGATGGCGAGGGAGAGGAGGCGTAGGAGCGCCGGAGCGGCGGCGTCACCGACGGTAGGTGTCGCTGGCCGGGACCGCCCGTTCACGGGCGGCGGCGCGGAGGACGCCAGCGACGCGGATAGCGCGGGTCGCGCAGGAAGCGGTGGAGCACGTCCTCATAGCCGGCCGCCTCGGGGCCGCTGGTCAGGAAGTAGTGCTCGATGATCATCGCCTGCTGCTCGACGCCGTACTCGATGAGATCGCGGCCCGGAACCAGATCGTAGCGGTAGGCGCGGCTGTAGCGGCCGCCCGACGCGACCAGCGCGCGCAGCGCGCCGGCGAAGACGCCGATGCCGTTCTGGTGCTGCCACACGTGGGCCACCTCGTGCACGAGCACCGCCTGGCGGTCGAGGCCGGCCAGCGCGTAGTCGTCGCAGTAGACCTCGCGCGGCGCGTAGACCACGTTGCGGAACGTGACCAGCGTCCTCGGGCCCTGGAGCGGAAACGCGCGCCCCCGCACGACGCGGACGGCGTCGTAGTCGACCGCGTCGCGAAACAGCGGGGCCAGCAGGGCTCGCTCTCCGGCGGTGAGCCCGCGTCCCGGCGGCGACGTCTGCGCGAGGCTCACGGCCAGAAGCGGTGCGAGGAGTGGAGCGAGCGGCACCGGTGAAAATTGATAGCACAATCGGCTCGTCGAGGCCGGCGCGGCCATGTCACCCTCGGTGGAGGAGGGATGCGATGCCCGATGCGATCGTGATCGGCGACGGCCCCGGCGGCCTGAGCGCCGCGCTGTTTCTGGCCAAGAACGGCCTCGACGTCGTCGTCTTCGGCCAGGACAAGACGGCGATGCACTACGCGCTCCTGCGCAACTACCTCGGGATCCCCGAGATCCTGGGCGCCGACTTCCAGGGCATCGCCCGCAAGCAGGTGACCGACCACGGCGGCGCGCTGCGCGACGCGCGGGTCGAGAGCCTGGCGGGCGCCGCCGGCGCCTATCGGGTCACGCTCGACGGCGGCGAGACCTTGAGCGCGAAGTACATCATCCTGTCCGAGGGCAAGGGGCCGCGCCTGGCCAAGCAGATCGGACTGGAGTTCGACGAGGCGCGGGGCATCGAGGCCGACCGCAACGGCAAGACGCGCCTCGACGGCGTCTACGTGGTCGGGCGCTCGGCCCGCCCGGGCCGCAGCCAGGCCATCATCAGCGCCGGCGACGGGGCGGCCGCCGCCATCGACATCCTCTCGCGCGAGCGCGGCGAGGACGTCACCGACTGGGACGAGCCGGCCAAGGCCGAGTAAGCCGCGCATCGCGAGCGCATCGGGCGCGCCGCATCAGGCGCGGCGCACCCACATCCCGGTGCACTCCGGCACCCGCGCCCACTTCTCGCGCCGGACCCTGGCCGCGAAGTCCTGGCCGAAGAAGGCGCCGCACGTGGACGCGGCCGTCTCCACGTCGGGGAAGACATAGTCGGTGCGCAGGGCGGTCCGCTCCATGCCGCGGTCGCGCTCGAGCCAGTCGTGGTACTCGGCCAGCCCGGGGGTGGGCGGCGTCGGCTCGGTGAAACCCGTCCCCAGCGTCTCGATGATCATGAGGACGCCGCCGGGGGCCAGCGCGGCCAGCATCCGGTCGAGCGCCCGCCCGATCTCGTCGCGCCACGCCGGCGCGAACCACTCCACGAAGTGACCGAGCACCCAGCCGGCGATGGCCAGGGCAAAGTCGCCACCCGGCGGGGTGAAGTCCTGGACCGAGGCCAGGTGCAGCTCGCAGCCGTGGTCGGGGAAGCGCTCCAGGTTGCGGCGGGCCACCTCGAGCATGCCCGGCGACGGCTCGCACCCGACCACACGCGCGCCGGAGGCGACCAAGAGCTCGGTGATGCGGCCGGTGCCCACCCCGATCTCCAGCACCCGCGCGCCCGCGAGCTGCACGTGGGCACCGATCGCCGGCAGGAGATGCCCGTCGGCGTCCTCGGCGCTGACCAGGAGGTCGTAATCGTCCGCCCGATCGGCGTAGACCAGGCGGTGGTCCACCTTCTCGACGTCGGTCATCGGGCGAGAATGCGCCAGCCCGGGCCCTGCGACAAGCGCGCCCACGATGACAGACGCCCGCCCGTCGCTGTAGCCTGGGGCGTGGGTTCGATCCTGCTCATGCGGCACGCCGACGCGGTCGAGGAGAGCCTGTCGATCCGCGAGTCGCACCGCTACCTGACGGCCGAGGGCCGCCGGCAGGCGGTGGCCGTCGGACAGCGCCTGCGCGCCGAGCTGCGCGAGCAGCGCATCGCGATCGATCTGGTCCTGACCAGCCCGGTCATGCGCGCGGTCCAGACCGCCGAGCTGGTCGCGGCTGCGCTCGGCTTCACCGGAGCGCTGGAGGCGCTGCCCGCGCTGGCGCCGGGCGGAGACGCGCACGCCGCCGCCACCGCGCTCCAGCGCACCGCATGCGCGCTGGCCATCGGACACGAGCCGGCCCTGTCCGCCATCGGGGCGCTGCTCTGCCGCCGCCACGCGTTTCCGCCGCTCCACAAGGCGCAGGTCTTCCTGGTCGACGACGAGCGCCCGATCTGGTCGCTCGGCCCCGGCGACGTCGCCCCGGTCGCCATTCACTGAGCCGCGGATTCGCCGGTCACCACAGGCCGAGCTGCCGCTCGAGCGCCAGCAGGCCGAGCGCACCGGCGACGGTGACCACCGTGATGACCGCCCCGTGGCGCAGGAACTGGAGAAAGCCGATCTCGCCGCGGGGACCGGCACCCTCGAACACGATGATGTTGGCCACGCTGCCGAACAGGGTCAGGTTGCCGGCCAGCGTGGACCCGAAGGCCAGGAGGACGTATCCCCACGCCGGATCGTGGAGCGATGGCATCCACTTGACCGCCACCATCACGAACGGAACGTTCGAGACCAGGTTGGAGGCCACCACCGAGAGCCCGACCAGCACCAGGTCTCCCACCGCGCCGCCGCCGGCGATGGCCGGCTCCACCGCCGCAAACCCGGCGTCGAGCGCGCCCGACCGCGCCAGCCCGCCGATCAGAACGAACAGCCCGGCGAAGAACATGATCAGCGACCAGTCGATGCGCGCCAGGACCGGCCGCGGCGGCGTGTGCGCCACCAGGATGAGGACGGCCGCCGCGGTCATGGCCGCGCCGGCCAGCGACACGCCGGCGAACGCGAGCCCGACGAAGAGAGCCAGCGCGGCCAGCGCCCGGATGACCAGCGGCCAGCTGGCAAACGGCCGCGCCGTGTCGCGCGCCGGCAGCGGCCCGCGCGGAAGCTCGCGCCGGAACAGCCACACGATGACCGCCGCGTCGAGCGCCAGGCACAGCGCCCCGACCGGCAGGGACAGGAGGAAGAAGTGGGCGTAGCTGGGATCGCCGTGCGCCGCGTGGCCGATGAGCATGTTCTGCGGGTTGCCGGTGAAGCTGACCGCGCCGCCGACATTGGAGGCGCTGGCCAGGGCCAGGAGATAGGGCAAGGGCGGCAGCTCGGCCTCGGCCACCACCGCCACCACCAGCGGGGTCAGCATGAGGCAGACCGTGTCGTTGACCAGCAGGGCCGACAGCGCGCCGACCACGAACACCAGCGCCCACAGGAGCGATCGGGCCGAGCGCATGCGCGTCAGCACCAGCCAGGCCGTGTAGCGGAAGAACTTGGCCTCGGCCAGGTAGGACGCGATCACCATGACGCCGAGGAGGAGCGCCAGCACCTGCAGGTCGATCGCGGCGAACGCCTCGTCGATGGGCAACACCCCTGCCGCGACCATCGCGACCGCGCCGACCAGCGCCGCCGCCGGTCGATCGATGTGGAGGAACGGCAGCGGCCGGCCCGCCATGCACAGGTACGCCGCCGCGAACAGAGCGATGGCGGTGACCATGCCCTATCGTGATGGCCGCGCCCCCCGGGATCAAGCGCGCGCGGCCGCGCCCTTGAGCTCGCGCGCCACCAGGTAGGCGAGCGCGCCGATCGACCCGAGCAGCACGGTGGCGGCGGCGAACGGCAGGAACGGCAGCCCGACCGCGCGCGCGTCGCGTGCGCCCCAGACCAGGAACAGCCCCAGCGCGATGACCAGATCGATCAGCATCTGCATCGCCCACGGCTCGCGGGCGGCCAGGGTCAGGAAGCCGACGTACCCGTGGCCAGCGGCGACGGCGAGGCTGTAGACGGTGAAGGCGGCGAACGCGGCGAGGAGGAGGACGAGTCGCGGAGTCATGTCATGGATATGGCCGCCGGCGCGCGGGGCCGCCATTACCGGCGAGGTAATGCCCGCCTCGCGGCGGCGAGCTAGGCTCTCGCCATGACCGTGGCCATGACGGGATTCGGGCCGCTGCTTCGCGAATGGCGTCAGACGCGCCAGATGAGCCAGCTCCGCCTCGCCGAGCAGGCGGAGGTGTCGACCCGGCACATCAGCTTCATCGAGACCGGGCGATCCACGCCCAGCCGCGAGATGGTGCTCATCCTGGCCAGCGCGCTCGACCTGCCGCTGCGCGAGCGCAACACCCTGCTGGGCGCCGCCGGCTACGCCCCGGTCTATCGCGAGACCGACCTCGGCTCTCCCGAGATGGGGCCGGTGGCGCGCGCGCTCGGCTTCTTCCTCGAGCGCCACGAGCCGTACGGCGCGTCGGTGCTCGACGGCAGCTGGAACATCCTGCGCGTCAACCGCGGCGGCATGCGCATGATCGGCTGGTTCCTCGAGCAGCCGCCGCCGCCCCAGGTGGCGGCCAACGCGATGCGCATCCTGTTTCATCCGCTCGGCCTGCGCCCCTACATCGCCAACTGGGAGGACACGGCGGCCATCATGATCGAGCGCCTGCACCGCGAGGTCACGCTCGGCGCCAGCCGCGCCCTGCTCGACGAGATCCTCGACTACCCGGACGTGCCGCGCCGCTTCGCCCGGCCGCGGCTGGGCGAGCAGCCCCAGGTCGTGCTCACCATGCACCTCCGCAAGGGCGATCGCGACCTGCGCCTGTTCACCACGCTGACCACGCTGGGCACGCCGCTCGACGTCACCGCGCAGGAGCTGCGCATCGAGTCCTACTTCCCGGCCGACAGCGCGACCGAGGAGTGGGTGCGTCAGCTGGCCGACTGACCGCGCACGAAGGCGAGGAGGTCGCGGTTGAGCCGGTCCGCGGCGGTGAGGAAGAGACCGTGGCCGTGGCCCTCGTAGACCACCAGCTGGCTGCCCGGGATCGCGCGCGCGGTCCGGCGCGCGGTCAGCTCCAGCGGCGAGCCGAGATCGCCGTCGCCATGGACGAGCAGGGTCGGCACGGTGAAGGAGGCGAGGTCGGGCCGGAAGTCGGTCCCGGCGCCGGCCAGCTGCAGGTCGATGGTCGCCACCGGCGAGGCCTGCAGCGCCAGGCCGATCCCCCACCGGATCATCTCGTCGGAGATGGCCACGCCGGGGAGGCCCACGCCGAAGAACCCGGGCGCGCCGGCGGCCATGGCGCGCGGGCGATCGCGGCGCAGATCGGCGACCAGCTGCTCGAAGACGCCGCGGTCGATCCCGCCCGGGTTGTCGTCGGTCGCCACCAGGAAGGGCAGCGTGGTGGCGACCAGCGCCACGCGCGCGACCCGGCCGGTGCCGTGGCGCGTCAGGTAGCGGGCGATCTCGGCCGTGCCCATGGAGTGGCCGACCAGGGTCACCTCGCGCAGGTCCAGCCGGTCCATCAGCGCCGCCAGGTCGTCGGCCAGCGTGTCGAAGTCGTAGCCGGTCCAGGGCTGGCTCGACCGGCCGCAACCGCGGCGGTCATGGGCGATGCAGCGAAGCCCGCGACCGGCCAGCGGGGTCATCTGGTACTCCCAGATGTCCGCCCCCAGGCACCAGCCGTGGCTGAAGACCACGGGATTCCCTTTGCCCCAGTCCTTGTAGAAGATCGCGGTGCGGTCGCGGGTCTCGATGAATGGCATGACTTCTCCTCCTGAGCGCCTGGTGCACCTTTCATGCGGCCGATATCGGCCACGGTCGATTACCTTGCAGGTCATGGAGGTGCCGTGACCCGCGCCGCGCGCGCGCGCCGGATCGTCTCGCTGCTCCCCTCCGCCACCGAGATCGTGTGCGCGGTCGGCGGGGCCGGCGAGCTGGTCGGCATCTCCCACGAGTGCGACTACCCGGACGAGATCCGCGACCGCCCGGTCCTGACCCGGTCGCGCCTGCCGGGCGACAGGGACGGCTCGGGCTCGCCGGTGGCGGACGCATCGAGCCTGGCGATCGACCAGGCCGTGCGCGCCCTCCTGCGCGACGCGCTCAGCATCTACCAGGTGGACGAGGAGCGGCTTGCCGGGCTCGCGCCCGACGTCATCGTCACCCAGGACCTGTGCGAGGTGTGCGCGGTGTCGCTCGACGACGTGCGCGGCGCGGTCGCCCGCCTGGCCAGCCGCGACCAGGTCTCCATCGTGAGCCTGCGGCCCACCCGCCTGGCCGACGTGCTGGGCGACGTCGAGCGCGTGGCCGCCGCGCTCGGCAGGGCCGACGCGGGCCGAGAGGTGCGGGCCTCGCTCGAGCGCCGCATCGACGCCATCGCGGCGCGCGCCGCCGCCGCGACCGAGCGCCCGCGCGTCGCCTCGATCGAGTGGATCGAGCCGCTCATGCTGGGCGGCACGTGGATGCCGGAGCTCATCGAGCGGGCCGGCGGGACCGCGGTCGGCGCGGCGGCCGGGCAGCTGGCCCCGACCATCGAGCCGGACGAGCTGGCCCGGCTCGCGCCCGACGTGGTCGTCATCAAGCCGTGCGGCTTCACCATGGAGCGCGCGCTCGGCGAGCGCGAGGCGATCGAGCGCTCGATCGCCGGGCCGGCCGGTCCGCGCGCGCGCATCGCCGTCACCGACGGCAGCGCGTTCTTCAACCGGCCCGGACCGCGCCTGGTCGAGTCGCTGGAGATCCTCGCCGCGTGCATCCACCCCGGGCTGTTCGGCGACCTCGCGGCGGAGCACGCGCGCGTGACCACGTGGCTGCAGTAGCCGCGCTCATCCTGCTTGCACTTCTCGGCCCGGGCGCCGGCGCCGCGCACGCCTCCGCCCCCCATACCGGCCTCGACATCGACATCGACGGCAACCAGGTCCTGGTCGACGAGGTCTACCTGGCCGCGCTCCACCTGCCGCCCGGGCTCGCGGCCACACCCGACGCGGCGCGCACCGTCGAGCAGCAGCTCCTCGCCTTCCTCCGCCGCGCCGGCTACACGCTCGCCACCGTCGATGCACGCGCCGAGCGGGGCCGCATCCGCGCGACCATCGACGAGGGCCGGCTCTATCGCATCGTCATCCGCGGCCGCGACGTGGTCGGAACCGTGACCGCACACCTCCAGATCGAGCTGCCGTTCGACGTCTTCAACCGCCCGCAGCTCGAGCGCCTCCTGAGCGGGTACCGCGCCGCCGGGGCCCGGGTCAGCTATGCGCTGGTGCCGCGGCGGGTCGTCAACCACACCGGGCCGCAGGTCGACCCGATGGCCCTCCTGCCCGGGGGCCGCCACCCCTGGCCGGCGAGCCGCTACGAGCTTCACATCGACTTCACCGGCCGCGGCGAGCGCCGCCAGCTCGGGCTGGTCGCCGGGATCGATCCCGACAGCATCCGCGCCGGCGGCGTGCTGAGCGGCGGCTCCGCCATCCTGCACAGCGACCGCTGGCAGCTCGAGGCCCAGGTCGGCGCCAACTTCTTCGAGGACCTCACCCGCCGCGCCGACGAGCTCCACTTCAGCCGCGCCCTGCTCGACGCGCGCTGGCTCGCGCCGACCGTCGTCACGGACGGGCTCCGGCCCACCCTGCGGATCCGCGAGGACCTGCTGCGCCGGCAGCGCCAGGATCTGAGAGTCGAGACCTACTGGTGGAACCTGGTCGAGGCCGGCGCCGGCCTCTCGTTCGTGCCGAGCGACGGGATCGAGGTCAGCGCCGAGCTCGGGGCCCAGGAGCGCGACCTCTTCGCCATCGTCCAGCTCGCCGACGCGGAGCCGGCGGCTCGCCTCGAGTCGTCGTCGGAGCTGCGGCCCTTCGTCTCCCTGGCCGGCCGCATCGTGCTCGAGCCCGATCGCGCGCGCGTCGACCGCCGCCACCGCTTCGAGTTCGAGGCCCGCCACTACCCGGGGTGGAGCCGGCGCCCGTTCTGGTTCGCCGACGCCCAGTACCGGCGCGTCTTCGAGTTCGGCTGGAACGACCTGTGGCTGCGCGCCGCCGCCGGCGCCGTCGCGGGCCACTACAGCGTGGCCGACGCGATCCCGATGACCGGGCGCTACCTGCGCGGGGTCTACGGACACGAGTTCTACATCGACCGCGCCGGCTCGCTCGCCTTCGAGTACCGCCTGTCGCTCAGCCGCGACATGTTCAAGGTCGGCCTCTTCCACGAGGCGGCGGTGTTTCGCGACGCCGAGCGGGCGGGCGGGAACCACGACCTCCGCGCCGCCAACAGCTTCGGGCCCAGCTTCCACGCGCTGGTCCTGGACACCTTCCAGGTCGACTTCTACTACGCGGTCGGCTTCACCCTCGACGGCGACTTCGACCACGGCGTGTCGCTGCGGCTCGAGAAGGCCTTCTGAGGGCCCGCGGCGTCGGGCTCTTACGAGCCGGTCGGCCGGAAGCGGGCCACCACCGCCGTGATGTTGTCGCGGCCGCCCCCCTGGCGGGCCAGGTCGATGAGCTCGGCGCATGCCTCGGACGACGGCGCGGTGCGCCCCACCACCTCGCTCAGCACGTCGTCGGTCACGTGCTCCGACAGCCCGTCGGTGCACAGGAGCAGCGCGTCGTCGGGCTCGAGCAGGACCCATCGGATCTCGCCCTCGGCCCGCTCGCTGCCGCTCACGATCGCGTTGAGCAGCACATGGCGCAGCGGCTCGCCCTGCCCCATCTTGCGCCCGCTCTCGTCGTGGAGCAGCGTGTGGTCCCGGGTGAGCTGGCTGAGCGTCCCGCGCCGGTGGAGGTAGAGCCGGCTGTCGCCCACGTGGAGGATCAGCATGCCCGGCCAGCTGACGATCGCGGAGGTGAGGGTCGTCCCCGGGTGACCGGCGAGCAGCCCCTTGCGGTCGGCCACCAGATCGAGGCGCCGCTGGCAGAACGCGAGGGCGCGGCGCAGCTCGCGGGTGACCGCCTGATCGGCCGAGTCGGTCTGGATCCCCGCCCAGGGCAGATATTGCACCAGATAGCCGGCCAGCGCGTCGAGCACCACCTGGCTGGCCAGCGCGCCGCCGGCGTGGCCGCCCATGCCGTCGGCGACCGCGAGCACCATCGCCTCGCGCCGCGCGCGCGGGTGCTCCGGGTCGGCGCCCGTCACGCTGGTGTCGCACAGGACCAGCTGGCGCTCCAGGTCGGCCACGAGGTAGTGGTCCTCGTTGCGCTCGCGCACCAGCCCGCGGTCGGTCGCGGCGCCGACGTCCAGGTCGACCGGCCACGCGTCGAGCGGCTCGCCGTCCTGTTCCGAGGTCAGAACCGGCAGCGTGTCGTCCATGCGAGGTGCTGCTGCCCCCTCGATGCGAGGTGCTGCTGGCCCCTCGCTTCGCGCGTCACTCGGCGTCCTCGGGATGCTGGACATGAACGATCGATCGATGCAGACGCCATGCCTCGCCCGCGTTTCGGTGGTTCCGGCTCGCTCCGGCGAACCGTCTCGTGTCACCTCACCACATCGTGTCGTCATCGCACACGAGCGGCGGGTCCGGATGGCGAGGTATGCTCAGGTCCGGTGGCATCTCGCCTCGTGTACCGACTGGAGCCCGGCCCGGCCGGCGAGGTGCTCGAGCTCGCGGGCGAGGTCGATCGCCACGTCGCGCGCGAGCTCGCCGCTCTGCTCGAGGGGCGCCGCGACGTGCGCCTCACGGTGGATCTCAGCCGGGTCGACGCCATGGACAGCGCCGGCGTGGCCGCGCTGGTCGACGGCTGGCGGCGCTCGCAGGCCGGGCTGGTCCTGGGCGCGACCAGCTCGCGCGCCGAGGAGGCCCTCACGCTGTTCCGCGTGTCCCCGCCGCCCGCGCCGCCGCGACCGCCGCCGCCCTTGCTCGAGAGCGTGGGCGCGACCGGCTACCTCGCCCGCGACGCGGTGCTCGAGTTCCTGCAGCTCGCGGCCGACGCCAGCTTCGCCGTGGGTCGCGCGATCCGGCACCCTCGGCGGATCCGCTGGGGCGTGCTGGTCGAGCAGGGCGCCGACATCGGCGCGCGCGCGTTCCGCATCGTCGCGCTCATCGTGTTCCTGGTCGGCCTCACGGTCGCGTTCCAGGCCGCCTACCAGCTGCGCCAGTACGGCGCCGCCATCTTCGTCGCCGATCTCACCGCCGTGTCGATCGTGCGCGAGATGGGTCCGCTCATGACCGCCATCCTGGTGGCCGGCCGCTCGGGCTCGTCGATCGCCGCCGAGATCGCGACCATGCAGGTGTCGGAGGAGATCGACGCCCTGAACGTCATGGGCGTCGATCCGATCGAGTTCCTGGCGGTGCCGCGCCTGCTGGCCCTGGTCCTGGTCATGCCGCTCCTGACCGCGCTGGCCGACCTGGTCGGCATCTTCGCCGGCTTCCTGGTCGGCGTGGTCTACCTCGACCTCAACGGCCAGGCCTTCATCGACAAGGCGATCGAGGCGCTGTCGGCCTTCGACCTGGTGGCCGGCTCGATCAAGGCGATGGCGTTCGCCTTCGGCATCGGCCTCATCGGCCTCTACTACGGGATGCGGGTGCGCGGCGGGGCCAGCGAGGTCGGGCGCACCACCACCGCGTCGGTCGTGACCTCCATCTTCTACATCATCATCGCCGACTGCTTCTTCAGCATCGTGTTCTACATCCTCCTATGAGCGAAGCCATGAGCGATGAGCGCCGCGAGCGCGCCCGGGCCCCGGACCGGGGCGGCGGCCACGCCCTCGAGGTGGAGGGGCTGGTCGCCGCCTACGGCGAGCGCACCATCCTGGACGGGGTCGACCTCCGGGTCGAGCGCGGCGAGATCCGGGCGGTGCTGGGCGGCTCGGGCAGCGGCAAGAGCACCCTGCTCAAGCACTGCGTCGGCCTGCTCACGCCGACGGCCGGCCGGGTGCGCCTGCTCGGGCAGTCGCTGCACGACATCGAGGGAGACGAGCGGGTGGCGCTGCTCCGCCGCATCGGCGTCCTCTTCCAGTACGGCGCGCTGCTCGGCTCCATCACCGTCGGCGAGAACGTCGCCCTGCCCCTGCGCGAACACACCGATCTGCCCGAGTCGGTCATCGCCGAGCTGGTGGCGCTCAAGCTCACGGTGGTCGAGCTGCCCGGCGCGGGCAACCTCATGCCCGGCGAGCTGTCGGGCGGCATGCGCAAGCGCGCCGCGCTGGCCCGGGCGATGGCGCTCGACCCCGACCTCCTGTTCTGCGACGAGCCCTCGGCCGGGCTCGATCCGCTGACCAGCGCCGAGCTCGACGAGCTCATCCTCCGGCTGCGCGATCGCTTCGGCATGGCCATCGTGGTCGTCACCCACGAGCTGGCCAGCATCGCGCGCATCGCCGACCGCGCCATCATGCTGTCGGGCGGCCTGGCGATCGCCGACGGGCCCCTCGCCGAGGTCGAGCGCAGCGACCTGCCCGAGATCCGCGCCTTCTTCCGCCGCACCGCCTCGGGCGATCTTCGCGCGGCCACGTCGGCGCTCGACACCCTGCGGGGCGCGAACCAGTAAGAGGAAAGGAGCGACGGTTGCCCCAGGTCACGCGCGCACAGAAAGTCCGGCTCGGCATCTTCCTGGCCAGCGGGCTGACCGTGCTCATCGGCGGCCTCGTGGTGCTGGCCGGCCTCAAGGTTGGCGAGAGCCGCGACGAGTACACCGTCCGCTTCCGGGACGCCGACGTGTCGCTGAACGGGCTCGACGTCGGCTCGCCGGTCAAGTACAGCGGCATCCGCGTCGGCCGGGTCGAGGCGGTGCGCATCGATCCCGAGGACGTCTCGGTCATCCTGGTCGAGCTCAGCCTCGACGATGGCACCCCGGTGGCCGAGGACAGCAAGGCCAACCTCGGCGTGCAGGGCATCACCGGGCTCAAGTACGTGGAGCTGTCGCGCGGCAGCCGCACGGCGCGGGTGCGCGAGCCGGGCGAGGACATCCCGCCTGGCAGCTCGGTGCTCGACAGCCTGACCCAGAAGGCCGACCAGATCGCGACCAAGGTGGAGACCGTGCTCGACCGGCTGGCCGACTTCAGCGGACCCGACATGAAGCAGCGCGTGAGCCGGCTGCTCGAGTCGAGCAACGAGTTCCTGACCACGGTCAACCAGATCCTCGGCGACAACCGCGACTCGCTCGGCAACCTGGCTCAGAGCGTGCGCGGCACCGCGGATCAGGCCAGAATGCTGGCCGGTGAGCTCGCGAGCACGGCCCGGCGGACCAACGCGCTGCTCGACGAGGCCACCCTGCTCCTGCGCAGGTCGAAGGGGACGCCGGCGCGGCTCGACGCCTTCCTGGACCAGGCGACCGCGGTGCTCAAGGAGAGCCGCGGCCTGCTCGGTCCGGAAGGGCTTCAGCGCACGGTGGCGCGCGTGAACGCGATCCTGGGCCAGACCCACCAGCAGGTGATCGAGATCGTCGGCCTGGTGCGCGAGGCGGCGGAGAACGCCAACGCATTGACCGAGAAGCTGCGCGAGGACCCGTCGCTGCTCCTCCTGGGCGGACGAGGCGAGGACGAGCCGTGAGGCTCGCCTGGATCGCGAGCGCGGGCGCGATGGCGGCCGCGTGCGTGGCCCCGGCCTGCAGCACGCCGGCCCCGCGCCACTACTACACCCTCACCGCGCAGACCGGCGCGACGCGCTTCGCGCAGCCCTTCCCCATCCGGCTGCGCGTGCGCGACCTCGAGATGCGGCGCAGCTACCGCCGCGACGAGATGGTCATGCGCGCCGACGCCAACGAGCTGACGTTCCTGCGCCGCCAGCGCTGGTCCGAGCCGCCCCAGCGCATGATCAGCACGCTGGTGCGCGACCAGGTCAGGCGCTCCGGGATCGGCGCCGAGGTGCAGGACGAGAGCGCGGTCAACGAGGCCGACTTCGTGCTCGGCGGCGAGATCGAGGCGATCGAGCAGCTGAGCGCCGGCGGCACCTGGGCCCACCTGGCCCTCACCTACCGGCTCAGCCGATTCAAGGACGACACCATGGTGTGGAGCTTCCACATCGACGCGCGGCGACCGGTCAGCGGGACGTCGACGCGCTCGCTGGTGCGCAGCCTGAGCGAGATCCTGGCGTCGGAGACCGATCGCGCGCTGGCCGACCTCGGGCGCTACCTGGCCGATCCGAGCGCGCCGCGCCCGCCGCCGCAGCCCGCACCGGCCGCCGCCGCGCCGGCCGCGCCGCCGCCGCCCGGCGTCATCGGGCCCGACGAGGGCGCGGCGCGGCGCGACCTGCCGCAGCTCCTGCGCGACGACACGGGGATGCCGGTCGGCATGGGCGCCATCTTCGCGCCCTCGCTGTCCGACGGCGACCGCGAGCCGCTGGTCACCGTGAAGCAGCGCGGCCGCATGGTGACGGGCAAGGCCCGGCTCGGGCGGCGCATCGTGGTCGCGCCGGGCGACTACGAGGTCCGCATCGGCTCGGGCGCCGTCGCGCAGCAGCTCTCGCGCAAGGTCCGGGTGGCGGCCGGCAAGACGACGGTGGTGCCGCCCACCTGGGCCGGGCTCGACGTGGCGGTGGTCGACGAGTCCTTCATCCCGTTTCGCGGCACCTACGAGGTCATCCGCATGGACGGGCGCGAGGACTTCGGGCTCGGCTTCGGCGCCGACGAGCAGCTGGGCGAGGTCACGCGAGTGTGGGTGCTGCCGCCCGGGCTGTACAAGATCATCCGCGCCGGCGGCACGTACCGCGACCGCACCGACTTCGCCACCGTCCGGCTCGAGGGCGGTCGCCTCACCCGCTTCACCCTCGTGGTCGACCCGGAGGACGGGCGCTTCCTCGGCGCCGGCGAGAACGATCCGGAAGTGGACATGGCGCTCGACCTCGCCGACGCCGACCGCACCGGCCCCGACGAGAAGCGGGGGTGGATCCTGCGCTCGGTGGTGGGGGGCGACTTCAACCTGCGCCGCAGCGACGAGATCGGCGAGGAGAAGGGCTGGCGGATCAGCTTCCGCGCCTTCTTCGACGGCGCCGTGCGCTACCTGCGCGGCCGCCACCTCTGGCACACGCAGCTCGAGCTGGAGGAGGGGCAGACCCGCCTCCCCGACCAGAGCGACTTCCAGAGCGACACCGACCGCCTCTTCTTCCACACCATCTACACCTACCAGCTCCTGTCGTGGTTCGGCCCGTACGCGCGCTTCGGGCTGGAGACCAAGTTCTTCACCCGCTACCAGAACTTCGACGAGCCGACCGACATCGTCGAGCTCGACGAGGACGGCATGCCGGTGCGCACGCTGACCGGCGTCTCGCGCGTGCGGCTGGGCTCCACGTTCGCGCCGCTCTCGCTGAAGGAGGGCGCGGGCGGCAACTTCCGCCTCCTGCGCAATCGCTTCGCCGAGCTCGACCTCAGGCTCGGCTTCGGCGCGCGCCAGACCGTCGCCGAGGACCTGTTCGTGTTCGAGGAGGATCTGATGGGCGGCCCGTCGGGGCGGCTCATCCCGGTCGTGAGCTCGAGCGTGGAGGGCATCGAGGGCACGCTGGTCGGATTGGGGCGCCTCACCCGCTTCGTCACGCTGTCGACCGAGGTCGACGGTCTGGTGCCGGTGACGGGCGACGATCTGGCCGTCGTGACCTCGCGCAACCAGATCGCCGTGCGGCTGGCCAGCTTCCTGTCGCTCAACTACCGCTTCAACGTGACCCGCGACCCCAACCTGGGCATCGGCAAGGACTTCCGCACCGAGCACGACGTGCAGCTGCGCTTCAGCTTCGTCATCTTCTGATCCGGGCCCGGCGTGGCGCATCCGGCGCGCAAGGGGGCGGCGGGCGGTGCCCGGCGGGTCGCTACTCGGCGTAGATCATCTTGCGGGTCATGCCCCCGTCGACGACGAGGTTCTGGCCGGTGATGAAGCCGGCCTCCGGCGAGGCCAGCCAGGCGCACAGCGCGGCGATGTCCTCGGGCACGCCGACGCGGCCGGCCGGGTGCTGGGCGTGGTCCTGTTCGCGCAGCGCCGCCGGCACGCGCTCGGCGCGCGGCCGGTACGCGCTGGTCTCGATCCAGCCCGGGCTGATGCAGTGGACGCGCACCGCCGGCCCCAGGCTGATCGCGAGCGCGTGGGTGAGGGCGACCAGCCCGCCCTTCGACGCCGCGTAGGCCTCGGTGTTGGGCTCCGACTGGAGCGCGCGGGTCGAGGCGATGTTGATGATGATCCCGCCGCCGGGTGCGCGGCGGAGGTGCGGCGCCGCGTGCTTGCAGACCAGGAACGGGCCGGTCAGGTTGGTGTCGAGCACGCGGCGCCAGTCGGCCTCGGCCAGCTGGTCGACCGCCGCGCTGTGCGGGTCGGCCACGCCGGCGTTGTTGACGGCGACGTGGAGGCCGCCGAGCGCGAGGGCCGCGCCGCGCACGCCGGCGGCCACCGAGTCCTCGCGCGCGACGTCGATGACCGCGGTCGCCAGGCGGCCCAGGTCGGCGTACTCCGCGGCGGCGTCGGCGAGGGCCTGCTGGTCGCGGTCGGCCAGGCAGACCGCCGCCCCGTGGGCCAGGAACCATCGCGCGATGGCGCGCCCGATCCCGCGCCCGGCGCCGGTCACCAGCGCCGACCGGCCGGCCAGGGGCCCGGGCGAGCCGCTCACATTGCCGAGGATTGTCATGGTGATCGGATCGTAGCGAGCCGGGGAAGGTAGCGCTCGCTTCCGGGCACCCACGGTCATGACATCGTCGCGCGCCGTCCTCCTCGCTTCTTTGCTCGCTCCCTGGGTCGCTCTGTCCATGTCGGTGTCGGCCGTCGCCTGCTCCGACTCGGGCTCCGGCTCCGGGTCGGACTCGGGTCCGGGGACCGAGCCGGACGCCGGCGCGGATGCGAGCGGCGGTGCGATCCCCGCGCCGTTCGATCCGGGCCAGCCCTACGAGCCGCAGGTGAGCGCCGACGGGCTGTCGGCCGAGATCACCAACGCCTTCTTCCCGGCGCCGGTCGGAGCCACCTGGGCGTACGAGGCCCAGACCGATGAAGGTCTCGACCGCATCGAGGTCGAGGTCCTGGATGGAACCGAGGACGTGTGGGGCGCCCAGGTGCGCACGGTGCGCGACACCGAGTTCATCGACGGCGAGATGATCGAGGACACGCGCGACTGGTTCGCCCAGGACGCGGCCGGCAACGTCTGGTACATGGGCGAGGACACCGCCGAGTACGAGGGCGGCGTGGTCGTCAGCACCGAGGGTTCGTGGACCTCGGGGGTCGACGGCGCGCTGCCCGGCGTGCAGATGCTGGCGAATCCTCGGGTCGGCGACGAGTACCGGCAGGAGTTCTTCGAGGGCGAGGCGGAGGACTACGGCGAGGTGGTGTCCCTCGACGAGAGCGTGGACGTTCCGGCCGGATCGTGGACCGGGTGCGTCAAGACGCGTGATCGCTCGGTCATCGAGCCCGCGGCCGACGAGTTCAAGTACTACTGCACCGGTATCGGACTGGTCCTGGAAGAAGAGGGCGGCGATCGCGTGGAGCTCGTCGAGGTCGGCGGTCTGTGACCCCGGGCGCGCGGCGGAGACGTATGCTCGAGGCAATGAGCAGGCGAGGGCGACGGTGATGGCGACGGCGCGGGCGACGCCGCTGGTGGCCGCGGCTGCGCTGCGGGCCGCGCTCGCGCTCGCGCTCGCCGGCGACGCGCGCGCCGAGCCGGCCTGCGCCCCCGTCGTGCGCGTGACCGGCGAGCCGGCCCTCGCCGACCCGGTCATCGCCCTCCTCCACCAGCGCGGGGTCCCGGTCGACGGGCCGAGCCGCTGCGGGACTCTCACCGCGGTGCTGACCGCCAGCGGCGAGCGCACCCGCATCACGATCGTCGACGCCGAGGGCCGCACCGCCCTGCGCATGGCCGAGGACGTGAGGGCCGCGGCGACCATCATCGAGTCGTGGGCGCGCGGCGATCTGGCGGCGCCCCTCCTGGCCGCGCGCGAGGCGCCGCCCGCCCTCGCGACCGCCCGGCAGGCGCCGGACCGCGAGTCGCCGCCCCCCATCGCCGAGACCGCGGCCATCGAGACGCGGCCGATCGCGATCGCCGCGGCGGCCGGCGCCGGCCTGAGCAGCGACGGCGCGCTGTGGACCGCGGCGCACGCGCAGGCCTGCGTCGTGGTGGGGCCGACCTGTCTGGGCGCGCTCGTGCGCTACGCCAATGACACCCGGAGCCAGGGCGACTCGAACGTGCGCGTGACGGCGCGCCGGTCGCTCGACCTGCTCGTCGTCGCCGACCTGCCGCTCCACCTCGGGCCGATGGTCGTGACGCCGGGGGTGGGTGTCGGCCAGACGTCCCTCCGCGCCCAGAGGCAGTCGGGCGACCACGAGAAGGTGACGACCACGGGCTTGAACCTGCGCGCCCGCCTGGGGGCAGGCGTGCCGATCGTCGGCGCGTGGTCTCTGCAGGCCGACGCGGCGCTCGGCGCCTCCCCGTTCGCGCGCAAGCTCCTCAAGGAGGAGCAGTTCGGTCCGGTCGACCCCAGGGACGATGACCCGTCGCCGATGTCGGGGGTGCCGCGGATGGTGGGCTGGTTCGGCGTCGGCCTGGTCTACGGAGGCCTGTGAGCCGCCGGGTCCTGCCATTTCGCCGCGTCGAGGGGACGCCCGCCGAGATGTCGGACGAGGCGCTGGTCGCCGTGTGCGCGATGGGCGAGAGCGCCGCGCTGGGCGCCCTCTTCGACCGCTACTACAGCGCGGTGCGGGGCTTTCTGGCTCGCCTGGCCGGCACCGACGACCGCGACCTGGACGACCTGGTCCAGGTCACCTTCGAGACCGTGCCGCGCGCCGCCCGCCGCTTCGACGGCCGCTCGTCGGTGAAGGTGTGGCTGCTGGGCGTGGCGAGCAACGTCGCGCGCCACCACGTGCGCACCGAGATCCGGCGCAAGCGCGTGGCCGAGGCGGTCGCCGCCGAGCCGAGGGCGGACGCGCTCGACGGTGCGGCGCAGGTCATGACCCGCGAGCGCGCGGCTCGCGTGCGCGACGCCATCGCCGACCTGCCGGTCAAGCTGCGCGAGGCGTTCGTGCTCGTCTACCTCGAGGGCGTGCCCGGCCGCGACGTCGCCGTCCTGCTCGGGGTCCGCGAGGGGACCGTCTGGAAGCGCCTGCACCAGGCGCGCGCGCGCCTGCGCGAGAGCCTGGAAGGAGCGCTGGGGTGAGGACCAAGCGAGCTCACTGCCCGTCGCCTGTGGAGCTGGAGCGGGCCTACTGGGAAAAGGCTACCATCCTGCATGCCGAATACCATCGCGCCGCTGGGGAGCGGATGCCGGAGCGGTTCTCTCGCCACTATGCGGACATGGCTGCGCTAGCCCGCCATACCCAGGCTCGCAGCGCTCTGGATCAGCATGACCTACGCGAACGGGTAGTGGTCTGGAAGAGCCGCTTCTTCGCACGCTCCTGGGCTCGATACGACCTGGCACAGCCGGGCACGTTCCGCTTGACGCCTCCTCCTAG